>Ga0315912_10000373_pt1 | contig 89078 bp, 111 predicted proteins | sample VfabasoilMG_FD_204469 | JGI IMG/M metagenome (GOLD analysis project Ga0315912, IMG submission 204469) | Garden soil microbial communities collected in Santa Monica, California, United States - V. faba soil | ecosystem: Environmental > Terrestrial > Soil > Garden | place: USA: California... | reverse complement strand
TTTTGGCGTTAGATGTATCTCACATAACCAAGTTGATCCGATTTCCTTAGCAGCAAACAAAGTAGAGTTAAATTTTTCGCCAACCTTTGATAGAGCTAGGTTAGACGATTCGACAATTTCGGCGCGTCCTGTCGCATTGTCGATTTTGACGACGACTGTGTGATTCGTGTTGCTGGTTGGGCTGGTCATTGTGTTGTCCTCTGTTTTCTCTGTAGCGGTTTTCTCTGGTTTTCTTCTCTGTCGTAGCGTCCTGCTTACTGCTACGCAGTAAGCATAAAAAATGTTCTATAGTTCTGTCAAAATTTTATTAGTTGCATTTACACGAGAAATAATAAAAGTGAACAGATGTTCACCTTAAAGATTCTATCCAAAAAGGTATACAAAATTTTTTAATGTTTTGAGGTTTTGAGGTTTTGATCTGGCGTCCTGGTCAGTACTTTTGAGCCATTTTTGAGTCGTTTTTTAAGTAGACAAAACCAGAGGTAGAAACGTCTAAAAACGGTCGTTTTTTCAGAGCCGACCTAGAATGGGGTGAATTAGGGCGAATCGCGCCGTTTTGACCGTCCTGTTGGTTTGTAGAGCCACTGTAGAGCCGACTGTCAAAGTCGACTCAAGCCAGGTATGCCCAACCACCCTATAGACGCAGGTATAGCGCCATCCTCATCCAAGCATAGAGCCGACCGAATGAGGTAGAGCCGAATGTGTCTACCTGGCGAATGTAGTAGCGCCGTATTCGTCTGCGCCCATACCCAACCATAGCCAGGTATGAAAAATTTTCAGACGGTTGGACTAGAAAATTTTCTAGTGCGTCCTCTGGCTATGGCGAATGGGCGAATCGGCGCGTCGTAGCAGACGCCGTATATTGTGATGTATTGCACAAATAAAAAAATTTTTAGATAAAAACTAAAATTTTTTCGGACGCCGCAGATCGATGTTAGGTTGACATAATGCACCATACGATTACATAACCCCCCTCTCGTGTATCCAAAATTTTTCCCTTCCTATTTATTATGTAAACTAGAAAATCCTCCCCCAGCCAAACAGTCCCTAGCCATAAATTTTTTTCTAGCCAATTTTCTATTAAGTTATTCGCATAGTAAAATCTGTTGAATGCCCCTAACTAAAACTAGTAGTTATCTGTGTGAGTAACGCGTAGACTCAATATAATATATAATATATAGGGTATATATAGGCTGGAGGGTATATTGTATAATATAAGGAGTTAGGGGCATTGAACGAGTGGCAACTACTTGTAGTAGTGGTGTGGAATCAACAGATTTCAGGCCAGGATCGACTCTAGATCGGCTCCATTTTTCCAAATTTCGGTCATTTTTAGCTATTTTCAGCCTTTTTCGGCTATTTTCAGCCGAATTTGCCTTTATACTCTTATAATATTACAATCCATATGTCTACATAGCTAAACCCGTATATACATAGGAGAAAAGCAAAATGAGCAAGGGAATTTCCAAGCATGATCGCAAGTTTATGTTTGAGTTAAGTCCGGAGGATGAGCGGCTGGCCTTTGCTGTACGCCGTCATTGTTTCAACAACAAGGTTATGTTGCGTGAATTTTTTAGACAGGCAATGATAGAGCATCTAATCTCTGAGGGAGAGATCCAGGTGGAAAACGACCTGGACTATATCAAGCTGCCTGGGGAGAAGTAAATAAAAAAGGGGTGAACTTGTCGCTCACCCCAAAACACCCTTTTTCACCCCTTTTTCACCCCCCTAGATCACCCCTCCTTCATACTCCGGCCCCAGCACTTCATGCACTGGATAATCGACTTTACTTCCCACAGGGATGTCTTTGTCGAAGGAAAAATAAATATCGGGGACGCATTCACAGGCGGCCCCTCTCAGCCTGGGACACCAGTCGTCGTGCATCATAATAAAATTGGAGATGCCGTCGTCGTTGATTAAAAATTTTTCCGAGTGATGGAGGAGCATGTATTCCATCACTTTTTTGTCGTTGCCTTTACCGTCCGAAAAAATTTTATCGCTCATTTTTTCTCCTCTTTGTCTTTCTGTTCTTTGCGCCATGTCTGCACTCCCTTGCGTAAGATCAGCGCAATTGTTTTGGCAAAAGATAAATTTTCAATTGTGGCGATATATTCCACTTCGCGGTAGATGCCAACGGGAATATTAAGCGTGTGTTTGCGTATCTCCCCGACTTCCTTTGTCGAGAGTCGTTCTTCCTCTGTGACACTGGTAACACCTCCGCTTCTCCCCAACAGATCGCTCATAGTTTCATCCCCCTATATGTCCAGCCCACCACAATCCCTCTCAAGACAATCGGGCAGTCGTCATCGGCGGCTTTTGAGCCGGAGTAGAAGATGTGGATTGCCTGTTCTAACATCACGACAATCCTGTCCCTGGCGTTGGAGTTGACACGCACCACGATTGACTGATCCCATCCAGGCAGACAGATGATGTTGTAGGGCCAGTCCACCCCGATTGAAGGGCTAAGATGGTTGTAGTAGCGCACATTGCCTCCAGATTCCGTCGTCCTCAGTCCCCAGTAGCCACACCACCACTGGTAGTCGGCTCCTTCTTTCGCCAAGACGATATGCGGTGCGCCTTTTCCTGACTCGTTGTCCATCGGCCATAAGGCTCCCCCTGTCGCTCCCCCCGCCTTGATCGTGCGCCCTGGCATTCCTTTGGCGACTCGACCTGGGGCTTTGTTCATCGTTGCCATTAGGCCAACCTCACCAGCCCATATGTCCAGCCCGTAATCTTTCCATCCTTATCGACCACAGGGACATCATCAACTGCCTGTTGGCCCCCACAGAAAAAGACATCTTTGGCCTCTCTGAAAAGCTCCTGTAGCTCTCTCAGGTTATAATCTGGATTCTCCTCCCAGCCCGCCAGACAGACCGCCACAACATCAACATTGTAGTAGATGGGGTTCCAGCCACCGATAAAATAGCGGGTATCGCTGCGGTGGTGGCTAATGCCGTACAAGCGTGTCCACATATCATAGGCGGCAATCTCTTTGGCTAAGACTACATACCAGAGCGGGGGAGGGCCAAAAGATGTAATCACAGGCACAGAGTCAAACGAAGTCGGCGGGTAAGGGGAGCTAGGGTCGAAGTCGGAAGTAGCCGGATCAAACTTCAGAACGGCACGGCTGGAAACAACGATATTCTTTGACCAGTCAAGTAAGATTCCCATCAGTTCCTCCGGCCCTCTAGCTCCACCTTGAATGTCCACTCGATAATGCGCCCCGACAGCACGACGGGAACATTCGTGCCGATGTCGGCGTGGTAGACGGCACAGGCGCGGCTTCTGAGGAAACCCGACAAGTCCTGGTTCTCATTCCAGAAAGGCGACTCTGCCCAGCGGGGCAGATAGACCAAGACAAAAGAGTTCAGAACGGGCAGATTGTTCTGCCCGTTGACAAAATGAGTCAGCCCGTTGTGGATGTTGATACGATGTCTGGTCGCCCAGTCTCTTAGCTGTATCTGGCTGTAAGCAATAAATAAATGCGGTAAAATTTTTAAATTTTTCATGCTCTATCCTGTGTGATCGGGTTCAGGCGGCAGCGCCAGCCTGTAATCTGCCCATCTTCATTGGCGACAGGTGTGTCGTCGTCGGCTGTCTCAGAGCCGGAATAGTAGATTGCTTTTGCATCTTGTCTGACTTGGGAGACAGATCCAGGTGTCTGTTTGAATACCTCATTGCTCTCCCAGCCAGGGAGGTAGACTAGCTGGTAGTCTACCCCCTGTGTCTGTTGTCTAATATTGAGGTAGCGGGTATTGCTTTTGAGTCCCTGTGCCAACTTATGTCTGTGACACCAGTTCCGGTAAGCCTCATAGCTCTGTGCCGCTACCACATAGTAGGTAAGTGGAATCATCTTGGCTAATTTTTTCAGTTTATCGATCAGCCTCCGTGCGTCGGCACGAATGACGATCTCATTCTGTAGCGGCATCTTCCCTGGCTTGGGTGCGGCGGCGGCGGTAGGCTTCGTCAAAGAAGGCGCGGTTCTCCGGCGCGACTCGATAGTTGTAGATCTCGGAAAGCAAAATCAGATAGCTCTCCACTGTTGCCTGTCGAGTCAGCCGTGAGGACTGCGTTTTCATCTTGTCTTGCATCCTCTTGTGCATGTAGAGGGGGTTGGCGGCGAGACTGGACAAGGTTTGCATAAATGCCGCTGTTTTCCAGTAAGTCGGCGCAAAAGGCTTGAAGAAAGAGATCAGGTCGATCACACGTTTGGCATGGTCAAGCGTGTTGGTCTGGTAGTGGCCCCCATTAAAAATTGCCGCCGTATATTTGCGGCTGCTTGACAGCCCGATCAGCATCGACACAGGCAGCCACTCATATTGCTTCCAAAAATCTCTGAGCTTGACATACTCTGGAAATCCCAGTTCAGCGTAGTGGTGTAGCCAGTCGCTCATCATCCAGCTTTTTGTATTGGAAACTGCTTTGGCGGCATCGCCCATATCCATGTCGAAGGCAAACTTGTAATAGAGTTTGACCTGAGCAAGCCTAGCAGCCGCATGGCGGTGTTGCCCATCAATAATCTCAAAGTCGGAGTTGATGAGGATCGGGTAGTTGGAGAGGTAGTTGCTTCCTTCGCGAATCGCTTTAACCATGCGGTTTACACGGTCGTAGTTGACCGGACGATTAGAGTGTACCAAAGAAAATTTATTGTAGTCAGTCGATGAATAAATTTTTATATCTTTTTCGTAGATATCCTCTCCGACATCAACTACAGTGGTTTCTTCCCCATACATCAGTTCCTCATAGACATCGATCACGGACTCTGGATTTTTCATGGATTTATCTCCTGTATATTTTCTCTGCTCATCAAGAACTTGAGCGACACGTTTTTGAACATACTGCCCGACAATCATTTCTTCGATACGGCTAACCTGTGCCTTATCACGGATGATCTTCCTGCGCCGCAGCGGGTTGACTGCCTTCTTCACGGTTTTCTCCTCCATCTTTCTCGATCCGGCTGTTGATTCTCTCGACTAATTTTTCTCTTTCCTCCTTATCTCTAGGGATTAGATGGGCGTAGCCTTTGGGCAAGTCGGCCCAAAATGACCTGCCCATAAAGATGAACAGGATGGCCCGTTCCGTGATCCGTAAAATTTTAGGCGGCTGCGAGACAAAATGTACAGTGACGTTGCCGTTCTTGTCCCTCTCGATGGTTGTCTGACTCACGGCTCCTCCTCCTCTACGCTTCCTTCCGGCTCGTAAAAATATTTAAAAAAATCTTCACGATCACGGTAACACCATAATTCTAAGAAAATATAGTGGGGAGCGGTAGAAGGTGTCATACCGGACTGAGCAAAAATAACAGTCGGCAGCGCATACTTTGGCCCTGGCTCCTTCTCATCCTCCCCCACAAAGCTGTCTTTTTCCTTGAGTTGTGCCAACAGCTTTTCCAGAGCATTGATGTAAGACTCTCTGACATGCGCCAGATGATTCTTTTTGTTGAGATCAAAGGGGATGGGAATGTCACTCTCAACTCTCCAGTTTTGAATCGGCATCGGCTTTTCCATTGACAATATCCTCTATTGACATGCTTTTGAGAGAACCAGTAGTTTCTAAGGCTTCGATTGCTTTTTTGACCAGAATTAGAGGCCCATAGCTTCTAGGGTAGTTCTCTACTCTAGCTGTAAAGACTTCCAACGTCTCCTCATTGGTGTACTTAACCTCATAGTGTCCGGTGTGGTAGTTGCCTGTGCCGTCGTTGCGAATCTCCAGCATTCCGATTCTGACGGCAAAACCTCTCGAATCGGTTGCTACAATTCCTGCCCCTAACATTACTCTTGCTCCTTCGGCTCAGGGAAAGGAAAATTTTTCTTGTCGGCTTCGGCCAAAATAATTTTCCCTTCTTTGACAACAGTAGCCTTAATCTTCTTATAAAGAGCTTCCGCCAGTTGGCGTGTATCCTGGCAGTAGGCAGCAACGTCGTCCAGGTTGGAGAGGGATTCTCGTAGTTCACTTAACCGTCCGTCCAGCCTTGCTGCCTGTTCCATCAGACCGTCCGGCAACAGCCCATCTCTGACGGCGGCGAATACCCACTTAGCAGGTAGTTTGTTGTTGTTGCCCGTAGTAAAGTAGATAATGCTGGCTCCCGCCACCAAATCAAAGGTCGAAAGCAGAGAGCCTGTTCTCTGGCGGCTCTCAATCAGTTCTTCGACTCGTTGGGCATAGGCTTGCCAAAATTCATCCGGCAGTTCAATCTTTTCTACTGTTTTCTCGTCCATTTTCTATTCTTCTTTCTGTGAAGGTAAATCAATCCTGCCCATCCACCACACCACTTTGGGACTCCACCACGATTCCCAATTCTCATCACTTGACCAGCGGACTCGGAATCTACCCAGGCAGATCAGCCACGTCTCGCCAGCGGGAACCATGTTGAGAATGTTACGGATGTTGATGCTTTCCAGTTGTTTGATCTTGGGGGCATCCAGAGAAGCATCCAGTTCAGCTTGAACTGCATCCCAGTCGGTGTCGCTCCACTCTGCATCGGCCCAGCTATCTTCGTCACTCAGCAAAGGTTTCCTCCAGTTCTTCTTTGGCGCTCTCGCCCTGTTTTGATGAGGGAGAATGAAAATTAAATTTTAAAAAATATTTTCCGTCTCCGTCTATCCTAAGTGTGGCGCTGTGCCACAAGAAGGGGAAAAGATCCAGAGGGATTTTCCCCGCTTGTTGGCGTAATATCCCCTTCCAGTCGTTCTCCAGAAAGAGTGTGCCGTAGACGGTCGTCATCCCTCCCCCATCGGCTAGATACTTACGCCATACTTTCCTGGTCTTGATCTGAATGCTGTTGTAGCTGTCGTAGGGGACAGGCACAAAACGCTCTCGATCATCGAACTTGTTGGCGTTGGTGAAATAGGGGAACGTCTGTTCCGCAGCTTTCTCCATCGAATAGCGTTGGGTAAAGCGCCATAATTTCTTTTCTTTGATGTAGCGGTTAAGCTCGGTGCGATATTCTTGGAAAGAGGGAATCTCGCCGTTGTGGTTGATAAAATGAGAGTTGAGGTAGTCAACGGTGTGGTTATGCACCGTCTGGATGGCTAATAGGGCTTGCGCCAGCTTATGCTCCATCTCGTTACTGCCTAGACTGGCCTCAACCCAGTAATCTAGTGTCGTTTTCATAGCCCTTCCCTAAAAGTCTTTGAAAATGTTCTTAGACGCTCCGTACCCGTCAAAGCCTGAAAAACTGTCATCGGAGTCTCCCAGGATATCGACCAGACGGTTGCTTTTTGGTTCAGTGTCGGCGCTATAGCCTAGACCTTTTAGTATGTCGATGATCTCCTGATTGCCTTTGATTAGCTCATCCAGCTTTGGATTTTCTCTATCCTCTACTTCACTCAGAAGCTCGTTCTGCATTCTTCTGAGCAATCCGGCAATATCCGCCTTGTAAGCCATGCGGTACTCTGCACCCATGCGACTTTGCCAGTAACAAATCTTGTCGGCTTCTTGGTTGATACGATCTTCACTCCAGGGCATAAGACCTCCTAGAAGAAAAACTTACACAGCATCATAAACATTGCCATGCCGCCAAAGAGCATGAGGATGGTGGCGCAGCCTGAGCAACCACAGCCTCCGCAGCCGTTGGCTCCACCCTCATAGTTGTTGTTGACAAAATACATCAGGTTTTCTCCTTGAATTTTTCTATGCTAGAATATCTTTACTCCAATAAAAACGCCACGAAATCTGCTGGTTACAGATTCGTGGCTTTTCACCAGAAAGGATAGTTTCTGATGATTGACCACGATCTTATCACAACTCCCACACTCCTGTCAGAAGATACAGAAACTAATCCTATCTTCTTTTCTTATGGCTGACCTCCCAATAGATCGTGCCTGGACGGTAAAAGTGCTTCCTGAACACAACAATAGCCGATGGGAACGGTGCTGAGTGTAAAGTTTTAATTTTATGGTCGGGCGGCAATTCTCCTGATAAAATTTTTTGTTGTTGTTCTGCGATATACTCTAGGGGAAGCCCGAACCTGAGCCTCCCCTTCAAAAAGCGCACTTCCCCCTGACGGATAAAGTTCCACCAGGCTACTGTGTCTGTCCTGGCGGCGATCAGCATCACAACCAAATTGCAGTTGTTATTGAGGATTTCCGTGTAGCCCTTCTCTACCCAGGCTTTCATTCTTGAGTAGGGCGGGTTGACAAAGACGTTACCCCACCAGGGCATCGCCAGCCCATTGTCGTCTTGGGTGAAGTAGTAAGGCGAGATGGCGTTGCCGTCCGTCGCCGCTGGATCTAAGTCAAATTTGAACTCGTCGTCCAGGAGTTTGTAGAGCCATTCAGGAGTGCGCCACTCGTCACGGTCGGCTCCGTCAGTCTTGGCTGATGTCATCAGCGGTGTCAGATTGCCCATCTTCGGCATGTGCGGCCCCTTTTCCCCATTTGGTCTGAAAAACTTATTCGGCGGCTGTCAGGTACTCTCCCGACAGCCATAAGTCTAAAGCCCGCTGTCCTACGGCACTGTTAAAGACGATGTGAAAAGCAGGAAGTGGTTCGCCATCTGTAGGCACATAGGCTTTGGTGTCGATAAAGGCAATGTTGTTGACATTGATGTGATATTCTTTAATTCGGATGAATCTAACCAAACTTAGCCCCCCGTTCGCATCCGTGTTACGTTCGCTGTCAAGAAGCTGCTGGCTTCTCTAACACCGACAACAGAATGGTCGAAGTTCATAGTGTTGTGGGCAGCGATATTGAGTGCCGCAGCTTCGGCAAAGGAGTCGATGTTGGCCCCCATAAACAGAAACTCCCATTTGTAGGCTTCTTGTTGATGTTTGATCATGCCCGCCACTGTTTCTTTGTTGTACTGGCGGCTGGCATTTTCGCGTCCATCGGTAAGAATGCCAACGATGACTTTAGCAGGACGCTCGGCTTCGTCCATTTCTGCCAGTCGTTTGCCGATAGCATCAATCGTCTGGCCTACGGCGTCTAGTAGGGCTGTGCCGCCAGCGGGTACATAGTCCGAAAAGCCCAAGTCGGTCATCTGGCTCAGGTTACTAAACTGGTTGGCAACCTGGATTTCGGTGTTGAACTGGCAGAAGTAAAAATGCGCTTCTCCAGGCACCGCCTTCTGTGTCTCGATAAACTGGTTGAAATTGTTAATGGTGGCGGCTCTTAGACTGCCCATCGAACCGGATCGGTCAAGGATTACAGCAATCAAACTTAGATCGTCTTTCATCATTCCTCCTAGAAAAAATTAAAAAATTTATCGGTACTCGAATGTCACATTGGGTTTGGGTTGTTTGGGTACTTTTGGCTTCTCCTTTTCTTGTGGGGTTGGCCCACCGCAGTTTTCACAAGCAGTCTGATTGCTGTGTGTATTACCTCCACAGTAGTCGCAGCGGACAATGTGAGGTGTCGCCTCAAACTCGCCTGTTTTGATAAACTTGCCAGGGTTGGCAGGATCGGGTGAGTAGCTGAGAATTTTCAGTAGGGCGCTGTTGGCGGGCATAGTTAGTTTCTTTTATGCCCAAAGTTACGCAGCCGTTCTTCCTGATAAAGCTCCTCTGCCTGTTCGACCGTCAACTGGTCACGCACGTTGCGTTCTGTGCCAGCCTCAATCTGACCTACTGTATCGGCGTCAGAGAGAGTCTTGAGGATATAGGCATTGGCTTCGGCTACAACTCGATCCTCACTTGGCGAATCCTTAACAAACCACTTCATCACACGCTCCCTTCGCAGTACGATGTTTCGACAGTAAAGTAACTTACGGATGACCAGTCGTAGGGGTGGAGGTAGTACCATTTATTTCTCCTTCCAGACGCTTAACTTCATCGTCTAAATACCATCTTGCTTTCTTCAAGTCCTCCAGGTGAGCATCTCGATCTTTCAGACCAGCCCGCCAGATATACTTAATCACGTTGCCCAGGTTAAAATTGAAGTGGCGGACGACAGTGATACACTCAATGCGACTACCACACTTCTCGCAGGTCGCTGGTGACTCGTTATAGTGTGTCGGGTGATTGATCGTTTCTTTGGGTAGGGATGGTTTTAGATTCATTTTTCTCCTGAGATAAAGATGTGAAGATGACAGCAACAAGTAGAAAAAAGATCGCCGTCCAGGTAGCAGCGCCAGGATGCTCTCTTAAATAGGGATTGAGCAAAAGCGCCCAGGTGAGTGCGGTGAGGTTGATCCAGCTAAGGATGGCAATAAATCTAGCTAATTTCATTTTTTCTCTTTTCTAATTTTCTCTATTTTTGCGTAGTATAGCATATAAGAACCGCTGTGTATATCGCCAAATGGCTAAAGTTGCCTCTTTACATTCTACTCTGGATAGTATACTATTTATGCAGAAAGGGAATCCCATGCAACTCGGATGGAATCTGAGCCGGATGAAAGAGATTGTGCTTTCGTTACTGGCACTTCTCTGGGGTGTCCTCTTTCTGTTCCCTGGCGATGTTCTAAGCCAAGCCAGCCGCCTAGAACTAACTCGCGCCTACGCGGGTGACAACTCCTGGGGAATTCTCCTAATCATAGTAGGCATCGTCCTTCTTTTTGCACCAAGACATCATCATCTCATCTTCCGACGAGTTGCCCACGCATTGCTGTGGCTTTTTTGGTTAGGTATTGGGCTTTTGGTAATGTGGAGAGGTTTGGAAAATGGCTGGCAACCTACCGATCTCTTGTTGTCGTCGCCTTACATTGCTATTGCCATCGTGCATGGCGTGTTCTACATGAATCTGGTAGAGGTACGATGAATCAGTTCCCCAGTTCTCTTACAGCTATCGTTTATATCGTGCTAGGATTCGTCATTTTGCAAAGCTTAACATGGGTAGCTAGACGCTATTTCAAGTTAGACGGCAACGAGAGAGAGTTGATATTGCAAGCTAAGGTTGGTTCGCTTGAGAAACAAGTAGCCGATCAGATTGTCGAGATTGAAAATCTAAGAAACCAAGTCAAGATCATCGTGCAGCAGTACCAGGAGACACTGACCAAATATGCAAAGTTAAGCGAAACGTGTGACTCGCTGACGGCTGAGAATGAAAAACTCAGCCGTGAGATTGCAAACTTGGCTGACTCAAAGATTATTCCCTCCGACAAAATTTTATTTGTGGTTATCGGCGCAGAGGATTCCAGTCTCACCCTAGATCTGGCAAGTATTCGTGCTGTCAAAATGGAGACTGGCTTTGAAGTCAAAGAGATGGTTGCGCCCACCCCAGGCGTACTTAGGCGAGAATTGGAGAGAGCTAGAGGTAGAAAAGTAAAAATTTACATGCATATGGCAGTCTTTTCCGATAAACAAGGCTATCAGCTAGGCAACCAGATTGTCGATGCTAACTGGCTTTCCAGCATCCTGCAAGATGTGATTGTCTTGGTAGTCGCCGGAGCAGATTCTTCGTATATAGGGGAGTTTCTAGGAGTAGTCCCCTACGTGGTGACAGTAGATGGCAGCGTACCCAGTCGAGAGCTATCTACGTTTGTTAGACTGTTCTGGTCGGAGATCGGTAACGGTATTGGGCCAGGACGTGCTTTGAAGCGGGCTGTTGATCGAGCCACGCCGGAAGTTAAGGAGAAAATAAGAAAACTCTGGGAGGATTAAAAATTTTTTTTAATTTCTTCCCCTGAATTAAAGAAAACCGGAGAAAACTTTAATGAATCTTTCCAACCCAGTTGTGCAACAGGCTGCTGGAGCGACAACCCTCATCATCGTAATCAAAGCCTTTATTACTTACTTTAGGGCGATGGGGTGGTGGAATTTAACCGATGAAGGTTTGGCGGCGACCAACGTCTTGATCGACACGGTTTTGCCGATTTTGGTGGTGTGGGGAACAGCACTGTGGGCCTTACGCAAGGTAACGCCGCTTGCCAACCCAACAACTGCCGCTGGTGTGCCGCTGACGCCTTTAGACAAACCTACCGATGTTGATGGTACAGCACTAACTCGTCCCGACAATACCCCTGCTATTCCAGAGATGGCAAAGTTACAGACGGAAGCAATGGAGATTGATGAGAGGAGAATCAAGCGGTGAGAATCTTAACTATCATAGGTATTGTTTTGCTGGTCTTGGCAGGGGTGTTTGCTCTGCTAGGTCAAGTTGTCACAGGCTCAAGCCTGATCGTGTTGTTGGTGATCGGTGTTTTGCTTTTGGCCGCAGGGCTTTTAACGGGGAAATAACATGCCTGAAAATATTTTGACGATTGTGATGGGTTTGGTGATCGTGGCGCTAGTTGGCTATGACATCTATTTGCGCCACCAGCAAGGCAAAGAGATCACGGTTCCTGGTGTCTTGGAAGCAGTTGCAGAGGCACGTCCGGTGGCTCTAGAAGTTCGTGATATTGTGCAACTAGCCGTCAACGCAGTCGAACAGACGCGGCGCGAAGGCAAGATCACCAATAACAATCAGGCTTTTGAAAGAGCCTACATGATGGCGAAGAAGTGGATTCCCGATGAGTGGGAGGTTCCAGACGACCAGTTGATCGAGACAATCAACGGTGCTATCCTTGTAGCATCGGCACTCAGCAAACAAGCGGGATCATCCAGTGAGAAAACTAACAAGCCACAAACGCCGTGAAGCCATCGTCAAGCTGGCGAAAGAATTAACTGAGGAAAAAGAGGATGAACTTGCTCCTCTGATAGAGCAAAGATTGGCGGCTGCGCCAAAAATGCCGTCAGAGGAGCAGCTTCTTGTTGCCATGAATACGAAAAAAATTAAAAATAATCCTATACCCAAGAAAGGTGGGCAAAGAACTTTTAATCCGAGAAAACCCAAGAGTTCCATGCCGATCAAACACCGTACAAAAATCGACAGCGAACTTGCTCTGGAAAACATGCAACCTGGGCCAACCAAAGAAGAAACTGTGCGTGCGGCTGCACAGGCAGCGATTTTGATGGGGCAACCTCCTAATTTAGTGGCGGCACAGTACGGCATCAATCAGGGGTCGGTTGAAGGCTGGGCAGACATTGTAGCCTACACCAAAGCGATTGCACGTCGGGATATCTTAAATGATATTTTGATGGCCTTTATCCAGCAGGAGTTTAAGTCGTTGATGGCGATCAGTTTGATTACAGAGAGAGAAGAATGGGTGCTGTTACAGTCAGCAGGAGAACTGGCAGATTTTCTTGAAGTCAAAGCAGACAAGCTCCTGACAGTCTTGTCGGCATTAGGACGATCTCAACAGGCGATTAAGAATATCGCAGCCCACTTAGAGACAGTAGATCAAAATGGCTAAGGTTAATACAGCAGAACTGGTTGGAGAGATTGGAGGCTTGCTAGACCTGAATCTGGATACAGGCTGGTTTGACTTCGCTCCCCCAGAACGGGAAGATCCCAAAGAGATCGCTCTGCGAACTATGCCCAAAGAAGATCTTCCTGACTTACTGGAATGGACGATTAAGAAGCGTCCTTTTTTGATTCCTAACCGTCCCTTTGATATCGAACACCACAAGTATCTTATTGACCTGTATAAGTGTACAGCCAAAGAGATTGTGGTGATGAAATCCAGCCAAGCAGGTGTTTCCGAGTGGCTGTTGAGCAAGGCTATTCATACCTGTGATCAGCTAGACGGCAACGTGCTTTATATTTTTCCGACTGAGCAGACTGTCTCTGACTTTTCTACAGCACGGCTTGGCCCTGCGATTGAAGCCTCCGAGTACCTTACTCAAATTCTGATCGATGGCTCCAGTGCCAGCGGTCTAAAAGGCTCCGACCGTATTACCCTCAAACGCTTTCGACATCGCCATCTTTATTTTCGTGGTTCTCAGGTACAGCCGGACGGCAACGCGCCTAAGCTCAAGTCGATTGACGCCGACATGATTGTATTGGATGAACTAGATGAACTCGATCAAAGAGCGCCCGCTATTACTCAGAAGCGGCTTGGTCACTCACGACTGGCGACTGTCCTCTATGTCTCCACTCCGACTTATCCTGGCTACGGTATCGACGCCGAATATTCTGAAACTGACAAGCGCCAGTGGTTTATCAAATGCGATCATTGCGGTCAAAAGCAGCCGCTCACCATTGACGACATCGTAACCGAGTGGGATAAGTTAGGACGTCCGATTGCTTGGCATGGTCAAAACCAGAACAATGCGTGGCCTGTCTGTCGTCATTGTGGGTGGAAATTAAACCGTCTGGGAGAGGGAGAGTGGGTAGCTGAATTTCCTTCTGTAGAAAAAGTAGGCTTTCACTTGACCAAGCTCTTTTCGCCTTTTAGCAATATTCCCAGCATTGTCACAGATCTACAGACAGTAGACGAGACGAAAAAACGCGAAGCCTGGAATCAGGACTTGGGTTTGCCCTATGTTCCCAAAGGGGGCAGCTTAACTTCTGAGGATTTAGACCTGTGTCGCAGAGAATACGGGCATGGGCCTAACCACTATATGAACTGCTATATGGGGGTCGATATCGGCAACACCCTGCATGTAGTAGTGCGAACAGGTGTTCACCTTCTTTCCAAAGAGACTTACCAGCTTTATGCGGGTGAATCCGACTGGGACACGCTGGATAATTTGGTAAAAATTTATCGACCTACAACGATTGTGGTCGATGCATTGCCTGAGACAACCCAAGCGAGAAAATTTCAGGAAAAATATCCTTTTGCAAAAGTATGGCTTGCCTACTATCCTAACCAACCAGTCGGCAATAAAAAAGAAGAATACGCAGTCTGGAACCAACTTGAAAAGACTGTTCTGATTGATCGTACACGCGCCTTAGACGCCATGTTTGCGGGCTTTTACGGGCATTTGTCGGCTCTCCCTGCCCATGCCAGAAACATCAAAGAGTATTACAACCAGATGCGGGTTCCCATCAAGATCAAGAAAGAAGTAGGAACATCGGGAATCCTTACTGCAACCTATATTGACAACAAGCGTGCAGATCACTATGCTCATGCAGAAACCTATGCCCACATCGCTAGTATTTGTCCCATTGGGCAAGGATGGGTACAGGGAGCGTCTAGCTAGTGCCAAGATCGAATAGAAAATTAAAAAATCAAGGCTATCCGCCTGAGTGGACGGAAGAATTTAAAAAATATATTCGCCAGCGGGATAACTATTGTTGTGCTATCTGTAATTGTGCGGGGCGAATGGATGTTCACCACATTGACTATGTGAAACTGCATACAACCAGAGAGAACTGCATCTCCCTTTGTCGCCAGTGTCACGATAAGGTGCATAACGCAAGTTGGACACGCAAGCATGAGTTGAAAATTATGCTGTGGGCAATCGCAGCCAGGAGGGAGAGAGAACGTGCCGCCAACATCGAAAGAACTCGACAAATTACTGGAAACCGCTTACGAGCGCCTGGAACAGCGGTCGGTCAATTCAAAGCAGCCACGATATTCAAGTCAAAAAAATAATAATAATTTTTTTACAGGTGTGATGAACTGGGTGCGTTATGCTCAGGAAGAAGAACCTGGCTACAGCACCGACAGTCGCTCCAGAGATATTTGGCTCACTGAGTTTTACACTAAAGAGCCGCACTGGGCAGGGATTATCAGTTCGGTCAACATGATTGACACCAATCGTGGCTGGACGATGATTGGCGGGCGCAACCAGGTTGCTAGATTTGTTCCCATCTTGGAGGGAGCAGACAAAGGTTCCGGTTGGCGACAGTGGATTAGCCAGCAATCCAGCGGCTTCTATGTCACAGACATTGGCCCGATCACAGAAATAGGACGAGACGGCAGAGGCGGGCCGATGCGTGCGCTCTACCATGTTGATCCGACTAAATGTATGCTGACTGGTGATGTGGACAGACCGCTCAAATACGACGGCAGTAAATATCCCTGGCGAGATGATGATTTTTTCCGGCTTGTCTCGCTCAAGAATATCAAAGATAAATTTAATGGTCTGGGTTACTGTGCCACCAGTCGCGCGCTGGATATGGCAAAACTGATGCTGGGGATCTACTCACATCAGATGGAGATGATTGGCGCACGCGCACCCAAAGGGCTTTTGCTTTTACAGAACATCACACAGGAACAGTGGGATGAGGCTATGCGGGTGCGCGATGCCAAGCTCGACTCGGACATGAGGAAATACTATAATGCGGTCGCTGTCATTGCTCAGTCAGGCGTTGACGCTGTTGACGCTAAATTGGTTGCTCTCTCCCAACTCCCAGAAGGCTTCGATCTGGAAGTTTTCACTAATCTTCTCATGTATGCTTATGCTCTTTGCATTGGTTACGATCCTATCGAGTTTTGGCCCGTTCTCGCAGGTCAACTCGGTAGAGGTAGAGAGACTGACATCCAGCATAGAAAAGGCACTGGCAAAGGCGGCTTGAACTTCATGCTGGCTATGCAAGAGGCAATTCAGGGAGAACTTCCCAACAGCCTCTTGTTTGAGTTTGAGCAGCGCGACCAGGAGGGTATGCGCCTAGATGTTGAAGTTGCTCAACTTGCCGCTAATCTTGTTACGACTCTTTATTCCGGCAAAGGTTCTCAAGTGCCAGGGCCAAGAGGCGACCAGGGCGGTGACGGCGATCCGGTTGTGCAGCCGGAGAATCCAGAGATTAAACCCTTGATTAGCTGGGAGGAAGCGAGAATTCTTTTGGCTGGATATAACGTGATTCCCGACGCCTGGACACACAACGACGAAGAAGCCAAAGCCACCGATGCAGCAGGAATCGAACGGCTCTATCGCCAGCAACTCATGGAAAATGAAGAAGTACGCCGTGCTGCTTTTCAGTTTCCACATGAGCCGATTGTGCGTTATAGCTGGCCTAATCGTAAAGCACAAGTCTTGTTCCGGCGTGGCGACGATGCACTCAAGGCAGAAAGATTTTCTCTGGTTAAGCCAGCGGCTTTAATTCCCGACTTTGGCGCTGACGAAGAAGAAAAAAATCGCTCTCTGGAACTTGAAGATAAGACAGAGTTAATTTTTAACATTCCCGTCCAACTTGATCCTGAAAAAATTTTTCAAGAAGAAGAAAAATTTTTTTCAGCCCATCCCGACTGGGTAGAGGGCGGCTGGAATATCGAGCGGGGTAAGCCAGATACGCTAGAAATTACCGTCAAAAATAGCAAGCGTGAAGAAATTCCCGTAGACAAGTCCAGAGATATAGCTTTTTATATCTACAGTCCTGGCCTAGTTCTCCAGAAAAATTTAGATAATGGTGTGCGTGTGCAGGGCGCAACGATCTGGGTAGACCTGACAGCCCAAGACACAGCCCAGCTTAGCGGTTTCTATACCTACGCAGTCCGTGTGGTCGATGATCTTCATCGCACCTGGACAGTCAATGAAGGCATGATGGGTGTTCTAAGAGAGATAGTCGATGCCTAAAGTCGATGGGGTGATGGAAAAGAATAAACCCCGCCAGGTTGAAGGTTTCTTGGAGACACCCAAGTTTTCTGTAGACGGTATTTTTGAACTGCCTAATGATCCAGTAATGCGCCTGGAGTCGGATGGCCCTGTCTTTTTGCCAGATGAAATAAAAAGAAAAATTTTAGAATCTTTTCTAGATCTGACCGATACGCCAGACACTTATGATGATGCTGCTTGGAAGCTAGTCGGCGTCCGTGAGGATGAAAAGGGGCTGCGCTTTATCTCAATAGCGGCGGCGATCAATGCTACCGGCATGGGAACCGAAGGCCCACCAGGGCCGCAAGGCCCGCAGGGTGAGCAAGGAGAACCTGGCCCAGCAGGGCCACAAGGAGAACAGGGCGATCCTGGCCCTCAAGGTATTCAAGGTATTCAAGGAGAAACTGGCCCTCAAGGTGAACAAGGTGAGCAGGGTATCCAGGGTGAAGAAGGCCCGCAGGGTATCCAGGGTGAAACGGGTGCGACAGGTGCAACAGGGCCGGAAGGCCCACAGGGAGATCCAGGGCCGCAGGGAGATCAAGGTGAGCAAGGTATTCAGGGCATCCAGGGCATCCAGGGAGAGACTGGAGCAACAGGCGAGACTGGCGCACAAGGGCCGCAAGGAGAGCAGGGAGAACAGGGCGAACAAGGTATCCAGGGCATTCAAGGTATACAGGGTGATCCTGGCCCTACAGGTTCTCAGGGCGGCTTCGGCGGCGACTCTTTTAACTACGGTTTTTCAACGACCACCACTGATAGCGATCCTGGCAGCGGTATGCTGCGCTTTAATCACGCTACTTTTGGGTCGATTACACAGATTTTTATTGATGACCAGGATCTCAACGCGACCGACATCCAATCCTGGCTTGCCACCCTGGACGGCTCAACTAACACCGTCAGGGGTTCACTACGACTATTCCGAAAGACTGACAGTTCCATCTATTCAGATTTTCAAATATCAGGGGCCAGTGTAGAGGCGACAGGTTACTGGAAGCTGGCGGTAACGCCTGTTGTTCAGTCTACTGCTTTTTCTAATCTGGATAACGTGGTTGTCTCTTTTGCTAGAGCGGGCAATGTCGGCGCTCAAGGTGCAACAGGCTCTACAGGTTCAACTGGAGCTACAGGGCCGCAAGGCGTCTTTGGCGGCAACAGTATTGAGTTTCGTTTTGACTCGACTACAACCAATGCCGATCCTGGTAGTGGCGACATTCGTTTAAATAATTTAACAACGGCAACAGCCCTCTACATTGATGACAATGATCGTAACGGTGTCGATGTTCAGGCGTGGTTGGCTACTTTGGATGACTCAACTAATACAAATAAAGGTACGTTACGCCTTTTTGATAAAGTAGATAGCTCTATCTACCGTGTCTTTACTCTAACAGCTTTGGCTGAAAATACAGGGTACTGGACAGCTACAGTCACGCAAGTTGCCTCTAATGGCTCTTTTACAGATACTAATCCAGTTGTTCTAACCTTTGCTCGATCTGGTGATGCGGGAACTGCTTCTAATATTGTCACTGAGTTCACCAATGCATCTACCGATACCTCTCCTGATGATGCGGATATTTTTGCCAGAGTTTCGGCTGGCGCTCTAGTTAAGTGGACGTGGGCCAACATTAAAACGGCGCTAAACAGTCTTTATGTGATGTTGACGACTGACCAGACAATCGCAGGTATCAAGACATTTAGCAGCGCCCTAATCGCTGGTTCTACTTTTAACGCTCAGGGAGCAGTTGACCTAGACACAACGCTGAATGTGGATGGAGCGGCTACGATGAACTCCACCACAACAGTAACAAACGGTGTTGCCACTTTTAGCGTAAGACTTTCAGCATCTTCTGAAAATGCCTTGCAGGTAGCAGTTACAAGAAGTGTAGGTACAAATGCTTTTGGCGGCTTAATGTATCTTGTTGGTATGGAGGGTAGGGTTGGCACAAACTACTATCGTGGTTGTACGCTTGTACAAATTACCAGCACAAATAACGTCGCTATGACCTATACCGCAACTGCACTTGCCGCAGGAATTACGGTTACAGCAACTACGAATACGTCTACTAATCTAACACTCAGATTCGATTTCACAGGGCCGATTACAGGTTTTAATGACTTGGCTATCCAGATGATTACGCTTGGCTATAAGCACGCAAATATCACAGTAACACCTTCGGCAATTGTTTAGGAGGAAAGATGGCGTTTGTAAAAGAGGCAGTTCGCACACCTACATCTATTGGTAGAATTCGCACAATTCTCGCAGACGGCAACGGCCAGCCTGCTTCTCGACAGGGAACTGCCCAAGTGGAAGTTATGGATCAGAACGGCGAGATTATGTCGGATAAGAGCTATGATTTACAGAAAAATCTAACAGCACAACAATTAGCGCAAGTTGTGGCTGTTATGGACATGCTCAGGACAGCCGCACAAGCACTTCTCTGAGACTGGAGAGATTATGGTTTTTTCAAACAAGCCTATTCCTGTCGGGCTGCATGTCAACTCAGCCGCAGGGTACTGTCGGCTTTTGGTTAACAATGAGTGGCATGAAGTAACCAAACTCATCTTTTGCAGCCTAAACTGCCAGGGGCATATTGATCCTCTGATGATGAAAGAAGGCTTGGAAAGAATAGAGCAGGAAGTACCAGGCACAGTCGATTGGTTTAACTGGGGGCCAAGACTGAATTGAGCCTGTATCTGCCTTATATCGAAAAACACAGCAAAGTGATTGCCGATGTGTATAAGCTGGCGGATCTGATTATGTATGCAGCTTGGCAGGAACGTGCGCCGATCTACATCGACTTGAGATTGATGCTGGCGGCACAGCGTAAAGCCGAAGATATGGCGAAACATGATTACTTTGCCCACACCAATCCTTTTGGTTTTACCGCCAATGAGAATGTACGGGCAGCAGGATATAAGCTACCGGACTACTACTCAGAGAAGGGCAACCAAGTCGAAAGCCTTTACATCGGTCACGATGAGCCGGAAGAAGCTGTAAAAGGCTGGCTGGAGTCGTCAAGCCACCACGATCATATTGCCGGAAGAAATGATTTTTATAGAGGACAGCCCGCTATCGGAGTTGGTACAGCCGTAGCTCAAGACGGTCGCCAGCTTTGGGTTTTTATTTCAGCGCCAGGAATGAACTGATGGAAACAGAAAAATTACCAGAAAATTTAGGCAAAGAAGTTAAAGTACGCTGTGACCAGTGCCATCAAGTATTTCCCTTAACCAAGAATGTACAAGAAAGGGACTTAGAGGCTCCACACGACAGAGTTGTCCAGGCTAAGTTGATTTGCCCTTACTGCGATCACACACGCCATCTTTATTTTCTGTCGCCGGAGACAGCGCGTATTCGTATCAATCTTCGCATTGCAGTAGATAACCTCCAGCATCATAGGACTAGACAAAACCAACAGCTAGTTTTGATGGCACGTAAGGCCCACCAGAGAGCTTACGATGCTGACCAAGAAAATTTTAAATTTTTATTAGAGGAAAAAGATGTCAGCGCCCAACCCTAAAATTTCTCCGGTCAAAGTTGGAAAGGATGGCTTTGCCTACGCCGATGGCGTTAGGTTAGGCCGTTTTATACCGGAGCGCGGCACGATTCAGGTGCAGGACAAAGACCGTCGCCGCTGTTTGATCAAGGGGCGTGAGGTTGTTGAGATCAAAGTTTCCGACCTAGCCAATCTGGGAAAGTCGGAATAATCTATTGACACAAGAAAAAAATAAGATTATATTGTTGGCAATTGAAGATTTACGATTAAGACTCGCCCGTTGCGGCTGTTTAGCAGAGGTTGTCGTTCTGCGGAACAGCCGTTCCCTTTTTAACTGCTCTATATGCTTTTTTAACAATATCAGTGGGGAGTTTCAAGTGTCCGTACTCAATTAGAGGATGGCATTTTTCACACAGAGTTATGAGATTGTCTGGATGTTCCGCTGTCTCAGCAGAGATACCTGCTAGAAATCTTCTAGGAACAATGTGATGAACTGGCGGACAAACTCTGGACTCGTCAAAGTAGTCTCCGCAATACTGACAAGTGTAGTTGTCTCTTATGCGAATCTGGGTTGAAATTTCTTTCCAATTTACAGAATAGCCAGGAATTATGGAGGAAGTGTCTAAGGTACGAGCAGAGTTTGGGAGAATAATAGGAGATGTATTTGTTGTAGGCTTTTGTGCTTTTTCAGGCTGACCGCACTCTCTGTAAAAACGGTTACGTTCGTATCTTTGTTTTCTCTTTTTGCTGTATTCTCTTGCGTGTTCTAAGGAACAGCATTTAATTTTTGGATCGCCTGTTTTAAAAATAACGTGACAAAACTTACACTGTCTAGTGAACATTTTATATCTCCTCTGTTAGAGATTGATTCTGTAAATTTTATAGAGGGCATCGGTTACAGAGTACCGACTTGTCAACGGGTAATTAAGCCGTTCAAGCCCTGTAGAGATTTTAACATCAGGAGTCCCACATGACAATCGAAAAAAATGTTCTTGAAAATCTCTGGCGCTTCTTCTTAACCAAGTCAGGCGTGATTTCTGAAAACTGGCAAAGCGGTGCTTCCCAACTCGATGCTGCCGAGTTTGAGTATCGTGTGCGGAAGATTGTCGCCAGGTCGAGAGAAGAACAGCGGATTGAAGAAAAAACGCCTGATAGTAAATTGGCTAATTTCTTAAAAGAACGCTCTTTTAGCATGTCAAGGTTCTATGAAAAAATCTCTATGTCACTCTGGGACATCTACGACGAAGGCGGCGACTACGCACGTCTTATTGATGTCTATCTTAACGACGACGGCGCTGGTCTATCGGCAATCGTGGCGCAGAGCGGCAAGCTCTTTCAAGTTCCGCTTTCCGTTTCTAATGAAGAAGTAACTTTGGGCAGTTGGGTACAGGTCGAAGAAAAATTTACGCCTGTTCAGCAAAATAATTTTAGAGTTTTTCGTCAAAAAGACGGTCGCCATCGTTGGGTGGCGATTGCCGGAACTTCGATTCTCAACCGCTCCGGTGAGATCGACAGCGTAAAACTTTTTGATAGTTTTATCCAGCAATCTCAAGAGGAAGGGGTTTATCCCCGCCTGGATTATTACCATCACGGCGAAGAAAATCCTGAGTTGTGGGAGTTTGGCACAGCCGACTATCTGGCAAGAGAGGGCGTCTGTTATATCGCCTCCGGTTTGTTCGATGAAGATCATCCTCTTGCCAAAGCTACGATTCGAGCTTGTGAACGGGATGAAGCCGGAACTTGGGGTAACAGCATCGAGTTTTGGGCTTATGCAGAGCCGGAAAAAATTTCACTTGATCCTGAGATTACGATTCCGGTTTATAACGATGGGATCAATACTCGTATCAGTGTAGTCTTGGAAAAAGAAGCGGCGGCTTTATTTACGCGTTTAGGTGTTCTGGAAGAAGGGGTGAAAAGAGCTATGAATCCAAAAACTACTGGGGAACTGCAAACACTTTTTGGTGAGGACTCTGAGGAACTGAATAAGTTCCTTGAGAAGTTTGAAAAGAGTGTAGACCAGACCAACAAGCGTGTGAAGGATGAACGGCTCATCCATCGCACCGCAGCCGAAGCAGAAGCCGAAGCGACTGAGGACGAAGCCGAAACTGAGGAAGAAACGACTGAGGACGAAGAAACTCCTGAACTGGTGCTGGACGACGCCGCTGTCGAAGCCATTGCTCAGGTAGTTTTCGCATCTCCTCAATTCAAGCAGCTTGGTCGTGCTGTAGAAAGCCTCATCAAAGCCAGGGAAGCAGACCAGGCTGAAATTGCTGAGTTGAAAGAAGCCAACGACCAGTTGGCAAAAATTGTCGGGCGACTGGCAAAGGATGACGGCACGCGCAAGACTGAGTATCTGCAAGATCTTCCATCCAGGAAAACTCTCAAAGTCAGCTATCGCGCCAGCGAAGCTCACAATGAGCCGGAAGATGGGTACGACGATGCTGCCGACCCGTTTGTCTTTGGGGAAACCTACGAAGATATTGCCGAGCGCACTCTGTCGAAGCTGCCAAGCTACTAATTTTTAAAAATTTTTCGGCGTCAGACCGATTTCACTCTGGAGGAAAGATAATGGGAACACTACAACAAAGAGTTCAGTATGACAGAACCCCACTGGAGAAAGGGGCGCTGCCGTCTTTGCAACAACGGCAAAAGAGTCTCGACCGCACCAAGAAACAAAAGCGGGAGAGCCAAGATTATCGTATTCAGCAATACCAGCATCAAATGCAGCAACGCCAAAGCCAACTCTCGCCGCTGCAACTGCAAACCTACCAATTGGCGCAGCTTGCGATGCTGACACAGGGGTTGCAGCTTCCGGCGCAACGTGGTGGTCGCCAACAACGTTTGACGCTGGCGACTGGTGTGCCTGACAGCCCCTTTATTGCCGACGCCACGCCATTTTTCGGTCGCTGTGAAGATAGCTTGATGACTCTGAGCTATGGCGGACGCCTTTCGCTGCTTGACTTGTTTAACTGGCGTATGAGCGATGTGTTCACCAAAACCTTCAATTTCCTGACCTATGTGCGTCCAGAAATGTCGGGTGGCAACCCAACCGCAGGTCATCTCTCTGATCCTTGTGCCGATCCTTCGGGGTTCGACTATGGTACAGCGAAGATCACGCTGGAAGATTTTGGTCGCTACGGTCGTAAAGGCCCGACGCGTGAAATTTTGAAGGCTGAACGCTACTGCGAACAAGACCCGCGCTACCGTCTCGACGGTACAATCATCACGTCTGAGTTCGAGTGGGACATGCGCTGGATTCTCGACACTCAGATTCAGGACTTGTATCGCCATGCCATGACTGGCAATGCTTCCACGCCAGGTCAATTTGATGGGATGCAACAATGGATCAACACTGGCTACGAATCCAGTATGCTTGATTCAATGGTCTTTAACTGGGCTGGCAACAATCTCAACGGTACGGGTGGCGGCACAAAGACGTTGAACGGTGTGGCTCTTTCGGGAACCTACCAATTCATCAACTATCTTCTGTACACCATGCGCCGTTTCCTCCAGAGAATTTCCTGGTCGCCCATGCTGTCGGCAGACGGTGAGCCGGAATTTGTTTTGGTAATGCCAACCTTCTTGGCTGGTTGTCTCTTGGATGCATTCACCTGTTGGAGCGTTTGCGCGGGCGGGGAATATAACCCCGTCAATCTGATGACCTATGAAGCACGCAACTTCCGTGACAGCCTTAACGGTGGTCGCTACGGCGGCGGCTTCATCCGTCTCGACGGTCGAGTAATTGACATCTTCCCTTACGATTGGAATACTATGCATGGAACCAATCGTGGCGATGTTTATTTCCTCACTTCAAGAGTCGGCAACCAACAACTGTGGGAAGGCGAAACCCTGGATGCTGGCGCAGCCGCTTCTGAAATGCAAGCGGAAGGCCATCCAGAATACTTCTCGACCGATGGCGGACGTGTGATCGGTGTCACAGAAGTCGATAATCTCTGCCGCACCACAAAAGCCTGGATTCGCCCAAGAATTATCAACCGCGCACCCTGGCTGCAAGCCCGCTTTATGAACGTGGAATGCACACAACCTCTCGACCCAATCTCGCCAGATCCGATCAGCAGCTTCTACCCGCTGACCAGCTTTGGTGGCGATCAACGTCTAAGCTGACCTACCCCAACTCCTTTCGGGACTGGGTGAAGATAAGGGAACTGACAAACTGGGGCAGGAAGGGCAAGATGGGGAGTCTTGCCCTTCTTGTTTGGCAAGGAGGCTACACTTGCTAAGAAAAAATAATAAGTTAAATATTGGCTGGATTACGCCCACTGTAGGGACTTTTGGGGCGGTGCGAGAGATGGTCGAAGTCTCAAATGTTTTACATGAGCGCGGCCACCAGGTAACTATCTACCATCCAGAGGGAACCCAAGTTAAGTGGTTGACTTCTTTTGCTGACTGTAGGAGGCTGGAAGAAGTAGATAGAGCTTACATGGATGTTTTAATTGGCATAGTAGACTGGAAACCTGAACTCTACAAGCATTTACTGAATGCCCATACTAAAGTCAAAGCGATCTGCCTTCTCGGTTTTGACCCGACTGAGCAGATGGCGCAAGCTCTCAAGACAGGAAAAAATTTTTACGACGCTGCCCAGAAAATGATTTACGATGCCATGCAGAGAAAATTTTTAATTTTGGCAGATTCAAGCTGGCAACTTGAATGGGTGAAAAACCAGGTCGGCTATCCCGCAGGGCCAGCCTTCGGCGGTATAAACCTAAGTATGTTCTTTCCTCTTGCAGAAGAACCTCAAGATAGACCTTTTACAGTAGTTTACTCAGGCGACCCAAGAGAGAGAAAAGGAACTGAGGTTGTTAAAAAAGCTATCGAACTTGTCAAAGAGAAGCACGATATTGAAGTGGATTCCTACTGGGGCCGCAAGTTTACCCAGTATGAGTTGGTCAAGTTTCTCCAGCACGGTCATGCTTTCCTTGATAATCATCGCAGAGCCGGATGGTGTAACCCAGTGGCAGAAGCTATTGCTTGCGGTTGCGTTCCTGTTTGCTCTGATATCGGCGCTAACCGCGATTTTGCTATCCATGAGCAGACAGCCCTAAGAGTTCCTGTCGATGATGCGGAGGCAATGGCAGCCGCTACTATGCGCCTAATCGAAGAACCTGACCTGCGAAAAAATTTAAAAAATAAGGGCTTGAAACTTATACAGCAGTTCTCGTATAATACTGTTGTTTCTCAACTAGAAAATTCCTTAGAAAGAATGGTGCATGATAAGACGTAAGCGCATGACCGTCGAAGAAAAAATTCCCGCTGTTTCGGTGAAGCCGCTCAGCATCCGGCAATTCGTACACCGGATTGAGACGGAGCCTGGTTTTTCCTTTGCCAGAATCTCCGATGGCGGCTTTTTCTGTATTTTGGGAAAAAAGGGAATTAACTGCGACGGCTCTCCCTACTCTCGCAAACAGGCAGATGCTCTTATTGCCATGATGAGAGATAATGGCATTACTCATGGCATTACCAGTATAGCCCTTCATGCCACCAGAGCAACGCAATGGCTTCAAGAAAATAATTTAGATGTTGACTGGTATGACGCCGACGTGATGAACAAAGCATCCGACCAGGGGGAACTTTGGCCTTTTATTGAGTGTCTGAAAAAGAGAAGGTCGCTGATTGTCGGCGCTTCTCATCTCAGCAAGCTAAAAGGTTTTCCTATCGGATACCATATCGAATGCCATCCAACTCATGCTTTTGAAGAAGTTGACGAGCTAGAGGCAGAGATATGTTTCAGAGTTCAAAAATATGCACCTGACACTATTTTACTTTCCGCAGGTCAAGGGGCTTCTCCAACACTCGTTTCTCGCCTTCATGCCTATTATCCGAGACTAACCATCATCGACACAGGCAGCTTATTCGATCCCTATGTAGGAACTTTAAGTCGCAGCGGTCACAAGCGGCTTGGCTTTGAAGGTTTTGTAAGGTTAGGATTTAAAAATTTTCAAGAAGATATTCGTCGCTGGTAATTCAATTAAGGAGAACACTGATGGCTGATGCAGTGAGGTTATATGAAGATGGAGTTGAGGTCGGGCCGGACAATCCGCTATCTGTTTCTCTGATTGGTGCTGATGGAAGTCCTGAAGCTGTTAAGGACGGCGGGCCAGGTTGGGAAAGCGTCTTTGGAGTATCTGGAGCCAGGTTCACTTCCGCTAATCAGTCAGCTAGTGCTGCCAGTGTCACAAATGCGCCTACGACTGGACAAAAACTTGTTATCACAGACGTTCTTATTAGTGTAGACACGGCTATGCGCGTTGATTTGAAAGAAGAAACATCCGGTACAGTTTTAGCATCTCTCTATTTGCCAGCCAACGGCACTGTGCAGTTTACGCCTAGAGGAAAGTTGAAGCTGGCAACTGTCAATAAAAAATTACAGCTACAGACAACTGTTAGCGGCAATGTAGCTACAACTGTTTTCTACTATAGTGAGACGTAACGATGCCCTATCCAGTTGCAGCAGCAAGGGGCCAGGTGAGCGGGGGTGGGGGCTATTCTCCTGCTGCATTGCTCGCCAGTCGCGTGGCGGCGTGGAAGCTGGACGAGACCAGCGGCACACGAGCCGATAGCATTGGGGCCAGCACACTCACCGATGATAGCTCGGTTGGCAGCGCCACAGGCTTGATCTACCCATTAGCCGCCAGCTTCGTGGCCGCTAGCGAGGATAGCCTCTCTTGTGCCGACAGCGCCGCACTTTCGACCAGCGACATAGATTTCTGGCTGTCAGCGTGGCTGCGCCCCGGCGCACTGACCGATTCGCCCTTCGTTGGCAAAGTCACAGCCGACAGCGCATCTGGCTATGAGTATGCGCTTTACCTTATCTCTACAGGCCGTGCCAGCTTTGTCACCGGCAACGGCTCGGCTATCTCATCGGTAGCATCGGCGGCATCCAGTGTCGCGCTCAACGCCTGGCATCTAGTCGTGGGTTGGCACAAGGCCAGCACACAGCGCCTTTATATCAGTGTCAACGGCGGTACACCGGTTGATGCTGCACGCTCGCAAGCTCCCGCTGACACAGCAAAGCCATTTGTAATCGGTGGTGTTATCTCCAAATTCCTGACGGGCAGAGTCGGCCCCGTCGAATTTGGTAAGGATTATACGCCCACACTGGACGACTTGACTTACATGTACAACGGCGGATTGGGTAGAGCATGACTAGCGGGGCCGGGGTACGAGAGCGGCTATGAGGCTGGATACTGATGCTCAGGACTGACTTTGCAGGCGTAGGGCAACAAGCGCATAAGGACGACCATCTGGCGCTGCATATTGCCTATAACGCGGTCTATTCCGTCAAGCGTTATGAGGCGGTTGGCGATGGCGTTGCCGACGACCTGAGCGCCATCCACGCCGCCAGAGATGCCGCGGGCGCAAATGGCGTTGTCTTTTTCCCGCAAGGCAGCTATTTCATTTCGGCAGCCATTACTCCACTGGCAGGGCAAACTTTCATTGGCGCGGGTATCCAGGCTAGCAAAATACTGGTCGCCGATGACGCCAGCCATAACGCCTTTGCCATCGAAGAGGCTGACGTAACGCTTGCCAATCTGCAAATTGATGGTCAACGCGGCGAGGCTGCGGTCAATCTCAGCCAAACTGTCAACTGTGGGGCTTACATCACAGCGGCGCGCTGCACACTGGCAAATGTGTGGATTCGCAATGTGCGTGCCATCGGCATTTCTGTGGATGGCGGCGGTGACGATCTGCACGTGCTGGATTGCCGCATTGACGGCGGGCATAACGATCCAGCGGGCACAACAGGCGGCGTTTCTAAGGGTGTCTATGTCAACGGTGCCTTGCGCCCCGTCATTCGAGGTTGCACCATCACGGGCTGGTCGCAGGCGGTTGGCCTATGGTACGGCGTGCTGGATGGCTTGGTCGAGGGCAACCGCATCCTCGACAACTACGGCTTTGAGGACGCATCTCACACGGTGCATCGGTCTGCCTGTGAGGACTATGGCGATACCGCTACGCATGGACGCAATGTATGGACTGGCAATGTCATTGACGGCTCTACCTCACGCTGTCTCGAAATAGCGCAAGGGGTGGTGGGCAGCCGCTATCTCAACAATATCCTGCGCAATCCGGGCATCATTAGCAATCAAGGGTCGTGCTTTGAGGTAGCTGGACAAAGCGGCGTCATTACGACCGATATTCTCATTCAGGGCAATATCTGCTATGGGCAGGCGGCGCACACAGACGATAACAGCGTCAATGGCCTGGCCTACCGCATCTCTATCATCAACAACCATTTTATTGACTACACCCACGCCAGCAACAATGCGCCTGTCTTTATCGGTGGTCTAAGTGGGCCGCAGGACATACTCGTTGCGGGTAATCAATTCACGAATTGCCGCGGTGGGGTACGCCTCAACAACAACACCGATGGCATGGTGGTGGTCAATAATGTCTCACGCAACACGCTCGGCAACGCCATACAACTGCTCTCAGGCAGCGGTCATTTGGTGACAGGCAATCGCGTCGAGACGACCAACAACGTGCATTGTGTCTACATCGGCGCGGGTGGGCGGCATAAGGTCACGAGCAATTATCTCAAATCCAATGGCGGCTCGGCCATCCTGTGCGAGCGTGGCGACAATCTGATTGAAGCCAATGAGTGCATTAACTCCAGCGCAGGCAACCAGGGAGCTATCCATATCACGGGAGCCAATGCCTTACGCAACAAAGTGTATCGCAACAATTGCGAGAGTACGACGGGTAGGCGTGCTATCCGCATCGAGTCCAGTGCCGATTACACACTCGTGCAGGACAATACACTCATCAATGGCGACATCACCGAGAGCAGCGCAGGCACGCACAACCTGACCGAGCCGAATCATACGGCGACTGTGACAAAGGCGATGATGCTCAAAGCATTGGGCGCGCAGACAGTGGGCACGAGCGAGGCCACGATTGCGCACGGTCTAGGCTACGCGCCAACGGTGGTGCAAATCACCATGACCAGCGCAGGGCAGATATACAAGTCGGCAGCGAGTGACGGCACGAACATCTATTTGACGGCTGATGACGCTGATAGAACGGCGGAAGTTTTTGTGCGTTAGCTCCATCAGCCACCGCGCTGACGAGTGGGGCGAGTGTGGAGTGGCGAATGAAGTGGGGGTGGAGTTGTGGCGCTTTCGGCCAAACACAGGGCGTTCGTGGAAGCCTATCTCGAAACCTGGAACGCAACTGAGGCATACAGGTGTATTTATCCGAAATCGTCTCGTGACGGAGCAAGGCGGAGGCAGTTAGTTGAGTTGATTCGGGCAGCAACGGCACGCAAGTATCCAATGGGCCACGCCCTCACCCCCACGCAGGGTGGGCAGGACGGGGTGGGTAATGTGAAAATTTTTAAAAAATTTAAAGAGAGAAGAATCAGTGAGTGATTTCACCATTGTTGTCCCGTTCTACAACGGCCATGCGACTCTTGACCGCTTGATTCGATCCTTACCCAGAAAATTTCCTTTAATCATTGTTGACGACATGAGTGAAGATCCTCTTAAACAGGAGGATGTCGATAAAAGATGGGAGCATCAAGACGGCAATGACATCAAGGTTATTCGACTGGATAGAAAAGGTTACTTCGCCGGAGCAGTCAATAGAGGCATTAAAGAAGCTGGCGGGGATGTGTTGGTTCTTAACCAAGATATCTGGTTTGATGATCTTAATTTCTTGGAAGTTATTAGGCTTGCTAGAAAGCACTACGCCTTTTTTGGTGAGCGTATTCGTGGTGATCATCCTGCGTTTGGCAAGCTGGGTTATGTTCATGGCACTTTTATGTTTATTAGTAATGCGGCTGTACGATCTGTGGGCTATCTTAACGAAAAGACCTACCCTCTTTGGGGAAACACAGCCGAATACCAGTGGCGAGTGGCTAGGGCGGGAATGAATGTGCTGCCTATTCCTGATATTCCAGGGATGCATCACGAAAGAAAAGAAACAGAGAGATATGGATCAGGAATACGCGAGCTTTTGGATCGAGAACCTGAAAAGAGAGATGTTTTCATACGCACTCCGCCTCTCCTTTCGGTGGTTGTGCCGTGCTTTAATTACGGTCGTTATCTTGAAGATTGTATTGCTTCTCTCATCGGAGGCCGTAGTTCGCTGGGACGAATGGAGCCTCAAACTCTCCAATCATTTGAAGTTATCATCGTAGATGATTGTTCAACCGACAACAGCGAAGAATACATCAAAGCACTTGTCAGTGAAGCAAAGGGGATCAAGGGTTTTCGTCTGGAAACTAACGTAGGCACGGCTCAGGCGCTAAATTTCGGCATCCAAAGAGCGGTGGGAAAATATATTACTTTTCTTTCCGCCGATGATATGCGAGAAAATTTTTCTCTGGAGCATCTTGTTCAGGCATGTGAGGACAATCCTCACTCTTTTGCTTATGACGATATCCAGATGTTTAACAGAAATCAACGCACAAGACCCTGGCCGATGGAGGAATACGATTTTGAAAAGCTAATCTACAAGAACCATATCCATGCCGGAATTGTCTTTCCTAGAGCGGCTTGGCAAGAAGTAGGCGGCTATCCGGCTATCATGGGAGACGGTCGAGAAGATTGGGCTTTTAATGTCGCATTAGGGCTTAAAGGCTGGTGTGGTGTGCATGTCAGAGAGCGCGGCTATCTCTACAGGAGAGAAGGTCAGAACCGCACGGAGGTTAACGGCACAGAGGGACATCGCATAAAATTTTTAGAAAAAATTATGGGACTTTTCCCAGCCTTATACAGAGGGGAGCGACCAATGGGATGCTGTGGCAGCAGTAGTCGAAACAGAGCGGCGGTGGTTAACCATGCTAAAACCGCTCTATTCTCAACAGGAGGCATGAAAACTATGTCCAATCAAGTCGGCGCAATGGGGATGGAGCGCATTGAGTATCAGGGAGAACAAGTAGACGCTACCTGGACAGGCGACTTCACAGGTGCTACTTATGTCTTTGGTAAGGATCGCCCGCGTGGGTGGGTAGATAAACGTGACTTGGGATCTAAGGATGACCCTCAAAAACGGGGCTTCCTGGCGAAGAAAGATAAATACACAGGAAAATATCTTTTCGTCGTTGTAGGAAGCAATGGTGAGGCTACACAACCGCCAGCGGAGCCTGTAGGCGATGTCGTACCAAGCACAGAACCGGAACCGGAGCCTGTTGTAGTTTCTGAGCCTGTGACAAGTGCTGTTGTAGCACAGCCTATGACGGCATCTGCGGCGACCACGAGCGCAACGGCAACTGGAATCGTCAGCACAGCGGAACCGATCTTCAACCCTGAGAATATGACAGTGGAACAGGTCAAAGCCGAGCTAGAAAAATCCGGCTATACCTACGAACAGGTCAACGGGGTATACAAGTCGGAGATGGCGAATCGCAATCGTAAAGGGCTAGTCTCTTATCTTGAGGAGAAGCTGGCAAATTGGGTGATATAATTAGGCTTTTGTTTGCTGTTTTTTCTGTCTACTGTTTAAGCAGTTTGATAAGCTCTTTGGAGGGGCCGTATATTGGGTGGCCTAAATCAGAGCAGCAAATTGGAATCTTCAAAGCAGTTAGAATAAAACTGGGCGCGTATAGCTATGGAGTGGATGGAAAACCTGAATCTAATTTAGGACGCGGCATCTCTTGTCCATTGTGTGTAGCCGCCTACATTTCTATTTTTGTCATCCTATTGTTTCAATATCCGACCGTACCTAGTAATTTGTTTTTAGCTTGGACAGGAATATGGGGAATTTCCATGTTCCTAGAGAACCTTACATCGGACGACGCAGTACAGAGTGCCATTGAAGAAGTGGCAGAAAGTTTGGAAGACAGTGATGGACGTTTTGAGAACTGATGACGAACGCGACGACGCACAAAAGCGTCAAGAGGGTGACGTGGCGGCTGGACGCCATGTGGACAGCGAGACTGGTCGTGTCTATGAGGGTGTCAAAGAGTACACCGTCACACAAATCGAACAGATGAATCTGAGCCAAGAACAAGCACAAAGGTTCTATGATGAGGAGAAGGCTTCTGTCAACCCCCGAAGCTCCCTCCTGACCTACTTGGAGGGGTTGCTGGAGGAAGATAGCGCATGATAAATTTTTTAAAATTTTCTCTGTTTGTGCTGGCGCTGTTCTCGGTGACGAATTGTAGCTTTGTAATCAAAGATCCCCGCCCGCCAGCGGTGGCAACAGCGACCAATGAGGCAAAGGCCAATCTTGTGCCGACTGTGACAATGGAGCCACAGGTTGTGCCGGAGGAAGAAGAAGGGGTAACAGAACCCGAACCGCCCTCTCAACCTCCCTGTCTGGATATCAAGGGAAATATTTCTTCTTCGGGAGATAAAATTTTCCATGTGCCGGACGGACAATATTATGATAGAGTGAAGATAGACGAAGGTGCAGGAGAAAAATTTTTCTGCACTGAGGAAGAAGCTATCGCCGCTGGTTGGCGCAAGTCCACTCGATAGGAGAGTTGAGCAATGGGCTGGACAAACAAGGGCAAACGTCGTGCCTTAGAGTGGGCGTTTAGAGGCGGGACAATCCCGACTAGTTTCTATGTTGCCCTGTTTACCAGTGCCGTCGCTCCCACTGTCGATACCAACACTAAGAGTGAGTTGACTGAGATAGCCTCCGGTAATGGCTACACTACCGGAGGTATCGCAGTTAATAACGACAGTACGGACTTTGACACGCTCACAGAGGACGACACTCTAAACAAAGCCTTTGTCCAGATTAAAGATCTAATCTGGACAGCATCAGGCGGATCTATTCCGGCTTCTGGGAATCCGGCTCTGTATGCGTGTTTGACGGATGACAATGCTACACAGGGCAACCGTGAAATTCTAATCTGGTGGGACTTAGAAACAAGCTACAGCGCCACAGTAGGCAACACTATCCGGCTTCCTAATCTGGAAATCTCTATCAACTAAAGATGGCCTACCCTCAACTCTATCGCAACCTGACTCGCTACTATAAATTAAACGAAGCCAGCGGCAGTCGGGCAGAGGCGATGGCGAATGAGACGCTGACCGATAACAATACGGTTGGCAGTAACACTGGGCATGTCTATCCTCTTGCCGCCAGTTTTGTTAAAGCCAGTGCAGAATCTCTAAGCCGTGCTGATAACACTACGCTAAGTTTAGGTGGTGATGTTGGCTTTTCATGGATGATCTGGCTCAACCTACCTGATGTCGATCCAAACTCCGGTGGCAACACCAAACCGATTGTGGCAAAGTGGAGTTCAGGATCGACAGAGTATGAGCTAGATATTGCTGTCAGCGGGCAGCTACGTTTTCTTGTTCGTAATGCGGGCAATACAGCCTTTGCATCAGCAACCGTAACGATCACAGCAAATTCTTGGCATATGGTTGCCCTTATCCACGATCCTGTCAGCAATCTTGTCGGTATCTCTATCGACGGAGACTCGTTTGCGACAGGCGCTTTATCAGGCGGACTTAGAGACAGCACAAACGCCTTCCGCATCGGCGGTAACGACACAGGCGGGGCAGCAAACTCTACAGACGGTCTGATTGGCCCTGTCGGGTTGTGGAGAGGGTATGTCTTTACCGATGGTGATGTTGATGACCTATGGAACGGCGGTGCTGGGCTTACCTTAGAGGACATGGCTTACGAGCCAGCAGAAGCAACGGGTGGAACCGACTGGGGGCCAGAAAGACTTTACGGCCAAGCGCAAATAAACGGAACGTCTACTGTTTCCGCTGATCCCATTGCTCCAGTTCAGCTTTCCAGCCAAATAACGGGTGGAGCTACCGTTACGGTCGGCGCTACAGGAAAAATTTTTGCTAGTGCATCCATAACGGGAAGCTCTGCACTTTCATCAGAGATACATGGAAAAATTTACGGAAATGCTCTGATTGAAGGTCTGTCTGATGTTATTGCAAACACACTGGCCCCAGGTGAGACGGCTGCTTTAATCGAAGGAACTTCTACGTTTGATGTGTCAGCCGTATTGATCGGCAGGGCCAGAGCAGAAATTGCTAACACATCTGTTGTAATCGGTGCTATAATCGCAATTGGACGTGTGTCCGCCAACATCTTTGGCACGTCAACTTTACGAGCAGGGCCGGAGCTTGCAGTCGGCAATGCAATGGCTAAGGGCATGTGGCGCGGCATGTCGAAAGCAATGGCTTAGAAAATTTTCTAAAAGGAGAAGAAATCATGGGCAAGTCGAATGCTTTTGAGACAGATATCTTAGAGCTTATTTTCAACGGCACAACATTGGACGATCTGGCACAAAACGATGCCAGTTCTCCGGCAACAAACCTCTATGTCTCTTTCCACACCGCCGATCCTGGTGAAGCGGGCAACCAGTCAACTAACGAAGCAAACTACGGCGCTTACGCTAGAGTCGCCGTCGCTAGAACATCGGGTGGCTGGGCTGTTTCTGGTGGGGCTGTGAGCAACGTAGCGGACATTGTTTTTCCAGAGTGTACCAGCGGCTCTAACACACTTACGCATGCCGGTGTGGGTGTCGCGCCTTCTGGCTCAGGATATTTGATTTACTCTGGCGCACTCACCGCTTCTTTGTCTGTCTCGACAGGCATCGAACCCCAGATTGCTGCGGGCGAACTCAACATCACAGAAGATTAAAAAATTTTTTAATTTTTTGGAAAGGAGGCAGCGATGCAGAATGCTGGAGGTTGGGTGCGAAACCAGCCTAATACAATTTTGTTTGTCCTGGTCGATGTGACCAACAACGAAGTTTTAGGCTTAGGCAGCACATTTGACCTGCAAATTTCTAAAGGAGGCGCTGCCTTCGCAGCCAGCGCCGGAACAAAAAGTGAAGCTGGACTGGGCTGGTACAAATATGTGACAACGGCGGGAGAAGCAGATACTCCTGGCCCTGTAGCTATTGCAATCAGCCACGAAAGTATCTCCCAACAGAACTTAGAGTATGTGGTCGATGATCGAGTAACGTCGGCTGTTGAGTTTACCTACACAATCACACGCAGCGACAACAGTGCGCCAATTCAAGGAGTCGAAGTCAGCTTTGCTACCAGCAACAATGTTGCTACAACAGTATGGCGGGGTGTGACAGATAGCTTTGGTGTCGCTAGAGATGCTTATGACAATCTTCCACGACTTGCTCCAGGCACATACACCGTGTTCTCCTATAAAGTCGGCTACTCCTTCCCTGTCGATACGGAGGTCGTAAGCTAATGGCAACATCAGGATCGGGACAAGGTACACCGCTGGTCTTAGAGACTGTCTATGACCAGATGGAGGAACTGGAGACTACGCCTAATTGTGCGGTGTCTCTGGCAAGATACGCCAAGATCATCGGCTACGAAGAAGCTGCCTTTTGGGGCGTTAACTATGAGAATCAATATCTCAAAGGCTGCGATCCCTACTGGACAGAATATCAACGTATGACGATTGCGAATGCTTTGGCAGAAGCTCAACAAGAAATTGAGCAGGTATGCGGCTACCCACTTTGTCCAACCTATATACAAGGTGAGTACAACGACAATCCCAGGTGGGTCGATCAGCAAAAAATTAAATGCAAGATCGTAACCCGTTATCCGCGTATCTTAGCCGCTGGCTCTCCGGTGATAGAAGTGCTGGAAGCAGATTCCCCTATCGACTATGAGAACCCAAACGGTGTAGGCGTAGTCGGGCCTATCTCGACATCAGCGGCATCGGTGGATGAAATAAAAATTTTTTATCCAGGTTCTAATCGTCAGATTACGCCGAGCAAAATTACGCTGGCTTCCGGTAATGTCACAATTGAGATTCCCCGCTACCGTATGGTTAAGCAGGAATTCTTGAATGTGATTGAAGGTGTGCCTGACCATGAAAATCTGGCTTTCTTCTTAACGACTGTAGATGTTAGACGCACTTATACTGATCCTTCCCGACAAGCTATTTTGGTACGACCAAACTGTCGCAACAATAGTTGCGCCAACGGTTGCACAGAATGTACGCACACAGCCTGTATGTATCTGGAAGATCCCTATCTGGGCATTGTACGTGTCAGCGCCGCTGTGTGGAACGAAGATGCAGATGAGTGGAACAGCAAAGTTATCTGCGGTCACGGCTATCGTAACGTGCGTCTAAACTATTTGGCGGGGGTACGTGAGCTAGATCTACAAGCAGAGATGGCGATTATCCGGCTGGCCCATTCCAAGCTAGGTCGCCCACCTTGCCAGTGCGACAAGACTGGACAGATCTGGCAGAAAGACTACGACGTGACGGGGGCTATAACCAGAGAACGTGTCAACTGCGGTTTTGGACTTTCAAACGGCGCGTGGCAAGCCTGGAAATGGGCTAAGAATTTTGCTGCTCAAAGATCGAGCATACTATAGCTGCCTATTCTTATTGTGAAGCCCTACATGCTGTCCTTGAGTCATCACTTGAAGATTTTCAACTCGATTGTCTGTTCGATTATTGTTGATGTGATGAACTATTTCGTTCTCGAGAAGGGAACGTCCTAGATACTGCTCCATTACAAAGCGATGCTCTAAAACTTTCTGGTCATCAACCCAGATGGCTACATAACCATTTCCATTTATTACTCGATCTTTTCTTTGAAACTCTGTGTGGCATTTACGAGAGCAGCAGATATAAGACTTAGAAGGAACCCATTTTTGACGAGTAAAATTCTTCCCACATTGTTGGCAGACCAGCTTAACCCTTCCAACTATAGCCTTCCATTCCAGATAGCATTTTCGAGAACAAAATTTTCTTGCGGAGTTGTTGATCTTAGACTTTTTGGTAAAAGAAATTTTACAGTTTTGACAGACAATCGCTGTTCTTTCAGAGTTCCACTTACACTCAAGAGAACAAAAATTTCTAGTCTGATTGACAGTCCAGTGTTGTTTTTGAATTTCAGTACCGCAGCCACTACAGCGAAGGGTAATTAGCATAGAGTTCTCCTTTAAGAATAATTGTGCATTAGAAAGATTTAATTGTCAATTTAGACTATTTATACCTACAAACGGGCCAAAGGCTTTGCAGCGCAACGTGCCAGTATTTTTTGAAAAAATATTAAAATTTTCTTAGGTATTGCATTTTTACTGATTCTGTATTAGCCTATTGTCTAAGATGCTAAGACTGACGCCAATTATCCCTAGACCACTGAACAGGGCGGGCATCAATCACGCACTGATCGATGCAATGAGGGATATTGGTGAGAGTATCCGAGAAAATTTTGAGGACACTACACGCACCTGGGATCATGCTGTTCCGTTCGATCCTGCCGTTGTAATTCCTAAAGTGGGCATGGATGAAATTACGGTCGAATCAACGACTGAGGATCGAATATATGCCTATGTGAGCAAAGGCACGCGTTCCCACGCTATCTTTCCTAAAACTGCCAAGCGACTTGCGTTTCCTGGGCAATTTATTCCAAAAACTTTTCCTGGCATCATCAATTCCGGCGCAGGAATGTCCGGCCCCACAGACCAGTTTAGAGCTTGGGTCGCTCATCCAGGTATCGAAGCCAGAAAATTTGATGAAGAAATAAAAAATAAACAGGAAAAAAATTTTCAGGCACTTCTACAGAACGGCATGAAGATCGCTCGTAAGGCAAGCGGTCACGCCTATCCTTGAGAGAGGAAACAGGATGAAAACAGTTGTCCGCGAAGTATTCCATAAAGGATCATCTAGCGTAGTCGAGTGGGCAGATGACAAAGGAGTTCTGAGACGGGTGACTGTTCCGTCTGACATCATCGTAAAAGAGGCGAACGGCGATCTGACCGTTGAGGATATTGAAGAAGGACAGCCTTACGGGGTGGCATGGGAAACTCTTATGCATACCCAGTTCGGCCCGACAAAGATTGCGGAGCTTTTACGCAAGAACGGCATTTGGACACTGGAAGATTACGCACTCAGGACTAGGGGTGTAACCGCTGCCTTTAATGAAGCCTGTTCTGCGAATCTCCAACATTTTAAGGAAGCGGTTATCAATTTCCGAGATCATAAGGGAGAGAGCGACTAATGGCAGACGAACCAATCAAATCACTAGGCGTTTCGCTGTGGGTGCTACCTGGGGGGCCAAACTCCCAGCCACGTTTTGCAGGTTGTCATACGATTAGCTCTGTGACCAAGCCCAAAGGCAACAATACCCTCATCCACTGTCCAGATCCGGTGCAACCTGGTCGCTATCGTGTAGCGACCAAAACTAAGGCGGCTCCTGGTCTTGTGACCTTCACCATCGAAACCAAGATGTACGGCCTCTTTGATTATTTTGAAAATCTCAACTGTCCGGTTCCGATCATTGCTCAGGCGGTAGATTGCGCGCCTAAGAATGAGTTCTGGAACTGGCGTAGAGCTTTCATCTTCATCAATGCCGACAACGTTCAAGAAGGCTTGTCTAACCTCCTCTCCGGTGGTGACGACGAAAATCCGGTTATGATGACCTTCGACATGGAAGCTGACGATATGATTCGTATCGCTCCGCTCCGTATTTCCAGAGACTCCAGTATTCTCGAAACCCAGGCTTTGAATCATGTGTTCGCTTGCGACACTGATATTTGTGCTGGCCCTTGCGGTGCAGCCAACGAAGCTTGTGACACCCTCTATGCAGTTTCCGATGCGGTGGTCGGTTCGGCAACTAACAAGGCGACTGTTTGGATCATGCAAAATGATACCTGGACACCAGCCGACGCCGATCCGTTCGACACAGGTGATGCAATCACAGCCGGAACTTGTTTCGCTATCGACCGTTTGACCACACGTATTCTCGTTTTCAGAGGCACGACCGATGTTGCCAATCCAGCCGAAGCTGCCTATTCGGACGACGGCGGTGCAACCTGGACACGCGTCAACATCGGCACAGACAACGGCGAGTTCGTAACTTCTCCTCAAGCTGTCCACTCGATCAACCAGAACAACATCTGGGTCGGCACTGATTCGGGCAGAATCTATTTCTCGTCTGATGGTGGTTCGTCCTGGCAGGTTCAGGAGGATCAGGGTATCCATGCCGCTGCCTGGAACTGGGTTCAGATGATTGACGACCGCAACGGCTGGGCAGGTGGCGCAGCCGATGTGATCGCCTCTACCAATGACGGCGGGCAGGTTTGGAACCAAGTCAACAGCACTGGGCAGGGTGGCGACATCAGTTCCGGTTCTGTGATCGATACCAACAACGCCTGGGTCGGCACTGACGATTCCGAAACTTTCTTCACCACTGATGGTGGTGTAACCTGGACGCAGCGTGCAGGTTGGAATGGTTCGGGTCAAGCGGGCGGTGTGGTTGATGACATGAAGTTCGTCAACAACATGGTCGGCTACATGAGTGTGCGCGCGAGTGGCGGTAAATCCACTATCCTCACCACACGCACTGGCGGCTACAACTGGGAGGTTATTGAGACTCCTGTCAATTCCGGTATCAACTCGCTGATTGCCTGTGGACTTCGCCTGGTCTACGCAGTCGGTGAGCCTCAAGGTGGCAAGCCTGTGGTCTACAAGCTACAGCCTGTCAGCTAAGAAAATTTTTGTTGTAAGGCTACCCTACTATCGTGAAGAATCAGCGGTTGTCTTAGTAGCCTTAGACAACCGCTGGTTTTTCTAAAAGGACAACAGAGGAATGAACAACCAAACTTTCAAGATGGCAGAGAAGCAAACTTACCAAACGCCCAAGCATACCAACGGCAACGGCAATGGCAACGGCAAAGAAAATTTTTCCTACTCGACGCCGGACTTTTTTACGACTTCACTGGGCGTAAAAATTCGTTTCATCGGTCTTAACCAGCAACGTTTAGAGACATTGCGCGGGGCGGGGGAGTTGCCGGAAGTTCCTTATCGTGAATATGTGACGGACTTCGGCGGCAAACAAAGAGAGCCGATGGATGGAAAAGATTTTCTTGACGACAACGAGAAAAAAATTTGGGAAGAATACATTGCCAAGCGCGATAAAGTTCTAGATCAGCGTGACAGCAATGTGATGAAATATACCTTCACGTCTGGCTTTGAGATCATCGGCTATACGGAAGAAGGGTTGGACGAGTGGAAGCGGGAACAAGAAGAAGTATGGGGACTCAAGGTTCCTGGCAATCGTATTGATGTGAAATTCCAGTACATCAACTCTGATGTGATCGGCAACAATGACGACTTCGCTGAGATCATGGCCGGAATTATGGAGCGCACAGGTGTTCCCGCCGAAAACCTTGATGAATTGAGGGCCACTTTTCGGAATCAGGTACGACGGAATACCCCTGTCGAAACTGATGGAACGGAAAGACTTGAAGGGGAAGTGGGAGTGGAGACATCTGTTCCATCTAGCGGAAGTAATCCACTACTGGAGGATATGGCCCCCTAGTAAATTTTTTGAAGCCAGCCAGGACGATCAGGCTCTCGCCATTATTTATTATGAAAGTAAGATGGGGATGGAAGCCTGGGATTCTTATGTTGCTAATAAGCAGCGTGAGACAGAAATGGCGAATCTATCTCAGAACACGGAATCCTAACCTATGGCTGAGAAGATCGGGTTAATTGCCGAGCTTGATCTAAGACAATTTAATCGCAACGTGGACACTTATCTCCGTAAAGTAGAGGAGATGAAAACGTCCACTCAGAATATGGCTAGAGATGTTGTCTCTAGCTTTTCTGATATAAGCGATAAAATGAATACCAGCGACATGCGGGCGCTGGCAAATGCGTGGAATGCAGCGGCGCGTGCAGCAAGCAGCGCCGCTAAAACCATTTCCAGAGCCGCCAAAGACAGCAGCAGCGATTGGGAAAGCGCAGTCGGCAAGGCTGTTGACTTCACCATCAAAGAATACAAAGAAGCAGAAAGAGAATTTGAGAAAGCCGCCGACGCAGAAGCAGCCGCCGCAAAAAAGGCGGCTGATAATGCGATCAAAATCAGGGTTAAGATGGCGGCGGATATTCTTAAAGAAGAAAGCAAACTTGCTAGAGAAAAACAAAAAAATAGCGAGAAGGAAGCTGTAGCCGATGAAAAAGCTGTAAATAAAAAAATCAGAGATGCTACTCGACTCGCCAATCAAATTTTACAGGAAGAAAATAAAAAAGCCGCAGCAGCCGAAAAAGCAGCAGAAAGAGCCGCTGTCGCAGCCGAGAAGTCAGCACAGCGACAAATAGCCGCTGCTATAAAAGTTACCCAGTCTTTGATGCGTAATACTAGCGGCACAGTATCCGGTAGCATCTGGGACATGATGGGGTCGGCTGGTGGTGCGATGGGTGGGCCAGTCGGCGCAGTCATCGGCACACTTCTGGGCGGTCTAACGACTGGTATCTTGGGTGCTATCAGCGGTGTGATCTCCGGTGCATTGTCTTTTATCACAGGCATGATCGTGCGCGTATTGGGCGGACTGGTGGGCCTAATTACAGGGCTGATTGGCAATGCTTTCGCTTTGGTAGGCGGTGTCATCACAGGGCTTTTATCGTCTGTTCTCAAAAGTGCGATGTCGATTGTCGGCATGATCGTCAACGGCATCACATCGCTTTTTATGGGCATGGTCAGAACTGTCGCTAATATCATCAGCGGCATGGTATCGACCATCATCGGACTATTAACAGGGCTGTTAAGATCGATCATCGGGGTGGTGCAAAGCATCGTCTCGACGGTCGCTGGCCTTTTTATGTCCCTTCTCAGAACAGTCGTCGGTATCATCCAGAACATTGTTTCGGGTGCTATCGGGCTGTTCATGTCCCTTCTAAAAAATATTGTGAGTATCGTGCAGAACATTGTCAGTTCTGTAATCGGTGCGTTTGCTTCCCTCCTCAGAAATATTTTTGGTGTTGTCCAGAATATTGTGGGCGGCATTGTCAGTGCTTTCTCCGGCATCGTCTCCTCTATCGGCAGAATCTTATCCGGTCTAGCGTCGTCTGTGATCGGTGTTTTCCAAAACATCGTCAGAGGCGTAATCGGACTGGTGACAAATCTAGTGCGGTCGGTAGCCGATCTCTTTATGAGTCTGGCAAGCTCTGTCGTCAATATCTTGACCAGTCTGGCACGCACGATTACAACCATTATCGGCAATGTCGTTCGCTACACAGTGACAACTTTACGTTCGATGGCGACAAGTGCCTTAGACGCTTATCGTGACCTGGGACAAAAATTAACAAATATTTTATTGGGTATCACAGCCGCCGTAACAGGAGTGCTGGCTTTCTCCGGCAATGCGATTAAGGGCTGGCTCTTTGAAGCCATTGAAGGCGCAGCACAGTTCCAACAAAACATGGCAGACATCCAAGCGGTCTTGAGAAAGACAGCCGCCGAAGTTGCGCCTTTGGGTGACTTGATTGACAATCTGGCGCTTGATCCTGAACTGGTTGTTTCGACAGAGGAAGCCGCCGCTGTTGTAGACCAATTGGCTCGTAACGGTATTGAGATGACCAACATTCTCAATGGCGCAGCCGAAGCCGCTATCCTCTTGGCGAATGCGACAGGGGGTGAGTTTGCTCAAGCCGCTGACATTGCAACGATGGCTATGCAAATGTTTGGACTGGCGGCAACTGAGGTAAACCGCATTGCCGATGTGTCGCAAGGTGTCATCAACAACTCCAGAATTGAGTTAGAAGATTGGGCTTTGGCTTTGGGCAACGGTGGTGCAGCCGCCGCTTCTCTGGGTGTAACCTTTGAAGATTTTGCGACTGTCATTGCTGGAACGGTCAACCTATTCCACTCAGCGCGCCAAGCGGGTACAGGCGCAATGAACTTCTTCCAAAGACTTGTCCCCATCACAGAAGTCGCCGCCGACGAGATGCGAAAAGTAGGTCTGTTTACAGGTCTGTCGCAGTCTGAGTTTGAAGATATCAGCAAAGAGATTGCAGAGACAGAAAAAAGAATCGCAGAGCTTGATCCCCGACTCTATAGCTATGACGAACTTCTCCAGACGCACACCCAGCACTTGAAGGAGCTAAAAGAGCAGCAAAAACCAGGCGACAACGCATTCTTTGACGATCAGGGAAAATTTATTGGCACAGTCGCCATGATTGGAAAATTGCGTGAGGCAGTCAAGGGTCTGAGCCAAGAAGAACGCATTGAGTTTGGTCGCCGCACTTTTGGTAACGATGCTTTGGAAACCTTCATCGGTCTTGTCAACATGGGTGAAGATGAGTTCAGAAAGCTCAAAGATGAGATCACAATCCAGAACTCAGCGATGGATGCTGCCAAAGTGCGTACTGAAACTCTCCAGGCGAGATGGAGAAACCTGGGCGATATCTGGGCGACCATCCAGAGAAAGTCGGGCGCAGCTTTCACCGACATGCTCTTTAACTTGGTGAACAAGCTGACGGCGCTAACGGGTGCGAACCAAGATAAAATTATTAATTTTTTTGAACGCTTCGCACAGCTTCTCAATCGTGTGGTCGACGCAGCTATGCCCTGGATTGAGAGGATGCTGCCTCAAATCATCGACAATATTCAAGCCTTCGCACACTGGCTGGTAGAGCTTTTATTCAGCGGCGACCAACTTCAATACTGGTTTGATCAGATGTCGCCAGGGATGCGTGACTTCATCGAGAGGGCGCAAGGTATCTGGCGCACGATTAAAGAGGCGGCTGGGCAAGTATTAAATTTTATTGTTTCTTTGAAAAAAACTTTTATGCCCATTTATGAGTTTATTACTCAGAACGTGGAGCTAAAGGATGTCCTTATTGCCGCAGCCGGAGCAATTTTGCTTAATATTGTGCCTGGGCTGATTCGCATGGGTGCTGTGATTCTGGGAGCAGTCAGAGCAGTCGCTACCATCCGTAAAGCTTGGGAAACGGACTGGGGCGGTATCCGAACTTTCTTTGAGAAAACCTGGCCTAAGATTCGTGGGCCGATTGTCTCTTTTATGAACGACCTCTTTACAGGCAACTGGAAGCGTGCCTGGAATACGGCATTGGGGGTCGTCAAGACAGTTTTAATTGAGTTGGAAAAAATCGTTCCTCCTTTCTTCAAAAATTTTATTAACATTGCTCTTGATCTTCTGGAGGGAGACTGGGAGGGTATCTGGGAAAATGTTGTCGAGATTGCCAAAAAATCTTTTAATTTAATTATTGGATTCCTAGAAAGTCTAAATAATCCGTTTACTGGCTTTATCGTTGATATCTTAGAGGGTCGCTGGACAAAAGTCTGGGATACTGTTAAAGACACGGTAACTTTTGCGTTTAACTGGATTAAAGATCAGCTAAGAGAACTCAACACTCCTTTCACCAACTTCATCTTAGATATCTTAGAGAATCGCTGGTATGAGGCGTGGCGCACGGTCAGAGGCGTCGTAGTTGAGGCTTTAAACTTCATCATCGGTGAGCTAGACAAGCTTGACCTGCCTTTCACTGAGTTTATTGTGCATCTGGTGCATGGAGACTGGTATGAGGCATGGTTACAGGTCAAGCAGATGGCAATCAGCGCCTTCGACGGTATCAAGTTTGCTCTTAAAGAACTCAACCTTCCCTTTACAAATTTTCTCTTGGATATCTTAGAGGGAAGATGGCGTGAGGTATGGCGAAAAGTAGTTAACGTTGCTATAGGCGCATTTGAGCTTCTAAAACAAATTCTACGAGATTTCGATACTGACTGGTCTGATTTCCTTCTGGATATTTTAGAGGGGCGCTGGAATGAAGTCTGGGAAAGAATTAAAGAAACAGCCAAAGGCGCTCTGGAAAAATTAAAAGATTTTACTCCCGATTGGGCCGATCCTTTTATCACTTCCGTCCAGCAGATGATCGACGGAAAGTGGGCGGAAGCCTGGGCGTCAGCACGTCAGGGTGCTATCAATGCTTTGGAACAACTAAAAGACGCCGACAATCCTGATAGCTGGCAAAATTCTCTCCTCTCGTCTGTGCAGCTTTTCTTGGAGGGCAAGTGGGTTGAGGCATGGGCAAAAGCCAGAGAAGGTCTGATCAAGGGTATGGAAACCTTGAAGGAGGTTGACGAGAACGGCCAACCAATCAAGACCTGGCAAAATCAGCTTATTCAATCTGTGCAGGATTTTCTTGCCGGAGACTGGGCAAAAGCCTGGTCGAGTCTACAGGATGCGCTTGTTCTGGGCATGGAAACTCTCAAGCAAAAAGATGAGGCGGGCAACGAACTTAACACCTGGCAAAATAAATTACTAGACTCCGTAGAAAAATTTTTGCTGGGAGACTGGGTGGGTGCTTGGGCTAACATGCAGGACGCTCTTGTTCTGGGCATGGAGTCTCTGAAACAAGTAGACGCCGAAGGACAACCGCTCAAGACTTGGCAGAATACTTTGATTGGCGCTGTACAAAAATTTATCAGAGGCGATTGGTACAACGCATGGCTTGAGGCGGGTGTAGCGATGGATGAAGCACTTGCCGAAGCTCAGAGCAAAACAACTCCTGGTAGCTGGCAAAGTAAGCTAATCGAAGCTGTGCGTCTGCTTAAAGAAGGCGAGTGGGTTGCTGCCTGGAATGAAGCAAGGGATGCAGCCAACATTATCTTAGGCCAGTGGCAAAGCAATACTACGCCTGGATCGTGGCAATGGCACACAATTGAGGCTGCTAGAAAAATAAATTCTGGCGAGTGGGCGCAAGCCTGGTCGGAAGTTCGTACCGCCGCTGATATTGTGCTAGGCCAGTGGCAGAGCAACACTACGCCTGGAAGCTGGCAATGGCATACTATTGAAGCAGCCCGAAAAATAAACTCTGGTGAGTGGGGGGCTGCATGGGCAGAGGTTCGTCAAGCGGCAGATGTTGTGCTGGGACAGTGGCAAGCTAACACAAGTCAGGGTTCATGGCAATGGCACACGATAGAAGCCGCCAGAAAAATTAACTCAGGAGAGTGGGCGTCAGCTTGGGCAGAGGTTAGAACAGCCGCAGATGTTGTCTTGGGACAGTGGCAATCAAATACCACTACTGGATCATGGCAATGGCACACCATTGAAGCAGCCAGAAAAATTATAGGTGGCGATTGGGCAGGAGCGTGGAAAGAAGTTCGTATCGCTGCAAATGAAGTGTTGAGTAAGTGGGCCGAAGAAGATAACGGCGGAAGCGGATCTGCGTGGCAGGGTCACTTACGCAATGCTGTTAGAGCCTTAGCAGTTGATGGCGACTTTGTACTGGCATGGCAAGAAGTACAAAAAGCTGCAAACGACATCTTGGCAACCTGGCTTCCGGCAACCGATCCTGGATCATGGCAGTCGGCTCTCCTTATTGCTACTTCTAAATTTATTAACGGAGATGAGGAAGGCGGCTGGAAGTGGACATGGAAAGCAGCAGGAGAAATCGCTGTTAGTGCTGTGGTTGAAGTTCTTAAAGGTATGGCTGAGAGAATTGCTACGGCAATTTTTCACCCAGTCGATACGGCTGCATCCTTTGGAGATATAGGTAGAAGAATCTGGGAAGGGATTGTAGAAGGTTTTACGCTGGGTATGGCAGGAAATCCACTACCTACACCAGTTGTACCCGAAACACCTAGCCCTGGTGGTGGCGGCAAACCTTTAGAAGATACAATTCCTCCAGCTTCCGGTGCGGCAACAGGTATGCAATACTGGAGGGGTGGTCGGCTCTTGGTCGGTGAAGAAGGGCCGGAATTTGTAGACTTACCTCCTGGGTCAAGAATTTTTTCCAACCAAATGTCCAAGAGCTTGCTCAATGCAGCCAAAATATCTGGAAATTTTGGAAGCTCTCTGAATAACTTTAGGAATGCCATAATGAATTCTCAGGGAGCCGCTGCTACAAAATACCAAAGTATGAGCCAGACAACTTACAATAATGTCCAGGTCGGGCCGATCTATGTCTCCGATAAGATTGATGCAGCCGAATTTGAATATAGAGTGGAAAGAATCGTACAGAGGTTGAATAGAGACTAATGCCTACCGTTGTCATTCAGCCAGATGAAGCAGCCGCAAAAGATATTTTTATCTCCAATACCGATGGAGATATTAACTTTAATCCTGGCGCGGTGCTGCATATCCAGTCAGTCAACCAGCGTAAGGCACTTTTGCAGTTCGACCTGTCTGCGATTCCCAACAATGTCACAATCGTATCGGCTACTCTTTCTCTTTTTCAGACGACAGCCGTTGCCGCCGCTACGATTGCCGTTCATCGTGGTCTGGTCGAGTGGTATGAAGGTAACGGCGCTGGCGGTACGACAACCATCAAAGGAAGTACCTGGAACAACCGCAACCATATTGGCCCTGTCGCCTGGACAGGCGGTGCGGGTGGTGTGGCGGGAACGGAATACAATACAACAGCAAGCTCGTCTCAATCGGTTGGAACAGGTCTACAGTATTTTGACTGGGATGTTGCCGCTGATGTTACGAACATTCTAAATGGTACAAATCAGAACTTGGGCTGGTGGGTGGTCGCTACCGCAGGTACAACCAGCATTAAGGTTTTTGCGGGGGCTAGTGGAAGCGCAGCGCAGCGACCTAAGCTAACAATTACCTATACCCTCAACAATCTGGAATCCGTCACGCTGCAACCTGATAATTACAGCGGAGAAGATACAGAGATTGAGAGCAATGTTCCTACAGCAAATTACGGTAGTCGTGGCGACTTCCATGTAGGACAAAGCACAAGCACATCTCTTAACTGGAAAAGTTTAATAAAATTTAATTTGACCTCCCTCCCTGCCAACATTGTCATCGACTCAGCTATTCTGCGTCTCTACAATTCATCGGAGGACAGTGGCGCACCTGACGGCAATGTCGGCGTACATCGTGGTCTTACCCAATGGTTTGAGGGAGATCAGAATGGTGTTGCGCCGGAGTCAGGCGTAGACGGCAGCACTTGGAATCTCAGAAATGTCAACGGGTCACTCTCCTGGCCTGGAGGCGCTGGTGGCGCAGCAGGTTCTTCTTATGCTTCATCGGCTACAGCGACAACTCTTATCACAGCTACAGGAACTACCTATGACTGGGATGTAACTGTCGATGTAAGTGATTTCTATAAAGGACTGGCTACTAATTATGGCTGGTGGCTAGTTAGACCTGGCGCAGCGGGTACACTCAACAGAAAATTTTTTGTTTCGTCCGAAGGCGCTACTGCTTCACAGCGTCCGCAGCTAATCATCACTTTTTCCTACAGTGCATCGGCTACTATCGCAGGAACATCGACTGTCACAGCAGTCAAACGGGCTACGGCGTATGCCAGAGCCACTATCGCAGGAACTTCGACAGTCTCAGCAGATGCTTCTGATCCAGAGTATGCGTCAGCTACGGTTCAAGGGACATCAACAGTATCCGCAAGAGCATTTGGTGTTCTGTATGCTCATGCCACCATTGAGGGCAGTTCGGAACTTACAGCGTCGGCTTTTTTACTGGCAATCAACAAAGCCAGAGTAGTCGGCTGCAATCCCGTCCCCATGCTTTACATCACGGACGGAACGGTTAAAACTAACGGCCAATTAAATATTTTAAATTTTTTGAACGACGGTTACGGCTTTAATTTATTAAATTGGCAGCCTCAGATCGCTCAATACAAAGACGGCGGCAGATATTCCTCTGGGCCGCTAGCACAAGGACGTAGGTTACGCTACCGTAACTTTGATAATGCGATTGAAGTTTTCGAGTTAGAAGCAGAGAGTTGGGATCAAGATCCGCTGATTGGCTATCTACAGGAACTCATGTCGTGGCAAGAAGCCGCCGCTGATTATTGGGTATCTGACTTTGTGGTTAATCCGATCTACCTGGTCGCCAAAGCAGCTAGAGAACTTAATCCCAGATATGCTATTATTCATACCATCAGCGTGCCGCAGCTAGAGAACCCGTATGTCCAGCCGTTCTTTTCTCACTCACGTTCGGTTGTTCGATCTTTGACGGTCAGAGTAGAACGGGGACACTGGCTCTCGACACCACCAGGCAAATTTGACTGTGTAGAAGTAAGCTCTATTCGATCTTGGACAGTGAGCGGGTGGGAAACCGGAAGCTAAAATACAAAGTCGGCCTCTGGTCAGAGCCGACTTTGTACGCGCAAAAGCTATTCGATCAAGCAAATAAAATTTTACAATTTTTTAGGGGAAAGATCAAGTGGCAATTTTAGGCGATGTCAAAGCTCTAATCCAAGCAAATAACGGCGACGTGCTAGCAGGGACAAACAGTTCTGCCAGACTCTACAAGTCATCCGACAACGGCTTGACTTGGACATTACTTGCTACATTTGGTTCTGGGGCTGACTCAATCAATGCCTTTGCTAAGATTCAAAGCTCCGGCCATATCTTAGCTGCCATGTCGGGAGCGTCGGGAACAAGTGGCATCTGGCTCAGTGTCAACAACGGTTCTAACTGGTCTAAGGTATGGTCGCACCCTAACGGTACAGGCTATCTGGATATCACGGCGATCCAATCAGGTAACAGACTGGTTGCCGTTGGCTATCCGGTTACAAACTCTGCTCATTCCCCAATTGTTTACAGCAATAGCTCAGGTGCTTTTGGAAGCTGGAATTATGTATCCACACCGGACTATCATCGTACCCATCTGTCGGTTGCCTCCTATCGAGAGTCCGCAGCCGCTACTCCCTTCTCTGGCGAACCCAGTGCCTACGGTACTACTTTAGTTTTTATTGGTGTAGACGGCTACTACACAGCCATGCATGGCGTCAACCAGGCAACTAACCAGCTAGTCGCTTTTGGAACCTACGGTGGCGGTGCAGGTAACGGCGGTCTGGATATGGTTTCTTTCCTACACAAAGACGCCGCTGGTGTCTATCGTAGGGACGCTTTATGGGCAGTCAAGGGGGCCGCTGACGTAACAGATACAAACATCTGGCACTACCCAGGCGGCGGCTCATCAGGCTTTAACTTTGCCCTTCTCTACGGGCCAGCGGACGGCATTCTTTATAATGCCATGTACGTTGACACAACTCCCGATCACAATTCAATACTGCGTACTATTTGGGCAGGGGCCAATGGCGCTATCTATGTCTCTTACAATTCCGGTCTAAGCTGGGCATTGGCAACAACCGCTCCGGTAGGACAAATTTATTCTTTTGTCAGAACTACATCGGGTGTTTTGATTGCGGGTGGGGCATCAGGAGAAATTTTTCTTTTCAGCGGAACGGGCGGCGAAGGCGGTGGCAACCCTCCTGTCGATCCGCCAGACGAGCCTGAACCTCCTGGCACACCTGGAGTCGCTACTTCACGATTCTTGGGTAGACTTCCGACTTGTGAGAACGAAGTTTTTGTCTCTAATAAATTTTCTTTTTCTAATATTTCGCATGTCTTTCACTATAACGGCTCCACTTATTCTAATCTCCAGTTTGGGGCTGTGCCTCCCTATGAGCTTTTGGGAACCAATCCGACTGTCAACAAGGCAGTTTACTTTGGCTCAAAGACAAACGACTCCAATGTTCCTGGCGGAACTTTTTCTGATTTAAATTTTGATATCACACAGATCCAAGAAAATTTAACAGTTGTCTGGGAATACTGGAACGGGGCTTCCTGGTCTGCTCTAAACCCTCTGGACAACACCGATCAGTTTAAGATTCCTGGGGTCAATAATGTTTCCTGGGCTGTGCCTCCTTCTTGGTCAACTACAACTGTCAACGGCATCACAGGTTACTGGGTAAGAGCTAGAATCAGCGCAGTCGGCTCAGATCCGAAATATCCTATCCATGACAATCGTTTTATCTACACGACACTGTTGCCCTATATAGACATTTCGGCAGACCAAGTAAAGGGCGATCTTCCCGCTGTGGGCAGAGTCAAATACCATAGCCAGTCGGGTTTTATAATCGAGAGAGTAGTCTGTGGGCTGAGAAGTCTTGACAGAGGTTCTAATTTCAATCCATATATCAACATATCGGATACACAGCTACCTTTTGGTATCACAATGACACAAGGCTCTGCAACGGGGATTAGCTGGGTCAACGACTCTACGGCTCCAACGGGGAGGAGACTCAGCGTAAATCTTAGCAGCGCCGGAGACTTGAACGACTGGAAAGACCTGGTTACGATTACACTCAGCACATCTATTGCCAGAGAATTTCATGGCTATTATCGTGCTTTTGTTAGGTGTCTCTATAACAACGCCACAACGCAAGGTTGGCGGCTTCGACTCCAGATGCGATTTGGGTCTGGTGGTATGCGTCTCAATACCAATCCGGTCTACCCGACAGCCAACAAAGAGTGGGAAGCGGTGGATTTTGGACAGCTTGCGATCTCGACCAGGGAGATTGCTTGTATGGGCGGAAGCTTATCCGATCAAATGCAGATTGTCGTCCAGGGCTACACGACGGCGACAGCAAGGCAGCTTTATCTCTATGATGTTGTGCTTATGCCAATTGATGAATGGGCGATTGATGCTTACATCCCTGATCTGACGCCTGTTGGTACACCACAAATTGCCAATCAAAATTTTTTGGATGTAGACAGTATTACCAATCCAAAAATCGCCATCTCTGCTTTGAATCGCAATCCGGCTGGGCTGATTGTAAGTAAGTACCAGGCAGTCAACAATGGGCCGATGATTCTGCAAGCCAACAAAGACCAGCGACTCTGGTTTATGGTTCTACACTGGAACGATTACTGGGCCAGCTATCCAGAGGCTCCTGGCTCTGTGCAGGTCTATAAACAACAGCAATATCTGGCCTATCGCGGGGTGAGCTAGTGTTTGGGGCGTCTATCGGCAGTAATTTTTCCAGTCAAAATTTTACGATTTCCTACTTTGAGAGACTGCCAAAAGGCGGCAACTGGAGAGGAAATTTAGACGTTTCCGTTCAGGACTGGCGACACACCATCAATGCTTTCGGCGGTTTCGACACAGCTTCTTTTTCTTTGTCGGAAAACCAGGCATCTTTAGACGAGTGGGTGCAGGACGGTCTGTTTCGACCTATCATCGTCTATGATAATTTTTTAGACTCGGTGTGGGAAGGTTTTGTTGATTCAATCAATGTTAATCAGGCAGGACTTTCCCTTACACTAGGGCCAGTGACCGATATCTCCAACCGTGTTTTTGCAATCTATTCCGGTGTGGACACATCGGTTTATCCGCCTCAGATCGGTGTCCGCAAGAAAACACCGACCGTTAACAACACAGCATCACAATCCGACTGGGGTATCTGGTTTAAAATTTTATCTTTGGCGGGCGTGACTGACGCCAATTCTGACCAGCTAGTCGATATGTGGTTGACCGAACATGGTCATCCAGAAATTTCTTCAAATTTTTCTTTTTCCAACGAAGAAATTTCTTTGACTATCAACTGCGTCGGCTGGTATCGGACATTGACCTATCCCTATAACTACACGACTCCAGGCACAGGCACAATAACCATCTCCGACCGCATTAAGGCTGTTCTAAGCGCACATCTTAACTCAGGCTGGATATCTAGCGATCACAGCGAGATCGCCTTAAATACGTCCGCTGTGCCGCTCTACGAGAACGATGACCAGCTTGCTAACGAACACATTCGCGGTGTGACGGCAATGGGTGACGCTAACAACATCCGGCATTACTTTGGCATCTACTCAAATCGCAAGCCTGTCTATGGGCCAGGGTCGAGTGAGGTAGACTACACCATCGAGATTGCCGATCCCAGGAGACTTATTCTCGACTCTGGTGGCAGTATTGTTTCTCCCTGGCGAATTCGACCTGGCAAGTGGATATTTTTTTCTGACTTCTTACCAGGGCTGGGGCCAGTTTTTTCTGACTTACATCGTGATCCCAGGATGCTCAGAATTGAATCGGTACAGTTCGACATGCGAACACCCTATGCTGTGCAATTTTCTGGCGGTATGAGTTCTAAATACGACATGCGTAGCGCACGGCTTGGACTTAGGGGAACCGAAGTGTGATGCTGTCAAGTCTTTTTGTGACGGAAACTTGATGGAATTGTGATGGGAGTTTGATGAATGCCCACTGTAGGACTTAGAAACACCGATTCACAGCAAATCGGATCGGCGGATCACTTAGACGTAGAAGATCGCAACTGGTCGGCAGAGTGGTACGACTCCGGCTTCTTTGGGTCTGCCTATATTGCTGCCATCGTTGTTCCTCTCATTACGACTCGTCAGAACTCAGCGCCGGAAATTTTTTCTTTGGCTTCTAGTATCTTAACTATTTTGGAAGCCGGAATTTATTTTTTTAACTACACAGTCATGGCAAGCCCGACGACAGGCGTAGATGCTCAAGGCTACGGCTACATAGAAGAAGATCCGGCAACGGGTACTTTCGCACAACTTCCAGGCACGATGGCAGCGGCAGCTTCGACTTTAGGCAGCGCCACATCTATCCACACCAATTGTATCCTCAGAGTTGGCATCAACTACCGCTATCGACTGATGGCGGCTAGTGCTGGCACAAACTGGAACCTTCTTGGATCGGGTTTAGGCAACGGTTGGGGTTCGCGTTTAAGCGTGATCCGGCTTTTTAAGAATGGCTGATTGTCTAAATCTGTTGTTTACGCACCACTACAACAAGTAGTCACTCCTCCCCTATTACCTATAGAGCCTATATATACTATTTTCCCTTACCCAATAGCAATAATATAGTATTAACTACTTGCGGGGTTGCGGGCGTTTAACAGATTTAGCCATTAGGCTATGGAAGTCGCCGCCGTTCTTCTAAATCTGTTGAAAATATGTAGCCTATTGGGGATAGACAAGCCGCCGACGCCATGCTATAGTGATGTCATCAGGTGGTGATAGGAAACAGTTACTTCTTATGCCAAAAGACGAGTGTGGGTTCGAGTCCCACTCTCCGCTCCAAACTACAAAAGTGGCCGTTGCAAGCATTAACACTTTTGAAGTCAGCTTTAGAGTGCCTTCTGGACACAGAAGGCATCCACTCTCTAAAGCGTCTGCGGAGATAGTGTAACGGTAGCACCGAAAATATCTGTTTTCGCCTCCTTCCCCTGATATTATCATCTTCGGTCGCTCTCGACAGAAGTTTGTCGCTCTGGAGGGAGGGGATACGCAAAGCCTGACAAGCCGAGTAGATGGTTCGACACCATCCGAAGGTGTTTACTTTAACAACTGAATTGTTCGGTGGTGTTAGATAAGGGTTACTTCTCCTGTTAAGAGGGTGGTCGCAGGTTCAAATCCGGCCCCCGCCACTGGTATGAATATGCCTAAAATATTCCGCAGGTACGGCTACGTTAATTAAAAAGTGAGGTCTGAAAACCAACGCTTACTTTTTAATCCGTTCACTAAGCGACGTGTTTCTTGGCTTCTAGGAAAGACTAGACGGTGCTGTATGCCCGACATCGTTAGAGGGTAACTCCCTTTCGAGGCTTATCAGGGTGTAGGGTAGAGGCCACCCGCTTGCTTTGGGAGCAAGTACACGCAGGTTCGATTCCTGCCACCTTGACCATCTCATCGGCTGTTCCAACTTTAATCAAGTCGGAGCGCGAAGATACAGCCGATGAGTTTTTCACCTCCATTAAGAAAGTGGGCGTTTTCGGATAAGTGTAGTGCAAGAGGCAAGGGTTGCAGCCCGCTATAAAGCCTCTTTACGGGACTGTAGCATAGCCAGGGCCAATGCGTCTGTTTGTCGAACAGAAGATCGTCAGTTCAAATCTGATCAGTCTCGCCTAAACAGATCTGTTTACGTCACTGGCGGCGTCAAAGGCCAGAGGCTATACAACGTGTCTCCGGCCAAATGGAGAGACAGTCAGCTAGTGTGTCTGGATACAGACTCGGTTCGGTAGGGAAGCCGATAAGGATACCTGATCAGTATCTCCCTACCCATTACTGCTATGTGGCCGACTGGCAAGGCATCCGGCTGTTAACCGGAAAAATGTAGGTTCGAGTCCTACCGTAGCAGCCTAGCCGATGTTTCGGGGGATCATCGGTGAACTCCTGTAAGGTCTGTCTCGAACGTGGAGAGTGCCAGCCGCCAACACTGGCATTCTCTCCAGAAAATTATTTTGTTGAGTGGTGTAGGTTAGGGATACTTCTCTATCAGTGTCTAACCACGCTTTGATACCAAGCCCTAGCCGCTTCTTCCCTCAACAAATTTTGAAAGATTTAGCTATTTGGGGATTGACTGAGCCGTACGTGGTAATGTAGAGTGTGGCTGAGATTAACTTTTTAGAGAAAACGTCAGGAGAGAAAACCATGAGCCAAGATAAATTTATGTGTCATACACCTTTTGATCATTGTTCAGGGACACGACAGGCTCTTAGCGCAACCAATAAGGGTTTGCGCTCTCTGCACTTGCCCAAGACTCACTCAACTGGACAAGAAGCCAACGCCTGTTATGGTCGTTATCTTGTCAGTCAGGGCTACAGACAGTTGACGCCGAGAACATACCAGAGAGGCGACGAGCCTGTGCTGGTCTTGTCTAAGGCTAAACGTAGGCCCGACTTGCGTAAAGGCAAGCAGTACAATGGCAATCGTGTGATGACAGTCAGCGGTAAAGCTGGGCTGATTTACGGCTAAAAATTTTTCAGGAGAAAAAAGAAAATGAAAACAAACGTGAAGCCAAATCAACCACCAATCTTGACTCACGAAGGGGGGAAGGCGCACCGCATCAACGCCGAGCAACAATTGCGTCGGTCTTTGATGTCCTGCTTTCTGTGGGAAAAGACATTCTACGAAGATGGTCAAGAAATTGCCAAGCGGCTTGCCAACAGTGTACCGTTGGTGGCTCCGGCGAAGGTAGCGGCAATGGCTGTCGAAGCCAGAGAGCAAATGAAGCTGCGCCATGCGCCGCTGTTCCTGGTTCGTGAAATGGCACGCCATGAAACACATCGTCCCTATGTGGCTGACACATTGGCGAAGGTGATCCAACGTGCCGACGAGCCGATGGAATTCATGGCGATGTATTGGGCGGAGGGTAAGGTTCCTGTCGCCCACTGTGTTCGTGATGGACTGGCACAGGCTTTGCGTAAGTTTGACGCCTATGCGCTTGCCAAGTACGACCGTCAAGGGTCTGTTTCTTTGAAGGACGTGTTTCGTATCGTGCGCCCTGAACCTGATAATGCAGATCAAGCCGAGTTGTGGCGTCAAGCAGTTAAGGGTGAGTTGCCGACTCCTGACACCTGGGAAGTCGAGTTATCCAGAAATGATGGCGTGTCCAAGTTGAACAAGTGGACTCGCCTTCTGGTTGAGAAGAAGTTGGGAGCGTTGGCGCTGCTTAGAAATTTAAGAAACATGCAACAGGCGGGTGTGCATAATGGCACGATCATGCAAGCGATTCACGATATGTCCATCTATCGTGTTCTGCCTTTCCGCTTTATTGCCGCAGCTAGAGAAGTGCCGCAGTTGGAGCCAGCTTTGGAAGAAAAATTTTTCGAGGCGGCTGGTGAGTTGAAGCTGGCGGGTAAGACAGTCATCCTGGTCGATATGTCCGGTTCGATGCGTGCGCCGCTCTCCGCCAAGTCGGATATGGAACGCACCGACGCTGCCTGTGGTGTGGCAATGGTCGGACGTGAAATGTGCGATGATGTAGAGGTGTGGTCGTTCGCTGACAAGGCTGTTCTTGTGCCGCCACGTAGAGGTTTTGCGCTGCGTGATGCGATTGAAAAGTCGAATAGAGGCGGTACTTATCTGGCTAATTCTCTCAAGGAGATCAACGCCAAGACCAAGTATGACCGTATCATCGTCATCACGGACGAACAGACACATGATGGCATCCTGTCGGTTCCGAAGGGTGTCAAGGGCTATCTGATCAACGTTGCCAGCTACCAAAATGGCGTTGGCTATGGTGACTGGATTCATATCGACGGCTTCTCAGAGTCGGTGTTCCGTTATATTGTCGAAATGGAAAAGGCTGGGGAAATGTAATTTGTGCGACCAGTGGGTTCTCCTGGTCGCACAAAGTCTAATTTTTTAAGAAAATAAAAAGAGAGAAAACCGATGGAAAAAAAGTTTGGTGATGAAGTAATGACAATAGGGGAGGCCGCTGAGAGGGTTTCTTCTCTAAATGGAGTGCGTGTTAAGGTGAAGGAGGGTATCACTCTGGCATGGGCTAGTAGGTCTGAGGACTATGTAGGCACAATCTACAATGTCTACATTAATCGTGAGACAAAAGTTGTGCAGATATGGGTTAACATGGACGGCGGCGGAGCTAGATGCTTCCGACCGACTCATTTGGATATTCTGCCCTCTGATTCGTTGCTAGAAAATAGCGGACTTTTATCTGATGAAGGATTACTCTCCTAAAGAACTAGCCAAAATATTAGAGCCTGGGATGCTAGGGATGCAGTATACGCAAGGTATGCTCATCTTCCGACCTGTGGATTGGGGTGATCCGAGGGTCAGGGTTCTGTTAGAAGTAACCAACTGGAGGGCGGTTAAAGACCAGTTTGTTATGATGGCAATCCCTACCTTAGAGAATTATTACGACCTCATCTGGTCGGGACTCTCCTTTGTTCCTACCAAGAAGGTTGACAATTGGCTGCGTCGAGAACGACCACCCTATGTCGAAGCTTGGGAAAAGGATGAAAACAGTGTCTTGTTTGATTACCAACAAGAGGCTTCTGATTTTTTGGTGCGCCATGATAGGGCGATGCTCTCCCTGTCGCCTGGATTGGGCAAAACACTGACGGCGGCAGATGCGGCGGGAAAGAAAAATTTTAAAAATATTTTGGTAGTATGTCCTGCTTCCCTTCTTTATTATTGGGATGGCGAGTTGCGAAAATGGGGAGATAAGCTGCCAGTCAAGCCTTTTCCGGCTGTGATGCATCGCAAAGTTACATCAGGGTTGGGCGGCGGTACATTGTTAGAAGATAGTGAAGCTTGGTGGGGTATCACCAATCCAGAGACAGTCGTCAAACATCTAAACGAGTTCATGGCCTATGATCCGCCTTATGAGTGTCTAATTCTGGACGAGTCGATCATGTACAAAAACCATGACAGCCTTCGTTCCAAAGCTATTAAGGAACTGGCGAGTGTGATTGATGTTTGCTGGCTTCTCACAGGCGCTCCAGCGACAAAACTCTTGGATGATATGTGGCATCAATTCCACATTCTCAAGCCTAAAGGGTATCCGAGCTACTGGAGATTTGTCGAGAAATATGTTATAGTAAACAAAGATGAGTGGGGCAGTAAGCTGGTTGCTAACAAGCCCAACGCAGAAAAAGAAATCAAGAAAAATTTTGCTGACATTTATTTTTCCCGTACCCAAGACGATGTTGCCGACATTCCCGATTGGATCATGGAGGATATCAATATCCCCATGCTGCCCAAGCAGGATGCAGCCTACGAAGAACTGAGAAAAAAGTTACGGGTTGAATTAGCAACAGTCGATCCTGGTGAGTACGTCACAGTCAACAACCATCTAAGTTTGATGGTGCGCTCTGTTCAAGTTGCTTCTAACCCGCTCTTGGTGGGTGGTGTCGATTCGGCGGGAAAGTGGGATGCTCTACCGGAACTGATGAGTTTCTATCCTGGCCCTTATCTGGTGTGGGTAAATTTCATCAAGACAGGTGAGTTGTTGAGAGATCACTTCAGCAAGATTAAGAAGCGGGTGGCTCTCGCCAACGGCGCTACGAAGATGGAAGATCGCAACAAGATGGTAGATGCGTTCCAGAACGGAGAACTTGATGTTCTGGTGCTTAATAACCAAGTTGGAAAATTCGGCTTCACACTCACCAAAGCGAGAACGGCATTTTTTGTTGAACGGATGTACGATGATTCTTACTTCCAGTGTCTACACAGAAACCGTAGGATTGGAACAACCGAATCCCCAGTCATTGTCAATATGCGGTCTGTTACCGTTGACGGCTACCAGACCATCGATCATCTCATTCATTCAACCCTAGACTACCGAGTGGGAATGATTAAAAAGGTTACAGCCGCCGATTTACTGGCGGTCTTTGATAAGAAAAAAAATGGCTATTCGGAATACTGAGTTGAACTGAGTTTTGTACGTTAACATCCTAAATCGGAATATAGAGTTGCTTTTGTTGAATTCCGATGGTATAACATAAAGGTCTGAAATCGGAAAGTTGAGTTGACCATACCCGAAAGCAGGGTCAACGGAAATCATTCCGGTAGCCGAAAGGCAGGGTGATCAATTTCGCCATCAAAGACGCCTTGATCAACAAGCGAGTTCATCTCGCCCAAATCATACGGTCGCTTGCTATGCCAACCTGGATAGCCGATCTCGATTAGGGCGTTGCGCTTTTCGATGTACTCTTTCCATCGCCAAAGTTGGTCGCCATCATATATCCATACGGCACGTTTGCCTTCACCTATCTGCTTGGCATCTCCCTCTCGTTCCATGAGGGGGCGTATAGATTGGCTAAGAAGCTGGCGACTCACGCCAAGTTTTTCGATCACTTCATCTTGCGTCAGGATGTTCATAATAGAGTGGAGCCACATATCGCTGTGGCTCCTGAGCGTCTAGTACCCAACTTCCCGATTGGTACGAACATCGTCACAGTAGGCACTCACCTCTGCTACCGACGTACCCATGAAAATGTGATCGCTGCGGCCAAAGAAGCGCAAGTGCCAGCCGTTCTGGAAAGTATCGTGAGCATAACCCTTGAAGATGGTGGCGGCGTTGACATCACCGTCTTCGTAAACATCTTTCAACATTTCGATAACTTGTTGCTTTGCTGTTTGGCGAGCCATTGTTGTTTCTCCTGTGCTATTCGGCATCTCATATGTGCCGTTCATGCCTATAATATAGCACATGTGCAATATTTTGTCAATAGGCAAATAGACCAGTTTTCAAAACTCGTTAAGGGAAAACATGACTGACATTCTCAACCTCCCCAAGTGGGACGTAACCGAGGTCGAAGAAGCCCACGACGAATACATCATCAAGGCTCGGTACACAGTGCAGCCAGAGGTTTGCTTGTCTTGTGGCGTCATCCATCCAAAGTTGCATCGTTACGGCACGAAGCATCAACCATTCCGCGATCTTCCCATCCACGGCAAGAAAGTCAGACTGTTGGTGCAGCGCAAGAAGTGGAAGTGCCTTGAGTGCCAGCGCACATTCTTTGAGCAGCTTGACGATCTGGATGACCACCACAGAGCAGCAAAACGACTGGTCAAATGGGTACAGACAAAGGCATTGGAACGTACCTTTACCAGCCTGGCCGCCGACATTGGGGTAGATGAAGGCACTATTCGTAACATTTTTGGTCGGCACGTTGACCACTTGGAACAAGCCATCCAGTTCAACACGCCACGATGGTTGGGCATTGACGAGTTGCATCTTCTTGGCAATGCCCGTTGCGTGCTGACCAATGTTGAGGCTCGCACACTCATTGACATCCTGCCTGGTCGAAAAAAGCCAGAGGTAGCCAAGCGACTTATGGCCCTGCCCAACCGTGACCAAATTGAATTGGTCGCAATGGATATGTGGATACCTTATCGAGATGCTGTCAGGGCCGTGCTTCCACAGGCAATCATCGTCATTGACAAATTCCATGTCGTCAGAATGGCAAACCAGGCCATTGACAAGGTTCGCAAGCGTATCAGAGAGGGATTGACCGACCGGCAACGTCGTACCCTGATGCACGATAGGTTCCTGCTCTTTCGTCGCCGGTCTGAGTTGCCACCCAATAAGACAATTCTGCTGGCTACTTGGTTGGAAACCTTCCCTGAATTGGCGGTTGCCTACGAACTCAAGGAAGCCATCTACGACCTGTGGGACACAGAGACAGACAAACAAACCGCCATAATTCACTACCGAGAGTGGGCCGCAGAAGTCCGCGCCAACGATCTGGCCTGGGCATTCGGTGATCTCATGACTGCACTCACCAATTGGGAGGCCGAAGCCTTTGCTTACTTTGATCATCCTGTCACCAATGCTGTCACGGAAGCCTTGAATGGCGTCGCCAAAGTCGTCAACCGATTGGGTCGCGGGTATAGCTTTCGTGCTATCCGCGCCAAGATGCTGTACTCGACACGCAACCGCAAGCCTGATATGAAGGAGAAACGACAAGTGAAAGAGTCAGTCATGCTGCTGGAATTCGACCCCATAATGAACTTTGGCTTTGACACGATTACTGTCCAGCACTCCGATGGTGTTGAGTTGATTCAACTCAAACAGGTAATCATGGAAGAAGCTAAACTTCGACCGCTTTCAACTCAAAGAGACGTTGAAGTTCTGTACCTGACTGACGATGATTCAACACACTATTCCGAATAGCCAAAAAAATTTAGAGAAAACCAGGAGAGAAAAATGAGTGAGTCAGAGTGGCCGCAGACAATCAATGTCGAACCTTTGTGGAACGACTACAAGTTTCAAGACGCGTTCATTAGTAGACTAGTTCGCGCTCTTGAGTCTCAGCATAACGGCGCTGAACTGGTTAGCTCTTTACGAGAAGCTACCATTGACCAGATGGCCCACGAGTATGAGATGGAACGTGTTGGCTTGATCGTCAACATACACCAGCTAAAAAGTGAAGTAGTCAAGCTCAAAGGTATCATAGCCGAAGCTGGAAAGACTGAGTGGATTCCAATCAGTGACTCAGTAGATAGCTGGGAGAACTCTGTTGGAGATGACGAGATATTTTTAAAAATTTCTCATAATGGTCAACAAATTGAGCAATGGACAGATAAATTTCCTGAAAGGTCAGAGATAAATTTAGGCACTCGCGGCACTGAAACAAAGCTGTGCGAAAGAGTTTGGCACAGATGAAGATTGCTATCTTAGGTAGCCGAACCGTCAACAGTTATGAACTTGTCTGCGAGACTGTAGTTTTGAGCGGCTATGAAAAGCTGATTACGGAAGTCGTTAGCGGCATGGCTCCAGGCGTAGACAGACTGGGCGTGAAGTGGGCCAAAGAGCATGGCATTTTGATGACTCCTTTTTACGCCAACTGGACACGTTACGGTAAGTCAGCAGGATCAATTCGCAACCGTGAGATGGCAATTTATATAGATGGTGCTATCATAGTGTGGGACGGTTCAAGTCCAGGCACGAGCAACATGATTGGGATCTGTGAGGAGTTAAATGTTCCTAAGTATGTGCGTAATCTCAGCAAAGAAAATTTTCCTCTCACCGACGAAATTTTAAATATTTAGTAGAAGTTGGAGTGTGACATGGGTAGAAATTACAACAACGAATTTGACGGGGAAACTGGCACGATTGCTCCTCCGCCAAGAGTTTACACAGATGAAGATAGACGGCGCAGCCATGAACGTCGTCAAGCATTGCATGAGCGCATCTTTGACCAGGATGCCAAGAAACCGTTTCGCAACGCCTATGTGTTCAAGGTGGCCTACGATTTCTCGTCACTCAAACCTTTCTGTGAAAACATTATCATGGTGACGGACGGCTTGAGCGACCACATCAACAACACACGGATGAAACTGGTCGAAGGTTTGAAAGACTACGACTCCGACAAGGATGTGATCGTGATGGCGGGACGCTCTATCGACACCTTTTTGACTGGCACTATCATCACGCAGAAGGTGTTGCAGAAAGCCAAGCCCTACCAGAGTTATGCGGTGGCGGTGTTTCTTAATCCCAATTATATTTTTTACGAAGTGTTCCTTGATCCGGCGATAGAGACACATGAGATCAGAACACGATGAACAAAAGAGTAGTTGTTAAGGAAAAAAGTTACTTTGTAGACACAGATATCTTTACGACAAACTTACTCTACATGGTAACTGAAGCTAACAATTCGGGAGATGAAGAAAAAATTAACCGTGTGGGTTTTGCGGTGATGGTCTTAGCTATCGGTATAGATGAGATATTGAAGATTCCAATTACCGATCTGACCGATGTAGCAGTTGCAATTTTTGGACTGTTGGCAGAGCTACAACAGAAAACCTAAGAGAAAATGACCAGTTATTCCAATACGCGCTTGACCACCTTTAGACGGTGTAGGTTGAAGTACCACTTAACTTATGTCGATCCTGTCCCGCAAAAGGACTCTTTAGCTCTACAAAGGGGTCATGCGGCGCATGTGGCGCTGGCTAAATTTTACTCCGGCAGCACGATCAAAGAAGCAGCGGGAGCAGCCTGGGTCGATTATGCGCCGCAGACTGACGATGCTATCAAAAGAATGCATGAGCTAGACCATATCCTTGTGCGCTACTTTAACTGGGCCAACATCTACGACCAGTGGAAAGTATTGGCGGTAGAGCGCACGGTCGAAGCCAGCTACAACGGGATCAAGTTGATGGGTATTTGGGACTTGCTGGTCAACAAACAGGGAAAAAATTATATTGTCGATCACAAATTTCAAAAATCTCACCAGACTTCCAACCTGGAAGTGGATAGCCAAGTGTCTCACTATCTGGCGCTGGCCCATCTTCTAGGCATAGAGGTTTTCGGGTTGATTTACAACATTGTCAACCTGGAGACAGGCAACACAGAAAAAATTACAGTACGAGCGACGGCAACCAGACAGAAATATTTTATCAAAGCCTATTTGGACAGTCTGGTTCCCCAGGTCAAGGAGATTAAAAAAGCAGACAAGAAAAAATTAGAAATTTATCCTAACTGGACAAAAGATTGTTGTTGGGACTGTGGGTTCTATCGTCAATGCGTAGACAGTCCATATCAGACTAAGAAGGCTTAACATGAGTGACCGAGTACAAGAAGTCGAAGATGAAGAAGTGACCGACGATCAGGTTGATGACCAGGCTGATGATGAGTTTGAGGAATATGAAGAAGGCGCTGATATCGAAGAAGTGCCTGAGCTAGAAGATGCCGAGCCGGAAGATGCAGAATTTTTCGGTGTCTGGAATAAAGATGCGGTGGCTTCTAAGCTGCGTCTCAAGTGCCTTCTCTATGGGGTATCCGGCACAGGCAAGACAACGATGGCGGCGACTTTTCCCAAGCCTCTCTTTCTCGACTTAGAGGGTGGGATGCATTCGACTCTCTTGGTGGGTGATGTGTGGCGTTATCCAGCCAATCCACAGAGAGATATTACGGACTACAGTCAGATTGTCGAGTTCTACTACAAGATCGTGGAACGGCTCAAGGATACTTCCAGACCGTTTCCGGTTAAAACTATCGTTATCGACTCGCTCAATGAGCTACAGACACATATCACACAGAATGTTGTGTCTCGCTACACCAAAGTCAAGCGCCAGTACAACGACCAGTTGACGCTGGCAGATTACGGCAAGGCTAATCGTGACTTTGCCAGGGTATTACGTTTGTTTCTGCGACTCCCTTTCCATATCGTATTTACGGCGGCGGCAACGCCAAAGGAAGTGGGCGATGAGGAAACGCAGATCATTCCCAAGTTTGTCGGTCGCCAGGTAGGGCCGGACGTACAAAGAATGACAGACATGATCGGCTATCTCTATCCTAAGAAGATGGGCAGCAACCAGCCGGATCAGCATATGTCGTCATTCAAAATGACAACGGGCTACATGGGCAAAGACCGACTCAAGACAACCGCCAGAGAGTTTCCCAATCACTATGACAGCCTGATTAAGCACATTCAAGTGTTTCAAGATGGCACGGCAGTTCCCGAATAAATTTTTCAAGAGGAGAAAATTTTTATGCCACGTAAGATCGTTTCAAGAGGTTCCAGTATTCTCGCAGAGGGTATCTACCAGATTGCCATTGTGGACTCCAAAGAGGGTACGTCCAAGAGCGGCAACGACATGATCACTCTCTCCATTGCTGCTATTGCTAACGGCAAGCCTATCGGTAAGTTGTTCAATGACCATCTGGTCTTTACGCCGGAAACCCAGTGGAAGTTCGACAACCTCAATTCAGCCCTAGAAATTCCAGAGGGCAAAGAGTTCGACTACCGCTTCTATAAGGGTAAGAAGTGCTATGCCCGTATCAGCATTGAAGAATACAACGGCGCAGACCAGAACAAGATCAAAGGCTATTTCACGAACGATGCGGGCCGCGCCAAGATGATTGAGCAGAACGGCTCTGTAGATGACTTTGGCTCCGACAGCAACGCCGATGGCAACTCAGACGATTTTGATGTTGCGCCCGTAGCGGCTCCGGCACGCAGCGCCAGCCAACCACAAGAGGCGGCTGCACAGGGCCGCAAGCGCCGACCTGCACCGGATGAGTTGAGCAGCGACGAGAGTTTTCCGCTCTAATTTGATGCCTGTCCTGATGCCTCCCTGGTAGTTTACTTAGGACATCCCTAGACCTGCCAAGAAAATAAATTTTTTATTTTCTTGGCAGGAACAGAAAATTTTAAGAGAGAAAATAATAATGGAAGAAAATGAAGTTGAGGAGAAAAGTTTCTGGTCTAACTTTAGCCAGGAGCTTATGGGGGCGGTAGCAGTCTGTATCACATTAGTTTGTATTGTTCTTTTGGTTAGCGAATGTACGATGCGGATTGCCGAAGAAAATGCAAAGTTGACAGTCGAGTGTCTGAAAGAAAATACCCCTGCTGAGTGCGCTGTTTTTCTGGACGATGACACACTAAGGAGATAAGTCTGATGCGGGTTCTTAGTATCGATCCTGGGTCATGGACAGGTATCGCTGTCCTGACTGATGCGGTTGAGTTGACGATGACGGTGCAGCACGAAAAAATTTACGGCAACGGCTTTCTCAACCATCTGGTGCTGATCTCCAAGCCCGATGTGGTAATCATCGAAGATTACCCGTTGGGCCAGCCCAATCTCAACCAAGTGGCTCTCGTCAACCACATCGAAAGCTGGTTTAAGACGGCGGGCTATCGGGTTGAAAAAATTCAGCCTGTACGCTGGAAAAATTTAATCGCCAGAGTGGAGATTCCTGGCGTCCATGCCAGAGATGCGGCAACGATGGCAAGCTGGTGGATAGAAAACGAAGCGAGAAAAACCGATGGAAACACCAAAAGATAAAGACATTCCTCCGGCAACCCATGACGACATGCAAAAAATTTATGAAAGATTTTTGCAGCGTAAGGCGGCTAGAGTCGAAGGTGAGTGGTTTCTATTTGAGAGAGACGACGACGAACTTGGTAAAAAAATTAGAGTGCATTGGCTAAACAGCGAAGGCTACTTAGACGGTTGTGGCCCATTCGCTACGTTGGCAACGATGCGACAGTGGGGCTGGACAGTGACGCCGCTTATTATTTTCCGAAATACTGAGATTGCCAATGACCAAGCTACTTAGAGAAGATATCTTGGCGTGTGAAGGCGAGATTCTTGCCATCGACACGGAAACGACAGGCTTGCACTGGTACTCCGACCAGTTGATCGGCATTGGCATCCATTGTGAGGCGGCAGGTATCTCCGGCTATGCCCATACCTGTTCCTACCAAATGGCTGACTACGGCAAGCCTAAGAAGCGTGAGGAATGGAATGGGACAATGGACTATTCCAAGTCGAAACGGGGTCGCAAGATTAAAGATGTGACCTATGTTCCCGACCAGGAGACTTATGCGATTCCAGAGCCGATTCGGGCTACTCATTTCTTGTCGGCAGTCCAAGCGATCTGCCAGAACCCCAAGACGGTTTTAGTGGGTCACAATCTGAAATTTGATGCTCATTTTTTGGGTTTGAGATTGTGGGAGCTTCCTTGTAAAATACTCGACACGGCTATCCTCACACATCTCATCGACTCTAATTTACTGAAATCTCTTGAAGCCGCCGAAGCTGAGTTTCTGGCTGGAGTCAGCAAACGAGATCACATCAGCAAGGCCGATAAAAAATTTAATAAAAAGCCCTGGATGTGGGGAGAAAAAATTTTAGAGGATTATTGTACAAATGACTGTGTGGTGACGTATCAACTGGCCCAAGTCCTCATGCCGAAGATCCGTGAGATGGATTTGATGGGCATGGTCAAGGGTCAGATGGAGTATCTAAGGCTACTACAGAAAATAGAGTGGCGGGGAATCCGTCTCGAAGAAAAATTTTGTCATACCGCTATCACTGAGTTCAATAAGAACATCGGTGAACTGCAAGAAGAACTCTATGATGTGCTGGGTAAAGAAGTAGACTGGCGATCTTCCAAACAGCTATCCAAAGCTATCTATGAAGATTTAGGGATCGATATGCCCATCAGTCCGTTCCCACCAGGATCAAAAAATGCAGCCGCCAAGATGTACACAGGCACATGCACAGGTACGCCGATCCTGCTCAAAACCAAACATCCCGCACGCAAAGAGATTATTGTCCTCCGAGAGACAGTCAAGCTCAAAGAGTACGCCGAAAAATATTTAATTTTGAGAGACAGACACGGCAACCTACATGCCTCCTTCAACCCCACAGGAGCCGTCACAGGGCGTCTTAGCTGCTCTGATCCTAATCTACAGCAACTAGCAGCTAAATATCGCAAATACGACCTAGAATCGTCCTATACGGGAGGTGTAGAGCGCAAGGGCAGCTACAACTTGCGCCAGTCGCTCACGGTGCGTCCTGGCTACAAGATGGTGTCCATCGACCACAAACAACAAGAGGCTAGGCTGTTAGCTATTCTGTCGCAAGAGCCGACATTGTTGGACTACATGGCAAAGCGTAAGGATATCCACCTGTCGATTGCGATTCGTATTTGGGGCGACTGCGGGCCAGATGAGAACAAGAAACATAGAGATTGGTCGAAAGCCACAGTCTTTGGTCTGAGCTATGGCATGTCGGTCGAGTCTTTACAAGAATATTTTGAAAAATTAGAAATTGAAGCCGACGCTCAAGAGGTACGCGATGCTTTTTTCTCGACTTTCCCATTGCTGTTGGCCTGGTTTGCCAAGATTGTCGAACAGATCACAGCCGATGGCGGCATTCGCTACTGGTCTGGTCGCTACTGGTTTCCTCTTTATGAAGATGACGCCTACAAAGGTATCAATGCCATCATCCAGGGCGGCGCTGGTGACTTTTTGAGTGTGGTATTAACGCGTGCCAATAAAATTTTAGAGGCACAGGATTGGGGCTATCTGATCTCCATCATCCATGACGAAGCACTCTTTGAGATCAAAGAGGAATATATGGAGATTGCCCCTCCGGTATTGGCTAGGGTGATGGAAGGCGAAGATATTTTCGGTGTGCCGTTCTTAACCGATATCGAGTGCGGAGATAGCTACGGTACGCTGGGCGAATACAAGACGGAACTGGATATCTCTAAGATTAACTGGAAAGACTACTTGGTAAGGGAGGCAGTAGGATGACAGCGACGATACAGGCAATTGAAACAGTCTACAAAGGCTATCGTTTTCGTTCCAGATTAGAAGCACGTTGGGCTGTGTTTTTTGAAACGTTAGGAATAGCCTGGAGATATGAAGAAGAAGGCTACAAAAGTCGATACGGATATTATCTTCCTGACTTTAGACTCTATTTCCCAAAAAAAGATTTATGGCGACCGGAAGATACGCCAACTGATCTTTTTGTAGAAGTAAAAGGCAATCCTACTGAATTATCAGACAATAAAGATTACTGGACAGATATACATGATTGGGGAGGGGTTTTGCCTGGGTTTGCTGACTCTTTTGGGTCTAGTAATGCGGGATGGATGCTGTTAGGCTCTATACCAGAGCCAGGGCAAGGGCTAACACATTTTCACCCAATTATTCAGCATTCTAAAGGACTGTGGAGAAGTTGGTTTATGTTTGCGCCCACTCCCCAGTATCATCAAATGATCAGTGTCGTTGAAGATAGTCTTTTAGCAAATTTATTGGAAATATATCCAGAAGATGCTGGCGAGAAGAAACACTGGCTAGTAGAAACTAGGTCAAAACATCTTCCAGCATTTTACTCAGGTGTAGATAGAGCGTATGCAGCGGCTCGTTCGGCTCGTTTTGAACATGGGGAAAATCCTTAGAAAGAGTCTGCTATGTCTCTTGAGCGTATTATTTACGATATTTTTTACGATAATGCAGTAGCGTATGCCGAAGCTGAACTAGATGCCAGCGGCGGTGTCAGCTATAAGACTAAAAAAGAAGTACCTGATCTTGCCGATGTGATCGACCATCTGGACGGTGTACGCACACTGGGGGCGTACACGCTCCAGGGCGGCGACATGGTGCGCTGGGCAGCTTTTGATGTAGACAGCAAGCTGGGGCTGGATGAAGCTAAAAAATTAGCTAACAAACTAGCCTTGTGGCTGGCGTCAAAAAATATTCCCTTTCATGTCGAGTTCTCCGGCTCAAAGGGATACCATATTTATTTATTTTTTATCGACAAAGAATCCGGCAAGCTTGTTAAAAAGATGATGGATCGGGTGCGTGATCTTGTAGGCGCACCCAAGTCGGGCGATGTGCATGTTGAGGTTTTCCCCAAACAAGGCGAAACAACCAAGACAAACCCGTTCGGCAACCTGCTCCGGCTTCCGTTGGGTATCCACTACGGCACAAAAAATAAATGTTTTTTTGTCAACACGACTGAGTGGGAGACAGGCGCTCCGCTTGATCCGGAAAAATGTTTTGACGACAAGACAACCTTAGCGGCGCTGACGGAGGCGGTCGAGTCTGAGGGTGACTTGGCTGTTGAAAAAGAAATTATCAGCCTCATGGTTCCTTACTGGAATCCAGGGCAGCGGCATAATGTGGCGCTCTGCTTCTCAGGGGCTTTAGCGATCTGCGGTTGGGTCAAAGAGGAAGTCGTCAAGATCGTGACTGAGATTCACGATGTTGGCGGCGGCGGCAGTCTAGCCGACCAGCTTAAAGCGGTAGATTCTACTTTTACTAAGTACCATGCGGGTGAGAGTGTTCTGGGGCTAAACGGGTTGGCTGTCTTTATGACGACAGCCGATCTCAACAAATTGGCAGAACTGGCAGGACGCGGAGCCGCTTCTAACGCTCTCTTAGAGATTGATAATATCAGGCTGGGCAAGGGCGCTGTCTTTCTAAAAATTAGAAGCGCAGCGGGTAATGTGATCCAGCATTTGATGGAAGATGGGCGTATTGTCCGTGATGAGAATGACACGCACTGGATCGGCAACGCCGACCATGATCTCTTTACCTTCGACACGCCGACGTGGATCAGATTCTTGCACAACCACTATGGGCTTAACCAAGCGGAATCATTCGGCAAACAGGTGATGGAAGCGATCCGCCATCTGGCCTACGACCGTGCCAGGATTGTCTATGTCAAAAAGAGGTCACACTGGGACGGTACTTACGAATATATAAATTTAGGTGGCAAAGAAATTTATATTTTAGAAGGTGATCCGGCCATCAAGAGAGTCGTCTACAACGGCGAGATCGATAATATTTTATTCAAGAATGCGGAAGATTCTTTTCACCTAGAAAATCTTTATAATTTATCGGTTGCGCCACTCTCTCCCTGGCCCTATCTGGTAGACGATGTAAACTTTGCTGATGGCGGCGGGGGACTGTCGGCGTTTCAGCAGATGCAACTGGTCAAGGCATTTTTTATGTGTACTTTTTTTGCTGAAATCATGCCTGTGCGACCTCTCCTGACCATCGTAGCCGAACCTGGACTGGGCAAAACGACAACGGCACGAAGGCTTTTGAGGATTCAAGAGGGTTGGAACGCAGAGGTTACGTCGCCAAGTGACGACAAGCCGGATGCTCTGAGAGCGATTCTGACACACCACAGATATCTGGTGTTGGACAACCTAGAGAAAACCGACATGGCTTCTCTGCCTGACATGCTCAACCGTGTGGCAACAGGGCTACAGATCGAACTAAGACAGCTACATACGACCAATAATTTAATAAAATTTAAAACAAATTGCTGGGTCACAATGACGGCAACCAAGCTACCCTTTGCCGACGAAACCGTCTACTCCAGAATTTTGCCGATTTTTTTGGGGCCGATGGTCAGCCGCAAACTTGAAGAAGTGATGCAGTCAGATCTAATCAACAATTTTGAAGGAATCTGGAAAGGGTTATTAGAAGATATTGATATAACGATCAGTTCACTTAAAGCCAACACAGTTGTTACACCTCCCAACGATATCAGGTTGGCGGACTTTGCGGTGTTTTGTGAGCGCATTAAAGACGCACCCTATCTGGACGGCAAAGAGTTGATGAGCGGGTTGGGTAGCCTGGTCAACCAACAAAAAGAGACGCTTGAGAAAAGTAGCGCATTTGTGGAGGCACTGGCGGCATTGCTGAGGACGCTTCCAGCAGGTAAGACTGATTGGTGGTCAATGAATGAGCTATATGCGCGCACGAAAAAATTTGCCGACATGCTCAAGCTGGAATGGCGCTGGTCGAGTGTTCAGGCGCTTGCCATGCACGTCAAGGTGTTGGAGCCACAGCTAGTAAAAAATTTTGGTATGGAAATTCGGAAAAACAGAGAGAACGGCAGGGAAGTCAACCAGTACAGATTCACAGTCGATAAGCTGGTGGTCGCTCCAAGCACACCGCTGGTGATTACTGCCAATGGCACAGGGCATGTTGAAGATGAAAAGGAGCCGGAAAAGAATGACGAAACCGTACATAGTTCTGAGAATTGATGAGGCGCTGACTCGCACTGATGAGCCAGGTGAAAGTTACGAAAATCTTTATCCACTTGATATTTATGTGGATGAAGATGGAGATATTCACATGGGCGACCGCAACGCCGAAGTGAGTATTCTGCTCAATGTTGAAGAATTTACACAGCTTTATGATTTTGTTGTCGATCAGCTTGGTTCCCAAGAGGAGGACGACGAAGAAGAAGGGTTGGAGGAAGTCGTAGATGCCGAACACAATTCCTAGTTGGGACTTGCTGAGAATTTATCTTGGCTACCATCTTAGACGGCAGGTAACTAACAATAAACCGCCGACGCTTAAAGAGGCGGCAAACCGCATGGGGATTGGGTCTAAAAAAATTTTAGATCTGTTGAAAGAACACAGCGTAGCTTACGCCATTATCAACACAGCCGAGCCGCCCAGATATAAGTACCAAGAACTACTTATCCAGCAGATATCTCCAGAATGGGCTTCTCTGTTGGGCTTCTCTAATGAGCAAGTGCTTGCCAGCTATGCCAAACTGGTCAGCCGGAAGGTAGAGGTAAGGAAGATAGAGTCTAAACCGCGCCGAGAGAAAAAAGAGAGGCTTAAAAAGAAAAAAGAAAAAGAAAGATATTTTTTACGAGAATAATTTTTTAATTTTCTAGGAGAGAAGTATGTCAAGAACACTTCAAGAAATTGCCAAAGAGATTAACGATTGGCAGGACAAAACATTCAGCAAAGCAACTGCGTTGTCGGCAGTAACTCATCTTCAAAGAGAAGTTGTCGAATTGACTTTCGCTATTCAAACTAAGCACTACAAGCGCGAGACAGGTCAGTCAGACATAGAAAAAGAGTTGGCTGATTGTTTTATCCTGCTTCTTAACGTTGCTCATCTGTCTGGCGTAGACCTAGAGATAGCAACTGACGAAAAGATGGCAATCAATTTTAACAGAGTGTGGGGAGAACCGGACGCTGACGGTGTGGTCGAGCATATAGAACCACATCCAGACATTGCTCTGAATAACCCAGATCATCCATATCACGGATCGTACCGTCAGGGCAAGTAGAGAAAATTTTTAGGAGAAAAAGATTTATGGAATGGAGAGGTGTTCCAGGCTATGAGGACTTATACGAAGTCAATGTGCTGCCCTGGCAACAAGCGGTGTATCCTAAGCAGTATGAGGCGGTGATGGCGGCGATGAAAGAGCTAGGGCCAACGTCCAGGCTAGTCTTTTGGTTTGATAATTAGGAGGAATCATGGGCAAGTATGTTGTCACTAAGAGATTTACCAGTCGCGACGGGCGGCTGGAAGTAGACGACCGTGAATACGGCATGACCGAAGATGGGCTGGCTGTAATCGGAGATGTAGCGTTTCATTTGGGCGGGGCTACACACATCTATGCTAAAACAGTCGGTGGGCCTAGTAATTTATTAAAATTTTTTACCAGGGATCATGGCGTCCCCGATGTCATCGTAGAAGAAAAACCCGAATCCGGTTGGGCCAATCACAATATTGAACACGGCTCCGGCTACAACCCAACAAGAGGTGAGGATGGCTGGTGGAACGTCACGGTCGAAGGCGCTGAGAGCAAAGTGGCGGAAGGAATTGGCCTACCTTTTAGTTGGCATGTCTCTACCTTTGTTGAGTTTACTTGGCGTGAAGATGGTGAGGGCGGTGATGGGGGCGGCGATGGTGGTGGAGATAACGGTGGAGATGGTGGAACAACTCCAATTACCCAAATCTACGCCGAAATCCGAGTTGAAGATCACACCTACGCCGGATGGCTTTCTCTACAGAGTCAGGGGTGAGGAAAGGAAAAATTTTTTTATGACGACGCTAGTGGGCCTCCACGACAGGGAGGCGGTGACGTTCGCACAAGAGGGTGACTGGATTCTTGACACGATGGCATTGTCGGGTGGTGTCCCCGCGTCTATAACCGATGGAAGATTTAACTGGATTACCAGAGTCAACTGGGGCTATGGGTCAACAGGAACAATCCCGTTGGAGAGCAACGATAATATTTTTCTGGAGCGTCTAGGAAAATATGTCTCGCAGTCTCCGATCTGCCATCGTTGGACGGTTGGCAATGAGCCAAACCTTCCTAGAGAATGGCCCGACAACAAGCCGATCCACCCCAACCGCTACGGCACGTTCATCCAGAAATGTCGCAAGGTGATCCGGTCAATATCAGGTCACGAAAATGATCAGGTGTTGATCGCAGCCTCCGGCCCCTGGAATGATGAGTATAAGTATAACGACAATCCTAATGGCGACTGGATAAAATATTTTCAGGATCAGATATTTTATGCCAGAGGGGGTTTTGATGGGTTTACCATTCATGCCTACACGCACGGCTACGATCCCAATCTAGTCAGGTCGGAAGCCATGATGAATGCTCCCTTTCAGAACAGGCACTATGAATTTCGTACCTATCGAGACTATGCCAACGCCATTCCCGCCGCTTATGCCAAGCTTCCTATCTATCTCACAGAATCTAACGGCAATGGCCCCTGGCAAGCAACCGGACTCATGGATGCGATGGCAGGAGAGATCAACGCCTGGAACAACGGGGTACAGGAAAGAAAAATTTTTTCTTTAATTTTTTATCGCTGGCCCGACTATGACCAGGGCATTGATTATTCTATCCAGGGCAAAAGTGCCGTTGAAGATGAGTACAGGAACATTCCCGATTACCAGTCGCCAGAGGTAGCTACGACTCCAGCACCGCAGCCGACGCCAACACCAGGGCCAACGCCGATGTCGGATGAGGGTGACGGCAACCTGACTCCGTTAAGACAGGGGGTGATCGCAGCACAGGCTGGCTTGAATGTCAGAGACAGACCAGGGACGGCGGGGGCTGTGATCACTAAGTATCCTCTAGGGCAGGTTTTAGATATCTATGAGGAAAAAACTGCACCAGATGGCTCTACTTGGTATCGAGTCGGAGAGGGTGCTTGGGTGATTGCCAAGTATGTAGACGACTTGGCGACCAGTGTTGACACGTTCGACTGTTGGACACGTTCGATGAAATTTATTAAAAAATGGGAAGGCGGCTGGGCTGACGATCCCAACGATCCAGGCGGCGCTACTCATTATGGAATAACCATCGGCACATTTCAACGCTGGCGAGAGGCACAAGGCAAGCCTAAGCCGACCAAGAGTGACTTGATGGATATCTCGCAACAAGAAGTAGAACAGATATATAAGAAGTGGTATTGGGAAGCGTCTGGCGCTGACAAGCTGCAATATCCGATGTGTATGGCTGTCTTTAATATAGCGGTCAACGGTGGGGTCGAAAGAGCCAAACAATTCTTGGCGGAGACAGGGCCAAGATTTGTTCCCTATATGGCAAGGTGTATCGAGTGGTACAGCAAGATTCAAGGCTTTGATCACTTTGGTAGGGCGTGGATGCGGAGATGTGCAGACTTAATGAGGGAAGCTGATAAATAGTTTATCCGATTGGCTATTGACAAGCGGCAAACGTTAGGTTACACTACGTTTAGTTAGCAGAAAACACAACAGATTCAGAAAATCAACGGGAGAAAATGATGACACGTATTACAGTAGATGGCAACGAGGTTGAGGGCGATTTTGAGATAGAGGGCGTAGAGCTTGTCGGTATTTATACTGTCTCTATGGTTGGCACAATGCTTGTCGTCATGCCAGCCGAGCCGATGTCTCCTAGTGAGCAGGATATAAATTTTTATTCTGACAATGATCTTCCTTCCGGCACAGGACGTTTTCGCATTGCTCAAGAGCTTGGTGAGCCTAGCGACGTTGATGTGGTCGAAGATTATGAGGACGGCGACGAGTTGGCCGATGACTGGCCTACGCTGGACGATATTCTTGATGACGATGGCGATGACGATCCAACCTATCTAGGTTCGACAACCTGGAAGGGGTGGAAAGTTGATCTCCATACCGATGACAATGACGCCGACGAAATTCCTTTTTAGTTAATTACCTCACTCTCTGGTGTGTCTCTCTCTCTGGTAGTAGGTTGGGCATGTAACTCAGTGGTAGAGTAGCTGCCTTTTAAGCAACGCGTCGGGGGTTCGATCCCCTCCATGCCCACTTTGAGAAAAAATTATGGCTAAGAAAACGCACGAAAAATTTAAAAATATTGCCGAGAGCCTAGGGGCGACTATTGATGTCTACCTAATTGGCAGACGCAAAGTATCGGTTGCTTTTTTCAGACTGAAAAATGGGCTTGTTCTCAAGGTCAATTTTGTACTGGGCGAAGTGGTGAGTATTGATCAGAGTAATGAAGGACGGTGGGGTAGTGTAACCTGGTCGCCCGAAGAATTTCATGCGAATCTTGCCTTGATGGAAAAAGTAAAATATTTTCTGGAAGAAATTAAAAAATAATGACGTGTAGCTCAATCGGTAGAGCAGGAGGCTTTGAACCTCCGTGTTAGGGGTTCGAGTCCTCTCACGTCATTTCTGCCCCTACCGTGACAACCAGAATGGGGGACGGGAGAAGCCCTTGAGTCAGACGGTCGTATCCAAGTCGGCAGACCGATACGGCTGATCAATTTGAGATAACAAACGAGAAGATGAACAGCAGTCCAGAACCGTCTCTGCTAGTAGCCGGAATGGGTTCATCATAAGGCTGACTACGACGGTAGGGGCGGGGATCTAAAAAATTTTTCAAAGGAGAGAAAAATGAGTAACTACATCCAGAAAAAGTACAAGAGAAAACCACGCAAGAATTATTTCAAGAGTGCCAGGGGCTTCAAGCTCTTTGGCGGCGGGCGGCGCAAGAAATTTTTCGGGCTGTTCTGATGAAAAATTATCTAAAACAGATAGCTGTAATCGCCATCCTTGCAATTGCTCTCATCGGGATCGTTGCCAGTTGTAGAGCGCCACAGACTAGCAACGACAGTGTAGATGGCGGCGGCTGTTGGAAGTCTGAATGCGAGACACGCAAAGGTACTTGGGTTACAATTGAAGTAAAAGGTGAGCCTGTGCTTGAGTGTATTCAAGTCTTTCACTACCGCAGCATGTCGTTAGTTGGTTGTAAAGAGATCAAAAAATGAACCGATGGGTTGCGGTGGTTGCTTGGGTAATGGGGGCGTTGGTGGTTGTGTATATCGGCTGGTGGGTTGTTTGGTATCTGCAACCGATAGCCGGAGATATCACAGACAAAAAATTTTATCCAGCGCATATGGAGTGGCGTAGTAACCAATCCTGCTCGACCAACACAACCACGACAACGGTCGGCGGCAAAACCGTAACAAAAACCAACCGCACATGCATCAACATTCCTTACCAAGCCTATGTACCGGACTACTGGCAGATTACCGTCTGCGACGAAGAACGTTGTAAGGGAATCGAAGTCAGCCAAGTCAAGTGGGAGGACTTGCAAGTCGGACAATATTTTTCCGAGAAAAATTAAAAAATGAACCGGATCACGCTCAGGTACAAAAAAGCAGAGTGGAATGAGTGGGTCTATCTCACAGGTACTAAAGAAGAAATAGAAGTGTGGGCCAGAGAATTGCGGGTTGACGGCTACATCGTCCAATACTAGAGAGACAGGATAATCCCCATGCAGAACATCACAATCGAGAAAACAAAGAAGCGGATCGCCAAGACTATGCATTGTTTTGTCAAGCCATGCTTGCCTGTCTTTCATCGTGTGATGAAGAACAAAGCAAAGGCGTGGAAGGGGCGACCGTTAGGTGAGCCGCTGTGGGATCGTAGCTCATTTTATTATGGCTACTTTTCTGCCACACCGACGCCGATGCCCAAAAAGATGTGGAAGCTGGCGAGAATTTTTAAGCGCCGCAACGGGCAGCGTGATTTCTTCTCCGTCTTTGTGCGCTCAAAGGCCAAAAAATTTTTAAAGTATATGTAAAGGAATAAAATATGAAAAAATTTGCGGTGGCGTTTGAGAGAAGAAAATTTGAGGATGGGCGTCCGGTGGTGGCGCAAGTGGCACGAATCCCACAAGTAGGTGATTTTGTGCAGTTGCCGGATCGACCATACCATGCCGGAAGGGTCAACGTTGTTATGCTCTTGACGCACCCTCTCTATTTGGAGGGGCTTGAGATCGATGCCTATCTCAACGTAGCGGAGGTTGCTTGGGGGCCGGAGGAATTTACCAACCAGAAGGTTAAGGAGACTCCAGTTGAAGGCCAGCCAGTTGAGGGGGTTAAGATGATGGAGCCGCCGCCAGACCTGGAGGAACAGATCCGCCGGATTGACGCATGAGAAAAATTTTTGCCTGGGTCGATAAAAATTATTCTTCCGTGATAATTTTTCTGGTCTTTGTCTTTGGTCTGGTAGCTGTGGCATTGTGCAGCTACCCGATCAACTATCTCTTTGGAGAATAACGATTGCCCCTGTAGCCTAAAGGATAAGGCACAAATCTTCTAAATTTGCTTATGACGGTTCGAGTCCGTCCAGAGGTTTTAGAAAGAAAATTTTATGCCGACCAAAAGCGAAGATGTTAGATTAAAAAATGTTTTGAAAGAACATGATGCTGAAAAGTGTATATGCGGCCATAAAATCGGCTGGGGCGATCTCGCCTGGAACGAAGGACAGACAGAGGCGGGGACACCGTGTTCATCTGTATATATTGAGTGTCAGGCTTGCCTGACAGAACTTGCCTGGATTCACTCTTGGAAGTGGTTCACAGAGGATGAGGACTACAAAATCGACAGGCTGCTGACAATTTTAGAGCAGGATTGGAGAAAAAATTAAAATGTTGGAAATTAAATGGGACGAACGGCGCACTCATCGGATTACAGTGATGATCACAGATACTGAGTGGAAAGCTTTGAAGGCTAAGGCTACGGAGGAATTGCGTTCTTTGAACGACCAAGCATCGTTGATTCTTAGAGAGGGTATGATCAAAGAACGACTGGTCAAGATGCCTGAGAAAACAATGGCGGGAAGGGATTAAAAATTTTTTAGGGTCAGTGGTGAAACGGAAAACACATCTGCCTTAAAAGCAGACGCCGAGAGGCATACAAGTTCAAGTCCTGTCTGACCTACCTTTCCGGCAATCGTGCCGGAATAAAACACTTTTAGGCTGCTGTCTTAATAGTGTGTCTGATGCGTTAGTAAGTGTGTCGTAGTGAGAGGTATGCAGTAAGGGTTTGTAGGTGGCTGTTGTCTCTTTACTTACTTGAGAGCGCAGCTAGGCGTAGAATGAGATTAATTTTTGTGCATGTCCCTAGTGGTGTAACACTGAAAGAGAGCATAGGGAGGGTTAAGGATGCTACTATATATGGGCTGTATTTACTCGCACCTTAACAAGCTAGCTCTGACGAGCAAAAGTCAACTTCAAGGTTCGGGATCATAATCTCGACTAGGGAATTAGCACCAGTGAATAGCGGCGCTGGTGTGAAGCTGTGTCAAGCTGTCGCGGTTTGAAATTTGGGTAGGGGTATGCGATTGGTCGCCCCTACCCAAAAATTTTAAGAGAAAATTATTTGGAGAAAAAATGAAAATTTCTTGCAAAGTACGTGACGAAGAAACTAACTCGACTGGCACTGTTGATCTTGAAATGGATGTATTCCTGGCGGCGATGGAGGCGATCCGAGAGAGGGTTAGAGGACAGCTTGCCGAGATCGTCAAGCAGCAAAAAGAAATTTTAGGAAAAAATTTATACAACCAGTATCAGGTATGGCATGTGCATGAAGGGTATGAGCTTCAAACTATCGAAGCCAACGGCGAGCTTACCTTGTTCTATGAGGAACCCTGGCAGTATGAAGATAAGCATCATCATTACACGACGCTACAGGCTGTCTTAGACGGCTCTTTTGTAACAAATTGTGTGAACGATGCCCAAAAATATAAAGATGGACTGGAGCTACAGGAGAAGATGCGGCTGGAGTCGCTGGAACGAGCGGAGCGGGCCAAGTTGACCGAGTTGTTGGGAAAATACGGCGCACCCTAGAAAATTTTTTGAGAAAATAAAAAGGAGAAAAATGATGCTGACCTACTTGATGGCGGGGCTGCTGTGGCTGGCGATGGGGCAGACGGATTTGCCCGAATCGACCGTGATTCTTCACGCTACAATTTTATACGACGGCAATCACGATGGCGTTGAGGAAGGTGTGGGAGCCGGAAGGTTGGTGGCTTTATATAGTGGGCAGGATGGGAGTTTGTTGCAGACCGACAAGACCGATCCTAACTCGCATGTGGTTTTTGCAATGGAAGATGACACATATATAGTAGAAGCCTACGTGCCGTCTACCCGACTCTTTTTTACCTGGAAGTGTCAGGGGAGCTTTTTTGTGCCGATCAACCGCACCGTCGAGATACACTGTATTGAGCGGTTCATTATCCAGTTACCTTTTGTGATAGCATCGGTGGGGAAAGAATAAATTTTTATGGGTATACGCACTGGACGCAGACGAATGCGAGTTCAACAAGAATTATTTAATCTAGGCGTGGCGCTGATCCTGGGCATTACTTTGGTGTTGGCTCTGTGCGATCTGGCTGGGTTGATCTAGCGCCAAAATAGAAGGACAAAATAGGGAAGAAACGGGGACGAAACTATTTCGTCCCCTATTGTCTATTTTGGGGCTTGACAAATGACTAAGAATACTGTATGATAATTCCAACAGATTGAAGTACCAGAGAAAACCTTTAGAGAAAACCAGAAAGAGAGAAAACCATGTTGCAGATCAGAGAAACCTACGTGAACGAAACAAAAGGCTATCAGTTCGGTAATTCTGGCTGGCAAGATACCGACATGACAGAGAAGGGTAAAATTTTTCTTGCCATGCAGCGGGAATTTGGGCGTTGTGTCAGTGGTGTGTTTGTGGACAAAAAAGACGGCACGACGGAACAGGTCGGCTGGGTCTTTGAAAAGAAAATGAAGTATGAGGACGCACGCAGCAACAAGCCGGAAGATTTTTATATCCGCCAAGTCTGGGTCGAGTTGCGCCGTCAAGATTTGACCTATGGCCTAGAGAAAATTTTCTAATCATACATCACATTTTTTCTTTAACCAACGGGGTACTCACCAGAGAATTAGCCGGAACAAGAACCGACTTTGCGGTCTGGTTGGACTGGCACGCTTTTGAGAGTGTCAAAGTTGAGCAGCCAAAAATTTTCTGCGCCATCTTAAATTTTTGGTATCGAGTTGAGTTTGAGCAGCGGATTCGTGAGGGTCAAACACAGGTGCGCTGGCGTTTAGTCGAGTTGACTGGCGCGCCTGTCTCGCTCTACTAGAGAGAATTTTACAAGAGAAAACCGGAGAGAAAATCATGGCACACTGGGTCGGAGTTATCTACGACACGGAAAAGGTTGTCCTGACAGGGGACACCAAGCAGGATATCATTTTTAAGATCGGCGTCAAGATTACGGGCCATCCGTATCTTTTCCCCAAGACTATCTTACCTGCGTTGGAGAGATGCCGTGAGAATCCGGCGATCTTCAATCTCTATGGGGATAGCGGGGAACCTGTCGAAGCGGTCAAGGTTTTCCCCTGTAGCTGTGGAGATGTAAAGCGGCATACCGAATCACAATAAATTTTTTGGATCTTTGAGAAAATTTTTTAGAGAAAAAAGGAAAGAGAAAAATGGCTAACACAGATAAAGCAGTTGAGGCGGGCAATCTTTTCGTGGCAGAGCTAACTAAGTTAAGCCGGATTGAGCAAGATTTGGTCGTGGCGAATTTGGTGCTGGCGCTGGCAAAGTCGAAAGAGATCGAGCGCCCTACGCTCAAGGTTCAAGTGGTCATGTCTACCTCCGATCACGAATCCGCATACACGGTCGAAGGTGTGTTCTTTGATGAAAAGAGCGCCCACAAATTTGAAGGAGAGAAGCAAGCTGAAGGGGATGAACCCTATGCAGACGAAATTGCCGAAGCCGAAGAAGAAGGTGAAGAATTTGATACGGGCTGGCATGTCTGGATCGAAGAACATGAGGTAAAAAATTAAATGGAAAATATTAAGTTGCCTGTAGGAAATTTTTCCCACAGGCGGGGCGGAACAAGGGAGCCGGAAATTCGGGGCTGGTACTTTGTAGACGATCAGGGAATTTTAACCATTCAGAAAAATCCTTGTCAGAACGAGCGTGGTGAGGGGAAAGTCAGATTCTACGGGCCGATCCCCGTACCAAAAGGGTGGGAAGGTTGCGATGTTTGAAAATATCGACAAGACAATCCAGCAGGTAAAAAATAAAAACAAGGACTTAACGGCGTCCGTAGAAATTTATGTTGGACAGGACGGCGAGTGTTGGGCGACGATCCAGGTCGAGAATGAGCGCAACTTTGTCAGGATGGTGGCTGAGACAGATTTTTGCCCGACCGTTTTTGGAGCAATGGTGGAGCTAGATAAAATCTGTGAGGAAAAATTAAAAAATGGACAAGCATGAAAATTTTTCGCACTACACTGTGCATGTTTTTGAGGTTACAAATGCCGAGAACAAGAAGCGTTTGGCGATTAGCCTGAGCAACAGTGAAGATAGCTATGATGGTATGTATATCGCCATCACACCAGCAGAGGCTAAGATTCTATCAAAGGCGATCTATGAGGGGGCAAGGGAGATGGAGCCTAAGCCGTTACCCAGAGAAAAGAAGAAGGGGAGAAAACCATGAGCGTCGATATAAACGGGCTGACCAAGCGCCAACAAGAAATTTTTATGCTGTTGGGAAAAAATTTAACCAACAAAGAAATTGGCGATGAAATTATGATGAGCCATCACACCGTCAAAGCCGAGTTAGGTAAGATTTATGTGGCGCTGGGCATGTATACCGAAGGGCATGATGATCTGCACTCTATCCGCAGAAAGTTGATGGTCATGTCAATGGAGCTTCAAGGAGAGATCGAAGCTGGAGAAAAATATTACACGCTGAAAGAAATTTTGGGAGAGGCAACCAAAATTTTATCACGCCATGATGTGAGCGTCGTAGCTGCATTAGTGGAGGCTTTACGAAAGAGAGAAGGGGCAAGTATTTGACTAAGAATTGCCTATTGACAAGTCAACAGATTTAGTATATAGTCTAGGTATGCCGGATGAGCGGCAAGAGAAAACCAGAGTAAAGAGAGAGAAAATCATGCAAGTTACCCAAACCTATCGAGTGTTGAATATGGCGACGGCACAGTTTATCTATGTTTCTGCGCCATCGGCACGTCTGTCTGTGATCGTAGCGCGTGGTGAGGCTGAGAATCCTAACGGCGTTTTGGCTGACTGGATTCTGGCCTATGACGATCAGGTTACTTACGGGGCTAGCGGCTTGACTGTGGCATGTGGCGACTTTGCAACAGGCGTCAACTGAGAAAATTTTTTAAGAGAAAACAGGAGAAAGAAAAATGTATTCGTCAACATGGTGGGAAAAGCGCAAGCGCCGAGCGGCTGACAAAGTTGCCAGAGAAGGTATCTGGAAACGGGATCGCCAGGAAATAGAGGACATGGCATTTTGGAAGGAAGTTGTGCGCCGCAAGCGTGGCCTAAACGACTACGTGAGCGTGGACGCTGGATTTATCGGAGAAGCCAAGCGCCAACAGACGCTAGAAGTGGCGGGAAAAATTTTACATTTTCACGTCGAAAAAGTTTTGGCGCTGCCAGGTGGGATTGAAAGTAACTGGTCACAAGAGGCTAACCACTATCTCATCATCATCCAAAGGGACGACCAAAATATTTCGATGTGTTTTGGCTACTCTATGGGATCGGGACTGGCGGGAAAGTGGCCGAAAGCAACAGATGTGCTGTCGAACTTGGCGCTAGATGCCCGTTGCGGCTCTGTGAGCTTTATGGACTACTGCGGGGAATTTGGGGAGGATAGCGACTCAAGAAAAGCTCATAAACTGTGGGAACGTTGCGTCGAAACCTACGAGTGGATCATAGCGGTCGGGATTCGGGAAGTGATCGACTTTGATGATGAAACCTGGGAGGCTTTATCGGAGACAATCAAGTAAAAAATTCATGTATTTTTCTCAGGCAAACCTGACACTACTAAAAAATTAGTGTTTTATTTTTGAGCCGAGAGAAAATGTAAGAGAGAACCGACGAGAAAACCAGAGGTAAGGGACATAACCAGAGTCGAAAGGCGGGGACGCTGGACGACTCTGGAAATTTTTTTATGAGATCCAAAAATTTTTTATAGGAGGGTATCATGGCGCTGTGGACGGCTGAAAGAATTGAGAAGTGGCTAGATGATAACTGGGTTCTGTCTGACGTGACATGGGCCAGAAAAATTGTACATCGGTTTGCAGCCGATGTGGTGAAGTCTTATGAGGAAGTCGAGAAAGCAGATCGGGATCGATGGCTGAATGCGCGACGTGCCTGGAAAATTTTTAGGGAAAGAAATTTTCAAGAGGAATCGTCTGTGCATGTGCTTGAGACGCTAGATAACTTTTTCATGGCGGACTTGTGGGAAGAAAATCTGTCGGAAAATACAGAGGAAAATCGTAGTTGACAAGTCGGTTAGCCTGTTGTATACTGGGGTTAGCTGATTTTGTTTCGAGAAAACCACTAGAGAAAACCGGAGAGAAAAATGAACAGCGTCCAGACAAGTAGCGTGACCAGTGTCAAGAGTGTGGCCCTAGAGCAGTTTCTAGTTTTCAGCCATGCATTGATCTCTAAGCATGGCTATACCAGCAATTCAGAGGCACGTACACAAGGCACAATGTCCACAGGGGAGTTAGCCTGGATTTGGATGAATCAGGGACGTGCTAATGACGTGTTGAAAAATACGCCACTAGAAGCAATCGACCGTGTAGTCGGGAAAAAAGTTTTTGAGTGGATGAAAGAAATTATTAAAAATCCTGCCAACCAAAAAAGTGAGTACATGGTGGTTTTGGCTCGTATCGGTGTGCTGGCACAGGTGACAGAGCGGGAAGTTGGCTACGCAGCCAGTGCGGTGACTAGCTGGTTACGTAACAACACGCCAGCCCACAAAGGCGCGCATCTGGGCAAGATAGGCGACAGGTTGAAGGTTGAAGCGACCGTAAAGGGGATGACTGCCTATGAAAGCCGATACGCAGCCGGAGGTGAGGGATATGTTCATATCTTTGAAGATGGCAACGGAAATATTTTACAGTGGTTTACCGACAAGGTACAAGGGGACTTAAAAATTTCAGACGGAGATAAAATTTTACTGGAGGGGACAGTCAAAAAACATGGCGACTATCGGGGAGTCAAACAAACCATCATCAACCGTTGCAAGGTGACAAAGCGATAAGCGGTAAGCGATAAGCGGTAAAAGGATTCCGGTGAAAATTATTCACCGGAATTTTTTTATTTAATCACAGGAGGAATTCGTAGGAGGAATTCGCAAAAGGGATCGTAGGAGGAATTCGCAGCGTAGGAGGAATCTGTATGATAGGAGGAATTCGCACAACTGGAGGAATTTATGTGGCTGGAGGAATTCGTAAGAGGAATTCGTAAAAATTTTTCATAGGAGGAATTTGAAAAATTTTTTGTAGAAGGGATTGTAAAAGGGATTGTAAAAGGAATTCGCATGGGTGTATACGTGCGTGTATATATGCGTGCGCGTGCGCGCTTGTATATATGCGGGTGACATCGGAGCAGGTGACATCCTAGCCAACCAACCAAAAATTTTTCCCGAATTTTTCCCGAAAATTTTTAGCGACAGAGCTAGCCGAATGGCGCTAGCTGGTTGGCGCTAGCCGATCCGGTTGGTTGGCTGGTTAGCCCGACCTATGATCCGGTTGGCTGGTCGGGCTGGTTGGCTGATTCGCTAGCCTAGCGCCAGAGCCAACCAGGACGGCGCTATTAGCATTATTTGATGTTAGGGCTTCAGATAAAGAATAGAGCCAAATAGCGCCGTATAGCGCCGTTATAACGGTCGGGCTGGTTGGCTAGCTGGTCGGATCGTCCTCCGTCCTAACGGTTGGCGCTAGCGTCCTCTGTAGATTGCAAGAATGGCGCTATTTGGCTCTGTATAAGATAAAACAGACTAGAGTATGTTTTGATACTAAAATCAAAATAGACGGCGCTATGTGGTTTGTAGGGCATGTTGACATATTATTTTTAACGATTATTTTATGTCAATATGTAGTCAGAGCCAACCAGCCAGAGACAAAAATAGCGCCGACTGTTAAGTCGGCGCTATGTTCTGTTATTCGGTTGGGCTAGCTGGTCGGGCTGGTTAATGCTGGTTGATCATCTGTTTGATCAGATCATCTAATGCATTCGGATCGGTAGAATTTATATTGTTCTTCTCTCCATAGATCGTGTTGTTTGTGTAAAATGCACTACTATCGACAGAGATAGACTGTACTTTTATCCCTGATTCGCGTAGTTTGTTGACGACTGATCTAGTATGATCGATTGCTCCATAGCCGTCATAGTCAGGATTAACCGCATTCGGCGCGCCGTCTGAGATTACAATCATAACGCGTTGTCGATTCGACTTGGGTAGCATTTCGGCTAACTTAGCTAGGGCATAACCGTCTCTGTTCCATGACATATAAGAATGAGGACGATCTAGAATACCAGCCAACCGGATCGCTAACTGGCTGGTCGATTCGTTGCGACCTAAAAACTTGATTAGGGATACGTCTCTTTTGTATGCCGAATTCGCAGTATGACCGTACACTTGAACCGTACAGCGCGCCGTTAACAGAGCATTCGCACATCCTAGCGCCGACCGTATAGCTATATCGAATTTCGATCCAGCCGATCCCCCCATAGATGAGGAACAGTCTACAACGATCATCACATCTATAGGCTGGAAATGAGACGATTCTTTACGCTTACCGAAAATTTTACCGTCCGATAAAATCCGCTCTGTTTGGCGCAACATCGTACCTTTATTCTCTGGCATACCCAAAGGACGGAGTACACTAGCGCGTTGTCTTGCGATTTCGGCTAGCTTGATATATTTCTTATCTATCTGTAACGGCGCGGCATTTCTAGGATTAGAAACTTGCACATTTCGATAGACAAAGCCATCTTTACCGACTGTTAGCGCCTTAGGATCGAAATCGGTAGATGACCAAATTTCTACGATTTCGTTGTCATTCGCTATCAGAGGTATGCTGATATCGTCTAAGTCGTCTGATCCTAGCGCCATAATGCTATCAGTCGGATCGTCGTTCTCTGTTTGATCGTCCTGGTCGTCGTTCTCTGGCTCTGATTCTCTAGGGCTAGATTCGTCCTGGTCATAGTCAGAGCTAGCGCCGTCCTCTGTATCATCCTCTGTATCGTCCTCTGTATCGTCCTCTGTAGAGTCAGAGACGGCGCTAGAATCATCTGTTTGATCGTCCTCTGTCGAATCGTCCTCTAGCTCTGTCGAATCGTCGCCAGCGCCGTCCTGGTCGTCTGTTTGATCGTCCTCTGGTTGATCATCTGTTTGATCATCTGTTTGATCATCTGTTTGATCATCCTGGTCGGGCTGGTCTGATTCGCTAGAGGTAGATTCGTCGTCATTCGGATCGGCTGGCTGGTCGTTGTCGTCGTCGTCGTTTTGGTCGGGCTGGCTGGTTGGTTTGTTCTTATTCGGTAGGATCGGCGTGTTAGGGCTATCCGCAAAAATTTTATATAGCTCTAACGTTAGTGCGGATCGTTCTTCTATTGTGTTCTTACTGATAACGGATCGGGCTAGCTGAAAAATATCCGCAACAAACGGAGATACATAACCAGGATGATTCGTTACCTTGCCAAACAAGAGATAATTGAATACTGCTACTTTATCGTCCTGGTTGGCTAGGCTGGTCATAGGAGATAGACTTTTGCCAGAGGAAATATACAGGCTATCCGGTAACATAAGTCTGTTTGTTTCGGCTAGCATCCACGCTAGAGACGGAAAAATTCTAGCTGTATGATGCTCTATATATATGTCCTCTATCAGATTCGCCACATTCGCGGCGAATCTCTGGTTAACTCTAGCGCCGAAATTCGCGACAACATGATCTACTTGTGGTTTTAAGGTTGACGGAGAGTAGACGAAATGGCCGATTTCATGCACTAATACTCCAAGTGTAGCGCCGACTGTACCAGCCGATCCCAAAGGTTTGCTGATACCTAGCGCCGAAAAATCGCCAGTTAAGAAACGATCCGAAATCACGATCCGGTTATTGTCTCTATCTGCGTATGCAGTAGAGACGGAGGACGACGACTGTATACGAATATCGCCAAATTTGCGCGTATATAGGGCTGATACCAGCCCTATACAATTCGTGACAAAGGGGTAAAACATATGAGAATTCATATTCGGTATCGCGACAGTCGATCCGTACCACTCACCTACTGTTGTGTTTATCCCTTGATACAACTTAGCTGGTTTGCTGATTTTCTTAGGCATGTTGGTTTTCTCTGTTCTCTAGTTTTCTCTGGTTGATAGATAACGGTTGGGCTGGTCGGGCTAGATCATAGGTCGGATTAAATCGACCAGGGATTTTCTAGCTAAAATCCCTGTATCGTCGCTAGGGATACGACGAATCAGGCTAAAATCATAAGCTTCGAAAATTGTCATACCGACTGCGACTAATTTAGCGACATTCAGAGTAGATCGTGTTGAACAGACGACCGAATCTGACATAGTATCTCTGATAGCCGTAGCAACGCGCACAATAGACTCTGACTCTAGGCTAGAGATACCATAGTGATATTCAAGTAGAGAACATTCTACATCATTCGGTAACGTGCCTATTTCTAGGATGATTTCGAATCGGTTAATCATAGCCTGGTCGATTTCGAAAGTTGCGCCGTATTTATATCCCTGGTTGATCGTGCCTAGAAAAATAACATTAGGGCCAACCTTTATTTCCTGTTTAAACACGGTTGTCTTAGCGTCGTGGTCTAACAGAGGAAATAAACTGTTATGCATATCAGGTTGGACGCGATTAAATTCGTCCAAACAGATAACACAATTACCTCTCTGTACATACTCTGAAAATTCAGACTGTTCAAAAATTGTCTCTGGCGTGTTAGAACCGTCATTCTTTACCCAAATGTTACCGAACCAATCGACCGTATCGCGCATAGTGGCGCAATTTACACGGAGATACCGCATACCTAAGAAATCAGCTACTTGTTTGGCTAACGTGGTTTTGCCATTGCCACTATCGCCAGTTAACAAAGCTTTTACAGGCTGGTTGGCATTGCGTAACAACAGATGATAGATAGCTGTGAATACTTTCCTAGCGTCCTCTGATACGTAATAGCCAGTCGATCCGAATAGCCCGAAATCGACCAGAGGTAAAGGACTGTTGTCTACCTCTATGATAGTGGCTGGTTTGTTGGCTGGCTGGCTGGGTGGCTCTGTAACGTCAACCAGGACGGAGGACGGCGCTAGATCGTCCTGGTCGGCTGGCTGGTCGTTTGTTGTCGTTACAGTCGGCTGGCTGGTCGATTCGTCGTCATAGTCACAGCTAACGACAGACAGATCATAGCGCCGTACACTATCGACATTTTTA
>Ga0315912_10000372_pt1 | contig 89119 bp, 83 predicted proteins | sample VfabasoilMG_FD_204469 | JGI IMG/M metagenome (GOLD analysis project Ga0315912, IMG submission 204469) | Garden soil microbial communities collected in Santa Monica, California, United States - V. faba soil | ecosystem: Environmental > Terrestrial > Soil > Garden | place: USA: California... | reverse complement strand
TGTCAGAAGAAGCAGAGTAAATTATATACACACACCAGGACATAAAAACAAAAAATCCCCTGAGAGGGGATTCTGCGGACTGGACGGGATTCGAACCCGCGACCTCTTCCGTGACAGGGAAGCATTCTAACCAGCTGAACTACCAGTCCTTTAAAAGCATGCAAAAGTATACTTTTTTTTATTCTGGATGTTCAGACGAAAAAAAACAATTATGTCAGGAAAGACGGGAAAGACAGATACCATCCGGGTTGCAGCTCTCTCAAGGCTGAAAAGATGCGGCGAGTTAGTGCAACGCTGAATGATCTGAAAAAATCAATTGCAGGGAGATCGGTGAAAATGTAAATTGAAATTGCTCAGGTTAGTCTCTGGTCAGCTTATTAAGGCAGCGCATGAATGCATCACGCATACCTTCGAACTGAGCTTCTCTGCCAAAATTTTTACCATCGTGTGCTTCGCTGATTGCAGCTGATAAATGTTCTACCTGGCCATTGAGCCAGCTAACAAAATCGTGTAGTTTTTCCGGGTTCATTTTTTTACAGTTTTTTAGGGGTTTATGTCTTTGTTCGTTTTGGATAGTGTACGGACAATGTTCCCTAAAAGTTACTGCATGAAAGGTTTTTAACACTTTTGTGAAAAGCAACGGCCCAGCCGCTTAATCACCTGATTTTTGCAAAAAATTCAGGCATTTCCTCCTCTTGGTCTATGATGTTTTTATAGTGCTCCTGCCGTGCTATGATCTCCCGGACGTACTTATAGGGCTCCTCTCCCCTGCAATACCCGCACCGGACCACCGGATCGTTGTAATATTTAGGGTATGATTTAAGAAGAATGAATTTCTCCACATTGTCAAACCATACGTTCTCGTTCTTATGAAACTTTACTGCCAGCCTCCGTGCGTCTATAATATGACCTAAACCGACGTTGTAGGAAGCAAGCACAAATTTTATTCTTTCCTCTTTAGCCGTGATAAACTTGGCCCAGAACTCGTCCAATCTACTTATGTGCCGGGTTCCGGCATAAATACTTTCAACAGGAGTTGCGCCGCAGGTATCCACTCCGTATTGAAGTGCAGTGGATGGTACCATTTGCATCAACCCGCAGGCCCCGGCCCAGGATTGAGCATCCGGATCAAATTTTGATTCCTGGTAGATCATGGATGCCAGCAGGCGCCAGTCCCAATCTATTACAGTACTGTACTCGCGGATCAGATCGTCGTAAGGAGATATTTTATTCCCTCCCATGGAAGAAAACTCACTGGCGTTTCTTTTTTCAGCGCCCTTCGGATTTTTGAAATATTTATTATAGAGGATAGCATAATCGTCCTTATTCTTTTTATCGGAGATCCATTTATTAAGCTCCGCCAACAGCAAAGGGGATTTTTTGCTTACAGCCCACCCAATTTTCTGCGGAAAGCTTACCGGTGTTTTAATATCTATATCGGGATAATAGGTTTGGTTGACCATGGCCACATTTTCATCAGCAACGGTATAGGGTATTCTTCCATTTGCCACCATGGTGATTAGTCCTTCAGTGGATATTTCGCTTGGTGCTTCAATGATGTTTAGCCTGGAGGCTATTTCGTCCTGCAGATTTACAAGCCTTGCATGGAAGGAAGACTCTTTTCTCACATAAATATCCTTGCCCGACAGGTCAATGGTGGATCTTACCAGGCTTTTGTCGATCTCATCGGCAGTCATAGTGCGCCATCCTTTCGGTTTTTGCTGCACCAATACCTGCCTGGTATATATCAAAGGCTCGGTAAAATTCACTTTCTTCATTCTTTCTTCGGTAATTGTAAGGTTAGCCGACACAATGTCCACTTCTCCCTTCCGGAGCAGGTCAAACACCTGGTTTATGTCATTTACAACAACTATCTGAAGGTCAACCTGTAAATATTTAGAGAAAGACTTCAGCATTTCATACTCGTAGCCCATGGGTTCTCCTTTATATATGAAGTAACTCGTTGAGCTGTTACCTGTAAGTGCCACCAGCTTTTTTCGCGCCAGTATCTGTGGAATATCGATTGAGGGTAGTGAAGTATCGTCGTCAGCCCCTGTATTTTCATCGCTTGTAACAGGTTCATTCGCAATTCCCAGTGTCAGAATTAAAAAAGCAATTATTTTTAACGTATAATGATGCATGCTTATGGGTTTATAGCCTATCTAACGTATTCAAAAGAATAAGTTTCCTCCCTTTTGACGAGTGAAGGGATTTACGGGTTAACTAACGATCAATTTTAGACGAACGACATGTTTAAAGAATTTATAAAAAAATTATCCCGCGAAATTCAAAAGGATCTTCCTGGCTTTTCTGCTCAAAAATTAATGGCTCCGCCGGGGAGAAAAAAAACCGACAGTTATTTGGCAAAAAACATTATCCCTAAAAAAAGCGCGGTTTTAATACTGCTTTATCCACTGGAAAATCCCTTTTCGGTCCGGACAGTATTGATCCTAAGGCCCGAAAAATCGGGAGGAAATCACGGTGGGCAGATCTCTTTTCCGGGAGGTGGTATTGATGATACCGACAAAAATATGTCAGATACTGCCCTGCGTGAAACGGAAGAAGAAATAGGCATTGATCGTAGTCAGGTTACCTTATTAGGTGAATTATCCCCGCTTTACATTCCGGTGAGCAATTTCCTGGTTCATCCTTTTGTTGGCACGCTCAGCAGCATTCCTATGTTTAAAATACATCCGGCAGAAGTAAGTGAATTACTGGAGGTTGAATTGAACGAACTGCTTTCCTGCAAAAATCAAAAAACTGCCGAACGCTTTATGAAAGCAAAAGGTAGTGTATCGGAAGTACCCTGCTATGAAATAAACGGTAAAATAATATGGGGTGCTACTGCTATGATCATTGCCGAGCTAATGGAGATCGTCCGTAGAATGAGCTGATTATTTCTTCTGCAACTCCCCTATGCTGTTATCAAAACACACGTAATATCCGCCTTTCTGGAGATTTGCAATATCTACCCTGGTTCCATATCCTTTCTTGACAACTGACCCGTAATAATCGTACACCTCGTACAGGGTACCACAGGTAAAATCGATCTGCTTCGTACCCTTCGAAAGGGAGAAAATACAGCGCGGAGTGCTGGAAATTATTTTCACTTCCGAAGAATATTTAGACTGGTAGCCTGCTTGCCTGAGCCTGAACTTATTCTCTCCGGAATGAAGCGCGGTAACCTGAAATTTATAACTGTGCTCCCCGGGCTTACCGATCCCCTGCACTTCTCCTACATTCACCCATTTATTCCACCTGAACTGTTCAACAATAAAAGGCAATGGTCCTCCTTCGTTTTTGGAGGTCCATGTGATCAGACCTTCATTGGTCATATGCATGGTTACAATTTCGAACGTCGCTACCGGTTTCAATACATCCGGGTTCAGAACACGGGGAGGTATACAGCCGTCTTTATGAAGAATTTTAATTACAACGTCCTGTCCGTATTTCAACTGGAGCTGGGCAAGGTCAATTTCAAATGCGGTGGCATTCACTTCATCGTTGGTAAGTTTTTCGTTTACGTATACAGCATATGCACAAAAACCAACTCCGGCATCCGTAAAACCGTTTTGTATATAAATATTTTTGTTCAGGTACTTACCCTCAACTATCACCACTCCCGCCTGAGAAACCAGGAACATAAAAACAAAAAATAGAGATGATAGCATTTGCTTCATACGGGCAGAATTTCTATTGCGAATTTAAGGAAATATTATTTAAATATGCAAACCTCAGCCGTTAATTATTAACCGGGACTACATACTATTAAGATTCGAAGTATATTAGCATACCCTTTTGTTGGATGCATGAGATATGTATGTTCAAATCACATCAAAATCACCCGGTTGCGAGGATATGCAAGTAGACGGATGACTAATTTTGACAAAACACCTTTTGGATCATGAATAAAGAAACAATAATCGGAATCGTGGGGGCAGGTGCCATGGGAAGCGGCATTGCCCAGGTTACCGCTATGGCGGGCCATGAAACTGTTGTGTACGATACAAATCTTACTGCTCTTGAAAAGGCAAAAACCTCAATCACCTCCAGCCTGACCAAACTAGCCGAAAAGGGAAAGATAAATCCGGAAGAATCCAAACGCATTTTTAACCTTATTACATTTACAAACATTTTCACAGATCTTTCATCCTGCAAATTCATCCTGGAAGCTATACTGGAAAATGCAGAAGTAAAACAAAAGGTATTCGGATCCCTGGAAAAAATGGTCTCTGCCGATTGCATACTTGCCACCAATACCTCTTCACTCTCCATTACATCCATTGCATCCGGATGTGCAAAACCGGAACGGATAATCGGGATCCACTTTTTTAATCCTGCACCTGTTATGCACCTGGTAGAAATAATACCCGGCGTTTCAACCAAAGAAGGATTGGCCTTGGAAATAAAAACATTCATAGAGGGCTGGAGGAAAATCCCCGTGATCGCCAAGGATACACCGGGCTTTATTGTGAATCGCGTTGCCCGTCCGTTCTATGGAGAATCAATACGTATTTACGAGGAAGGGCTGGCAGATTTTTCTACTATTGATTATGCTATGAAGCAATTCGGCGGCTTCAAAATGGGTCCTTTTGAACTGATGGATCTTATAGGAAATGATATCAACTACACGGTGACAGAGACCGTCTGGCGTCAGTTTTTTTACGATTCCAAATACAAACCTTCGCTTACGCAGAAACGACTGGTTGAAGCAGGGCATCTGGGACGAAAATCGGGAAAGGGATATTACGACTATTCAGAAGGAAGTAAAATGCCCGAACCAAACAAGGATAATACCTTGAGTGAGCAGATCCTCATGCGTGTCCTTGTAATGCTTATCAATGAAGCAGCAGACGCACTTTACTACGGCGTAGCTTCCAAACAGGATATTGACCTGGCTATGACCAAAGGTGTAAATTATCCCAAAGGTCTTTTGAGCTGGGCCGATGAGATAGGGGTTAAAAAAGTGTTGTCAACACTCGAAGAATTACATGCTGAATACGACGAAGACCGCTATCGCCCCAGTATGCTTCTGAAAAAAATGGTGAAAGAAGGAAAAAATGGGTTTTACTTTAAAGCATGATACGTCCTTCTTCATTTTGTCTCATTTAAAAATCGCCGGATGGCTGCCGAAATAATTTCTATAGGAGATGAAATCCTGATCGGACAGATTACCAATACCAATGCCCAATGGATGGCCCAGCAGCTGAACCTGATCGGAATCCCGGTTACTCGTCTGACTACTGTTGGTGATAACGAAGAGGATATGCTTGCTTCGCTTGCAGAAGCGCAAATGAGGTCCGACATCGTGCTTCTTACCGGGGGACTGGGGCCTACGAGCGACGATATTACAAAACCTGTTCTATGCGAATTCTTCCAGACAAAACTGGTTTTCAGCGAAGCGTGTTTTGCCGACGTAAAATTTCAATTCGAATCCAGAGGAATTAAAATGCCGGATATAAACCGGGGCCAGGCAGAAATTCCGGAGAATTGTATCCCCATTAAGAATAAAAACGGAACAGCGCCCGGTATGTGGTTCGAAATAGCCGACAAACAGAAAATCGCGGAAAAAAAACATTTGTCTTCCTCCAATGCCGGATCTGAATCCACCACCATTTTTATCTCACTTCCGGGTGTGCCCTTTGAAATGAAAGCGATGATGGAGGAATTTGTCCTTCCGGAGCTGAAAAAGAAGTTCCAGCATTCATTTATTGTACACAAAACGGTTCATACTCAGGGCATAGGAGAATCAACACTTTCGGAAAAAATAAAAACATGGGAAAGCTCACTTTCCGAAAAAGGGATAAAACTAGCTTACCTTCCCGCGCCGGGACAGGTAAAGCTCCGCCTGTCTGCATCAGGAGACGACCAGGTCCTTTTAACAAAAATAATTGACGAATATATACACCGACTGAGAGGAATTATCCCCGAATACATTTTTGCTGTGGAAGAATTCGGAAAAGAACCTGAAACGCTTGAAAAGATCATAGGGGAAGTCTTGAAAAAGAGAAAGAAAACCCTTGCGGTGGCCGAAAGCTGTACGGGAGGTTACATAGGTCATTTGATCACCAGCATTGCCGGAAGCTCAGATTACTTCAACGGGGGAATTATAGCCTATGCGAATGAAATTAAAATGAACGTTTTGAAGGTGGATGCTCAAATATTGCAGGAAAATGGCGCGGTGAGCAAGGAAGTCGCAGAGCAAATGGCAGAAGGCGTTCGGAAAAGGCTTAAAGCGGATTTTGGCATTTCTACCACCGGGATTGCAGGTCCGGCAGGAGGATCCAGTGAAAAACCGGTGGGAACGGTGTGGATATCTGTCGCCACCAAAGACACTATAATTTCTGAAAAATTCAACTTTGGAAACAACCGGGAAAGGAACATACGGAGAGCGTCCTTATCGGCTTTAAATATGTTACGAACAGTATTGGAAAATAGTCCCTGATATCAATAAAAATTTGTAAATTCGAACAGCGGGATTTTATTCATGTATTGAGATTTTAAAGGGGTTAATGAACACAAAAAAGTTTTTCCTTTCGTGGCTATTGAGTTCGCTTATTATGTTCGGCGTTTCTTATGTATGGCATGGAATTATTCTGAATGATTTTGCCCGGCTTAATTACCCCAAGGAACTTTTTCTTACCTGCGCAATTATTACTTACCTGATTCTGGGTTTCCTGATCACGCAAATATTTTTAATGAAATTCCCAAAAAGCATTGCGAAAAAACCACTTACGCGCGGACTTATCTCCGGAATAACGCTGGGGATTGCCACGTACATGGTTTCATTGGTTGTCGGAGTATCATTCAGCAGTACGCTCACAACCCAGTATATTTTATTCGACATGCTGTGGCAGGCCGTTGAACAAATGTTTGGCGGTATTACTGTGGCTTTTGTCTATATCTCTATCTATGAAGGAAATCCGATAGAGGTTATCTTCCGTAAAATATCCGGGAGGGATTAATACCCGTATTTCTCTTTCCAGTTCTTTTTCAGGAATTCACGAAATCTTTTTTCCACTTCATTATCACCCGGCTCGTACAACCTGGAACCGCTGAGCTCATCGGGAAGAAATTCGGCAAATGCAAAATTCCCATCGTGGCTATGTGCATACTGATAGCCTTTTCCGTAGCTCAACTCCTTCATTAGTTTCGTCGGAGCATTGCGGATGCTTAACGGAACGGAGAGATCCCCCGTCTTTCTTACTGCTTCCTGTGCGTTGCCAATAGCCTGGTAGGACGCATTGCTTTTGGGTGAACAGGCCAGGTAAACCACGGTCTGTGCAAGAATGATCCTTGCTTCCGGCATGCCGATCACATTTACGGCCTGAAAACAATTGTTGGCCAGAACAAGCGCCATCGGATTTGCGTTTCCAATGTCCTCGGATGCCAGTATCACCAGCCTTCGGGCGATAAAAAGCGGGTCCTCCCCTCCTTCGATCATCCGGGCGAGGTAATACACACCCGCATTGGGATCACTGCCCCGGATGGATTTAATAAATGCAGAGATAATATCGTAGTGCTGTTCCCCCGCTTTGTCGTATAGAACCATTTTTTGCTGAACAACCGTAACCAGTTTTTCATCTGTAATTTCAACCTCATCTCCCGGAACAGAGCTCACGTAAAGCTCCAGGGCATTGTAAAGCTTTCGTACATCGCCTCCCGAAAGGCGCAGGAGAGCATCACTTTCCTTTACAATTATTTTTTTCTTCTTCAGGTACTCATCGGTAACTGAGGCGTATGCTACCAGCTTCAGTAAATCTTCTTTGTCAAGATGTTTTAATACATATACCTGGCACCGGGAAAGCAATGCCGATATGACCTCAAAGGATGGATTTTCGGTAGTGGCACCTATCAGGGTAATCGTTCCTTTTTCTACAGCACCCAGTAAGGAATCCTGCTGTGCTTTGCTGAAGCGATGTATCTCATCAATAAACAGAACGGGATAATTTGTTCCGAAAAAAGCATCGGAAGAAGCTTTGTCAATTACTTCGCGTATATCCTTTACACCAGAGTTAATCGCACTGAGCTGATAAAAAGGCCTTTTAAGCTGGGTAGCAATGATCCTGGCCAAGGTTGTCTTCCCAACACCGGGAGGACCCCAAAGAAGGATGGAAGGCAGCGTACCCGACTCAATTGCCCGTCTTAAAATCGCTCCCTCTCCTACCAGATGTTTCTGGCCCACAAATTCATCAAGGGTTTTAGGTCGAAGCCGTTCTGCAAGAGGCATACTCATAAGTACAAAGATAGATTTCTGTTTAAAAATAAAAAGGAAAGAGTAATTTTTTACTTTTGCACTCCCATACGGTGGTTGTAGCTCAGTTGGTTAGAGCACTAGATTGTGGTTCTAGGGGTCGCGGGTTCAAGTCCCGTCATCCACCCAAATCCCGGCCTTCTGAAAAGCCGGGGTTTTTGTTTTATGAACTTCACTGTATACATACTGCATTCCTATTCCACCAATTCATTTTACAAAGGACAAACATCGGATATAAACGCCAGAATAAAAAGACACAACGATAAACTTGAAAAAGCTACCCAGTCTGGTTCACCCTGGAAATTAATATGGTCCATTAGAAAGGATTCCCGAAAAGATGCTTTGATCCTCGAACGTAAATTAAAGAACCTTGATAGAAACAGACTGGTAATGTTCATGTTAAAATACTCGGAAGGCGTCGCGGGCCCTGACGCACTGATGCTGACCAGGGAGTCAGCATCCAAGTCTCAACCTTCTCAAAAAGGTGAAAGGATTACTTTTTCTCTTCTACCAGGTCCATCTGGCACTTAGGACACTTACCAGCCTTTGATTCTTTCACCTCCGGACAGCCTCCGCAAGGGCAAACATACGCAGTTGCACCATGAAGAGAATCACCAGTCATGGCAGAAACACCTTTGGATGTATCGGCAGGAGGTATATTTCCATCGTCCTGCTTTTTTTCTTCTGAATTTCCACAGCCAAACAGTGTAATTGATAACGCAAGTACAGAAAATAAAAATACCTTTTTCATTGTGTGGTTTTTAGGGGATTGTTTTGTGTGTTTGCTATATATTCCTTTTGCCTCGAAATGATTGCCTGAAATTAATATTCCAAATTATTTTACTAGTGCGGTACTCCCGGAGGACCGATTGCCGGTACAGGAACTATTTCTCCTTTAAAAGTGCTTGAGAATTCCTCCCACTTTTGCGTTTTAAATGCATTTTCGCCAAAGAATTTCAAAATAGGTTCCAACTCTTCAGGTTTACGATATCCGGGCACCTGTGTAAGCATACTGAAATTTTCATCCAGGTAAACAGTGGTAGGATAAGAAAGTTGGTTATTTAAAAGCGCCCCAGCCAACTGATGTGTTGATCTTGGGGCATTGGGATTTGGATTAATATAAGTATTACCACCGAAAACCACAGTATCCTTCATTTCAGCATTCAGCTTTACCGCATAAAAATGATCGTTCATATATTTAACTATGACCGGATGAGGGAATGTATTCCTATCCATCACTTTGCACCAGCCACACCAATCGGTAAAAACGTCAATAAATATTTTTTTCTTTTCCTTTTTGCTTAGCTCTAAGGCTTCCTGGAAAGTATACCAGCGGATCTTTTCACCTTCATCCGTATGCAGAACGAGCGGAGAATTATCATTATTCTTCAAAAAAACAAACCCACATAGAAATAACACCAATGTAAAAAAGACTCCTATGTTTTTTATTGTTCTCATATGCTTGCAGGCAAAGTTAGTAATTTTTATCCCGCATATATTCAGTATTTATGAAGAACATCCATCTGTAATAATTGAACCATTTCACCTTTTTCATTTTTAAACTCAAATTGCCAGGCAACAGCCATCCCCTGCATTTCCTTTTCAGGAGTAATTGAAAGAACCGCAAGTTCCACGTTTATCTTCTGATTCGCATACACCGGCCTGATAAATTTCCAATTGGATACGCCTTTTCCACATATCACGGTTTTACCGAAGCGCGGTAACCATTCTTTTCTGTATATCAAGTTAAATATATGCGGACCGCTCGCTATAAGGTCTTTAAAGACAGTTTTCCGGGCAACTTCTTTATCGGTATGAAAGTCAAGCGGATCAAATGCTTTGGCAAAATCAATAATCTCCTGTTCGGAAAGGATTATCTCACCCAAATCATACTTCTTTCCGGCAACAATGTCTCGCATAAATCTCCTGATTATTCAAAGCCTACTTTACCTCCTGCATAAGTTTACGTACAAATGGCGAAATGCCAAGCATAATTATTCCCGCAATAAGGCCATAAATTGCCAGCTGCTTATAACCCTCTGCATAAATGCTCAGCGCTTCTGTATTTGAAGAATTCTCGGAGGCCACCGCTATATCGGCTCCCAGCAATCCGGCAAAATACTGACCATACGCGCTGGCTAAAAACCACATCCCCATAATAACAGCCTGGGTCTTTTGAGGCGAAAGTTTGGTCATTACAGACATCCCGATCGGGGATAGACATAATTCGCCAAAAGTTATTACGAGCCATCCAAATGTGAACAGGTCCAGGGATGTCTTCCCGCTGGAATCTGCAAAAAATTTAGTATAATAAAAAACATAAAACCCTATCGCTAAAAATAAAAAGGCCAATCCGAATTTTACTACAGTATTAGGCTCTATTCTCCTTTTATTCATCCAGATCCAAACCATACCGACCAATGCAGCAAAAACAATTACAAAGAATGAATTGGATGAATTATTAACTCCATTAGGATCTAACTTAATACCGCAAACCGTATCGTTGAGATTATTGGCTGCAAACAAGCTCAGCGAACCGCCGCTCTGTTCAAAAAAGGACCAGAAGAAAATAGAGAAAATAATAAATACCAAAGCAGCAATAAGCTTCTTGTTTTCGGCCAATGAAAAATTGCGCATCTCGTAGAAGAGATAAAGCAAGGAAAAGGGGCCGATTATGTACATGAAAATATCGGTGTACTCCGTTTTAGCAACCATTAACATAATCAAAGGGATAACGCCTAGTGAGCCGATATACACAGCATATTCGTGCCAGACTTTTAATTTACCACTGTCATCTTTTGGAGATAATCCAATCGGGCCCAGGGAACGTTGTGTAAAAAGGAACGTAAGCAAGCTGATTGTCATCACAATTGCCGCCAGCCCGAAAGCAAGATTCCAGGAATAGTCTTTACCGATTGCTACACAGGCATATCCGCCGATAAAAGCCCCTAGGTTAATACCCGCATAAAATAAAGAAAAACCTGCGTCGGTCCTGGAATCATCCTTTTTGTAAAGAAAACCTACCATGGTGGAAATATTAGGCTTAAAAAAACCGCTTCCGATAATTGTAAATGCAATTCCGATGAAGAAAAAATCATGGGGATTAACCGCCAATATACAGCTGCCTGCGATCATTAAAATACCACCCCAGAAAAGTGATTTGCGTAATCCCAGGATCTTATCCGCGAACAAGCCCCCGATGAAAGTAAATGCATATACAAATGCCTGTGTTGCTCCGTATTGGAGATTAGCAACATCCGCCTTCATGGCTAAGCCAGCGGTCTTATCCACCATAAACAGTACAAGCATACCCCTCATTCCATAAAAGCAAAAACGCTCCCACATCTCTGAGAAAAATAAATACCAAAGCTGCCTGGGATATTTTCCTTTAAAATCCTGGATCTGGTCTAACGTAAGTTGTGACTGCATATTTTTATTCCTGAAGTATCTAAAAATTGTTTGCGACTTCAATTACCTTATATATATCCTCCGATGTATGAAAATAAGAAATTGGTAAACTCAGGGTAGTAGTGTGTATTTCCTCTGCTATAGGAGTCACTTGTCGGTCTATTATCCCTATCATGGCTTTCTGTTTATTGGGAGCAAGCGGATAATGAATTTCAGTCTTGATATTATGCTTTAACAGGTAGTCCTTTAATGCATCTCTTTTGGGATGTCGGATGTTATATATATGATATACATCGTAATATTCCGGGTGCTCCACAGGTTTAATAAAATCATCTCTTAATTCTTTCTGATAAATGGATGCCAGCTTACGTTTGTGATCGTTAATTACATCCAGGTTCTTTAACTTTATGGATAAAAAGGCAGCCTGAAGCTCATCCAGTCTGGAGTTAAATCCTTTCTCTTCATTGTAATACTTTACCCTTGAACCATAGTTACGAAGCATTTTTATTTTGTCACAATATTCCTCTGTGTTTGTGGTAATAGCACCGGCATCCCCTAAAGCCCCCAGGTTTTTTGTAGGGTAAAAGCTGAATGCATTGATATCTCCAAAGCTACCGGCTTTTATATTTTTATATTTCGCACCGTGTGCCTGTGCGCAATCTTCAATGATTTTCAATTTATGCTTCCGGGCAATTGCAAGTATGGGGTCCATATTGCATATTTTACCGTATAAATGCACGACTAATATGGCTTTTGTCCTGCTTGTTATTTTCTTTTCTATTTCTTCAGGATCTATATTGTACGTCGCGATGTCAGGTTCAGCTAAAACAGGCTGCAAATCGTTATGCACAATTGAAAGAATGGTCGCTATGTACGTATTGGAGGGAACGATAATCTCACTTCCTTTTTCAAAATTGAAAGCGCGTAGAGCAAGTATCAGTGCATCCAGTCCGTTTGCAACGCCTACGCAATGTTTGGTTCGACAATACTGTGCGAATTCAGTTTCAAACTTTTTAACTTTATCACCCAAAATGTACCACCCGCTTTCAAGTGTATTGTTGAAAGCCCTTTTATATTCTTCCGCAAATGCCCTGTTTGATTCCTTTAAGTTCTCGTATTCAATCATCTGTATTGTTCAAAAATATAATCCTTTTCATCAAAATACTCGGAAGCAAATACCATCAGGATTGCATCTTTACTGAAATCGTGCATCACGTGCCAATCCCTGGTTTCAAGTACCAAACATTTATCCGGCCTGTCCAGAATAAACTCCTGAGCCGAGCGGCCATCGTTATTTGAAATTGTACAGGAGCCCTGGATACAAACCGCTGCCTGTACTGTCTTTTTATGCCGGTGACCACCACGCCGCGAATTATCAACCCCGTATATATAAAAAACACGTTTTATCTGGAAGGGAATTACCTTCTCAATAACCGTAAGGTTTCCTCTTGCATCAGTAAATGTTTTAAGGTCTATGAAATACGCCATGATCAGACAACATCGTTTAAATAAAAGTAATTATGCAGGTTTATCTGGCCGGGCACACTCATAATTTCTTTGCGGTTAAACTTCATAAAAGCTTTCTTATATAAATGGGCCTTATCCCAGACAGAATAAGGAAGCATTGGACAAGGAGCCTTGGCTCCGTTGGGGTCAAAGCTACTATCTATTTCCAGTATTTTATCCTTCATTTCCATTAATTTACGGATGTATGGAAAATACAAACCGCGGAGAATTTTGCCCGGTATCCTATAATTAGATGTAATCTTAACAATATCGTTCAAATAAAATTTCAAATGATGAAAATGAAAGAATACTAACGCAACATAGCTATCCGATGAATCCTTTCTTAAGAAAAATTTATTATTCTTTTCAATGAACCTGTATTGCTGCAGGTTCCAGGGAGCTACTCCGCCTCCAGTATGCTGCAACTCATGAACTCCCTCAAAACGTGTGGTCCAGTCATCCAGGTATTTCTGATCGCCGAATTTTCCGTCTTCACTTCGCGCATAACACCATTTGATGCATTCATCTCTCCACCAATTTAAGACTTTCATCCCCTTTGCATCATTCCGGAAAGTAGTGAACTGCACACAGTACTTTCCGCTTTCGGCTGTCTGATCGTATTCCGGAGTATATCGATGTTCCGTGATAAGCACGGAATCGTTACCCATCTCTGTAAGCAGAACAGCGGGATCATCGTAAAAAAATAAATCCGCATCTATGTACGTGCAGTGATCCAGATCGTATTTCTGAATAGCATAAAGAACGGTAGAAGATGTACAGGTCCAGCAGTACTCTGCAATGCTTCGTGTCGGTTTGGTTTTCAACAGCTCGGGATCTTCAAAATCTTCCAGAGAAATAACGGTCATTTTGGGCAGGGATAGTCTGCCAAGCACTTCAAATGATTTACGATCGAATGCAAAAACGAACAGGTGAAAATCAGGAGTACATTTCAGCAAAGATTCGTACATGACCAACCCCCTTGTCAGATAATGAGAATCAAAGAGAGTGCAGAAATTAAGTTTCATTACTTTTTTATTGCTTCCACAAACAAGGAATCTGGTTTTCTGACCACAATATCCTTTCCATCCAATTCATAACTTATCCAGTCCGTAATATAACTGGTAAATGCATCCTGAATCCGAACTTTATCTCCCCCACTCGATCTCAATAAATTTGTCAATGAATACCTGTCATACATCCATTGATGAATCTCACCGCTTAACCGGAATTTACCCAGCTCATGAGCTTCTAACTGAATACCCCACCGGGTCAACAGATAATTTTTCAATTTTTGCTTTATTCCGTTATTTAGTTTCTTGCCGGTTGAAACTTTGGGTCCAGATCCCTTCGGATTACGCCTTAAAAAATCATTCCGCATGCTTCTTCCTTCTTCTCCGATTCGCTTAAAGACAAAGTCTTCGTTTATAATCTTTTCCTGAAATAAATAGGGCCCCATATTTCCACCGCTCTTATTCCTCACTGTTTGATCGTACATCTCAATAAGCATCCATTCATAATTTGATTTCAGCACGGGATCATCCGGATCCCGGACACCTTGCTCCAGGCAATTTAAATATTCCCTTGCAATGCGCTCAAGATCAGGGATCACTACTCTGAGAATTCCGCCCGGTTTTAATACACGGAAACATTCTAAAATAAATTCCGCTCCGTCTTGCTTAGAGAAATGCTCTAAAACATGGGAATGATAAACCAAATCAAAATTATTATCTTTAAAAGGGATACCTCCTAACAGGTTGTGGGCAATTACACCCTTTCCTGTAGACACGAAGTCAAGATTCGTCCATTCTCCTCTGGTTGAATAATGCATTCCACAACCAAGATTTAAATACTTCATCCGATAATTATTTTTTCCGGAGGGTAATAATAATGCTTTGTCCGTATTTTTGTTTACTTCTGACTATCGGCATAATAAATCTCTCAAACTTCCTTCCTCCATACAAACCATGTACTCTATGAGAAATATTTTTGTACCAGTTATTATTATTGATCAGTAAATTCGGCAAAAATAAAAACCGCCGGATGACATTTGCCACATACGATTTATAGGCGACTTCCCTGTGAACATCCTGCAGCAATTCCCGTTCGACCTCAGTCACATCAAAATTATATTTTTTTGCCATATATCTTAAGGATGCTTCTGTCCATAAAATAGTATGGTGTGGCGGTAAATTAAAAGTATAATTTGGCGTATAGGAAATAAAACCATCATTATCCGGTACAGCAATAACAAAAAGCCCGCCGTCCTTCAGTGTCAAATGTATGCTCTTCAAAAACGAATCAAGCTGTGTCAAATGTTCCAATACCTGAAATAAGCATACAACATCGTAATGTGATCTGTTATCCTGAGCGTGTTTTACCACATCTTCCTGTTTAACGTTTAAACCAGATTCTTTTGCTAACTGGACTGCCTTTGTACTAAGCTCTAGCCCTGTATACTCAACGTTCGCTTTAATTTTTGTAAAAAGCACCCCTCTCCCGGCGCCAATATCCAGAATTTTATTTCCACTCTGAATATACTTTTGAACGTAATCATACTCCGTTTTGCCCGGATGTAAATAATACCAATCCTCTTTGCCCAATTCCGAATAAAATCGGTCTCCTCCAGCCAGCCGGGGGTCAAAGAATTTTAACTTGCAATTCGGGCATTGATACAAATGGATCTCATCCAGCTTCAATTCATCACGCACATTGGGATACGTGCTTAGCCAAAGATGTGCCAGTTCCTCTCTGTCGTACTTCTCTTTTAGCACTACCTTTTCAAAATCACACAGAAGGCATTTCATTTCACGAGCCATTAAAAAATACGTTTTTCCGAAAGAGCTTTAATTAAATAGACTTTAACGTTATTAGTTTAAAACTGTTTTATCCTTGCTTACTATTTTAAACTAAAGACAAAACCTTTGTGAGGAATATTACAATTCAAATCTACGTATTTTATCTCTTCGCATTCGAATGTCCTAAGCAACCTGTATTTTTGCCCGATCGTATTCAAAAAAGAATTTAAATTAAGTATATGAAGTGGAATTGTCGCTTCAAAAATAGCTGGGTCTACATATTGGATGGTAATTGCTTCTGAACGGTCATCTGAAAAAAAACATGTACGGTCAATGATCAGGTATTTAGCACCACGGTTCAAAATTGTTTGCAACAGTTCATACGGCTTTTTAAGATATTGTATGACACTGGACAATATGATTACGTCCGGTCTTATTTCTTTAAAAGCTTCGTCTAAATCATAGTAAAATTTAAGCTCCTGATTTGCCACGTGCGCCCTTCCATGATCAACATAATGCTTTTGTTCAATAATACCCCACCGCAATTTATTTATACCTGAAAGATTCTTTCTATTTTGAAAATAGAGACTCCCAAGCGCGCCACCAAAATCCAGAACAGTCAGCATATTATTATTATCAGCTGCTATTTCTAACAGATCATCCACACAGGACCACTTATCCGTTTCATAAAAGAGCACTGAATCCCTTTCATATAAAGCTTGCCCTTTAATAACTTTATCCGTTGCATCTTTAACTTTATCAAAAATAGTCAGTCTATCGTAGCCTGTTGCCCTGGAAGCAGCCGTTTCCCACTTATCGTAATTTCCGGAAAAAAAATTAACAGACTTTTCATTTGGTTGCACCGGGGAAAACAACCTTTTATAAAATAAATGTATACCAAAAAGTTTAAATATTCTTTTAACTAAGCGTGCAGCAGAAAATTTACTGCCCTGTTTTTTTTCTTCCAGATACACTTTTCTTTCTTTAAAAAACTCCACAAATGCATTTTTTCCTTGTTTTGATTCAACTATCGGAACGGGTTGAACTGTTATTGTATCTGTAAAAAGGATCTTATCCATGAACGGATCCGAGCTGTAATTAGTTCCGTTGATCCCAATGTGTTTTACCAGGGACCTATAAGGATATAAGGTGAGTTTATCTCTCAAAAAAGCAGAAGCATTCCACAAAACCGCCCAGGAATAACTATTAGTCTCGGTTTGCTTCTTCAGCATATCGGTAAAGGGATAATTACCTTCATAATCAAATTCCTTTTCCAACTTGCGTGTTACAAGTTCATCGAGCAGTTTTTTTCCATCCGCCTCAAATAGCCTCCATCCTCTTTTCCATGTGGCCCAGCCCAGACAATCGGCACCTCTCAGAAAAAAAGTGTCAGGTACAGCCTTCTTTATCGGATAAATATATGCCGAAATACTTATGACCTGTACATTATCTCTGTATAAACTTAACGCCGCGTTCATATAGCTCAAAAACCCTTTGCCTACAAGAAGGTCATCTTCCAGCACAATAACTGTTTCGTGTTCTTCCAGCACTTTAGTTACTCCTGCTATAATCGATTTTGTAAGACCCATATTCTCCTGCGCACTCACAAGCACTGTTTCCTTACACCAGGTAATTTCTGATATTAGCTTCCGTACTTCATTCACCCGGTTTGAATCTTCTTCTTTCTTAGGACCGTCGGAGAATACGATTAATTTAGAAGAAGAAATTTCAGGGTTCTGTCTCAGATTAAACAGCACCTTCTGCAGGATGTCCGGTCTGTTATAAACAAAGAGAACTATAGGGGATAAAATATCTGTCATTTCCCATCGGTTAACCGGCCATCTCAAAATAAACCCTTTTTCCTCTTACGGGATAAATGACTGATCCTTCATTGTTCACAAAATTTCCAGATACAAACCTCATTGGTTTTTTGCCATCCGGAGTTGCAAGCACACTTTCCAGCAGCATTATTTCTTTATCTGTCAGCGTCGCTGCGTTGGCAGGTAATTTCTTTTCATGGACCGGAACCCAAGGGTGCAAAGGAGCCGGCTTACTTTCTCCCTTCCGCCTGTACTCGAGGATTGAAGGAGCGCCATTCCAAAGGTGCATGGCATTGAAAACATCCTGTCTCTCCCAAAAAAAGTCCTGCCATGGATGATATTTCCTGCTGGACCATAATTCCATGGCAGGCGATGTGGTATGTGCTTCTCTTTGTCTCTGAGAATACTCAAAAAAATGCATGGTTCCCTCAAATTCAACAACCTGCCAGTTATGCATATTGCCAGTACCCACAATAACATCCTTTCCATAGGCAGGAGTTTCGATGTAACCGGCCTTTGCTATTCTGCCCAATTCATTACATGCGCGGACAGGACTGTGCACGTGTTCTATAATATGAGAACAAATTGCAAAATCAATTTTTTTATCCAGAAAAGGTATCCGGTCAACAGAACAAACTATCAATGGCTTGTCCTCCACCATGGTACCTGCTCTGTGAATAGTATCTTCCGGAAAAAAATCTGCCAGTATATTTGCCTGAGGAACAGGGTTGTGCCCACTACCGAGATCTAAAATAATTCCATTTTGGGGAAGCTTTGGCAGAACTATTTTTTTCTGATACTCCCAATTTGAAGATTTCAGGTATTGATTCTGACGGGTATCGATTTTCTGGATTTCATAGCCTCCTAGTTTAAAAAAACTATTCAAATAAGAAATAATAGACATAGAGTTTTTACAATAAACAAATTTATAGTTTTTTTGTAATAAAAATAGTGTTGTGTTGTCTACGATTCTATAAATGCTTTTATATTTTTTAACAGTGGAATGGAAGTGTTTGATTTTATTTCCTGTTCAGAGTATAGAGTGTGCAACAATCTTTTCATTTCTCTTTTTAAAAATTTCGTTTCTTGTTTCTCAGTTACCCTTTTTATGGATTCGGGATCTAAAATATCCAAAACGGAATCCTTATCCCCTATAATTAGTTCATGTACTAGTTTACCGGACGAAATTGGTCTTTTCCTCTTCTCTATATATTTTCTATCCATTTGCCTGAACCAAGCGTCGCTTGCTGGAACAATCTTTCTAAAAAATTTTCTAATTCCTCTTTGAACTAGGTTTATTCTTTTTATACTTTCAGGATATCTATCGGAAATATCGAACAAAGAATATTTATGATCAAGTGCGTACCAACGATATGTTCTTCGAATACGTTCAAAGCTCCAACCTTCTTTTAATGCCAACTCTATCTTAGCAAAATAGTCCTTTTTTGAGGACCCAAGATAATTTAGATCAGCAGGGTAAAAAATTAAATCTTGTGAATAAATAACCACAGGAATACCTAACAAACTCATTTCTTTGCCCACATTTGACCATGCGTTTAAAAAAACATCGGCTTCACCTGCAATATCATACAATGAAATATTATCGTCGGGCCAATTGACGGCAACATTTGAAGGCAGTGCATGAAATATTCTTTCCAATAGTCTAGAATGATCTGACCTTACCCCCTCTCTTTTATTAGGGAATTCGCGAGGATGAACTCTAACAATCAAAAAGAATTCAGGATGAGATTTTAGATATTCAATTAATTCAGTCACCCAATGAATTTGGGTAGGGAAAATAGGCACAAAATTTTTCTCCACCGTTCCGATGGATTCACCGGAAAATCGCTCATCATAACTACTCATTGTTGCAACTAAAATCTTCTGGTCTTTATTAATATTAAATCGGGCTCGAAGATCAAACACTCCATTTACTTTCTTTGCTGAATATACCCACGCATGAGTTCCGGAAAATAATTCAATAAAATGATCGGATATTAAACTTAAAATGGAAGCATCAACAGGAATATCCTTAAAACTATTCCAATGGGTCATGATTGTCTTAAAAAATATCAAGGTGTGATTTTTCCCAATGGCTAAAGTACCCAAGAAATGACGTAGGTTTCCTCCGGCATGCAGAAAATAGAATGGAATATTAATAGATTTTCCGTATAGACAAAAAGCATGGTTAACTGAATATTCCGGAGAATAAGCAACAATAGCATCTGGCTTTTCCTTTTGAATTATCTTCCTGGCGGCATAGTAGGATATTAATGAATGCTTAAGTGCAGTGAGGTATTCTCGCCATTCTGCCTCCCCAAAATCAAGATTTATCTTTTTATGTTGCAAAAGTACTTCATACAATGAAATCTTGCCAATAGGGATAGTATCAATACAGAATTTAATAAAATTTTCTTTTGAAACACTGGAGACTAAATTTGAAATTTCCAAAAAATCCTTTTCCTCGAGTACACTTTCTAAATCATAACCATCAAATTTAAAATCCTGTTTTATTCTTAATTTATGATATTCACACAATGAACATATTTTCTTTTTTTGCTCTATACTAGATTCATAGGTAAGACCATTAGCTGACATTGAAATACAGTAATCTGAAAATGCTTTTCCACATGTAATATATATTATTTCATTTCCTTCTTCCCTCAAAGCTTCTGCAACCAAAGCCTCAGGATCTGCGAATGACAAAACAGCCGAGTTAGGAGAGAAAAACAATATTTTAGCCATCTATTTTAGCTATAAGTCAGAGGAAATTAAAAGAAAAATGAAATTAAGCAAGCCCTTGTAAAATAAAAAATCATATTAGATTATTCAACAATAAAATTAGTTAGCAGAATTCAATATTTTTTTGCGACAACAATCATCTCGTCACTTAAACCGGATCTATCAATAGCATCCTGTAAAGCAGGCATACTTTCAAGCAGCCTTTGCTTCTCCTTGACGTCCAATTTTTCACATAAATAATAAAAAATTTCGAAACAATCCTGACCATATTTCCATATTCCTTCAATGTTGAAAGTATGTTTGGAAAGCATGCTCTTCATAGCTTCTTCACTCCATAAAGTAACATGAGATGGTGGTGTTAAATGTCGAGCTATTATATCAGAATTTGATTTATTAATTATAGATGAAAGAGAAAGAGCAACAGGCACTAGCATGACTAATAGACTACCCTTCTCCATTTTCTCACCTAATTTCTTAATTATTAATTCGGGATGTGAAAGATGCTCCAGTACGCCAAAAAGAGAAATAACATCAAAACTTAATTTTTCATTTTCAATGTAATCCTCAATATCGGATTGTATCAGCTTTACATTAAGATTAATTTGTGCATAATTAATACAGTCCGGACTGGGATCAATCCCTGCAGATTTAACTCTTCCATTTGTATGTTTATTTATACTATAAACCATTTCACCATTACCGGTACCGATATCAAGCCACGTTGTAATATTTCCGAATTGATTAACAAATTCAAACCTTGGAATATAAACACATTCATATTTTACCTTTAATGTTGCCGGATTAAAATTTACGGATTGATAGCTATTATACGCATAATTATCTAATGTATAATAATCTAGTAACGATTCCTTGTTTGGATGTGGATTCATAAAAATCAAACCACACTGATTACATTTTGAATATGCGAAACCAAAAACCACCGCCCATTCACTGTAGTTCTTTGAATCGCATGCAATACAATTAACCAAACGCATACTTTTCGCATTTTTTCTTAAAAAAGTTGCCGCATTAGCAATCAATTTTTTATTCTCTGTGTTTCTATGAAATGATTTTTTCATTTCAATCATATGATCCACAGATTTTCCAACCTTATGCACCATATTATTCTTTATTTTGTTAATAAATATTTCATTTCACCCTCTCCATATATGTATGGATCAATTTGTGGATTATTATAAATAATTTCATCCCAATCGAATTCCATCCCCCTGTTTAATTTTTCAAATTTCCGGAATCCAGCTGCCTTAAGCATATCATCCATTTCGGAAACAAAATACCGTCGGTTAATGGGAACATAAAAAAAGTCCGTACGATGAAAAATTCTACCTGGTGGATATCCCATTATACGCATACAAGTCTGAGTATAATTCTGAGGCACATCCAACAACAGTTTTCTAGAAAAATCCACAATATCCCAGAATAAAGTTTCCTTTCCCCCATAAAGATAAAGCCAACATTGCGCCTCAGATTTCATAACTCTATAGATCTCATCAAGTCCTTTTTCGGTACTTGTTGTGTGATGAAGAACACCATTACTGAATACAAAGTCAAACGATTCGTCTTCAAAAGGAAGTTCTAGTACCGAACCCTGGAGAAACTTTACCTCTTTACTAGTGTAAGGATTCATTTTCTTTGCCAACTTAACGGAGTCGGGACTAATATCTATCCCGGTAACATTTTTACATCCCAAGGATTTTAACGCCAGAGAATACCTTCCTCCACCACATCCATCATCCAACACCTTATTCAAACCTTCGCACGATATACCATTCTTCTCAAATCTTTCCCTTAAGTACCCTTTTGTTTGCTGAAAATATTCCTCCTTTTTAAAATTTTTCCAAAGATTGAAATACACCTTTCCCGTTCGAAATTCAACATTTTCGATAGCTTCTCCTGATATATTCCAGTCGTCAAAATTGTTTAATGACAAATCAAAAGAGTTATTAAAAAAATGGACTAGCAATTCAATCTGTTCAAATTCCCCTTCCAGCAATAGGTACCATTCCTTTGGAAACTTTTTGATTCGCAATCGATCAAGAAAGTCGAAAAGATAAATAGCCATTATTGTTTTGCAAAAAGTATTTCCCTCTGTTTTTTCAAACATTTTTTCAAATAACACCTTCACTTTTTCTCTCATAGGTATAATTATTTACTCCTAAATTGATCAAAAATCCTTAATTCCCTTGAAGTTATCCCTCCATTCAAATATAAATCAACAATATTATTATCGAAGTTATTATATATCTGTCTAAGATGCTCAGGACGAAAATCCGTACTGAGGAACATCTTCCCTGTGGATTTTTGTTTGTGTGTCTTCCACTCTCCATGCTCTTTCAAATGCTGAATTAATCTTATCGCTTCTTCTGCAGATCTAATTACAACCTTACATGCTACGTCGTGTATCTTGTCATTATAATTTAACTGAGGAACGGTTTGATGAATAATATCTCCGGCATCCGGTTCATCAATTATATAATGAAATGTGGAACCAGAATAATTGGGTTCCAAAAAATAAAACGGCCAGAATAAAGTCGCAGAACCACGGTATCTTGGCGATAAACCCAGATGAAGATTAATAGTATTTTTAGGTAAAACACTTGCCAATGGCTCAAGGATAATACCACAGCCAAAAACCAAAACTAAATTAGGATTAATTTTTTTTATAAAATTTGACGTTAGCTGAGAATTTAAATCCACCTTATCAATTAATAAAACATTGCCTGTAGGGGTTGGCTGATGGCCAAAAAAATTCCTTTCTGCTAAATCTCTATCCCGAAAATGCCTTATAAAATTAACTTCATCCTGAGAGTCTAAAAATTTCGGCTGAACAGGCATAAAATTCTCTCTCTTTTGCACTATTCTTGCCACAACATTGCAACTCTCACTGATTTTATTTGCATAATAAAAATGCCGAGGATGATCTCCTCCAATAATACAAATCCTCATCTTCTCTTTAGGCATTTCTACGATTTTATTTAATTAATAACAAATAGATTTATACCACATATCAACAATTCAATGCAGATTATTCAACTATAGAAACAAGAGACTTTTGCTTCAATACTAAAAAAAGCTCATGTAGCTTATTCAATTTTATTTCTGTTTTCCTTGCCACCTCTGTTAAAGAATGAGTACCATCTCCATAAAAAAACAACCACTTTATTGCGTCCAAATCATCATGAGTTATAACTGGAGTATCCTGATGGATTTTGGGATTTATGGCCCCTCCGACCAGCGGATAAAGACCATAACCACCCAAATGCGGTTCGCAAAACGGGATATTTGATTTGTATATAAAATCATCTTCAATAATTTCTATATTCTGAATTGCCTTCACATACACTTCCAAGGTCCTTATAAGATCGTCTGAAGAAACAAAATCTAAATTATCAAGAGAAGTATGGTAATAGGAATATTCATAATATTTGCTTTTTGCAATTGTACCCGTAGGAATTCTAAAAGCAGGGGCAGAAAAACTACGTTCATCGCTTCCCTTTAGATTGAATGGATAGAATACTGCTTCAGGTTCCAGTTGATTCAATGCAGATTCCGCAGCTCTGTCAATGACAGAATTCGGAGAAAATGATCTCTTATAAGATAATTTACCAGGTCCTGCAACGGTAGTAATAACATATCCTCCCTTTATTTTTTTCATTTCGTCCATTTTCAAATGCAAATATGCTATTGCCCCCAATGTTTCAGGACCAATAATAAATCTATACGATTTTTTGCACGAATGTTCCTGCATTAATTTTAAAAGCAAGACCCACAATATAATTCCTGATAAATTATCATTTGCCATAGAAGGATGGCAAGAATAGGTAGAAAGTATATATTCGGATTTTTCCTTCCCGCGTATCTTTTTTTCACCCATTAATAGTTCTCCCGGAGAAAGATCACATTCTATTTTTACATGATATTTCTTTTTTTTATCCAAATTGGAAAAATCTTTGAAAGATAGACAAAATCCCCAGCTATTATTATAATATGTCGTCCGGTATGGAATAGCATCAGGCATGTTAGGTAAAGTAAAAAGGTGCTTGTTTAATTCCTCGTAACTCAATACAATGTCAATAGGTCTGCTATAACCTACAAGATGCAGATTGTTATTTTTAAAATCAATAACTTTTTTACCATTCAGCTCCTTCACGTATGCATTCCTTACATTCCATTCATCCGGTACGGTCCATCCCCAAAATTTATCTCCCGAATAAAATTTAAGAATATCAAATTGAGCTATGTCCTGAAGCTTATTAAACGTATCCTCAACTCCTTTACCAGTCAGACTCCTATTAATTGAAAATAAAACGTTAAACAGCTCCTCACCAGTTTGTTTTAACGACCTGATGTCTTTAACCGTTATTTCTGAAAAATCCTTCATCCTTTACCTTTTAATAGCCAAAATATGTCTTTGGTCTGCTAAATTATTTCTATCCAAAATCCCCTGTAAATCATTGGATACAGCCAATAATTTATCCATTGCCTGTTTATATATTTTCTTATCATTAATCTCTCTGCAACTCAGGTCAATATATCTGATCAAATCATCAACATCCTGACCAAATATCCATTTAGCTTTAATTTCAAAATCACACAACTGCATGGCGTAGTCAATGGACTTATCAGTAAATACCTGAGTATGTATTTCGCAATTCATAGATCTTGCCCAGTTATTTACAAACATATTTTCTAACAAAGAAGAAAAACCAAAAGTTGGAACTGAAAATATTAAAATCGTACCTGATTTTAATTTTCTTAATTCCTTAAAAAAGTTATAAGAACAATTCAGGTGCTCGAAAACAAAAAAAGCCACAAAAACATCTGCATAAAAAATTTCAAGGCTCTCTTCAATATTACCTTCAAAATGCAGTATTTTGTCATTTCTTAAAAACCCCTGTCCAAAGGATACCAAAGATCTTTCAGAATCGAAACCCTTGTAATCCACAACACCAAAATCTTCCAAAGCTGACAAGAAATATCCTGCTCCGGCACCAATTTCAGTCCATTTAAGAGTTCTCAATTTTTTAGAAGAATAACCTATTTCATTCAAACAAGCTACTGCCCAGTCAAGTTTGGGTTTATAAATCCTTTGCTTCCTGTCTGTATACTGAGCAGAGGTTAACCTTGGATATATCTTTTTGAAATCCCTCCCCTTCATTATATTCATCGGATAATCTTCGGGAGGCTGTACCCTGGTTTGAATATGCCCACAGGTTTTACATGATATAAAAACAATATCCCTATGATAAAATTCTTCCCCTTTTAGCATATAATTACAAACGATACATTTCTTCCTTGCCTTACATCTTAAAAGAAACAGGGATACTCTCTTTTGATCTTTAAAGAGCCTTCTGTCGTTTTTAAGCCTGGCTGCGCTCTCTTTGGAAATATCAGAGGATGACTTGGAGTAATCAATTCGCACTGGCATATCTTTTTATTAGTTCAATAGGAGAAATAAATATATCATTAATATCCTTAATCATACCCTTTATCAAATTATAATCGGATGTGGTATCCAATAAAAAAAGTGTCTCATCACATAATAGTTCCGCAGGAGGCTGTAACCGATAAATACGAAAACTGCTCTTATGGTTGTAGATGTAATTCAAATGATGTTCCCTATCTTCTGAAGTTATATCAAGTTTATTGATCTCCTCCAGTATTTTTTTGGGATAAATTTCATAATCAATGCCATGAGGGTAATTGGGTTTGGTTGTTGCTAAATCGAAAGAAGGAAATTTCACACACTGTTCCAGAACCTGATCCAGTGTTTCTCCATCCACAAAAGGGCAATCACCGGTGACACGCACAACATAATTGAAATCGTACCTTAAAGCAGCATTGACGTATCGCGACAATACATCTTCAGATGCCCCTCTGAACACATCTATACCTTCTTTTCTTACTACTTCTGCCAATACATCATCTTCCGGAAGATCGGTTGTGGCAAATACGATTTTATCTGCCTTCCTGGAAGTCCTTAGACGCCTGATAATAAGTACAATTACAGGAATTCCAAACAAGGGCAATAATGCCTTGCCGGGCAAACGTTTAGATCCGGATCTGGCAGCTATAATTACTCCAAATTTTATTTGTTCAGCTTCCATAATAATTTCAAAACCTCAAGGTCTTTTCTCGAATGAATGAAGAATTTTTCATCTTTATGAACAACAAAATTTACAATTTTAGATCCCGTCAGACTTCCTGTTTTGAAATTATTGTTTTTTGCAGCAAGAGCTGTACGGGCATCCCCATAAATGGTATTAAAATCTGATCTGAATTTACCGAAGTCATTGATTGACAAAAGGCCATGAGCGGATCTTCGGAACAAGCTGGTATTTATTTCCTCTACCGCAAAGGAAGAATCGGCATCATTCAGAATCAGGGTATATACAGCCTCTTCCATGGTATCAAGCGTGGTAAAAGGAGCCTGTATGTAAGAAAGAAATGTAATACCGTTCCATCCTGATCCCACATTCTTCACGACATTTTCCAGTGCCGGTACAATATTAGAGGAAGGAACGGTATTTTTTGAATCGCGGGGAATGAAAATAAGCCGCTTGTCATTGTATTTTTCCATTACCGTAGTTACGGCCTCATTATCGCAGGTAATAACTATCTTATCGAATAAGGAGGATTTTATATTTGTCTGAATGGCAATATCCAGCAAGGTCCGGTCGTCCACATCATGATTCCACAAATCCTGGTATACATCGTAGTTTTTCCGGCACGGAATGACCGAAATAATAGGACGAAATTTCTCTACTAATACATTTACTGCATCTTTTTTAATTGCTCTTCTGGCACTGAGAATGCGCTGGTTATTCTCGGTCAGGTTCTCGCCGTGTCTTCTGTAATAAAACAAAGGCAGATTGATATTGGAACATTTGTATTCTTTCGTGATCTTTGTCCAGATATCAAAACCATCCTGTGCACCCAAATCCTCCCTGTACCCACCAATTTTTTCCAGTATCTTTTTTCGTATCAGGGTACAGGCACCGTTGGCGGGGATATCCAGCACGTGATTGTTTTCATAAATGGCATTTCGTCTCTCATGCATGATAATGCCGTACGAATCATCCATGAGGTAATAGTCCGGAAACACCAACGCGACTTCCGGATTTTTATCCATGAAATTCCCCAGAACAAGTAGTATATTCTCATCAAAAATATCATCGGCGTCCAGGCGGATGATATATTTTCCCAGCGCGTGTTTCACCGCAAAATTGGCAACTGCCGGCAAACCGATGCCTTTGGTTTTGAATATTCTCACTCTTTCGTCCCCTGCATACAGATCCATCACTTCCCCGGTATTATCCGAAGAGTTATCGTTGATCAAAAGCAATTCCCAGCCATCTATTGACTGCTTCAGCACGCTATTAATGGCTTCCCGGATATATTTCCCGTAATTGAAAGAGGATATGTAAACGGTGATCCTTACCTTTTCCATTTTTACATCATTGTTGCAAAATCCTTCCTGAACTGATCAATAAATTTAAGCTCTTCGGAAGTCATGCTCCCTTCATGATCCGGCCCATACATCTTTTTATCCAGGGTAAAATGCTTCTCTATAATTCCCGCTCCCTTTGCAATGGCGGCTACCGGGGCATTGACGCCGATCGTATGATCGCTGAATCCGGCGTACTTCTTAAAATCAATATCGTTGAAATGCAGGTCCTGTAATGAGGTTGGATATTTCGAAATGCAATACAAGAAATCAACCTTTGACTTGGTCGGAATGGCTGGAAAATCCTTTTTATCCCACATCCCCAAAGATACAAGTAAAGGCTTGCCCGTCTTGCAAACCGCATTTATTAACGTTGTGTCGTGAATGGAACGGGATGCTATCTTATGCCGCTTCACACCGATCTCTTCCAGCCATTGGATGCGCTCCGTATCAAATACCGACGCCATAAACTCAATGTTTGCCTTGATACATTCTTCGTTCAGTAATCTGACATGCTCCCGCGATAACTCTGTTTTACAATTATATTCATACCAGGGATTAGCTTCCTTGGGAAATAATTTCACGGCATCGTAAAGCTGGAATTTTGCAACATCCGCTCCGTTTTCCTTAACCATATGGATCATCTCACGGGCAAGGCCCATGTCTCCGTTATGATTTTGTCCTATTTCAGCAATTATTTCCATTTTAATTATTGTTATTTTGAAACCACATGTTCAGCATAATAAAGCAAAAAAGCGTATGCCCGTTAAGCCGCTGCGGATCGTTCAGCATGTTCCAGGCAAGCTGCCTGCTTTGCGCATGGATCAATCCTCTTTTTGAAAGCTCCGAACCCGGCGAGAAAGTCTCTTCCATTAAAAAAGCCCAGTCATTTTTAAGCCAGTGATCTATCGGAATATTAAATCCATGCTTGGGCCTGGAAATTACTTCTTCCGGCAGTACATCTTCAAATGCTTTACGCAGGATCCACTTAAGTTTTCCTTCCTTGATAAGTACTTTCGCAGGCAACTTATCTGCCAGAGAAAGTATGGAGGATGCCGCGAAAGGGGCTCTGCCTTCTATGGAATAAGCCATAGTCATACGATCTACTTTTCTAAGCATCTCGTTTGGAAAATAAAACTGCCTGTCCTGCGTAATATATTCTTTCGCCGTCCACTTTTTCTTTTTACTGAATTGCTCAAACCACCTCAATGAATTCTTAGGGATATCAAATATATCCTTATTAAATAACCCGGCTTTTTCACTTTCAGAAGCATAATAATGCCAAGCCCAGGCTTTTTTAGGGGCTGGAAACGAATTTAATATTTTTAATCTTTGCTCTAATTCCACACCGAAATTTTGAAACGATACATTTTCATATTCTCCTGCCGCCGGCACTAATCGGTTCGAAAGATATTCGTACCAGGAATATCCCCCGAAACATTCATCGGCCCCATCGCCGCTCAGCAACACTTTGACACCCGCCTTTTTCGCAGCTTCGGAAACGGACAAAATACCCAGCCCGGAGGAAACTGCAAACGGCTGATCTCCGTATTTAACCAAGAGAGGTAGTTTTTCAAGAAAATCTTTTCCCGTCACTTTCAGGGTGTAATGCCTGGTACCAAGCTTTTTAGCAAAATGGGCCGCATATTGCGACTCATCCGATTTCCCGTGATAAGGATCATCCAGGTCTTCGAACCCGATGGTAAAAGTGGAAAGTTCTTTAAGATGTTTGGATGCAATGCTGGTAACAATGGAGCTGTCCAGTCCACTGCTGAGAAAAGCACCTACCGGTACGTCCGAAAGCAATCTGCCAGTCACCGCTTCTTCCACCACCCTTCTTACTTCGTGAACCATGTCCTCTTCGCTGGAAGGAAGCTCACCCGGGTAAAAATTATTCGGGTATTTTTTTACGGCAATATTTTGGGGTGTGGCAACCAGGAAATGCCCGGGCATCAGGGCCTTCACATTCCGGTAAATTGTATCGGGCTCAGGTATCCATAAATACGTAGGGAAATCCCATATAGCCTGAGAATTAATAGTCGGATCCAGGCGAGGATGCTTAGCGATGCTTTTAATCTCGGATGCGAATACAATTTCATTGCTGGAAATCGTCGAGTAATACAGGGGTTTTTCTCCCTGCATATCCCGTGCAAGAATCAATTTCTTCTCCGGCTCTATCCACAGAGCAACCGCAAACATACCATCCAGCTTTTCAAATAAGTGCTCTTGATATTCTTCATAAAGGTGACAAATAACTTCCCCGTCGGAATTTGTTTGAAAGCTGTGTCCTCCTTTAATCAGTTCTTTCTTTAAGGCTCCGTAATTATAAATTTCACCATTATAAAATAAAACTACAGACCTGTCTTCATTGAAAAGAGGTTGATTGCCTGTATGCAGATCATTGATCATCAGCCTTCGCATCCCCACGCGGTAGTTTCCCGACGCATATAAACCATCTGCATCCGGCCCACGGTGATAGAGAGCATTCAACATATTGTTCAATACGGAAGCATTTGTACTTTCTTTGAGAATATATCCTGCTATGCCACACATTTTACAGCCACTTCCTTTTTGGTGATTATATTCTTATCCCCTAATCTTATTATCACAAAATCAAATTAAGCAGCAAAGTCAATGTTTGACGAATAGACTTTTTGCCGCTTACAAAATTCTCTGAATGCAACGGAACTTTTTTGAACGATAAGTTTAGGACGATTGGCGCCAAATAATGAGCTGGTATATTCAAATTCCAAAACCAATCGATGACCCGCTTTAGGATGCAGTCCTTTATGCCAGCATTTAGTATCTCCTGCAAACATGGTTCCAGCTTTACCATATAGTTGTATAAAATCAATCTCCTTATAATATCTATTCAAATCAGAATCCGGAATCCTCGCATAACCTCTTTTTAACAATTCTATCGGCTTATTACCTGGCTTATGCGAACCCTTAATATAACAATGCGGGCCATTTTCCGGAGTGACATCATTTATATAAAAAAATACTTTCAACCATTTAACTCTATCCATATCGAAATGATAAAGCTGGGCCGCTTCACTTGAAGCCGTTTTCTTAAAAGCTGTACTCCACCACATAGCTGGAAAATCAAAAATCGGTTCACCCCCTAAATAGTTACGTGCAATGTTTATTAGAACTGGATCCATTATTAAATTCTGAACATCTAAATTATTAACGATATCTTGAATATTAAAACGGTATATTTCAGCTATGGGGTTTTCTGGATTATACAAAATTTTAGTCTTATAATTTGGAGGAAACTCCAAAGGAGTTTCCATCGCAAACATATATAACCTATCACAAAATTCTTTATCCAGTTTTTTATCAAAAACAGTATAACCATTTTTATTCAATTCTAAATCCGTCTTCTCAAAATCAATTGCATTAAATATGCCAGGAACACCCTTAAGTTGAGATTCCACAACCTTAGATTGCTTTACTAGCCTCTTGTTAAACTCCACACTAAATCGTCCATTCGTTTCACAATATAATTTTATTAAAGCTAAAAAAGCATCATTAGGTGTTTGTCCCGTTTTTAAAAATAAATTATATCCGTTGTAACACAGTTTCTTAAGATTTCTTTGGTTAACAATTTGCAGAATCCTTTTAGAAAGCAAATTGATAATGGAAGAGATAATTTTCATTGTTTATCAAAAAAAAAAAAATGACTAATTTATTTAAAATCGAATATCCAATTTACATACTTTTTATTCTCTAAATAAATAGCAAGATATTTAGACAATAGAATGATAGTAGGAATTAAGAATAATAAAAATAAAACACTAATAACAATCGAAGAAGAATTTAACAATACATGAAATAATGAAAAAAGAAATAAAAGAATGGGAAAATGAATTATGTAAAGTGTGTATGTAAAATCCTTTTCCGGCGTTAACTTTTCGATTATCCTAATTATAGATTCTCGCAACTTGACAGATATAGATCTAAATAGATAAATAAAAAAAAGAAGAAATGAACACTGAATTACCAAAAAAGAAGGAAGAGAATAATTAATATTGGGAATTTTAAAATTTAAAATAATTAATGCCATTAACAATGTCACAAAAGAAGCGAAACAAATAAACAAATTGAATTTCATTGAGACTATATTATTAAATTTTATTTTTTCTATACTAAAAAAAGCACCTATACCCCACATAAAATAAAGGTACAATGCAGTTTTCCAATGCCCCGTTGTATAAATTATAATAGAAAAAACAAGAATAAGCACAAAAGATAGGATTCTTTTTTTATTGAAAATGAAATGTGCAAAGAAGGAGGCAACTAGATACAAAAAGAACTCATCACCTAACGACCATAATGGAGCATTCATATTCATGCCAAAATCGGATAACCCTTGTAAAAAAAAGAAGCTTACAATAATTTCCTTCCAAGAATATTGTACTGATTCTCTACCTAAATCCAAATCTCCTGGCAATCGAAATGAAATCGCTCCATTCAAATGAAAACAATGTATTGTTTTAAAAATGACAAAACTTAAAATTATAGAGAATATTAATGGAGGATAAAGCCTTAGCAATCTATCCTCCCAGAACTTTCCGAAATTAAAAAACTGATTTTTTGTTATATTGTTAAATATGGAGTTCGTGATCATGTAGCCACTAAGCATAAAAAAAATGACTACAGAATATGAAGCAGCTTGTGTTGAAAGAGAATACACAATGTGGGTCGAACCCAATTTAGGTAAAAGAAATATCTGAAAAGAATGGGCTATACAAACAACGATGGACGATACTATCCTAATTCCATCCAAAAACACAATACGTTTAGTCATTTATGATTATTTTCAAATATCCAATATCTGATATCTCCGGCATACTTCATGGAGTGTTCTAAACAGGTTAAATTCTAGTTTCAAAGGTTGAATTCTCTATTTTAAAATCGATATTAACAAGCCCATTGGGTTCCAAAGGATCGTAACCTAATTCTTGTTTATTCTTTTGAGACGAAAAGTTTAAATAAAATAAGCTATCAATACAATCATAATGATAGTTTTCCGCTGCCAAATCGCCTTTTCTTCCCACCCATAAGTATAAAGGAAAAAGCCCTGTACGAAAAGTATTTTTGGGAATTACTAATGAAAAATTAAAATCATTCCCTTTCTTTACAGGCGAATTGGATAAAGGTATTAAATGAGAACTTGTAATAGAAGAACGGTCAAGCCCACTTGTAATGAAGAATGTAAAATCAATTCTTGATACATCTTCAAGCACTGAGCAAAAAAAATGAATTTTTGTTTCCTCAGAAGGATCACTTGTTAAATTTCCACCGTTTATAATGATATTAGTAAACCTAACTTCACCATTACCTCTTCTAAGCTTAAGATCATTCAAAAAATCACTAGCCCCTAGTTTTATCGGGACTGAGAGATATTCTTTCAAAACATCACCAGTAGCTCCGTGTTTACTAATGAATCCGCTCTTTAAAAGAATTGAGATGCCGCAAAGTTCTTTCACCGCGGACAAATTATGACTAACAAAAATTACAGTTCTGCCTTGACCAGCAACATCTTTCATTTTCCCTAAACATCTTTTCTGAAATTCTGCATCACCAACAGCCAAAACCTCATCTATAATCAATATTTCAGGTTCAAGGTGTGCTGCTACCGCAAAAGCAAGACGTACATACATTCCGGAAGAATATCTTTTAACTGGAGTATCAATGAATTTTTCAACTCCAGAAAAATCTACTATCTCATCAAACTTATCCTGTATTTCATTTTTTCTCATTCCAAGAATTGCACCGTTCAAAAAAATATTTTCTCTTCCCGAAAGTTCAGGATGAAAACCTGTACCTACTTCTAACAAGCTAGCTACCTTTCCCTTTATCTTAATTTCGCCAGTGGTTGGCTGCGTAATTTGGGACAATATTTTAAGAAGAGTAGATTTTCCAGCACCATTCTTTCCAATAACTCCAAGCACATCTCCCTTTTTTAATTCAAAATTAATGTCTTGTAACGCCCAAAAAAAATTATCTTCCATATTCGATTTGGGTTTTTTCTCCTCACCTATCTTATGTGTCAAATGTTCCTTTCCCAGCATTCGATTCCAAATATGTGAAAGGTCTTCAGACAATGTTCTAGAGCTAATGGCACCCAATCGGTAACTTTTACTTATATTTTCCGCCTGTATGACGACGTCGCTACTCATTTTTTTACACAGTATCGATAAAAGTCCTTTCTACCCTTTTAAAAATAATTAAGCCAAAAATCAATATAGAAAAAGATGTTAATGAGCTATACAAAAGCTGATAACCATCAAGATATCCGGCACCTAAAAATCCGAATCGAAATGCCTCAATAATTGATGTCATCGGATTAGCGTAAATTATCCAAAGCACTTTGGGATGTTTTAGAGAAATTTCGTGCCACATAGAAATCGGGAATATGACCGATGATAAATACATAAGTAGTTGCACTCCGAATCCTACCAAATTGGATAGATCCCTGTATCGTATTGTGAGCGCTGAAACAATCAATCCGATTCCTAAGCCAAATACAGCCATTATCAGGATCAATAAAGGTGTCAGCAGTAAATAAAGATTTGCTTCAAAAGATCTGTTGCCCTGTAGATAATAAAATAAATATATACCTGCGAATAAAATAAACTGTATACAAAATTTGATAAGATTAGAAATAATCACAGAAAGCGGCACAGTCAATCTGGGAAAATAGACCTTGCTAAAAATAGCAGCATTAGAAGTAAATGTGCCAGATGTTCTGTTAGTACAATCGGCAAAATACGACCATGGGACAATTCCGGATAAATAAAACAAGACAGGAGGGACATCCTGAGTGGACAATTTGGCTATGAAAGCAAATGCAAAAGAAAAAATGAACGAACTGAAAAGTGGTTGTATAAAATGCCATAATGGCCCCAGTATAGTCTGTTTATAAACCGACGTAAAATCTCTTTTAACAAATAGTAAAATCAAATCCCGGAAGTTCCATAGCTCTGATAAATTAATATCAAACCACCCTGTACGCGCTTTAATAATATGGGTCCAATGTTCTTTATTCACAAATAAATTATTAGAGAAGCAAAAACCGAATTAACTTTTCATGGGCTGGTTTGCCGAGCCATATCCGTAATTATACTTGTATCCTTTGTAATAATACCTCGAATACTTTGGCTTAACGCTGTTCAATACGAAGGCAAAGCTTCCGGCGATCTTATTATTCTCCACAACACCGCGGGCAAATTCCAATCCTTCCATAGAACCATGTCTTGTGTTGATGACAAACAAGTTAATATCCGAGTATCTCATCAAGGCTTGTGCATCTGAAATTATACCCATGGGAGGAGTGTCAATTATAATGTATTCATATTCCTCTTTTGCATACTCAAACAGCTGGAATAAATACCTGCTTAATATCAGCTCCGATGCATTTGGAGGCGAGGGCCCGGAGAGGATCACATCCAGGTTTTCAACCGACGTCTTCAATATGGCATCTGTAACCGAACATTTTCCAATCAGAATGGTACTTAAACCGATATCGCTGCTAAGCCTGAAAGCTGAATGAATTTTAGGTTTATGCAAATCCAGCTCCAGCAACAACACCTTCTTCCCTCCTTTGGCAAGTATGGATCCCAGGTTAACGGAACAAAATGTTTTTCCAGCCGAGGGCCTGTTGGATGTGATCAATATGATCTTGCTTTTGATATTGGGCGCAAGGTATTCCAGGTTGGTCCTTAATGAACGGAAGGATTCAGTAATAAAAGACCGGGGCTGGTCGTCCACCACCAGGTAAGAGTCTTTTGCTTCCTTTGCGTGAAATACTTCTCCTACCACAGGCAGGCTTGTAAGTTCACGCAGATCATCTACCGATTCGATCGTTTTGAAAAGAATGCTCCTGACAAATGCAATTACCAGGGAAATAAGCAGGCCCACACTTATAAAGGTGTAGTAAATTTTTTTCAGGTCAGGCTTCACTACTCCTATGGAATGCGCAGATTCAATCACTGAAATATCCGAAACAATTCCTGCTTTGGCGATGACAGTTTCTGCCCGTTTTTCAAGCAGGTAGACATACATCTTTTCGTTTACTCCCACCTTCCGGTTAATATTGAGCATCTGTCTCTGATTGGGAGGAACACCTTTCAGTTTGCTTTCATAGAATGCTATTTCTCCCTCAATGGAACTTATTTTTTCATTGATTGCCTTTTCGGAGTTGGCAAGGTATTTTAAAATATCGCTCCGTAAAAGCTCCACTTTATAATCCAACTCCTTAACCGTGGTGCTTTTATCTGTAGACGAAAAAAGAGTATTGTTAATGGAAACCTGCAGATTGTACAATTGCGTGACAGCGTTCGTGAGGTAGACATCTTCGTTGTCGATGTATGAAAAAGGAGGAAGGAGTTCCTTGTTCATATTCGTAACAATATAGTTTTTAAGGTACGCACTGCCTTTCAGCTGCAATTCTAGTCCTCTTTTAGCCGCTTCGTATTGAGTGAGCTTGGCATAATACGTCTCTTCTTCCTTGGGAAGATTCAGAATGTCCTTCTGATCCTTGAAACTCTCCATTGCATTTTCCAGCGAATCCAGGATGGTAATTATCTCTCCCAGCTGCCTGTCAATGTAAACCAGTGTGTTCTCGTTGATCTTGAATTTTGTTTTTAAAGAATTGTCAATATACACCTTGGACAGGGTATCCAGGAAAGTAACAGCCCTGCGGGGATTCTCATCTTCCAGGGAAAGCTGCAGAATGCCTGTATATTCCAGGTTCTCTATGGTAATATTTCCCTTATACTTATAGATCAGGTTCTCCCGGTTATGGACCACAAACTGGTAAACAATATTTTCAAACGATGAAATGGTGGTACTGTTAATCGCACTTGACTTATTGATCAATAAATAAAAATCGTTATTAATAATGGGCTCACCAAACTTATGCCGGATAACTACCTGCTGCGCATTTATTTCATACGATACTTCATAATCATCCACACCTGTAATCTTAAAAGTCAAAGGAAACTCATAAAAATCATCCGAATATATCTGGGCATTTACCTGAAACGGCGTGCCGGTGAAAACTTCCTTTGTCTGTATTCTCCCAACGATGTAAAACGAGATATCGGATTTTAATTTTGAGACTGTTTGGGAAATTAGGTCCGTAGATGTGATCACACGCTGTTCGTTGGCCATTTTCTCATACGTGCTGCTATACAAACCTAAACCCTGAAAAAGTCCTTCCTGGTAAGAATAGGTATTTTGTTCTGCCATAAGCAGCTGCGTGGTTGCCGCATAGATCCGGGGCAGTTTGTAAGAGTATAAATAAGCAGCCAGGACAGAAATTAAAAAGCAGAGAAGTATAATGAACCAGTTCTTAACAAAGGCCTTCCCAATCTTCTTAATATCCTTAATATCAATAATTGCATTATTCTTTTCAGCCACTTGGAGGGGTATCTGTTTAATTCACACAAATATAAAATTAATTTGAATGCAATTTTCTTTCCTTAAAAAATCACGATCTGCAAATTTACAATTCCCGATTTATTTTCTCAACGTGTTTCAGGGATTTATACCTTTACATAACTTAAGTCACCGGCATGCTGTTTTCAAAAGGCCAAAAAATTTTCGCACTGATATTCATCATATCATTTATCATCATGTTGTTTTTAGCATACCGCTCCGATGCAAAAATTCACAAAACCTATTACAAAAATGCGTGGGTGATATTGCTGGGCCTGATACTTGTCCTGGCAGCGCTTACAGTACTTATTAAGGCAACGCACTGAAAGTTATTCTCCTTTAAAAACAGGTTTCCGTTTCTCTAAAAATGCCTTCACTCCTTCCTTGTGATCGTAAGAATTTCCTGCTTCCTGCTGCAACTGCTCTTCCATGGAGAGCTGGGTGTCCAGGTCATTAAATAATCCGTTATTGAACAATCTCTTGGTAAGTCCAAGTCCTTTGGTAGGCATGGAAGCAAGTTTTTTTGCACATCCTAAAGCATCTTCCTGCAGTTTATCATCCGCCAGAACTTTCCAGATAAGGCCAAACTCCATTGCCTGCTGTGCTTTTATTTTTTCTGCCAGCATGGTCATGGCTGCGGCACGCTGCAAACCGGCTAAGCGGGGAAGAAAAAATGTGCCTGCGCTGTCCGGTATCAGCCCAATGTTTGAAAAGGACTGGATAAAAGAGGCACTTTCCGCGGCAAACGTGATATCGCATGCAAAAGCAATATTGGCTCCCGCACCGGCCGCCACTCCGTTCACGGCACAGATTACGGGCTTTTCTATATTTCTTATTTTCTGAATAATTGGGTTGTACGACTCACGTACCACATCCGCAATTTTCACATCGTGTGAAATCGCTTCCTGGAGGTCCTGTCCGGCGGAAAATGCCCGACCTTCTCCGGTGATATATACGCACCGGATATTTTTATCAGAAGTACACACATCCAGCGCATGCTGCACTTCCCCGGCCATCAAACGATTAAAACTATTTAACGTATCCGGGCGGTTAAGAATGATCTTCCCGATTGAATCTTCCGTTGAAAATTTTATAAATTGAACTGACATGATTATATATTTTTCCGAAAAGTAATTATTTTTTACAGAGAGTAAATGAAAAGCAGCTTATTTTGTTTGCAACATGTGAGCAAAATATATTCCGGTACGGTTTCTATTTTTTATTTTCGCCTGCCGGTTAAAGTCGATAAATAAACTATGGGAAATAAAACTGCTCCTGAAAGTGCCCACATCCGTTTTATTGCGCTGGGTGATTCATATACCATCTGCGAGGGAGCCAGCTGGGAAGAATCCTGGCCGGTTACGCTTACGGAAAAGCTAAGCAATGCAGGAATCCCCATTCAGCTTGTTGCGAATCCTTCACGGACAGGATGGACCACACAGGACCTGATCGAAAAAGAGTTACCCGTTTTTGACAGCTCCTCCCCTACTTTTGCCACGCTTCTCATTGGTGTGAATGACTGGGTGCAGGGAGTTACCATGGAATCTTACCGTATAAATCTGTGCTTCATTATTGATCACGTTCAGAAAAAGATCGGAAACAAGCTCCTGCTTATAACTATTCCCGACTTCAGCGTTACTCCGGAAGGTCCTAAATATTCCAAAGGAAGAAATATTCCGGAAGGATTACAGCAATTCAACCTGATCATTAAAGACGAAGCAAAAAAAAGAAACCTGGAGTGCGTGGATATTTTTCCCGCATCACTTGAAATGAAAGACAACCCGCTCCTCATCGCAGCGGATGGACTTCATCCTTCGTCCGGTGAATATGCTCTTTGGGAAAAACTGATATTTCCCGCGGCTTACAAGATTTTAAAATGATGCTGTATTCCTTTTCTTCCTTCGTCAAAATTCATACTTTTATACCGTTTTAATTATTCTTTTTGATGAAAAGGTTATATTCTTTTTTCCCGGTTCTATTTTTGTCAATGAGCTTTCTGTTCTATATCTCTGATTCCATCAACAACAATAATTCTTCTCAGAGTAAAGAAGTAACATCTGTATGCAACGGCAATAAGGAAAGTTTGCTGGAATATGAGCTTAAACGATTGCGCGATCCGGAAACAGGAACAATCCCACCATACATCCGCAGGCTGGAATTAAACTACGCAGCTTCCCTGCCGGGTTATCTCTCGGACCCTTCTTCTAAAATGTCCTCGATCAATTGGAAATCCCGCGGGCCCTGGCATGTGGGAGGAAGAACGAGAGCCTTTGCAATCGACGTTTCCAATCCCAGTATACTTCTTGCAGGTTCCACTTCGGGCGGAATGTGGACCTCTTTGAACGGCGGCATTTCCTGGATACAAAACTGGAATGCAGTTCATCAAAGTGTTTCCTGCATTGCCCAGGATACACGTACGGGAAAGACAAATACCTGGTACATAGGTACGGGTGAAGGATACGGACAATCGGCAAGTACGAATGGATCCGGCGGGTATTACCTTGGCAATGGCATGTACAAATCCACCGACGGCGGGCAAACCTGGAATTCTCTTCCGGCAACCGTTTCAGGTACTCCTCAATCCTTTGACAATGTATGGGATATTATCTGGAACACAGCTACAAATCCTGCCGACATGATAAAGGACGTGGTATATGCTGCAACATATAACGCCATCCTAAAAAGTTCCGACGGCGGAGTTTCATGGACCGTGGCAAAGGGAAGCACCACTACAGGTCCGTTTTCGTATTTCACCGACGTAGCGGTTTCTGCTAACGGAATAATTTACGGTACGCTCAGCAGCGATGGTTCTCAAAAGGGCATTTATCGTTCAGCCGACGGTCTTACATGGACAAACATTACTCCTTCCGGCTTTCCAGCTATTTACGGAAGAATAAAGATAGGGATCGCTCCTTCGGATGAAAACCAGGTCTATTTTTTCGCATCTGCAACAACCGGCTTTGGAACACCGGATACAAATCTTTCCGGAGTTGTGGAATGGAACAGTCTCTGGAAATACGACCACACGATCTCAGGAGGAAAATGGTTCAATCTCTCTGCAAACCTCCCCACAGCAGGAGGCCCCTTTGACAAGCAATATACACAGGGTGGTTACAACATGACACTAAAAGTTCATCCGGCAGACACCGCCATTGTTTTCCTGGGAGGTACAAATTTGTATCGTTCAACCTCAGGATTCTTCAATCCGAACAATACCAGTCTTATCGGAGGATATGAAAAAGGCACTGCTCCTCCTGTTATAAACCTGTATCCCAACCATCACCCGGATCAGCATGAACTTGTTTTCAGTCCTGGTGATCCTGAAATCATGTACAGTACAAATGGCGGGGGAATTTTCAAAACAATGAAGAACACTGCCTCAACAGTTACATGGACACCCCTTAATAACGGATACCTTACTTCCCTATTTTACACAGTGGCTGTGGACCCTACCGGTCCCAACGACAGTACGATTATAGGAGGAGCACAGGATAACGGCAACTGGTTTATAAATTCAAACAATGCCCTTGCCACCTGGTCACAACCGTGGAATGGGAATGGCTCTTATTGCGCAATTGCAAATAACAAGCTGAATTATTATTTCTCGGTTCAAAACGGAAAAATGATAAGAGCCACCCTGGATGCATCCGGTGCAGTTCAGGCATTTTCAAGGATCGATCCCATCGGAGGAAAGGGATATCAATTTATTAATCCCTATGTTCTTGACCCGAACAACAACAACACGATGTATCTGGCAGGCGGAAAGATTCTGTGGAGAAACAATGCGCTGAATACAATTCCCATGAACAGCAATTGGGATTCTATCAGTACAGGATGGACCGCATTTCCGGATACCGTACCTGTGCCGAATGCAAGAATCACAGCTATTGCGGTTTCAAAAAACCCTGCCAATGTTCTATACTACGGAACAAGCAGCCAAAGCGTTTACAGAATTGACAACGCGAATACCGGCACTCCGAAAGCAACGGACATCACGGGCCCTCTGTTTCCAATGGGAAATGTTTCTTGTATTGCTATTGATCCGCTGGATTCCAGGAAAGTAATGGTAGCATTTTCAAATTATAATATTTACAGCATATTTTATTCCACCGATGCAGATGCTGCCAGCCCCACCTGGACAAAGGTTGCAGGCAATCTTGAACAAAATACAACAGGAACCGGAAACGGGCCATCGGTCAGATGGGTAAGCATTTTACCGGTTTCAGACGGAACTGTGTTTCTTGCAGCTACGAGCACCGGCCTGTATGCCACAGACACACTGGCGGGGGCTTCCACTTCCTGGATCCAGCAAGGAGCAAGCACCATTGGCAATTCGATTTGCAACATGATAGACTGCCGCCTCTTTGACGGCCTCGTAGCCGTTGCAACACATTCGCATGGAATCTTTTCAGCCAACATTAAAAGTGTGAACGATGTTCTGTCGTCACAGAATATCGGAAGCTTCCATTTTAACCTGGAAAATTTTCCCAATCCTTTCAGTAATTCAACAACTATCCATTTCATGCTGGCTAAAAATTCAAGAATAAAACTGAGCCTGTACGATGTTCACGGAAAATTGATCCGAACATTGGCAGATGACGAATTTCATCCGGGGGAACACCGCATTCATTTTTCAGAAAACACTCTTGCCCCCGGAGTTTACTACTATTCTCTTAAATGCAGGGAAACAGGACTGTCGCCCGATAAGCATTCTGAATACTGGCAGGCAACGGAAACAAAAAAAATGATTATCCTTAGATAATGGAAATAAACGCCTTTTATACTGAATGCCTGTGAATAGCTTTGATTACTACACCTGGGTCTGGCTGCCGCTACTAATATTTGTTTCGAGAATCGGCGATGTTACGCTGGGCACGCTCAGGCATGTAATGACGTCGCGCGGCCACAAAAACCTTTCTCCTTTTTTTGGTTTTTTCGAGGTGCTTATCTGGATCATCGTAGTGAGCCAGATCATGAAGCAAGCCACTAATTTTGCCTGTTATATAGGATGGGCTGCCGGGTTTGCTGCAGGGAATTACATCGGGCTTTTGATCGAAGAACGAATAGCGCTTGGACTGCAGATCATACGCATCATATCCAGCCTGGACTGCGGAAAAATGATAACCGAACTGCAGGCGGCAAATCATGGAATCACCGTGATAGACGCCCAAGGGTCAAAAGGGCCTGTAAAAATTATTCTAACAGTTGCGAAAAGAAAAAACATTGAGCAGATCATAGAGATAATTCAAAGGTATAATCCCGATTCTTTTTATTCCATCGAAGATATACGTGATGTAAAAAGAGGGGTTTTTACCAGCAACGATACCTCCATTCTCAAACAGCTATTTTCACCTCAAAAAAAATAAACTATGGAAAAAGCAAAAGTTATTTATGCAGAAAAGGCACCGAAACCCATTGGCCCATACAGCCAGGCAATCCTTCACGGAAATATGTTATTTGTCTCCGGCCAGGTAGCATTCATCCCACATACAAACGACCTGGACCTTTCAACCATTGAGAATGAAACAAAACAGGTCATGGAGAATATCAAAACCATTGTGGAAGAAGCCGGTATGACCATGAGCAACATTGTTAAAACAAGCATATTTCTGGTGGATATGAATAATTTTGGAAAGGTAAACGAGGTATACGGAAAATATTTTACTGCTAACCCGCCTGCACGTGAAACGGTTCAGGTATCCGCCCTTCCCAAAAAGGTGAACGTAGAAATTTCCGTAATTGCTATCAGGTAAATTGTACATTTATACATGGCATAGTAATTGACAACTACAATCAACCATTAAAACAACACTCCGATGAAAAAAATCATTTTCACTGCAAGTGCTCTTTTATTCAGCATACTGATGTATGCTCAAACCGAAGGCAAATCTCAATCTGCTGAAACGGCTACTCCTGCAACGCAGCCGCCACCCAGAACCACCAATCCCAACCAACCGGTCCCGCAGGCAGAAACATCTGCTCCGCAAACAGATCCGCCCCCGCGCACGGTTGCTCCTCCTGCACCGAAAACAGGAAAACCAAGACAAGTAGCTCCTGTTTCAAATCCACCTCCAATAAAACCCGCACCCATGTTAAACAACCAAAAACCTGCAGTGGAACACGATCACGGGCAGCATAAAGATCATGGAAAACATAAGGGCGAAATAAAGCACGGTCACGAAAAAAATGATCATGACCACAAAAAAGAGCATAAAGATCACGATAAGGAAAAGAAAAAGGAAGATTGATCGAACATCTGATACTCTTAAAGCGGGTTTAATCTTGCATTAAACCCGCTTTTATTTTGAGCACCATGAAGGATTACTCAGCAATACTTTCTCATTTCAAGATCGATTTATTGAATGAAATGCAGAAAAAATCGGTGGAAAGTATTTTAAAACCTTCCGACGTTATTCTTATTTCTCCTACCGGATCGGGTAAAACACTGGCATTTTTATTATCCGCCATGCAATTGGTAAACAGGAATATCCACGGGGTACAGATCCTGATCCTGGTCCCTACCCGTGAACTTGCACAGCAGATCGAACAGGTATTTAAACAGATGAAAACAGATATCAGGATCAGTTGTTGTTACGGCGGCCATCCTATTCAAATTGAAAAAAATAATCTTTTACAACCACCGGCCATACTGGCCGGAACACCCGGCAGAATAGCACACCACCTGGATAAGGGTCATGTATCTGCAGATAAAATAACTGTCCTGATACTGGATGAGTTTGACAAATCCCTGGATGCCGGTTTTGAAGGAGAAATGTCATTTATTATTTCCCGATTAACCGGCCTTCGGAAAAGAGTACTGACATCGGCAACCACCTTAAACGAAATACCGGAATTTGTCGGATTGCAAAATGCCATCACACTGGATTTTACCAATACTCCTGAACAGAGCAATTCTTCTCTGACAATAAAAACTGTAAAGGCCAGAGGTATTGATAAAATGGAGGCATTAACATTGTTAATCGGAAAATTATCCGGATCAAAAATAATTTTTTGCAATCACCGCGATGCTGTGGAGAGAATAAGTGAACATTTAAATAAACTTAAAATAACCCATGGCACGTATCATGGAGGCCTGGATCAGATTGACCGGGAAAAAGTACTGATCAAATTAAAAAACGGCAGTATTAGTTTATTGATCTCAACGGACCTGGCATCCAGAGGACTGGATATCCCTGAAATTGAATGCATCATCCATTATCAGTTGCCGGCAACAGAAGATATAATGACCCATCGCAATGGCCGTACAGCCAGAATGCATGCCAGTGGAAACGCCTATCTATTATTAAAGGAAACAGATCATTTGCCTTCTTTCCTAAAGAATACTCCCGACGAGGAAGCCCTTCCCGACAAATTTGTTTTCCCGAAAGCAAGTGACTGGGAAACACTGTATATATCCGCCGGAAAAAAAGATAAGATACATAAAACGGATATTGCAGGAATGCTGCTTCAAAAAGGAGCGCTTAAAAAAGAGGACCTGGGGAAAATAGATGTGCTGGATCATTCTGCTTATGTCGCTATCAGAAAGGAGAAGATCAGAAGAACCATCCAGCTGATTCAAAACGAAAAAATCAAAAATAAAAAAGTGAAATTTAAAATCTCGACCTGAAATAAATACCAACAATATTTCTATCTTGCACAAACATTTCAGGATAAACACCTGACTGGTAAACATGATCAAACAACTCCATCTCCGGATCACTCCTGCTACGGCCTATAGCGATGATGCGCTCACAGAGCACATAGCATCGGATCTGAAAATCTCCAAAAATGAAATATCAGGTATCCGCCGGATCCGCCAATCCATTGATGCACGCAGCAGGAACGTAATGATACAGGTTCAGGTGGAAGTATTTATCAATGAACCACCCCGGAGGGCAGAAACAGAGAAAATAAACCTTAAAAATGTTTCCGCAGCTGACCCGGTCATTATTGTAGGAAGCGGTCCTGCAGGGCTTTTTGCGGCCATCAAATTAATTGAGTCCGGAGTAAAACCTATCGTTCTGGAAAGAGGCAAAGAAGTTTCGGCCAGGAGAAGGGACCTGGCTGCATTGATGAAGCAATGCATTGTTAATCCTGAAAGCAACTATTGTTTCGGGGAAGGCGGTGCAGGAACTTATTCCGACGGTAAGCTATACACCCGCTCCGGCAAACGGGGCAGTATAGAACGTATACTCCACTTATTTGTAAAACACGGAGCGGACGAACGGATACTGTACGAAGCACATCCCCACATCGGAACCAACAAACTGCCTCAGATAATTACACGCATGCGTAAAACGATTACGGAATGCGGAGGGGAAATTCATTTCAACAGCCGGGTTTCTGAATTGATGGTAAACAGCGGTCTGTGCACAGGCGTTAAACTTGCCGGCGGTGAAATAATAAACGGAAGATCCGTTATACTTGCAACAGGTCATTCCGCACGGGATGTATTTTTTATGCTTCAGCGCCAGCATATTCTCATAGAGGCAAAACCGTTTGCTTTAGGAGTGCGTATCGAACACCCGCAGCAGCTAATTGACAGTCTTCAGTATCACTGCGATTTACGGGGAAACTACCTTCCCCCGGCATCTTATAGCCTGGTTCATCAGGCAGGCGGTAAAGGTGTATTTTCCTTTTGCATGTGCCCGGGAGGGATCATTGCTCCTGCCATGACCAATGCCGGAGAAATTGTCGTAAACGGATGGTCGCCGTCCCGAAGAAATAATCCCTATGCAAACAGCGGATTGGTCGTAAGTGTGGATAGCGAAGACTTTAAGCCATTTATGAAACACGGCGCGCTGGCCGCTTTGCATTTTCAACAGGCAGTGGAACAAAAAGCATTTGCAGCCGGCGGAAACAACCTGAAAGCCCCAGCACAACGGGTAACTGATTTCATAGCGGGAAAAACATCGGCGTCCCTGCCTGCCAGTTCTTATTTTATCGGAACGACCTCTGTTCATTTGAATGACGTACTGCCGCAGGAAGTAGCTAAAAGATTACGTGAAGGACTAATCGCTTTTGGCAAAAAAATGAAAGGCTATGTTACAGAAGAAGCAATTATGGTTGCTACCGAGTCGCGCACTTCCTCTCCGGTACGGATTCCCAGGGACAAAATAACGCTTCAGCACCCTCAGGTAAAAGGACTTTATCCCTGCGGAGAAGGTGCGGGTTATGCCGGAGGCATTGTTTCAGCAGCGATGGATGGAGAAAAATGTGCGGAAATGGCCGCACTAAACAAGTAAGAATCTATCTGCCGCATTCCCGCTCTACGGTTTCATGAAACAGCTGCATCAGGAATTTTGTATTCTTCCCTACTTTTCCGTTTCCGATTCGTTTTGCATCGATCCGGACTACGGGAGTTATGCCCCGGGTGGTACCGGTTATAAAACATTCTGTACAGGAGTTCAACTCCTTTTTTAAAACCGGTCTCACTTCTACTTTAAATTGCTTTTTAGCCAGTTGCAAAACTGCTTTCCGGGATACACCGCTCAGTACATTCTCATCAGCAGTAACCAATGTATCTCCGTGAAACAAAAAGAAATTATTCCGCGTGGTTTCCAGTACCTTACCGTTGTGGCAATAAAGTGTATCCTGGGCTTTCCGCTTCCTTCTGACATCCGCCAGGCGAATAGCAGTAAGATAATTGGTGGTTTTTACGACCGCCATTTCCCGGCTGTGCTCATGCGTAATGAGCTTAATTCCTTTTTCCGACCACCAGCGGGGATATTCGGGCAAGTCTTCCACAAGTAGAAATAAATTGGATCTCGCTGAAGGCAGGTAAGAATCAAGGGAGTATCCGCCGGTAAGCAAAAGCCGTATGCCAAGATCCCGACCCTTATTCATTTTCAGCAGCCGGTAAATGACTCGGACTATTTCCTTTTCAGCAACCGGAAGCTTAAGCTTCATTTCATCTGCAGAATTTTCAAAACGATCCAGGTAGTCCTTCATACGGAAAGGCTTTCCGTAATAAGTCCTCATGAAATCAAATACCCCATAGCCCCGGAGCATCACTAAATCAGAAATTCCGACTTTAATGACACTCTTCTTCAGTATTTTACCGTTTGCGTAGCAGTAGTAATCCATAAATTTCCGGAAAATGAAACGATGTAAAAATACGAAATGGCTTGCTTGTTTTTAATACTTTTGCTAAACTAAATTTTACCGTTCGTATATTTCGTACAAATCCGCTTTCGAAAGATTTATGAACTTTTCCTCCAGGTATATTGAAGACGTCATAAACGAGTTCGCAAAACTCCCGGGTGTTGGCAGAAAGACCGCAACCCGGTATGTGCTGCACATACTGAAACAGGATACGAAAGAAACAGAGCAATTTGCCGCAGCACTCATTAACCTGAAAAAAGAACTGAAGCATTGCTCGGTTTGCCACAATATTTCCGATAAGGAAATCTGCACTATTTGCTCCAACCACAACCGCGACCGAACTTCGCTTTGCATTGTAGAAGATATACGTGATGTAATGGCCATTGAAGGCACCCAGCAATACAAAGGCCTTTACCATGTTCTTGGCGGGATCATCTCTCCGCTGGATGGAATCGGTCCTGCCGACCTGAACATTGAATCACTTGTACGGAGAATAGCAAACGGAGAAATAAAAGAAGTTATCATGGCGCTGAGTACAACCATGGAGGGTGATACCACCAATTTTTACCTCTACAAAAGACTTAAAGAATTTAATGTAATGATTACCACCATAGCACGCGGAATTGCAATTGGAGATGAGCTGGAATATGCCGATGAAATAACCCTGGGACGTTCGATCACAAACAGGATCCCGTACGAAAACGCGAGTACATCCCGATGAAACTATCCATCATTATTGTCAACTACAACGTTGAATATTTTCTGGAACAATGCCTGAACTCCGTTATCAAGGCATCCAGGGATATTCCCCACGAAATTATTGTGGTTGACAATAGCTCTGTGGATGGCTCCGTGGATATGGTAAAGAAAAAATTTCCCGGCTTACAACTGATAGCCAATGAAAAAAATGTTGGTTTTTCTGCAGCAAATAACCAGGCGATACGCATAGCAAAGGGCGAATACGTCCTTTTACTGAACCCCGATACGGTTGTCCAGGAAGATACTTTTGAAAAGACCATAAAATTCATGGGTGCGCATCCGGATGCAGGCGGACTGGGTGTTATGATGCTGGATGGGAAAGGAAACTTTTTACCTGAATCCAAGCGTGGACTTCCCACCCCATCGGTTGCATTTTACAAAGTATTCGGCCTGGCAGCGCTTTTCCCGGCATCCAAAACGTTTGGCAAATACCATTTGGGTTACCTGGATAAGAACAAAATTCATGAAGTAGATGTGCTTGCAGGCGCTTTCATGCTGATCCGTAAATCCGCGCTTGATAAAACAGGGCTGCTGGATGAAACTTTCTTTATGTACGGGGAAGACATTGACCTCTCCTACCGTATTACCCTAGCTGGTTTTAAGAATTATTATTTTCCCGAAACCCGCATTATCCATTACAAAGGAGAAAGTACAAAGAAGAGCTCGGTGAATTACGTGCTGGTTTTCTACAATGCAATGGCAATCTTCGCTAAAAAGCACTTTGCAAAGGACCAGGCAAAACTTTTTTCGCTTCTGATTTACCTGGCGATCACCTTGCGGGCGGGAGTGGCAGTTCTGAAAAGATTTATCAAACACATTTTTATTCCCCTGATAGACGCGACTATTCTGTATGCGGGACTATATTACATAAAGAACTATTACGAGCATAACATTAAGTTCCTGGAGGGAGGAGCCTATCCGACGAACCTGGTATTTATCGCATTCGGGATATATGTGCTTATTTGGATATCATCTGTTTTTCTCAGCGGCGGATATGATAAACCCATACGGCTGCAGAAAATTGTGAGAGGGATATTCCTGGGGACAGGCATCATTTTATCCCTGTATGCCCTGCTACCGGAAGAATATCGCTTTTCCCGTGCACTGATCCTGATGGGCGCCGGATGGGCAACCATTTCCCTGCTGGGTACGCGGATGCTTTTTCACCTTTTCAGGATCAAAGACTTTGCCCTGGAAGGAAGCAGCTCTAAACGCATAGCGATTGTAGGAAGCGAAGAAGAATACAAAAGAGTATATGGGTTGTTAAAAGAATCTTCCGTAAAGATCGGATTTGCCGGCTTTGTGAATACGGAAGGCTCGGAACACAAAACGGAAAACTACATCGGGAAACTGAACCAGCTTCATGAGATCATTGAGATTTATAAAATAGACGAGATAATTTTTTGCGCTAAGAATATATCCTCTGAAAAAATAATCGATTCAATGACAGAATCTGACATTGAATTCAAAATTGCGCCCCAGGGCAGTTCCTCCATTATCGGAAGTAACTCCATTGATACGGCCGGCGACCTGTATTCTATTGATGTAAATGCTGTGACCAAACCTGCAAATCAGAGAAAAAAAATAATCATAGATATCTTATTATCAGGACTTTTACTTATATTATCTCCTGTATTAGTTTTCGTAATAAAACACCCCTTCAACTACCTTTTAAATTGCTTAAAAGTGCTGTCGGGATTCAGGACCTGGGTGGGTTACGAGCAGACCCAGGACTTTTCAGAAAAACGAAAAGGAATTCTCTTTCCCGCGGATGCGCTGAAAGATAAAACCATCACTCCGGAAATGTCAGAGCGATTGAATAAGATTTATGCGCAGGATTATAGCGTAAGAAATGATATAATTATTATTCTGAAAGGGATCCGGAACCTTGGCAGGTAAATTACGTTACGCGGAACGCGCGCTTGTCCCCGCTTCCGAAAAAAAAAATTATGACAACCTTTATTTCAAGACCTTCTGTACAAGATCCGCCGCTTCCTGAAGCTCAATAGCAGAATGCACTTTCAGACCCGATCCGTCAATGATCTTCTTAGCTTCAACCGCATTGGTTCCCTGTAAGCGCACAATAATAGGAACATTAATAGTTCCCATATTCTTATATGCATCCACAATTCCTTGTGCCACACGATCGCAGCGCACAATTCCTCCAAAAATGTTCACAAGAATCGCCTTCACATTTGAATCCTTCAGGATAATACGGAAAGCCTGTTCTACCCGGGCCGCATTTGCGGTTCCTCCCACATCCAGGAAGTTAGCAGGTTCGCCGCCCGAAAGCTTAATGATATCCATCGTTCCCATGGCAAGGCCTGCACCGTTTACCATACAGCCCACATTCCCATCGAGCTTGACATAATTGAGCTCATGCTTTCCTGCTTCCACCTCCGTAGGATCTTCTTCCAGGATATCACGCATAGCAGCATAATCCTGGTGACGGTACATGGCATTATCGTCCAGCGCCACTTTTGCATCCACCGCTATAATTTTATTGTCCGAGGTCTTCAGCAAAGGATTGATCTCAAAAAGGGAAGCATCGATTGTTTCATACGCCTTGTAGAGTGATCCTACAAATTTTGTCATATTCTTGAATGCATCCCCGCTCAGTCCAAGGTTGAAAGCAACCTTCCTGCATTGAAAATCCCTCAGCCCTACTTTAGGATCTATTTCCTCTTTAAATATTTTTTCGGGAGTTTTTGCTGCCACTTCTTCTATCTCCATTCCGCCCTCCTGGGAATAAACGATCATATTCCTGCCCGTATTGCGGTTCAGCATCACGCTCATGTAAAACTCCTTGGTGGGTGTTGCACCCGGGTAATATACATCCTGGGCCACCAGTACTTTGTGCACTATTTTTCCCTGAGGACCGGTCTGATGAGAAATCAGCTTCATACCTAAAATGGCTTGTGCTTTCTCTTTTACATCGTCCAGGGTCTTGGCAAGCTTCACACCACCTGCTTTCCCTCTTCCACCCGCGTGCACTTGTGCTTTTATGATCCACACCGGCGTTTGCGTCTGCTGATGCAATTCTTTTGCAGCAGTTACTGCCTGTTCTACTGATTCGGCCACGATGCCTTCCTGCACGGTCACTCCGAAACTTTTTAAGATCTGCTTGCCTTGGTATTCATGTAAGTTCATAGATGTGGTTTAAACACTTGTTCTCTTTCTCCGGAACAGCTTTCGTCAGCTGCACAAAAGAACAGAGAATAATGTGTGAGCAGGCGAATATAGTAACTATTTGTATTTTCACGCCTTCAAAACATCCATAACATCTAAACAAATTTCGTTCGGAGGATTGAAAAGAATTAATGATCTCGGCAAAAGACATACATAAATCCTACTCTTCCCTGAAAGTTCTCAAAGGTGTTTCCTTGGAAATAAAAAAAGGAGAAATTGTATCCATTGTAGGCGCATCTGGCGCAGGAAAAACAACACTGCTTCAGATTCTCGGCACCCTGGACAAAGCGGATCAAGGGGAAGTAACGATCAATGATACCCGCCTTGGCTCCTTAAGCGAAAGGAAGCTGGCTGATTTCCGAAACAGGCAGATAGGATTTGTTTTTCAGTTTCATCATTTGCTGCCTGAGTTCACCGCGCTGGAAAATGTATGCCTGCCGGCTTTCATTGCTCAAAAACCCAGGTCTGAAACCGAAACAAAAGCAAAAGAACTGCTGGATTTTCTGGGACTCAGCGAACGTGCTCAGCATAAACCCGCAGAACTTTCGGGAGGTGAACAGCAAAGAGTGGCTGTGGCGCGCGCACTCATCAATAGCCCAGCTGTAATTTTTGCGGATGAACCTTCAGGAAACCTGGACTCTGCTACCGCAAAAGAGCTTCATAAATTGTTTTTTACCCTCCGGGAGAATTTCCAGCAGACCTTCGTCATTGTGACTCACAACGAGGAGCTTGCCGATATGGCAGACAGAAAACTGGTTATGAAAGACGGCCTGATGTCCGCTTAACCGGTACTCAGGATACAACAGACTTTTTCTGGGCAGGATATTTTTTCAGAAACCCCTGAATATTCTTTTCCACCCTGTTTAAAACGTCCGAAGCATCCGTACGGTTAAATTTCTCCCCGAGGATGTTTTCATAAAGCTCAATATAGCGATCGGAAATATTTTTAACCACTTCTTCCGTCATTTCAGGAATTTGCTGACCGTCTTTTCCCTGAAAACCATTTGCCATCAGCCATTCCCTTACAAACTCCTTTGACAGCTGCTTCTGCGCCTCCCCTTTTGCCTGCCGAGCTTCGTAGCCTTCCTTGTAAAAATAACGTGAGGAATCAGGCGTATGAATTTCATCAATCAGGTATATCTTACCATCCGCCTTTCCAAACTCATACTTGGTATCCACCAGTATCAATCCCATCTTGGCAGCGAGTTCGGTTCCGCGTTTAAAAACAGCACGGGTATATTTTTCCAGTTGCTCGTAATCTTCTTTTGAAACAATGCCCTGTTTAAGAATCTCTTCCTTTGAAATATCCTCATCATGGCCAACGGATGCCTTGGTGGTAGGAGTAATAATCGGTTCCGGGAATTTATCATTCTCTTTCAGTCCTTCCGGAAGCTTTACGCCGCACAATTCACGCTTGCCGGATTTGTAAGTTCTCCAGGCATGTCCGCTCATGTATCCCCTGATAACCATTTCCACTTTAAACGGGTCACACATTCTTCCCACGGTCACCATCGGATCGGGAGAGTCGATCACCCAGTTGGGGACTATATCCGAAGTTGCTTTGAGAAACTTTGCGGCGATCTGATTCAGCACCTGCCCTTTGTAAGGAATTCCTTTGGGCAGAACCACATCAAAAGCAGATATCCTGTCGGATACCACCATCACTAACAGTTCATCGTTGATATTGTATACATCGCGGACTTTCCCTTTGTAAAAACTTTTTTGTCCGGGAAATTTAAAATTAGTGGAAGTAATAGCTTGCATATTGGTTAAATATTATTTTCCATTTTCCTTGTTTCTTTCATACGCATCAATGACGCTCTTTACAATTTTATGCCGGACCACATCACTGCCATCCAGGTGGATGAAATCTATTCCCTGAATGCCTTTCAGAATATATTCAGCATTCAGCAAACCCGAAGGGTGATTTCTCGGCAGATCTATCTGGGTAACATCCCCGGTAATAATAAATTTTGCAGTAGCACCCATCCTTGTTAAAAACATTTTCAGCTGCCCGGCCGTGGCGTTCTGTGCTTCATCCAGAATCACATAAGCATGATCGAGGGTTCTTCCGCGCATAAAAGCAAGAGGTGCAATTTCCAGCACCCGGTTTTCCATGTAATACTGCATCTTTTCGGCAGGGATCATATCGTACAATGCATCGTAGAGAGGCTGCAGGTAAGGATCCAGCTTTTCCTTCATATCCCCGGGAAGAAAGCCCAGGCTTTCTCCTGCTTCCACAGCGGGGCGGCACAACACGATACGCCGTACTTCTTTGTTTTTAAGCGCCCTTACGGCCATGGCCACCGCCGTATAGGTTTTTCCTGTCCCGGCCGGCCCGATCGCAAAGATCACATCGTTCTGCTTCGCGCTTTCCACCATCCTGCGCTGGTTTGCCGTTCTGGCTTTCACAATAATTCCGTTATTCCCAAAAACAATAACGTCGTTCGCCTCCATGGGCGAAACATTCAGATGCCCATCGTTACCTGTCAGTATCTGTTCAATGGCATCCTCGGTCATCCGGCCATGTCCGGAAAAATAATGCTGCAGGGAATTAATTCTTTTTTCAAACTTATCAAGTTCTTCCTGTTCTCCCAAAACCTTCAATGTATCGCCACGCGCAACAATTTTAAGTTTTGGAAATTGTTTTTTGATAAGGTACAGGTTACGATCGTTTATCCCGTAAAACTCTACAGGATTGTCGGATTCAATGCGGATGAGTAGTTCGTTCAAAGCGGAGGGATTGAGGGTTTGATAAGTTGATGGATCAATGAATTATCTTCTTTGTTTAACTTTGCAGCAAAATAAAGCAAAAAACATTTTGGCTTTTGAACAAATAGTCAACATTCGTCCTGTCTTGACACAGTATACTGAACTTAAATTTTGACCCTGTGGCTATTATCACTCTCACAACGGATCTTGGACTAAACGATTACTATGCGGGTGCTTTAAAAGGATCCATCCTTAGCCAGATGCCCGAAGTCACCCTGGTAGATATCACCCATTCCGTACCTCCGTTCGATATCCGCCACGCCGCCTATGTAGTAAGGCAAGCGTATCCCAATTTTCCAAAAAATTCCGTCCATATCCTGGGAGTAAATGCCGAAGCCACCCCAAGTCAAAATCACCTTGCCATTTATTGTGACGGGCATTACTTTATCGGAACAGACAACGGAATATTTTCACTTCTTTTTGAAAAAGTACCGGACAAGATATATGACCTGAGCAACGTTCGCCAGGACACTGACCTGCTCATCTTTCCAGTAAAGGATGTTTTTGTCAAAGCCGCCTGCCACCTTGCCCGCGGAGGAACCCCTGAAGTGCTCGGTGCGCAACAGGAAGATTTCCGAAAAGTGGATACGGTAAACCCCGTGTTTACAGACAATACGCTGCATGGCACGGTAATATATGTGGACTACTATGGAAACGCCGTTGTGAACATCACTAAAAAGCTCTTTACGGATTCTGTGAAAGGAAGAAAATTCACCATTGAGTTTCAGGGAGAGGAAATATCCGACATATCCCAGCGTTATAATGAGTCTGCTGGCGGAAATATCCTGGCACTGTTTAATTCAGCCGGGCACCTGGAGATCGCGCAGGTGCAGGACAGTGTATCCCGATTGTATAATTTATCGGCAGGAAGCTCCGTTACGATCCGGGTTTCGGATTAAGTCTTACTCTTCAAATAACATGAACAGATTTTCTTTTCTTCTTTTAGTCCTGCTTCCATTCAGCCTTACGGCGCAAATAATTCACGATGGACTGGAATTCAGCAGGACAGACTTCAACCTCCGGAAAACCGAAAACTGGGTAAGCAGTATAGACACCGTTCAAATTACAAACCTGACAGAAAAGAAAATACACTTACTCAAGCAAAAAGATCCAAGAGGATTTGAAATCCGCTTTCCGGAAAAAAGTATTGATCCGGGGAAAACCGAGATACTTGAAATCATTTTCAGGCCAAAAGAAACCGGAAAATTCAATATCTCCTTCCCTATTTATCACAGCGCTTCCCTAACACCGGTAACGATCACTTACAAGGGAGAAATACTGAGCTTTGATGAGTTTTCGGAAGTCGCTTGTCCTTCTTTTTACAAGCCTAATCTCAAGCCGCCTGTTTTCGAGCTGGAGATAAGTGTCATCGACTCCGCTTCTAAAAAGCCACTGGGAAATTCATTCATTGAATTGACAAAAGGCGAATACTATTCCCAGCATAAAACGGATATTGACGGAACGTACAGGCAGCCGGGAAGCATTAATTACTACACAGTGCTTGCCGAGCATCCGGGTTATCAGAGCAGAACAGCAGGGAAACACCTTAATCCCAAAAACAGAAAAATGACCGTCGCACTGCCTGCTCTCCGTGAAAAGACAGAAACAGATATTCCCGCGGACACGGCACCTTTAATCGTCAAGAATGTTCTGCCGGAACCACCGAAAACAGTACTGCATTTTCCGCTTTCGGATTACAAAAAAAATAATATCATTTTTTTAATCGATAAGTCATCCAGTATGAACAAGCCAGACTGCATGCCTTTGCTGCAGGTTGCTATGACCCAACTGGCGAATATGACAAGACCGGAAGACAGGATCACCATCATCACGTATGCCAATGAGTCCAGAGTAGTATTACCCGGCACTCCGGGCAACGAACATCAGAAAATAACGGATGTTATTGATCAGCTTAAATGCGGAGGAAGAACAGAGGGAGGAAAAGCAATACATACTGCTTACAAAAATGCAGAAGAGAATTTCATTAAAGGAGGGATCAATCAGATCATCATTGCAACCGATGGTGGATTTAACGGTTTATCTGAAAACGAAACAGAACTAATGCAGTTGGTTGGATCCAAAACAAAAGAAGGAATTAAACTATCTGTTCTCGCATTCGGGCAGAACAGGTTCGGAAAAGCCCATATTACCAGGCTGGCAAAACAAGGAGAAGGTTTTTACCTGTTTGTTGGAAACACAGAAGATGCCTCGGTAAAACTCAATGAAACCATTAAATTACAATCCAGGGTCCAATAAAATTCACCGGAATACGTTCTTACGACTGTTGAAAAAATCAATTGGAATTTTTACCCTTTATATGTACGTTTGCAAGAGTTAAAATTTCATCCAAACTTCTGAATATGAAAAAAATCCTATCCTTTCTGACGCTGTGCATTGCTTTAGCATTTACAAAAGCTTTCTCACAAACCGTTTACATCAACCAAACCGGGACCACTTTTCATACCAAAGCCTGTGCACTTTATACAAAAAATTTCGAAGGTGTTCCGTTGTGGAAAGCCCGGGATGTATACGGGAAAAAACCGTGTAAAAAATGTAATCCTCCCACAAAGGAAGTAAAGACAGCGCCCAAGAAAAAGCCGGTTAAAAAGAAAGCGCCTGTTAAGAAAGCACCGGCTAAGGCATAAGTCACATGCTGGCGAAAGCAACAGTATAGAAAAACAGGTTATTTTTGTCATTCAAAACATTTCTCTTATGAAAAAAATAGCCTTGGGTTTCGGCCTCCTTTTATTTATTTCAACCCTCCGGGCCCAGCCATTTCCGGATAGCCATGCCGATGGAAAATATTACACAGTCAACGGTGCAAAAATCTGGACAGTTAGCTTTGGGAAAGGAGATCCTATTTTTTTCATTGCAGGAGGTCCGGGTGGTTCGCACATTGGGCTGAGAAGTTTTGATTCTCTTTCTGCGACAAATACCCTGGTTTATTTTGACGGCTTCGGACGCGGCAAATCGGATACAGCCAAAAATCTAAGTGAGTATTCTCTCTCCAGGGATATCCAGGACCTGGAAGGGCTGAGAAAAGCCATGGGCTTCTCTAAAATAAATATACTCGGTCATTCTTACGGAGGGTTGGTTGCTCAAGGCTACGCGATTCAATACCCAAACAATGTGAACCACCTGGTGCTTGCCAATACCTTTCACAGTTTTATAATGTGGCAGGAAAACGATGACAACTCCAACCACGAGATAAAGACAAATTATCCCGAAGTATGGGATTCGTTAATGATCATACGGGAAAAAGGAGCTGTTTCAAGCGATCCCCTTCACCAGGAACTTTATGGTAAAGTGCCGTATGGTTTTTTGTATGCCTACAACCCGGATAATTTCAGAAACAGGGGAAGAAAAAAACCATATCCAAATTCCTTCAATTCAAAGTTATACTATCAAATGGTTGGCAAAGACGGAGATTTTATCGTCGGAAGCGATATCGGTGATTTCGACTTCAGAAAACAACTCAAAGATCTCAAAATGCCTATCCTTATAATAGGGGGCAGGTATGACCGTGTAGCCGTTCCAAGCATGATGGTAAAATACAAAGAGTATTGCCCGCAGGCAAAGTTTGTCATATTCGAACGCAGCGGGCATAACCCCCAGGTGGAAGAGCCAACGGCTGCACTTGCACTGATCAGAGAATTTCTGAGCAAATAATACCTTTCATCGATTAAAGTTATTTCCTCCTGGTTAGGCAAATCACATGTGTAATTTCTTTGTTTTCATTTTTCCTTCCGTTAACTAAGTATTTCGCACCCTTTACTGTATTTCCAATAATTATGCACCCAATTACTTACATTTGTTTTGAAAAATGAAAGTACAGGTAAAAATAGCAGCAGTCATCCTTTTACTTATCCTCTGCCGGCATATAGCTGCAGCTCAGGAAGTTTCTTACAGGCAGATTAGTATAAATGAAGGATTACCCAGCAGCGAAGTCTATTCGATTATACAAGACAGGAAAGGGTATATATGGACCAGTACGGATGCGGGTGTTTGCAGATTCAATGGTCGTAAATTTACCTGTTTTACAACTGCGGACGGGCTTAAAGATAATACTGTTTTCAACCTATTTGAAGACAGAAAAGGCAGGATATGGATGATATGTTATAACGGTGCTGTTTGTTACTATGAAAATGGAAAAATATCCTCTATCTCGGCATCTGATACCCTGCTGAAGAAATTAAAAAACGAAGCAAGCGTCATTTACTCCTCTGTCATAGATTCAAAAGACACGCTGTGGCTGGGAACCAATAGGGTACTGTTAAAGATCCCTCCTGAACAAAATTACAAACACGTGACGAGAGATATTTCTTTTGACAATAGTGCCACGACGATAATAAAAACATTTAACAATAAAAGCGCTGTTATTTCACAGAATTTCACGGAGCGGGAAGTCTGGAGTAAAAATATTCAAATCAGCAAAACGCTTGTTTCCAGCATTTTTGAATGCAAAGGAGAATATCAATTTAGATACAGGATTTACAAAGAAATCAAATTAACAAGCACTCCACTCCAAAGGTGTATTTATCTCAGGGATGGCAGATTGCTTTTTTCTCACATGAACGATTTATATATTTATTCTCCGGAAAATCACGTGACAAAAAAACCGTTTGAGAACAGGATTATTTTCCTGAAGCAGGATAAAAACAATGATCTTGTAATTGGCTTTTCCAAAGGGGGAGCGTATAAATATTACGGATCAGACCTCAGTTCCATTCCCGTAAAATATTTTACGGATAAATCTGTCAGCGGTGTCCTGACAGATCATGAAGGAGGTACCTGGTTTAGCACCCTGGAAAGTGGGGTGTATTATATACCTATGAGGAATTATTCCACTTATAAGAGCAATACTCTTTTAAATGAAAAAATATGCGGGCTGGACGCCATTGAAAATAAAGTTTTTATTTCCAATAATAAAAATCAGATCCTGATGATCAGCCGGGACAATACCATTAACTGGCTTAGAGTGAGTGACGCAATAAGTGCTGCACGTGCAACAAAATTTTATCACTATAACAACACTCTTTTTGTTGTTGGCAATGCGGTAGGGAAAATCGACACAATAAATAAAGAAGTATTTTTTTTTTATACTTCCGCAGGGACCCGGACTACCGGTCTTTCTCTTGTTCCCCTGGACCACGACGAGTATTTAATTGCCAGTAATTTCTATAGCTATAAGCTAAAAAATGGAATCGTATTAACGGGCAGTAAAGAAAGAGAAAAGATTATAGCCGATCGTGCTACTTCCATGATAAAAACCCAAAATGGAGTTATTTATTTAGGCACCCGAAATGGAGTATACAGGTATTCAGAAGAAAGATTTATCCGGGCGTTTCAAGACGATAGTACTTTATTGCAGTCCATTACCTGCATGGAGGAAGATAACCAAGGGAGATTATTATTGGGTACAAAGGAAAAGGGAATACTGGTGTTGAAAAATGATCAGCACAAAGCGATCGGAACATTGCAAGGAGTACCATCGGATATTTGCACTGCAATCCTGCCGGACACCAATGAAACTATCTGGGTAGGAACCAATAAGGGAATAGCTCTTTTGAAGATCGGCAACAATGACAGCATTTCAGTTATTGCAACCATTAATACTTCCCATGGACTATCTTCCAATGAAATAACCCGTTTAGCCAGAAGAGGAAAAATCCTTTATGTAGGTACAAAGGAAGGCCTGTGTGAAATAGATGTCTCCCAACCGTTTCATAACACCACTCCTCCTCCTGTATTTATTAGTTCAGTTTATGTTAATAAAACTATTGCTGCTGAAGTAAATTCAGCATTTCAATACGATCAGAATAATTTCAGGTTTTATATTGACTGCCTCAGCTACAAGGACATGTTCAGTCCCTCCTATTACTACCGGTTAAAAGGACAGGATTCAACTTTACAGCTATCCTCTGCAGAATTCATTGACTTCAGTAACCTGCGGCCCGGTAATTACCGGTTGGAGGTATGGGGCTTAAATAACAACAAGGTTCTTTCAACTACTCCAGCCATTTATAACTTTTCCATCGCAAAGCCCTTCTGGCTTAAATGGTGGTTTATTCTTGCTGAAGTAATGGCCGGCGCAGCAATAGTATTTCTTTTTATCCGCATCCGGTTAAAGGACATCCGTAAAAAGGAAGAAGAAAAAACCAAACTTAACAGGATGATCGCTGAATCTCAGATGACAGCCTTACGTTCTCAAATGAATCCGCATTTCATATTCAATGCTATCAATTCGATTCAAAATTATATTCTAAAGCAGAATACTCAGCAGGCTTACGATTACCTTACTAAATTCTCAAAGCTTATCCGGATGGTGTTAAATAATTCTAAAGAAAATATGATTACGATAGAACAAGAACTGGCAACGCTTTCCTTGTATATAGAGATGGAACAATTACGTTTTGATAAGTCCTTTGATTTTGAAATTAATTTTGATAAAAAAATAGACCTGGAAAACTGTCTTATACCAGGCATGCTGCTGCAGCCCTTTGTAGAAAATGCAATATGGCATGGAATAATGCCCCTGGAGGGGATCAAGCAGGGAAAGATCACACTCAACGTAAGATCGGATGCAGAAAGTCTTTCTATCAGCATTGAAGACAACGGTATCGGAAGAGAAAAATCAAAGCTGATCAATAAATCGGCAACACACAGGTCCATCGGCATGATGCTTTCTCAAAACCGTATGACCATTTTAAACCAGGCAAGAAAAGATAAAGTATACAACATACTCATTGAAGATCTTTACAACGACAAAAAACAACCGGCAGGTACAAAAATCATAGTAACCATTCCAACACTCATACAAGATGAAAATTAATTCAATCATTGTCGACGATGAGAAAAATTCAAGAGAAGTATATACCGAATGAAAAATAAGTTTTGTTTAAAATTACTGCTGATTATTTTTTTACATGTATACCGTGTGTGGGTAACTGCAGCACAGGAAGTATCCTATCGTCATATTGGCGTTACTGAAGGTCTGCCAAGCAGTGAAGTATACTCCATTATACAAGACCAAAAAGGATATATCTGGCTAAGCACAGATGCAGGGGTTTGCAGGTTCAATGGACATAAATTCAAACGGTTTACAACTGCAGACGGGCTTGAGGATAATACCGTTTTCAATCTGTTTGAAGACAGAAGAGGTAAGATATGGATGATATGTTACAACGGAGCTGTTTGTTACTATGAAAATGGAAAAATATCTTCTATTTCTGCATCCGATTCACTGATGAAAAAATTAAAAAACGGGGTATCTTATATTTATTCGTCAGCAATGGACTCCGGGGATACACTTTGGCTTGGGGCGCTTTATGGTCTTTTAAAGATTCCACCTACAGATAATTACAAACACATAAAAAATTTTACGGCTGACGATAGCGTGGCTTTCATACTGAAAGTATTTGATAATAGAAAAACGGTTATTTGCGTCAATCGGATCGCCAGGCACGAATTTAAAGGGGATACGGCTTCTTGCCTGATCCAATGTATAGGTGAATATAATTTTGTAAATAGAGATTATATAGAAAAAAAACATTATGGCGTCCCTAATCGGAAATGTATCTATTTGAAAGAAGGAGTATTGGTTTATTCACATGCATATAATCTGTATACATATTCGCCAAAGAAAATTGTTCAGAAAAAAACATATGACAATACAATTATCTTTTTGTATCAAGACAGAAATAATGACCTTTGGGTAGGTTTCTCAAAAGGTGGAGTATACAAATATTCAAAAGGGGATGTTAATACCACCCCGGCAAAGTATTTCACCAATAAATCTGTTAGCGGCGTTCTGCTTGATCATGAAGGAGGTATTTGGTTCAGCACATTGGAAAGCGGAATTTACTATATCCCCATGGACAATTACCACAGGCATCAGAATAATTTTCTGGATGAGAAAATCTGCGGGCTGGATGCATTTGGAAACAAAGTATTTATTGCTAATAATAAGAACCACATACTGATGCTTAATTCAGATAACTCTGTTGACTGGCTTAGTCCCGAAAATGAAGTGAAAGCTTCCAGGCCTACAAAGTTCTATAACTACAATGGTAATTTTTTTATTATTGGAAATAAAATAGGGAAAATTGACACCACCGGAAAAATAATAAGCTACGCTACGAATAAAACTGGAACCGTTTCCGGTATAGCTATTGCCCCCTTAAATCATGACACAGCTTATTTGCTCTTAGACGGCAATTCAATCAATAAGCTACTGGAAAACGGTGTCTGGCTGATGGATAATTTTTCATCCGCGAATGGAGAACCAACTCCGGCCCGATCCACCTGTATGCTGAAAACCAAAGATGGACTTGTTTACCTGGGGACCCGGAATGGATTATACACCTATTCGGATAAAAAATTTACGCCTGAATTCAGCAGAGACAGTATATTCAGAAGTTCCATTACCTGCATGGAACAAGACAGAAAAGGCAGGTTATTGATAGGTACAAAAGGAAAAGGAATAATAATTACAAAAGACAAAAAGCATACAGTCACTGATGCCTCGCAGGGACTGTCATCAGATGGATGTACCGCCATTTTACCTGACACCAATGAAACCATTTGGGTAGGCACTACGAACGGAATATCTCTGTTACAGATCAATAACAATGACAGCGTTTCTGTTATTACAACCATAAACACTTCCCATGGATTGCCATCCAATGAAATAACCCGTTTGGCAAGAAGAGGTAAAATTCTTTATGTGGGTACAAAAGAAGGTTTGTGTGAAATAGATGTTTCCATGCCTTTTTATAACAGTACTCCCTCTCCTATTTTAATTAGCTCAGTTTACGTTAATAAGACCCGTACTGCTGAAGCAAATTCAGTATTTCAATACGATCAGAATAATTTCAGGTTCTATATCGATTGCCTCAGCTACAAGGATATGTTCAACCCTTCTTACTATTACCGATTAAAAGGACAGGATTCAACCCTTCAGCTATCCACTTCCGAATTCATCGACTTCAGCAACCTGCGTCCAGGTAATTACCGGTTAGAGGTATGGGGCTTAAATAATAATAAGGTTCTTTCAGCCACTCCGGCCATTTTTAATTTCTCCATCGCAAAGCCCTTCTGGCTTAAATGGTGGTTCATTCTTGCAGAAGTAGTGGCAGGTGCAGCAATAGTATTTCTTTTTATCCGCATCCGGTTAAAAGATATCCGTAAAAAAGAAGAAGAGAAAACCAGGCTTAACAGGATGATCGCTGAGTCACAAATGACTGCCTTACGCTCTCAGATGAACCCTCATTTTATATTCAATGCCATCAATTCAATCCAGAATTACATTCTAAAGCAAAATACTCAGCAGGCTTACGATTACCTTACTAAATTCTCAAAACTGATCCGGATGGTGTTAAGTAACTCCAAGGAAAATATGATTACCATTGAACAGGAATTGGCAACACTTTCCTTGTACGTGGAGATAGAACAATTACGTTTTGATAAATCATTTGATTTTGAAATTAATTTTGATAAAAAAGTGGACCTGGAAAACTGCCTTATACCTGGCATGCTGCTTCAGCCCTTTGTGGAAAATGCAATATGGCATGGGATAATGCCCCTGGAAGGGATCAAGCAGGGAAAGATCACACTCAATGTCAGATCGGATGCAGAAAGTCTTTCCATCAGCATTGAGGACAATGGGATTGGAAGAGAAAAATCAAAGCTGATCAATAAATCGGCAACGCACAGGTCCATCGGCATGATGCTTTCTCAAAACCGAATGACTATTTTAAACCAGGCAAGAAAAGATAAAATTTACAACATACTCATTGAAGATCTTTACAACGACAAAAAGCAACCGGCTGGCACCAAAATCATAATAACAATTCCAATATTGATACAAGATGAAAATTAATTCAATCATTGTCGACGATGAGAAAAATTCAAGAGAAGTATTGCAGACACTTCTCGCAAAATTTTGCCCTGAAGTAAACGTAGTAGGACAAGCTTCCAACGTGGAAGAGGCATACCAGGTTATCTCCAAAATCCGTCCGGATCTGGTTTTCCTGGATATCCAGATGCCGTTAAGCAACGGGTTCAGCCTTCTTCAGAAGTTTGATATCATACCTTTTTCTGTGATCTTCGTTACCAGCTATGACCACTATGCAATTCATGCCATAAAGTTCAGTGCTTTAGATTACCTGCTGAAACCGGTTGAAACCAGCGAATTGGTTTCGGCGGTTACCAAAGCAGTTTCTAAAAAAAGGGAAGTAAACCGGTACATAATAAACCTGCTTGATAACATTGATGAAAATACACCCGATAAAAAAATACCATTTCATGTGAATGGCGGTGTCCGGTTTATCAATACATCTTCCATTACCCATATAGAAGCAGACAGCAACTACAGCAATGTATTTTGCGAAGGGGAAAAAATCCCATCCTGTAAATCGCTGAAGGACTTTATGGATTTTCTGGCACAGAACCCCCATTTTATAAAAATAAATAAAAGCGTAGCTATCAATCTGAAATACCTGAAAGAGTACTCAAAAGGAGATACGTTCACGGTAACTCTTACTACAGGCGCTGTATTTGAATCATCCCGGAGAAAAAAATCTGAAATCCTGGAGCGGTTAAATGACTATTTGTTAAAAAAATAACTCCTTTGTTTTATTAACAAATCTTTTCCTGCATTCTATTTTGTTTAGCTTCGTTGGCAGGTACAGCCGGTTTTCCGTAGATACGTATTGAGTTACTCTATTAAATCCAATATACCCCTTTCAAAATGAACCGAAGAAATTTTCTAAAAACAGGATCCCTGGCAGGGCTTTCCCTGACTACGCTTTCAGCAACATCATTGAATACTCATGAAATCCCGAAAGATGACCCGGGAGCAATTCCCAACGATGCATTTGACCTGGAAGGAACCACCATTGAAGAGCTCAGAAAAAAATTCGAGACAGGCTTGTTAAGCTCCCGCACTGTGACTCAAATGTACCTGGACCGCATCCAGAAAATAGACAAGAACGGACCAGGCTTAAATTCAGTCATTGAGATCAACCCGGATGCACTTTCTATGGCAGACACTCTGGACCAGGAAAGAAAAAATAAAAAAGTGAGAGGTCCGCTGCACGGTATTCCGGTTTTAATAAAAGATAACATCGACACCGCCGATAAGATGGAAACCACCGCCGGCTCGCTTGCTCTTGCGGGAAACATTGCAGGTAAAGATGCATTCGTTGTAAAAAAGTTACGGGAAGCAGGTGCGGTCATACTCGGAAAAACCAATTTAAGTGAATGGGCAAATTTCCGTTCATCCAGGTCTGTGAGCGGATGGAGCAGCCGCGGAGGCCAGACAAAAAATCCGTACGTGCTTGACAGAAGTCCCTGCGGCTCAAGCTCGGGTTCAGGGGCAGCGGTTTCTGCAGATCTTTGCGTGGTGGCCATGGGAACGGAAACGGATGGCTCCATCGCCTGCCCTGCCTCCATGAATGGCGTGGTTGGCATCAAACCCACCGTTGGCCTGGTGAGCCGTTCGGGCATCATACCCATTTCCAAATCCCAGGATACCGCAGGCCCGCTAGCTCGGACAGTTACGGATGCAGTCATCACATTGGCAGCACTCACCGGAATTGACCCTGCAGACCCGGCAACTGAAAAAAGCAAAGGAAAAAGTCATACAGATTATACCCCATTCCTCGAGCTGAACGGGTTGAAAGGAAAAAGAATTGGCATTGAAAAATCCCTATTGAACCGGCACGAAGGAATTGATGCACTGCTGAAAAAAGCACTGGACCAGATGAAAAACAACGGTGCAACCATCGTGGAAGTTGAGTTTATAAATAAATACGAGGAATCAGGACGTGATGAATTTGAAATGATGCAGTACGAATTCAAGGACGGGCTCAACCGGTACATGGCCGGTTCCAACAGCAAAATGAAATCGCTGGAGGACGTAATAGAATTTAATAAGCAAAATGAAGCGGTGATGATGCCTTATTTCAAACAGGAAACACTAGAAAATTCCCAGGCAAAAGGAGGGCTGGACAGCGAAGGATATAAAGCAGCGGTAGCCAAACTTTTGAAAGTGAAGAACACCCTGGATGAGCTTCTCGAGAAAAACCAGCTGGATGCATTGTGCGGCCCGGCCACCGGCCCATCCTGGTGCATCGATTTTGTTAATGGTGATTTCTGGACAGGATACGGAGCCTATGGCCCTGCTGCAGTTGCAGGATATCCATCTGTTACAGTCCCAATGGGAAGCTTAAGCGGATTGCCCATCGGCATCTCGTTTTTAGGCAGGGCATACGATGAACCGGGCCTTATTAAAATCGCATATGCTTACGAACAAATTTCAAAAAACAGATTCGCACCAACTTTCATAGCTACCATCAAAGGAAAATAGTATATACTGAAAAAATCTCTTAACCCGTGGTCACGGGATAGATCGGAGAGGTCTATTCCCTGCCCTCTGTAATACATCCTGCAACCAACTAAACCGGAACCCGGTTTAGCAATATCATTGCTGCACATGCGTCTTACTTTACTTAGCCGCACAGAGCTCTCTGACATTCCCTCGGCCTCCGGGATCGAAGCCGCAGGTGATGACCTGTATGTGATGAGCGACGATTCTCCCTGGTTGTTCCGATTGAACCGGAAATTTGAGGTAACCGGAAAATTTCAGGTAGCAGATCTGCCTTTAACCCCAGGCAATAAAATTCCGAAGGCGAAGAAGCTTGACCTGGAAGCCATGTGCACCATCCGGCGTGAGAATAGCAGGGAGTTACTTTTATTCGGTTCCGGATCCAAATCTCCCGAGCGCGATGTGCTTCTGAAGGTAAACACAACACAAGAACACAGTATAAAGAAATATTCTCTTGTACCGTTTTATGATACCCTGCGGAAAAAAGCATGCCTTACACCGGATGAGCTGAATATAGAAGCTGCAGCGGTTATGGAAGAGAAGCTTTATCTTTTTAACCGGGGAAGAAATATGATCTGCCGGATAAATGCGTACGATTTTCTTTCTTACCTGGAAGGAACAGGCCAAGCTCCCGAAATTGAATTATTCAACGTCATCCTACCTTCTTTACGTGGAATCAATGCAACCTTTTCAGGCGCCTGCTCCACTCCAGACCTTACACAAATCGTATTTACCGCTTCGGTAGAAAATACATCCAACTGGATTGACGACGGAGAAATACTCGGCAGCTTCGTGGGTGTCTTTGCTGCGGGTTCATTGAAAGATTCGTTCAGCCTCGCCTGTGTTGCCGTGACAGATGAGAAGAAGAATATACTTCCGTTAAAAATGGAATCGGTTACGGTGCGACACCCTATTTCCTCAAACTCCTTTCACCTGCTTCTTGTAACCGATAACGACAGTACCGGGTCCGAACTTATTCAGGCAGAATTGAGTTATTGAGCCTTATGAAAGAATCCTGAAAAGCCTGAAACACTATCACCGGGTTTATTTTTTCCTGAACGTCAACGATTCAGATCTTAACGCAACCCGGAGTTTTGGAAGGGAGCTTTTCCCCATGCCATGCAGCTCCAGGATTTCTTCTTCGCTGAATTTTGAAAGCTCCTTAAGGGTGAGGATTCGCTTGCTTTCCAATGCCCTTCTGGCAGGAGCCGCCAGCAAAGCAAGGAAACTATTTTCCGGTTTCCGGTCTTTCTCGCAAACGGGGCAAACCGGGCAATCACTGCTCTTGTAATATTTATGCCCTTTACTGCAAGTCCTTAATTGTTTTTTGGAAGCCATCTCATTTACCTTTTAATAACCGTGATCCGATCCGTTATCTTCACGGCCAACAGGTTCCTGCTTACCGAAATCATTGATCATTCTGTCAATCTGATCAATGAGCTCGAGCCGTTTTACAACTGAATTTATATCCAGCACCGTACCCGGAGATAGTACAGCATTTGCTCCTATTTTTGAATTATCCCCGATCAGCGAACCGAATTTTTCTGTATTTGTATCAATGATGTTTCCCTTGTAGAGCACATGGATTTTTTTGTCCGGCCTTTCGTTGTAATGATTGCAGGTCAGTGAGCCTGCTTCAAAATTTACATGATGCCCGATAATACTATCCCCAATAAAATTAAAATGCGCAAAAGAGCTATTAGAAAAAACAACACTCGATTTGATCTCGCAACCGGGGCCAACTGTAACCGACTTCGCTAAATACACTCCATTTCTTAAATAGGCGTTGGCACCAATAAAACAATTTTCTCCTATCACCACAGGAGCTTTCAACGAAACGCCGGTTTCTATTTTGGCTGTCTTATGCACAGCAATACCGTCCTGAATGGTATAATTACTGTCAAGCTGCAAGACAAGATAATTCAAAATACCCGTAAGGTTATTTGTAATCTCCCAGGGCTGCAGTTTATTCTGGCTTGCAAAAACAGATGAAAATTGCTTGATGAAATTACTTATGGTGATCATTTTTCGTATAATTCAATTGGTAAATTATCAGGATCAAAAATAAATGAAAAATATTTGTTAGTCGTTTCGTCCTTCCGGATAGGTTCTGCGATCACGCCGCATTCTTTCAGAGTCTTGATAGCATTACTTAAATTATCCACTTCAAAGGCAATGTGCCGGAGTCCTGCTGCTTCCGGTCCTGAAAGCCGTTGAGGCGGAGAAGGAAATGAAAAAAGCTCAATAATATATTCTCCGTTAAGCGACAGATCCAGTTTATAAGAATCCCGTTCCTTTCTATACGTTTCCCGTATAATTTTAAATCCAAGTATACCGGTGTAAAATCTCTTTGACCGCTCGTAATCCGAACAAATGATGGATGTGTGATGGAGACGATTTAAAAATTTCAACTGACAAATGTGTGAATATTTTTGAGCCCTCTTAAACAACTCCGGTAAATTAATTTCCGGAATTCATTTCCAAAGACTTTTAAATTATAAACCGCGTCTTTCTGCTCCTGTATTTTCTCCCTGGAAATTTTCCCTGATCATATTTTGAGCCTGACTGGTATATAAATTTCCTCCTCCGAAGATGTATCCATGTTCTTATACTTTTCTCCTAAAACTTCGAAATGAGGCCTGCTATCCACTGCATAATTTGAACCCGGAAGCCATGTGTTATAAATATACCGGAATATGGAAGTATCGGTGCTGAGTCCCCGGTAAAGAAAAACTGCGTACAACCCACCCGGCAGAATAAATGTTCCCATTTCACCCGGCACAAAATTGAAATCGGTTACTTCCACGGCGGCCCATTTTTCAAAAGTTGTATCCGGGCTGAAGTTTTTAAAGTCCAGCGATTTGTCAAATACCTGCATGGATATCAGGTCGGAAGTGACATTGTTCCTGATCTCTTTCCGGACAGGCATGAAACTCCTCCATAATTCAGGCGTTTTATTGCCGGCCAATGTCATCTTCAGGCTTTTGCCTATAAGCTTCTTTTCGGTTAAAGTCAGAATTTTAGGTTCCATTTTTTTATTTATGCCTTATTTCTTCCGGCAAACCGTGACTTGCCTAACAGAAATTGTACCGCATTGTTCACATTTTTGTCTACGGAGGCCTCCGTTTTAAGAAAACCGATATAGCGGATAATTTCTTTTCTCCGCGAGGGACTTAATTTTTCAAAAGCAGCTTTTGCCTTCGGCTTTTTGTTCAAGGCGAGAGTAAGTTTTGGGTGAACCGGAATCACACGCTCTTGCGGATCAAATTCAAGTTGCAAGGTTATCCTGTCCCCTACTTTTTTCCCGGCGGCCTTCAGCATGGGAGTATTAATGTAAAGTCTCCATTCACCGCTGTATTTTACCAGGGTCTGAATAAAATTATGCCCGTCAATGGTTCCGCGAACAGGAATAGGTCCTTTGGATTTTTCCGCCTGCTTGAAAATGCCGGTAAGAACGGGAGAAGGCAAAAAGACAAACGGATTGATCCCTATAATTTTAATAGTTGCTTTGAATGCCTTCACGGTAGCAGGCTTTATTTGCTCTGCTCTTTCGCCCATTCCTCCATATAGGTTTCAAACACACTCAGAGGTACCGAGCCTGCCTGTAAGATGGCATCGTGAAAATCCTTAATGCTGAATTTTGCTCCCAATAACTTCTGATACCGGGCTTTCAGCTCTTTTATTTTGATCTCACCTGTTTTATAAGAAAGCGCCTGACCAGGATTGGCCATGTATCTTTCTGTTTCGGATACAGAGGCCTGCTTTTCCCTTCCCCCTTTCTCCATCATGTATTGTATGGATTCCTCCCTGGTCATGGAGCCGGTGTGCAATCCTACATCCGTCACCAGTCTTATTGCCCGGAAGAGCTCGGACTTATACGCTGCCAGCTTCTGATAAGGATCCGTATACAACCCCAACTCCTCTCCCAGCGATTCAGTGTATAAAGCCCACCCTTCCGAAAATACGGAATAGCCGGCAAACTTCCGGATCTTGGGCAGCGACTGATTCTCCTGCTGCAGCGATAATTGAAAATGATGTCCGGGAATGGCTTCGTGCAAAAAAAGATTTTCCATTCCCAGCCTGTTGTACTTCGCAGCATCCAGGATCGGAACATTGAAATAGCCGGGCCTGCTGCCATCCTCCGCTCCTCGCTGGTAGTTGGCAGAAGCAGATGCAGCTTTAAACTTCTCTATCGCCCTTACTTCAAAGGCCGCCCTGGGAACCAGGTTAAAAAGCTTTTTAACATTGGGTTCTATCCGGGGCAGAATCGCCCTGTAACCCTCTAACACCTGTTCGTCGGTGGTAAAAGGAAAAAACTGTTTGTCGGTCAAAGAGTAATTAAAAAATTCTTCGATCGTACCCTGGAAACCTATTTTGGTTTTGAGCGCCTCTATTTCTTTGGTGATCCTTTCTACTTCCTTCAATCCTGTCTGGTAAATTTCTGCCGGTGTCTGATCGGTGGTTGTAAATACGCGGACAAGGTAACTGTACATTTCTGCTCCGTTGGGTAACGCATTGTATCCGGAAGTGGTCCTGGACTTTGGCAGGTAAACGGTTTGCAGGTACGTTGCCAATTTCCGGTAAGCCGGAATTATTTTAGTATTGATCGCATCCTGATAAGCCTGTTTGAGAGTGCTCTTCTCACTTTCAGAAAATGAAGAGGGCATATTTTTTACAGGACCGTAAAAAATGTTTGCCGCCGTATCGGCCGAAGTTTGTGCTTCCAGCTGCGGGATCATTTTCACCACCAGCGCTTTCGGAAATACCATGCCAGCAGCAATGCCTTTGTTAAAGTTGGCAATGGCAGTATCCACCCACACTACAAAAGCATCTATTCGCTTAAGCCAGTCCTGGTAATCTTTTACCGTTTTAAAAGGCTGAATGCCTTTGCCTGATCCAAGGGAAGGAAATGAGACCGGAAGCCCGTCCTTTTGATCAAAAGGAAAATATTCAAAATGAAATTTTTCCCTTTCAAGAGCCTGTTTGATCTGCAGGCTGACAATGTCGTAAGAGATCTTATCAAAAGAATTAAAAGATTCTCTCTTAAATGCCGACAATGCTTTTTGATATTTCACATTATGATCGTGCAATTTTTTCAGGTAGGGTGCTGAAATATTATTAGGTAATTGATCATTGTACCGGTTATCGCCCCGCTGGGTTGCAGATACAGGGTTAAACACCAGGCCATCTTCATAATACTCATCCAGGAATTTATTAAAGGCCGTGTTGCCTCCCGGTTTTTGGGCAAAGAGCGTGACAGTGGTGCATACAACGACCAGCACCATGCTATTCTGAAAAAACATTTTTAAAGATTTCATAGAGGGATTATTTATTGAAAAACAAAAATACAACTTAAAGGATTGCCCTGTATCAGGTGATACGCGCGGAGCTTTAGTTTTCTTTTTTAAACCGGAAGTCGCATTTTGCCGCTCCGTTTGCAATTGTTCCGGTTCGTATAAGCTTAAGCCCTGCTAATCCGGATGTAATTTCATCAACCTCGCAAAGTATGGAAGAATACTTCTGGGACTTATGCTTTTTAAATAACTTACAAATTCCGCATTCCAGAATGTCAATTCCATAACCAAGTCCGAATGTTTCGCGCTTATCAGTTATCAGGTTTGCAATAAATCCGTCCGGGGTTTGAATTATGGTTTACCCTTTTGTTCAATGATTTTATAACGATTTCGGCAAGCCAGGTGCCTGCTACTTTTGCCGGAAGGCGTTTGAACAATTGCCGGACCTTATTTTTAGGCCTCACGTATTCAGTAACTACTTCCAGGGAAATTTTCCTTATCCGGTCAAAAGTTTCCCCTTTTTCATCCAGTGTTTTTATGAGCGCTAAAAAATAAGCGCAAAAGTCAAGTCGTTTGTCAATTGGATTTTCAGAGGTTTTTGAAAAAAGAACATCCGGTAAAATATTTTTGTACTGATCATCGGTGCCTGAAATAATTTCAGCTGCATTATGTGGAAAATTATTTCTTACAGTTAGAATAAAATATTTTCTGTAATTATTCATCTCCAGATTAGCATTGAACATTAAATAAATTATAATACAGCTGTTTGATTTTTAAACTGTTAAATTACTCCTTTTAACTATTGTTTTTTCCCTATTAACGATTAAAATGGGCTCTCCGCTTGATTAAGAATACTTTTAGTTCATTGCTGTGAATCCATGAAAGAGTTCAAACACGAATTTCCAACTTTCTAAAAACACACATTATGAAACTTCCAACAATCAACCTTCCGAAATCGCTGCGCACCTGCAGAAACAAAAAGATCCGGGTTATCCTCCTGCTCTCAGTACTAATTTCAGCCATGGCTTTCAGCTTCAGGGATGATTTTGAAAGCACTATGAAGAAGATGAAAGCTGAAAAGGCTGAGATAATGAAAAGACAACAAAACGTATTAAGCGAGAGATATGACCTGAGCAACACCCCTTCCGACCTATTGATGTCGGGAAAGAGAAAATATATTCAGAAGGGCGTGCGGGTGAAGCTGCCGGAAGGCATTACCTGGGAAGCACTTGCTTCCATGAAACCTGCAGATATAAAAGATAAAGGAATATGGCCTAAAGGATTTTATCCCCTGCCCCATCCCAATCATCCGGAAGGTGGAATGCTGTTTCCAAAATCGCATATCGACGAGATCAAAAAGCAGGAAGGGCGTGACCTTACAAGATTTGATCTTGACTTTGACCTGCCTGAGCATTTCCTTCCGGAATTTCCTTCTCCTATATTTCTTACTACAAGAACGGATCTGGGTGATGTTTCCAAAGGCCAGCTGGTAACCATTAAAAATTTCTACGAATTATTCAAGGAAATTCTGAATCCCAAACAACTGGAAGGACTGCGCCTGCTGGTGACTCCTTTTCCTCAGCAGCAGTTCAATGCTACCGACGACCGCAGATCGGAGTCTGCCAGCCTGGGAGTGACCTGCTTCGACTGCCATGCAAACGGGAACTCCAACGGGTCCACGCACCTGGTGGGCGATATCCGTCCGCAGGAATTCCGGCACCGATTGGATGTACCGACTTTAAGAGGTGTGAATGTGCAGCGGTTATTCGGGTCACAGCGTGCATTGAAAACCATTGAAGACTTTACGGAATTTGAACAGCGTGCCGCTTACTTTGACGGAGATATTATGCTGGCAGCTAAAAAAGGTATGAATGTGCTGGACCGCGGCAGCCAGGTGCATTTCATGAGCGAGTTTCAGGAGCTGCTGGATTTTCCGCCTGCGCCGAAGCTGGATCTCTATGGAAGACTGGATCCGGCAAAAGCAACCCCGTCGGAGCTCAGCGGGGAAAACCTGTTTTTCGGAAAGGCCAAATGCAGCAGCTGCCACCAGGCGCCTTTTTATACAGATAACCTCATGCATAACCTGCAGGTTGAACGATTCTACAAACCCCAACTGATCAACGGAATGATGGCTTCTGCCGACGGGCCTATTAAAACATTTCCGTTACGGGGTATAAAGGACACTCCACCTTACCTGCACGACGGGCGGCTGTTAACTCTGGAAGATGTAGTGGAATTCTTTAACCTGGTCCAGGGTATTAAACTGAGCGCCCAGGAGAAAAAGGACCTGGTAGCTTTCCTGAAGACTTTATAAGGAATAATTATTCCACGCATGCGCAAATCTTAAATCAGTTTTTACCGAATGTTGATTTTTAAAATCGGATCGACAGATCTGAGCGGTCGATTATCCTGCCTAAACCTTCCTTGTCCCCTGCCTGCCGAATATTCTCCATATCAAAACCGGATACGTCGTAAGTTTACCAAAACCGGATATGCTTTTGAAAAAATCCGACCAAATAATCATTTACCTTTATGTACAATTCCGAAAGGAAAAACAAATCAAGTAAATTTTAAAACGAACACAACACTTTAACAACGAATTAATATGTCAACCAACAGCGTAACACTACACAGAGTGCTTAAAGCAACTCCCGAAAAAGTTTACCGTGCATTTACACAGGCGAATGCGCTTGCATCCTGGCTTCCGCCTTATGGATTTTTATGCGTGGTCCATAACATGGATGTGAAACCTGGAGGAAGCTATAAGATGTCTTTCATTAATTTCTCTACCGGAAACGGGCATTCTTTCGGAGGAAAATACCTGGAGCTCAAGCCCAACGAATTCTTAAAATACACAGATAAATTTGACGACCCCAATTTGCCCGGGGAAATGATCACTACGGTATGGCTCAAAAAAGTTTCTGCGGGTACGGAACTCAAGGTTACCCAGGAAGGGATCCCCGCCCCTATTCCGGCCGACATGTGCTATCTCGGCTGGCAGGAATCGCTGGATAAACTGATGAGATTGGTTGAGCCGGTAATCCCGGATGCATAATAAATTTTGTATTACGCAGAGTCGGCTGATAGTTCCTATCACCCGGCGGATATGATCATCTGCTCGTGGGCAATCTCAATGCTGTCTACCGTTATTTCGTCTCCGTCTGTATCCAGGTCCGTGCTGTTAATCTTAGTGGGCCAGGCATTGCTCAGGGTCCATTGCATGGTTACCTGATCATTCTCATCCAGCAGACGGATGGTCATGGTATGCAGCTCTACGGCATTCATGCTTACCTGCTGGTGCCAGGTCCAGAAGGTATTGTCCTTTACAAAAACGCCTTTCTTCAGCGTAACATTTCCGTACTTTACTATGCCGGGCATTTTCTGTGTGGAAAAAACAGGGCTGTTGTCATGCCGGTATTCAATGATCTGGTTTTCTATGTCCAGGCCGGATACTTCCCGGAATACTATTCCTTTCAGATCCGGACCCAGGTCTACTTCAAACCTGAATTTAGGCAGAGGCCATGCTCCTCCCTCCTTGTTTTCATTGTCTGCTCCCATAATTGTATCTGGATGTTTTAGTTATCCGGACTCATACAAAACCGGATAGAGACAAAACTAATTTAAATTCTGATTTTAAATTATTTGTTTTAGTGCCGCCCCGGTATCCTAAAAAATTGCTGACAGAAACAGGAGACTGTTAAAATCAAAACCGTAGCGATGAAAATATCTGCAGCTCTCACTTTCCTGAGCGGGTTTCCTGCATTTGCTTGAATTGAGTAATATCCAGGCCGGTGCATACAAAACCGTCATTTAATTTCACCAGTGTGACCTGATACCATTTTGGTTTTTCACTTTCGGGAAACAGGTATTCCCATGACTGAGCCTCCCCAGTTTCTACGGTATGTACAAACCTGTCGAATGTCTGGAGAAATGAATCTTTGAACATCTCGCTGATCTTTTTGCCTGCAAGATCTTCTGCCGGCATTTCCCGGGAGGAATCCCTTACCAGCACATATTCAAAGTCCCTGATCTTTCCGGCCTCATCTCTTATGCTTTTCGCGACCACAACCCGGAGCGGAGATGCGCTGATCACTGACTCAAGAAGATTTTTGGAGTTACGCAGTTTTTCCTCAGCCTCTTTTCTTTTTGTTATTTCCTGGCTCAGGGCCAGGAATTGGGTCACTTTTCCATCCTTACGCTGGAAAACCGCGCCCCGCCTGCTGAACCAAAGCCATTTTCCGGATACATGCCTCATCCTGTATTCATCCTCTATAATCTGGTCATCGGCAGCCTCCTGCAGGGCTTGTACAAAATGAATGGTCTTCTCCCAGTCGTCCGGGTGTATGATCTGTTCGCGGAGTATCCTGGAATCGGTACGCTGAACATATTCCGCCGTAATGCCGAGCATATCGTATATCTCCCGGTTAACGAACACATGCCTGCCCGATTCAAAATCAAACACGTCGATAATATCGGGAGTGATCCGGGTCACCCGCCGGATAAACTCAGCCTGCTCACGGATCTTTTCCTCTGCAATTTTTTTCTCAGTGATATTCTCAAACACAGCGATAAGTCCGTCGTCAAATTTTTCATACTTTATATGAAAATAATTTATCGCTCCCGTCACAGCATCCGGAGAAGAAGTTTCCAATTCCAGCTTTTCTCCTGTATCCACTACGCGCTTCCAGTAATCGTATACTTTTCTTTTAGTTTCAGGGAATTCTTCAAAGGCCCACTTACCCGCAAGGTCTGTACGGTTATGGAATTTTTCAAACATCTTGCTGGCAAGAACAAATTCATAGTCCAGGATATCTCCTTTCGCATTACGGATAGCCCTATGGACAACAATGCCCAGGCTCTTCACATCCAGGAGCTTTCTTAAAAGGATATCCTGCCGTCGTAATTTTTCCTCGTTCAGCTTGCTTTCCTGGATATCGTTTGCCAGGCCTATCACATGAGTGACTGCTCCGTCGTCTCCGAATTTAAAAGGATAGTCCCGCATGTGAAACCAATGCCACTCCCCTCCTTTAACCCGCATACGTACGGTAATATCTCTCATCTCATGTTCTTTTAAAGAAGAACAGGCAACCAGATGCCCTAAACGCGTGGCATAATCCAGGGGATGGATCTTATCCAGCATAATATTCTCAAAACCCATGATATCCTTAACACGTTCGTTCGTATACGTAAACCTGTTCCTTTTCAGATCGAGGATGTATATAATGTCCGGAATACGGTTCAGCACCTGTTCCAGGAAGTGCTCATTCTCATGCAGCTTACGGAGTAGTTTTTGCTCAGAAACCGAAAGGTTAAGAGTAGTCATAAAATCAACGGGTACAACAGTGAGTATATTTCAGCTAAAATACCAGAACGTATTTTTTTCTTTGTTGCTAATTCGACGAGTGCCGTTAAAATGCCGTTGAGCTGCCAAAATCACATACTAATTGTGGCGTCAGGTGCCTGCCGGTCAGGCAGGTTACCACCTGACGCAAGTAGAACAGGAATATAAATATCAAACCGGGCGCCTTTATTTAATTCTCCGGTTGCCGTAATAAATCCTTTATGGTTTTCAACGATTTTCTTGCAGATGGCAAGTCCGATGCCCGTTCCTTTATATTCACCATACTCCCATAGCCGCTGGAACACTTCAAATATGCGGTCTTTGTATTGGGGATCAAACCCAATACCGTTGTCGGTAAAGCTCAAATGATAATAGTTAGTCTCAGGAAGGAGATTAGTATTATTCAGTTTATTTCCGGCTGTTATCTTGCCTTTTATAATTATATAGGGCGCCCTGCCGGGATAAGAAAATTTAAGTGCATTGCCTAAAAGGTTCTGTAGGAGCTGACGGAATTGAAAAGGGATAACATTCATTTCACAAAGTCCGCTTGCACTTATAATTGCCTTTTTCTCTTTTATCGTTCCTTCAAAATCAGTCAGCACTTCCTGGAATACCTTGTTCAGGTCTGTTCTTTCAAACTTAACCTGGGCACTCTTAATACGTGAATAAGAAAGGAGGTCTTCGATCAGTACATGCATCCGCTTAACCGTCTCGTCCATTCTTTGCAAATAGTTTTTGCCTGCATCGGATAAATTTCCCTGTTCCTCCTCTAGGAGAATATTCGCAAAGCTCCTTATTTTCCGTAACGGCTCCTGCAGGTCATGGCTTGACACAAATGAAAATGTTTCCAGTTCCTTGTTCATCTTTTCAAGCTCGATATTTTTTTCTTCCAGCTCTTCGTTTTGCTGCTGCAGCAGCTGTTCTTGTTTTTTCTTTTCCGTAAGATCAGTCACGATCATCCCGACCGTAGGAAGATTGGGGTACAAAGAAGTAAGAGAGGCGTATACCGGAACTATCTTTTTTCCGGCTATTAAATTCACTTCGCCCTTGACCTGCCCGGCCAATCCTCTTTTAAAAAGTCCCTTAAAACTTTCTTTGGAGGAAGGATGAATAAAATCAAAAACAGAATGCCCGATTATACGTTCGTACGAAAGTCCCAGCAAATCGTAAAAGCAGCTGTTGGTGTAAACAATCAGGCCGTCTTCGGATAAATTCAAAGCGCCTTCATTAAAATTCTCTATCAGAACGCGGTATGCGTAATCGCCGCTTTTGAGGGTAAAGACCTCGGATTTATTATTTTTATTGAAAGCGAAAGCATCCACTTCACCCAACCTGATCGCCTCTATCATTTGCTCTGAATCGGACAGCCTGCTTTCCAGGCTCTCAATCTCAGATAAAAGATCTTTCGTTGATTTTACTTTCATGTGCTATCCTGTTACCGAGATGCCCAATGCCTTTATTACCTTTTCCGTATCTGAAAAAGTGCCGATTATCGTTTTCTTTGGCAGAGGGAACTGCTTTATTAACGACGGACTAAAGACAATTTGCTGTTCGCTTGTCAGTTCGGGGTTTTTATAGAGATCGATTATTTCCAGCTCAAACGCGTCATGCAAATGCTCATCGCAGAGGCGCTTGATATTCTCAACTGCTTCCATTGATTTGGGAGACATTCCTGACACATAAAGCTGCAATATCAGTTTTTCCTCAACAACAAATTTATGTCTAGTGCCTTTTCTCATAGTGCATCTTCCCTGCTGTCACCTTACGGATGTTTAAGCCGACCAAAACCTTTTCTTCATTGGAAAGATCACCGATTATCTTACGGATGGGTTCGGGAACCTTACGTACCAGGGTAGGTATGGCAAATATCTGGTCCCCTTCGGCCAGTTGGGGGTTTTTAAGCAGATCGATTACTTCAATATGATACTTGCCGTCTAAATGCTCCCTGCAATATTTATTAATATTCTTTAAGGCCGTAATCGATTTGGGAGTTTGGCCGGCAATATATAATCTCAGTTCGGTCCGTTGTTCTTTCACCATAAAATTTATTGGTATTGTGTAAGATTGGTTGCTGCCTGCTGTTTTATCCTGGTCTTCAGGAGATGAATACCCCCGTTATCAATTGTGAATCTCTGTGATTCGGTTTCATGACCCATGCCGCGCGATTTCACTATCCGGAATGCGCGAACGCGATGATTATTTTCTTTTTCATTCTCCATATCAATCCATATATCTGCAAGTGATGAGACTGCATTTATAACCAAACCCTTTTCCTCGGTACCTGTATCGTGCGTAAGTGCATTAAAGAAAGCGTTAATCGTGTTGGTCTTTAACAGGTCTATCAGGCGTACCAGCATGTCCCTTACCTCACTGAGAGTGCCCGCTGTAACCAGGCTGCTGATCGGATCGATAATTACCGTTTGGGGGCTGTGCCTTCGGATATGCTTATGCAGTTGTAAAAGATGCATCTCCAGGCCCTGCAACGATGGGCGTGAAGAATAAATGTGCAATAGCTTGGATTTAATGAACGGGGTAAAATCGATACCGACGGATTGCATATTGCGCACCAATTGCTCGGGTGATTCCTCAAAAGAGAAAAACAAGGTCTGCTCTTTGCGCCTGCAGCTGCTCAATGCAAAATAAGATGCCAGGATAGTCTTTGCCGTACCCGCCGAACCGGTAACCAGCATGCTGCTTCCCTTGTAGATACCACCCTTTTTAAACAAGGCATCCATCTCTGTAAGTCCCGTTGAAATGATCTTGCCGGAAATCCTATGCTCCAGCTTTAAGGAAGTGATAGGCAGAACAGAAATTCCGGTTTCATCGATAAGGAAAGGATATTCATTGGTACCATGCGTGGAGCCCCGGTATTTTACAATGCGCAGTCTCCGTGTGGCGATCTGGTCAATCACCCGGAAATCAAGCAGGATGACGCAGTCGGAGACATATTCCTCCAGTCCCTGCCGTGTTAAAGTTTTCTCTCCCTGCTCGCCTGTAATCACAGCGGTCACACCTTTTTCTTTCAGCCACAGAAATAACCTTCTTATTTCAGACCGCAGCGTGGCGGTGTTATCCACTCCACCGAAAATGGATTCAATGGTATCCAGTACAACTCTTTTTGCACCGATGCTGTCAATGGCATGATTAAGACGAATGAACAATGCTTCCAGGTCGTATTCCCCCGTTTCCTCGATCTCGGAGCGTTCAATTTTTACGTGATCGATGCGAAGCTTTTTATCCCTGACCAGCTTTTCCAGATCTATCCCCAGCGATTTTACATTCTGCGCCAGGTCCTCCCTGGTTTCTTCAAAGCTCATGAATACTCCCGGCTCATTGTAATCAGAGATCCCTTTTGCAAGGAACTGAATGGCAAATAACGTTTTGCCGCAACCCGCACTGCCGCATACCAGTGTAGGGCGACCTTTAGGAAGACCTCCTCCGGTCACTTCATCCAGGCCTTCAATGCCTGTTGGAATTTTTGGAAAAACCTGAAACACCTTTCGTTTCATACTAATAGTTTAAAAAAATATCAGTTAATATTTGATACTTCCGCCATATTAACAACGAACTCATCCCTGGACGGTTGGCTGAATTCTCCTTGTACCAATAGCTTAAAAACATATTGAAGATTTAGCACAAGCTCTGAAAAGTTAGATTTTTTCATATAGTAATGAGCCCCTTTCTGATACAGCACATCCGCTATGGTATCGTAAAGAGAAGTGGAATAAATAATTACCGGAAGCCGGTTAAATTTATTATGGGCTTTAATTTCCTGCAGGCACTCGGAGCCGTTCTTACGCGGCATATTCAGATCAAGGAAAAGGACATCCGGAAACCGTTTTGATTTTTCGATAAGGTAGTTCATCAGGCGTTCGCCATTCGATACGATTTCAAGATGTGTTTTCACAGACAGCTTTTTCAATGCTTTGTCGAAAAAAAAACGGTCGTCTTTGTCATCGTCCGCAAGCAATACATGAAGAGGACTTTTGGGGTGTACCATCGTCATTAATAAATTTATTTTATGTTAGTGGCAGGAGCACAAAAGGAAATAATCACATATTTGAATTTGTGTCAACAAGAATAGATAAATTCAGAGTGTGCGAAAAAATAAATTCGACGAAAGCCGGTTATTGATAGCCAGAACTGATTTTCAGAAGACTCAACGTCAGCTACGTTTAAAGCTATATCATCCAGCTGCCGCACCGGCTGATTCATTTTTCAATTATATCAAATAGCCTTTGCTCTTTGAAGTTCCTGATTATTATATCTGCCTTTGATAAATCCTGCCGGCCTGAATTGGGATTATAATATCCTATGCAATACATTTTTGCTGCTTTAGCCGCGAGAACCCCATTGGTACTATCCTCAATCACCATGCAATCTTCGGGATGCAGGTTAAAGTAGTTTGCCACTTTCAGAAAAATGTCCGGCTCGGGTTTTCCCCGCTCCACCTGCTCACCGCTAACTATATAATCAAAGTATTTTTCAATAGAGAGTTTTTTCAAAATAAGATCTATGTTCTTTTTAAGGCTGGATGAAGCGATAGCGATGGTAAACCCTTTCTTTTTGAGATGTTCAAGGAATTCAACAATGCCGTTCGTCGGAACAAGGGGTGTTTCACTAAGCGTTTTATATTTTAAATCCCTTTCAAGCACTTTAAGCTCATCAACGGTCTGCTTTAAGTTAAATTTCTCTTTAATATAAGTCCACATTTTAGTGGCTGATATCCCTACAAAGGTCTGATGCTCTTCAATGCTGATGCCGGCACCCAATGTTTTGAAAAAGTCCTGGTTCATATCCAGGTAGAGCTTTTCGCTGTCCAGCAAAACTCCATCCATATCGAATATGATCAGCTTTTTCATAATCCGCTGACTTTCTTAATCACCTTCTCCACCCGTTTTCGTTTACTTTCTTTGTCAATGTCATCAAGACGCGAGGTGAGTGTTTTTATAAACTGTTTTTTGTTTTGCTCGCTGATGATACACATTGCCTTTTCAGCATACATGGGAAGCTGGTTCACGGGACTGCCGAGCAATTGTTCGTTAAGCAAGGCGAAAGCCTTGCCTGCATACTGTTTTACCAAACAGAGTTTGATCAAAATATTTACCGCATGATCCTTTGTAATGACCGAACCTTTACCGGCAGCAGAAATAATTTGCGGAAGTAAGGCATAAATGGCTTTTGGGTTTTCAAGTGTCAGGCTGCTCAGTGCAGTCATTGCGCCCCATTGAAGCCGGTTATCCTTGTGAGCAAGCAGGGTAAGGAACTCCTCATAATAAGGAGCAATCAAGGATGGGTTGCTCTCCCCTATTTCATACAAAACTTTGATGCAGTCATAGCGTATATCCTTACTCCTATTAGAAAGGTTATCCGCCAATTCCCGAACAGCCTTGTTGTCCTTTTTAGCAGCAATTTGTTTGGCCAGTTTCTGATTAGGCACTTCATCCCTGCGCTTGAGTGAAGAGGCAAGTTTATTTAGTACGCTCATTTTGCCTGATTTAATATGGCGTCAGGTGCCTGCCTGCCGGTCAGGCAGGTTGCCACCTGACGTAAGTAGTATTTCGTCCCGGCTAAGCCGAGACGACACATAAAGGCCGGAAGACCTGACATCACTTAAGATAGAAATACCTGATCTATTTATTTTTATCGTCCAGAAACTCATCCGTAAAATGCTCTTTGTGCTTTGGCTTTGAAAATTTTTCGGCATTATATTCGCCTGATTGTTTCCTAGGGATTGAAAGGGAGTTCCACTCCTCATTGCAGATCATTTTACCGATAAATACAATCTGCCCTACATGATAGGCATAATGGGCTAACTGGCGATTAATAGCATCCGGTACGGAATGACCCATATTCCGGATATATACTGTTCTTGAAAGATCTTTTTCGGTTAATCCTTTCAGCGCATTAAATACACATTGCCATCCCTGGCTCCAAAGCTGCATCAGGTCCTTTCCGGATTTGATATCGTTATCAAATTCAGCGTCCCGGTTACGCCACTCTTTTTCTCCATCTGTAGTTAAAAAATCAGTCCAGCGCGATAACATATTACCGTGAAGATGCTTTACAATAATGGCAATGCTATTACTTTCTTCGTTGTATGTCCAGAACAATTTTTCCTCCGGCAGCTGCGCCAGGGTTTTCTCACCCAGCAACTTGTAATATTCAAATTGCTTCTTTGCGCTTTCCAGGTAATCTGTATTCATGATTTTTAATTTATCGATTGTAGTTACAATGCGAAATTAAGCTTAAAATATTTGTCCAAATGTTCTTGCCCTGAGGCAATATCACCCTTTTGCCCTCTCCCGAGGGGAGAGGAAAAAAGGGTGAGGGCCAAATGTAGCTAACTTGAATAATTCATCGGGCTTGGGGCAGAGAATAATCTCTGTCCTCCTGTTCCTGGCTCTTCCTTCGTGGGTTTCGCTGGAAGTAACAGGAAATGCCCCTCGCCCGATGCGGTTAACCGTCTTGAAGCTACCTTTTACTCATCGGTCAGCAGACGAACTGCCGATGCTGGTTTTGCAGCGGAAGAACAAAGTATGGCTCCAATCGGCCATACCTGTTCCTCCCGAAATAAATCCCAAAACTAAACCAAACCAAAAACGAAAGAGTTCCACTCTTTCTTTTCAGCATACTGCAAAGAAACAACTTGGCGGTTAAAGTGGAATTAAACTGAAATTAAAATTGAATTAAAATTGATAATTTCTCTTTTAGTACCATCAGGGTTCCGGCCTGATATAATAAAAAAACGCCGCTTCAAAAGAAGCAGCGTTTTCTATTATCCCGGTTTCGTGTGAGACTCCTTATATCCGGTAGCCTGTCTTTACCTGGTGGTATATTTAAATTTCAATGTTATACCTCCGTTATTAAGTGATATAACATTCGAACCACCCTGAGCTAAAGGATTAAAAGTTCCAGAAGCAATTACTTCGTTGTTCGTGATAAGATCATCGTCCACGAGCTGATATTTCCATTCTTCATTGGTGAATTGGACATTGCTTGCCGGAGCCAAAGAAGCTGACAAGCTGTTATCGCTGGTATTGGTGGTGAACTCGTATCCTGAATTAGAGTTCTTTCCAAAATTCACCTTGAGATCGGCAGCACTGCCATCTGCATCCCATTGCCCTCCACTGGCATTGGTAGTTGGCACATTGGAAATATCAATTGAGGCTGCATACCTGTAAATACATGTGGCACTTTTTTTGGCATCGGGATCGTAGTTATCTGCATTTCTATCCATACATCCCTCCTTCTTTATACACCCAACGTTCAGTATTGTCAGTGACAAACAGAACATGCTGATTAAAATTGTTTTCTGTTTCATAGTTTTTAGTTTTAGTTGATGTTACAGTACAAAGAAAAGTATCCTTGCCGTAAAGGGCGTTACATGATTTTGAAAATAAATTACATCGTTTGTATTTTTAATTACTACTGAGCTTTTAGTGCGGCAGGATTTTCTGAAGTGCCCGAAGAGTCAGTAATGTCAGACCGGAAGATGGATGTTCGGAATTAATTGCATCCTCTGCATACGGTTCTACGGAACAAACTCGATCTGCAAAGACCGGGGATGTATAAACATTTGCTACAGATATATAAACATCTCCTGTTCCACAAGCGGAACTTCCCCCTTCATCGAAAATTTTATCAACTCATCCGGATAGAAAATAGCTTTACCACATGAACGAATTACACCCATCATTAAACTTAATTAATTAAAATGGAAAACACACTCTCAATCACAATAGCAACGTTTGCCCTGTTTATAGCATTAGCCGGGTGCACTAACCGGAATAGCGGTAATGACGGAAATTATCAAAGAAATAGTACGGCACAGGATAGCAGCCAAAAGAACAGCTATAACAACCACGATAGCATAATTAACTACCAGAGAAACGCGCAAAATGATTATAACAATCAGAACAACAATCAATCTCAAAGCACATCCCGGCAAAACAATGACCAAAACAGAGATAATCAATCTCATGACGCATCCCACCAAAACAACCGCGGGAATAACCGCTCATCCGGAAATACCTCTCAACCTGACAGCTCCTTCCAACTTCAAACTAAAACAGGAGAGAGAAGAAAAATAAGCAAGGTGCCCACGCAATAAATAAACTGAATGAGCAATTTGAAAAGTATTGATTTAAATAGTATGCGTCCCTGTCTCTCAGTAGAGGCAGGGACAAAACATAGGAATCAATATTTAACAAGCTTCTTTTAAAGGCAACAAGAGTTGACAATTATGCGGCAACTAAGGGCATATATTTTCTCCAGTCTTCGGCAATTGCCCATACGTTTATTGCAAAAAGAACCAGGGCAATGACAAGCGTTTGCGGGGACTGGATAGCATTAAACAGTACAATGCCGATCATAACCGGAAGGATCACAATTGCACCCAGGGCCCTGAACCGGGGGATCATGAACAATATACCGCCTACGATTTCCGCTATTGCAACCAGGGGAAAAAGCCATCCCAATTGCATGAATGCTGCCATGATCTGCATCACAGCCTCCGGCATATCCTTTGGCATAGGCATATAGTTAAAGAATTTATTCAGGCCGGAATTAATCATCATAAGTCCGAAGATCACGCTCAGTACTGTAAAAATTTTCTTTCTCATAGTATTTGTTTTTTATGTGAGTGGGTGAATATTGTCCGGTAAAAATAATGCATTTCGGATTATTGACGCTCCTTCATCTTTATCCTGATCAAGCATCGGGGATGAATTGGACGGGTGGTAGAGGAACTGTTAATACTTAACAAGCTTCTTTGCCTGCACTCCGCTTTCGGAAGAAAGCCTGAGAATATATACACCCGGTGCCAGGTCTTCGCAGTTCAGTTCTTTTTGGACGGTACCGGTAGTTGGATGTGAATCTGCCAGATACGAGATGATTGCTCCGCTCGCACCTATCAGCTCCAGCTTAACGGGCTGAGGCCGGTACAGGTTGTAGGAATAAGATAAGATGTTGTTCTGGATAGTTGCATAAAAAGAATCAGGTCCTCCCGGATGCTCTTCTACAGCTACAGCAGCAGGACGGATACGCAGCAGAACAGTCTGATGAGAACTAACAGAGGTTGTGAACCCGGTGCTGCTGTTCCCTACATCCTGCTTTTTCCATACATCGCGGACGGTGTGATTACCCGTAATGAACAGATCGGTCCAGTTTACGGTGATGTTCATCGTTTGTGTTCCCAGGTTCAATAGCCCCACCGCTTTGGATCCATCGGCCATATCTTTCGCATAGATGGAGTAATTGGATCCGGTTACAATACGACTGGCTTGCTGCCCCAGGATATCCTGGTTGATCGCGATAGCTTCCGTGTTAAACAGAATATTCTTTGTATTCTGGTTCATGTTCCGTACATCAAACGAGGTGGTAAGCGGCGAAGAAAAAAGACAGAACAAGGAAAACTGTGACTGATCTTCGGTAAGTGTCATGTTAGAAGAACCGGCGGCAAGCATGTCCGGATCGTTCCAGGCATTGGGACCGGAATAATATTCCAGCCCCGGCATGATATTCAGCACCTGTATCACTCCGCACCGTGAATTGCTGTAAGGTCCGTCATCCCATTTATCACGCGCATCGAATGTCATCCTCCACATATTCCCTTCTATTTTAGGAGACCAGGTCCAGGGTGTGAGCTGTCCCCATTCGCATACATTGAACAGCATGGGCCGGTTTGTTTTGTTTATTGCCGTGCGCATGGCAGTATACCGTTTGGTTGCCTCTGCAGTAACAGAAGGAGCGCCGCAGTAATCGTATTTGACAAAATCAATTCCCCAGGCTGCAAACTTATCGGCGTCTTTCTGTTCATTTCCGTAACTGCCAAGATATCCTCCGCAGGTGCTGGGTGCTGCATCGGAGTAAATTCCCAGCTTAAGTCCTTTGGAATGCACATAATCTGCCAGGGCCTTCATGCCCGAAGGGAATTTACCTGCATCCACCTGGATATATCCGTTGGCATCCCGGCTGGAAGCCGTCCAGCAATCGTCAATGACAAGGTAATTATACCCGGCGTTTTTCATTCCGGAGGAAACCATGGCATCGGCGATCTGCCTTAACACAGCCTCGTTATAGTTACAGGTAAAAATATTCCAGGTCATCCATGACATAGGCGGAGTTGGGGAAAGCAGCGAATCTCTTACATCCAGGGTGATGGTAAGCGAATCGCTTCCGTCGCTGTTAGATGCTTTGACCTTGTATTTGTAAATTCCTGCAGCCGGCACCGAGCCCTGTATTAAATTCCGGCTGCTGTTGAACGACATTCCGGGAGGAAGATTAGAAACCGAAACCGTGAGCTGAGAGGAAGATTTTATATTGAACCTGTTCATGACAGACTTTCCTTTTAATGCGTAAAAGTAGGTTCCATTCTGAAAAACAGGCTTAGCTGCAGAAGGTAGGTCTTGTGAATAACCAGTACACGCAATATTCAAGACAAACAACCCGATAAGGATCATTATTTTTCCCATAAATAGCTTTGTTTAAGGTATAAAGCGATGTTAGGAAAAGAAGACTGTATTATAAAGGAATTATGAGTCAATTATTAGTATCCGACGCAATCCTCTTCCCAATCAGAAAGTTCAGTTTAACTGAACTTTGTCTTTTTAAATCTTTTTCAGGAAATTGTCGCCATGGTCTTTATAAGATTGGATGCCCAGAAATAAATATTATGTCCGACGATTGCTTGCCTCATCTGCTGCATTCTCTGAAGCTGCTCCTCTTTATCCATCTCCAATGCCATCTTTATTGCGTCTGCACTCCTTTCTATGTCATAAGGATTAATTACAACCGCGCCCCGGAGCTCGTGTGAAGCTCCGGCAAACCGGCTCAGGATGAGCGCTCCATCGTTCTGAGTTCGTGCCGCCACATACTCCTTCGCCACAAGATTCATCCCATCGTGCAGGGAAGTTACCATGCATACATGGGCCGAGGAATAATACGGGAGGATCTCTTCATGGCTGTGATGGCGTTTGAGGAGCAGGATGGCTCTCCAGTTTTTCGACTTGAACCTCCAGTTAATCCGTTCCGCTTCTTTTTCAACCGCGCTCACCATGTCCGAATAACTCTTGAGAAGGGTCCGGCTTGGGGCACCAATTTGTACAAAGGTGAATTTTCCCTGATAGGATGGATTTTTATCGAGGAACCGTTCAATAGCCAGGAACTTTTCGATAATGCCTTTTGCATAATCGATCCTGTCTACACCAATTCCCATGAACTCCGCGGATATGCCATGTTCCGAAAGCAGCTCCGCGCAATTTACTTTAGGGAGATCCGCGTCGTAATCCTTCAGCGTAAAAGCAATGCTGATGGGGAATGGCTTTACATAGGTGGTGTTGCCGCCCATTTTAACCGCAAAGCTTTCCCAGGCTATTCTCGCCTCGAGCGAGTTGCTCACTGTTTCAAGAAAGTGATTGCAATGGTATTGCGTGTGGAATCCGATGAGGTCTGCTCCCAGCATTCCGCGCAGTATCTCTTTTTGCCAGGGACATATACCGAAGGATTCCGGGTTGGTCCAGGGAATATGCCAGAAGATCGCAACCTTGGCATCGGGTCTTTCTTTCTTTATTAGCTCGGGCAATAATGCAAAGTGATAATCCTGTATTAAAATGAACGGAGAATCCTGATCCTTCGTTTCCTCAATCACCGTACGGGCAAAATCTTCGTTCACCTTTTTGTAGTACTCCCAATCCTCCGTTCTGAACACAGGACGGGTGTGGGCGATCAGGCATAAAGGGTACAACCCTTCGCTGGAAAAACCATAATAGAAGTGATCTTCTTCCTCTTTGGTAAGCCATATTCTTTTCAGCGTGTATTTAGGATTGT
>Ga0315912_10000371_pt1 | contig 89311 bp, 74 predicted proteins | sample VfabasoilMG_FD_204469 | JGI IMG/M metagenome (GOLD analysis project Ga0315912, IMG submission 204469) | Garden soil microbial communities collected in Santa Monica, California, United States - V. faba soil | ecosystem: Environmental > Terrestrial > Soil > Garden | place: USA: California... | reverse complement strand
GTTTCAGCATGTCAGGAACGGTTTCGACAACGCCGTTGAAATACGTCATTTCACTGAACATGCCATTCATCTGGCCCTCGGCACTGGCGCCGTTGTCGCCGGCGATATAGATGAAAATCGTATTGTCCATGACGCCTAAATCCGTAAGCGCTTCAACCATGAGGCCTACTTCATAATCTGTTTGCTCGGCAAATCCTGCATACACTTCCATCTGCCGCGCAAACAATCTTTTTTCATCGGCAGAAAGTTTGTCCCAGTCTTTGATGTCGGAAGGCTTCGGAGCCAGGGTGGTATTGGCGGGGACAATGCCGAGTTTCTTCTGGCGTTCCAGGGTCTGTTCACGCACACGGTCCCATCCCTGGTCAAATTTTCCCTTGTACTTATCGGCCCATTCTTTTGGCACATGATGCGGAGCATGGGTAGCTCCCGGTGCGAAATAGATAAAGAATGGTTTATCCGGTGCCAGGGCTTGCTGGAACCGGACCCATGAAATAGCCTGGTTGGTCATATCTGTCGTGAAGTGGTAGTCGGAATCATGAGGCAATTCAACCTGCGTAGTGCCGTCATATATCAGCGGCGCATACTGGTTGGTTTCGCCGCCGATAAATCCGTAGAACTTTTCAAACCCCGAATGCGTAGGCCAGCGGTCAAACGGTCCTGCATTGGAAATTTCCCAGGGAGGGGTTTCGTGATATTTACCGAATGCCGCTGTATTGTAACCGTTCTGCCTCAACACTTCAGCCATCGGGGTAATTGATTGCGGACGCACACCTGTATTGCCCGGGTAGGTAGTTGCCGTTTCCATGATGGAGCCGGCATTGTTGCTGTGGTGGTTATACCCGGTTAGCAATGCTACACGCGTAGGAGAACAGAGCGCAGTGGTATGAAAGCGGTTGTAGGTAAGGCCTTCAGAAGCGAGCTTGTCTAATACAGGCATGTGACAGGGACCGCCAAAATGTTCGGATGCTCCGAATCCCATATCGTCGATAAGCACGATCACCACGTTGGGTGCTCCCTGCGGCGCCTTGACTTCGAAGCGGGGCGGGGGAGCGGCATTCCGGACATCCAGTTCCGTGTATTTCTGTCGCTTAGGTTCCTTAATAGGCAAAACCGACCGGTCCGGATCAGCGGTTTTTGCCGGCTTACCTGTTTGCGCAACGATTTGACCCGGGAAGAGAAGACTGGCAAGAGCCAGGATAATTTTGAGCTTGTGTTTGATTGGCATAGAAATAAATTAAGTGTGCGAAAGCACGTATGAAAGAATATAGTAATACAACCCAAACGCTAAATGTAGAGCGCTTCAATATTCAATTACATGAGAAAAATCATATAGGATTATGATTGATTTTTACACGGGGAAGTAATGGGTTGTATGAATGCAACAAGGCGAAGGGAAAAGCGGCTCATGGTTTTTCCTTGGGATATATCAGCACGACTTCCTCCACGGCAACGATCAGCGGGGAACAAAGCAAAGACCATAAGCTTACCAGCCTGCCTGTTTACTATGCGCCCAAATACTTTCTCGGCGGCGGTTCTTTTAAAGGATTTATCAAGGGGGCGCTGGGCATGCATTTTTCAAATTATGAGCGAACAGGACCCGCCGGAATTCTTACTACAAACTATACCGGTTTTTACGGAGAAGCGTCTCTCGGCGCCGATTATTCGCTGGGTGAAAAGATTTTCCTGAACCTGGAATACGAATGGGCCAATATGTCCAACAGCGCTTACCGCGACGGATTTATGAATACTGCCATGGCAGGTATCGGTTTTAAATTCTGATTATCAATCCATCGTGATGAATTTTCAGTGAGCGGATACCCAGCGACGGCCAAACAGCCGGCCTTCATTTGATTTGGCAGCGAGTTTTTCAGGTCAGTGGTGGATGGCAGGCAGTAACGACATAAATCCCTTTACAATAAAGGAGTTTGCCAGGTCCACAAAAAAGGAACCGCACAGGGTGATAAGCAGGATGGCCCGGGGTGCAGGCCCATAGCGCCGGGAGATCTGGTCCATGGTAGCCATGGCAACGGGCATGGAGCTGATTGCGAATCCCAAAAAACCACCCACAGCAACGGCGGCATTGTAATCTTTGCCCAACGAACGAAACAAAAGAAAGTAAGCGACGGCAGCCGACATCACCACCTGCAGGATGACGACGATGGCAATCGGAACGATGATGGCGCCGAGCGAATTTATTTTCAGGCTCATCAGGCTGATGGCCAGGAATACCTGCAGAGCAAGGTCTCCAAGGCGGTCGGTGAGGTCCACAGGCATGGATATTTTGCGCCAGTCGGCGAGGTTGGTGATGAGCATTCCTGCCAGCAAAGAACATAAAAATCCAGGCAGCAACAGGTTGATGCCTGTGGAAAGGGTGTTCAGCTGCATACCCAGCCACACGGCTGCCGACACCACCAGCGTCATACGGATCAATGCAGATGAACTGGCGGCAGGCTGAATGATAGAATCCTGAAGCGCAGTTCCCTTTTCCAGGGAAGATTCAGGCTCTCCATGCAGTTTGTGATGTTTGATGATCCAGCTTACGAAAGGCCCGGAGACAATGGCCCCGATGGAAACGGCAAAGGTGGCTGCGCTGATCGCCACCAGTTCGGCTCCCTGAAGGCCCATGGCGCTGGCTTCTTTTGCCCATGCCATAGCTGTTCCAGGGCCGCCCACGAAGGAGATGCTGCCGGCCAGTAATCCATAGAACGGATGTGCTCCCCTGGCCAGTGCCACGGCAATACCGACGAGGTTTTGACAGATCAGCAATACGACTGTGATGAGACAAATGTACAGCAAGGGTTTACCCCCGGTACGCAGTGCGGATAATTTCGCCGTAAATCCCAGTGACACAAAAAATAGTAAGATGAGAATATCGCGAAGCTGCGTGGCAAATTCGATCCGGAGATTGAAGGAGGATTCAATCAATGAAACAACAATGGCTGTCAGTATTCCGCCAACTACCGGGGATGGGATGGAAGCCTTTTTTAAAAATGCCAGTCGCGAACATAAAAATTCACCCGTGATCAGCGCGATAAGGGCTACGATCAACGTGATGAATTCATCTATTGAAAAAACGGGCATGGAGTTGCGCGCTAACCGGCGAATGAACTTTTCACACAGATTGAGTCAAATATACGCATATGTGAATAACGACATCCTCCAGGTTCCCTGAAATGATTCTGAACAGGATTACTATTCAGCCACTGCAACCGGGCCATGATAATCCGGCGTTTAGTTTTTACTCTTTGCTGAATACAGATGCGGCCTTCTTTTCTAAATCAGTGTACTGTTCTTTTCCTGTGCTTACAGTCACAAAGCGAATAATACCTCCTTTAAATTCACCTGGCGATTTATAAAGCTGACTTACATTATCACCGCTGTCGTAACCCACACAAAGTCCATCGCCAACGAGTGTGAATTTTCCTACCTGCGCCCGCAACGGTCCTTTTGCAACTTCTTTTTCGTTTACGTAGAGTCTCGCTGTTCCGATGGACTCTCCGTGTTCACCGGCTTTTTCTTTGATGAACTCCATGCCCACGGTATATTTTCCGGGCACAAGAACACCTGACACCAGCACCTGTTCAGGTTTAATGCCAAGGAAATTATATACATAATACAATTTTCTGTCTTTGATGAATAAGCTGTGTCCCCCAAAACGGGAACCGTGAGCGAAGATCACACCGGAACAGTTTGCATCCGTGATTTCGATATTTGCAATTACCTTGTATGATTTACCCCTGATGCTTACCGCAACCGCTTCCGGAACCTGGCTGGTATGCGGATAGTAAGTATAAGAGTCTCTGGGCTCTTCTTCCGTCGGGCGATCGATAGTGAGAATCTGTGTAGCCGTTCGATCATCCAAAGGCAAAGCATTATTCTTTTTCGCTTCTTCAAGCCATAGCTTCTTTAACGCTTCCAGCTTTTCCGGATTTTCTTTCGCCAGGTCCTGTGACTCTGAACGGTCCACATCTACATGATAGAGTTCCCATTTGTCCTGGTCGAAATGACCTTTATCGGTTAACGGCGCGTGTACAGCCACTGCTTTCCAGCCGTCCTGCCAGATAGCCCGCGTACCCAACATGCAATAATATTGAACATGTTTCTGTGTCGGATCGTCCGGTTTGGCATCGAATGAGTATTTCATCGACACACCGGAAAGCGGGTATTGCTCAACACCCTTGTAAACCTTGGGCATTTCCAGGCCGCATATTTCAAGAATGGTGGGAACGATGTCTACAGCGTGATGATACTGGTTGCGCACTTCTCCGCGGGCTTTGATTCCTTTTGGCCAGGAAATTACCAGCGGGTCAGCAGTACCACCTGAATAATTTGAATACCGCTTGAACATTTTAAAGGGAGTTGAAAATGCGGCGGCCCATCCTGTAGGGTAATGTTCATAGGTATCAGGACCACCCAACTCATCAATCAGCTTCATGTTCTCGGCTAAATCATCGGGATAACCGTTAAAGAACTTATTTTCATTGACCGAACCGTTGGGTGTTCCTTCGCCGGAGGCACCGTTATCGGCTGCATACAGTATGATGGTATTCTCATACTGACCGGATGCTTTCAGGTAATCAATTACACGGCCAATCTGCACATCGGTATATTCAGAAAAGGCGGCATAAACTTCGCATAGCCGGGAAAATAATTTCTTCTCGTCAGCACTCAGTGAATTCCATGGACGAACAGCATCAGCCGGATTGGCCTGGTCCTGGGGCATCGGGTTAAATTCAGTGAGCCTGGTTCCCTTTGGCAGGATGCCCTTTTCAATCATACGGGGAAGAACCCATGCCCGGTAAGCGTCATAGCCGTCATCAAATTTTCCTTTATACTTTGCAATGTAATCCTTAGGAGCCTGGTGGGGTGCATGATTGGCGCCCGGGCAATACCACATATACCAGGGTTTGGAGGGATTGGCAGATTTCTGATCTCCAATCATCTTGATCGCCTGCTCAGCGAGGTCCTTGGATAAATGATAACCTTGTTCAGGACTATAGGGAGCCTCGATAGCATGATTGTCTTCCGTCAGGTCAGGATAAAACTGGTTGGTTTCGCCGCCGATGAAACCGTAAAAACGGTCGTAGCCCTGCTGCAGGGGCCATTGACTTTTATTTGCACCGGCAGAGAGATCCGTTTCCGGAACATTGTGATTCTTTCCCAGCCAGAATGTGCTCCATCCGTTGTCATTTAATATCTGGGCCATAGTGGCCGCCTGCGCCGGCAACTGGCATATGTATCCTGGAAAACCATTGGCTCCTTCCGTAATCGCTCCCATACCATTGAGGTTGTGGTTACGCCCGGTATTGAGACAGGATCTCGTGGGTGAACAAAGTGCCACCGTATGCCACTGCGTATAAGTCAGGCCATCGGCGGCCAGTTTGTCCATTGTCGGCATATGGATCCGCCCACCGTAGGGAGACCAGGCACCCAGTCCGGTATCATCATAAAGTATGAAAAGGATGTTGGGTGCTCCCGCAGGCGCTTTTTTTCGAATGTAAGGAGCCCAGTCTGCCTTTGAATCGCGCACATCCAGTTTGATTTCTCCTTTGAAATCGGCTTCTGATTTTTTGGCCACTTCGGGTTTCCCTGGCTGGCAGCTGCCGGCAGCGAAAAAAGCAACAAGGAGAAGAACGCAGGCCACGCCTTGATAAAATTTAATTTTCATTGGTTTCAGCTTTTAAAATGTTTATAAAAGTTTGGGATGTAATTTCATTTTGAATTAATACTATTCACCGATCAGCGCAAACGAAGAATCAACGAATCATTCAGCGGAATTTTTGAAAAAACTACAAGCCCTGTTATGGAAACTTTTTTGAGAAGTGGAGGCAAGTTACCTTCAGAACCGGAAACCCACGTTTATCATATACCGGAATCCAATGGTGGTGGTATTGGTAGTTCCATCTGTTTCAAATTCGGCATCATCAATCACCAGGCTGTAGCCGGGAATTTTGTCGGCCAGGGCATCGTTGATTTTCTTTAATAATTCTGACTCGTCGTCAGCATCCAGGCTGGTGCTCAGTTTGGCCTTTACGGAATAACTTGAAATCCCGGGACCTAACAGGATGAAATCTACGGCCAGTCTTTTCCAAAAAACAAACTGGTAACCGAATTCCACTCCACCGCCTAAAGTGGTAAAAGTAAAATCGGTATTTAATTCAATCGTGGAAGACGAATTGCTATTGGTTATAGTCCAGTCATTTTTCCTGTTAAAGTAATTATAGGAGAAGTATGGAGCGAGGTAAACGCCACGCGGCGCATCGTATTTGTTTTCGTTTTTCAAGTAAAAGCGATACTCCCCGGATATGTGATACCCTTTGTCAGTCGAACCCTTATTGACCTGGATGGAATCGTAAGACCCCCCGGTGCCTGACAAAAGTTTCGGCAGCGTAAGTGCACCGGCTTCAACGCTGATACTACGATGTTTGCCCAGGGTTCTTTCGTAACCAACAATAAAGGTGTTGCCTCCGAAAATAAGCGGGTTGGTTATGTTAAAATGAACCGTATTTTTAAATATCTTTTCCTTCTTCACCGTAGAATCCTGCTGGGCAAAACACGCCGGATTAAAAATAGAGGCAAGGAGAAGAAAAGGCAGCAGTTGTAGTTTTGTTTTCATGATCTACGGATTTGGCTAGCACAAAGTAATAGAAATATTTCATTTATGGTAATGAATCTGCCGACACCTGGCAGGAAGAAGGAGCATGGCGATACAAACCTTGTTCTTCTTACAGAGAATTCCTTGCAGGAGTAAAAGGTTTGTTATATTTGTTCCGGATATCCCAACGCAGAAAACCATATTCAATCACCCATCCTATGAAAAAAATTGTGCTTTTTGTATTCTTCCTGGCAGCACTCAGCCTGTCCGTCAGTGCGGCCGACAAACGCCTCAACCTGTATGGCGCATACGTATTTGATGATGAAGTGAGTTCGTATTATGACCCGTATACAAATTACTACTACGGAAAAATCAAAGCCGGCTTCCAGTACGGTGCAGGACTTGAATTTATGCCCAACCCCGAAGTGGGTGCGGAACTTTTATGGATCGGCCAGACGACTACGGCTCCCATTAGTTACATGTCGTCATCTTATTTCCAGGAACAGAACATTGTGGTTGACCTGAATCTCAATTACGCCATGCTGGCCGTGAACCGTTATGGCATGAGCCAAAACCAAAAAGTAGAGGGCTACGGTGGATTCATGCTTGGAGCCCTTTTCGCCTCTGCCAGCAAGCAGGACGGCGCGATCAGCGGCGACGACAGCGCCACGAAATTTGCCTGGGGCCTGCGGCTGGGAGCTAACATCTGGGCTTCTTCCCGCGTAGGTATCAAAATCCAGGGCCAGTTGTTATCTGCCGTGCAGGCAGTCGGCGGTTCGTTGTACTTCGGTACAGGCGGCGCCGGCGGCGGAGTCAGTACGTATTCTTCCATGCTTCAATGCAGCGTGGGTGGAGGACTGACTTTTAACCTGGGCGGAAATAAATAAGTAAGATCGTATACCCAACCGATCCTGTGTTGCGGTATTTAGGAAATGGCTCCATCTCCCGATGGAGCCTTTTTATTTACGGACCGGTCAGCAATCCCCGAAGTTCCACAATTTTTTCGGAAGCCACATCCAGGTTGATTAAGCCGCTGCGCGGACGATCCAGGTCGACAATCATAAAAATGGTGATCGATAAAATCGTGGCAAAGCCCAGGGTTACGATGCGGTCGGACAGCCCTTTCGTGTCGTAACCGATCAGGAACGAGCAACAAAGGGCCAGGGTGAACAGGAAATACATAATGGAATTGGGTATCGTGGACTCGCCGGCAGATCGTCTTGTCGTGGTGATGTCAATTACGGCATTTAACGCAGGAATCATCTGCCCGGACCGGACGACGACATTATTTACCCGTGCATCGGTCGTTGCAATATTCCATAACACTCTGCCTACGCTGTCGGCTTCCAGGTAATGCCTGATGACGGCATCGAAATTATTGCCGACGGAGTAGTAACCAATGCGCGCTTCCACGTAGATCTTGAAATTTTTCCGAAACAAATTGCGGGTACTGTCGGGGTACAAGTCGGCTCTGAGGATGGCCGTACCTATGTTGTTGGCTTCTTCAATAATCAGGTCGCGCCGTTTGTTATACCGGTCGTTGGACATGCCAAAGGTGAAGGCCAGCAACAGGCCGAGCATTCCCAGCAGGATGCCGTTCACGGTTCCTAATTCCAATTTAACATGATCCGGGTTCAGCCGGATGCGCCTTCTTCTGTATGCATGGCCGGCCATGTTAAACAGGATGATTAACAGGAACATCACCGATGCAATGAAGTAGGCGGAAGTCAATTGCAAGGCGTTAAGTGAAACGTTCATAAGCGGTTTATTTTATCGTGCGGTTTTTTTCTGAGGAAAGAATACATTGCTGAAATTTAAGCAGAAAATAATTACTCCGGAGATGCCGCCAAAGGGGCCAGGACCATGAATCACGGGACCGGGAAAAAAATTAACATATTCCTTTTCTGAAAAGCAGGTAATTTGCATTCTCCTAAAATTGAAGTATGTTTGCATCTGATAAAAAAACGCAATACGTATGAAAAAAATTCTGTTGACTGTTGCCGTTGTTTCGGCCTTTGTCTCCTGCCGGAACCTGCCCGACTTTGATGAGCTCACTTACAAACCTATCGTAGTTACCAATCACAACGCGAATGCAGATTTTTCAACCTACCAGACCTACTACCTGTCGAATGTGATGCATTCCATCGGAGATGACCCGGGTGATTCCATTGTCGATCCCTCAGATGCCGCTCCCATCATCAACGCCATTGCAAACAACATGAACGACAGGGGATATGTCAGGGAATCGAATCCTAACCTGGCCGACCTGGATATAAACGTCATAGCGATCAAGGTTACCAACGTGGCGACGATGTACCCGGGTTACTGGTGGGGTTATTACGGCTGGTACTATCCGTATTATCCTTACTACCCGTATTCTTACACGTACACTTATCAGACCGGAACACTGGTCGTTGACATCCTCGACATTAAAAATGTTCCGCCCGGCGGAACGAAGGCCGATGTGCTGTGGACTAATTTTAACAATGGAGTCCTCGGAGTCTCCGGCACATCGACGCAGACGGCTGTCTCTGCCATCAACCAGGCTTTCCAGCAATCCCTTTATATTCAAGCAAACTAAACTTACCGCACTACTATGTCAAAACATAACCTACTCATAGCGCTCTTTATCCTTGGACTTGGACTGAATACCCCGAAAGCCCAGGAAATGAGTCAGACTTCTTCTTCCACGGCAACGGGCTATATCTTTGATAATTTTTTCGCCTTTGCCTGGGAAGTGGGCATGCCAACCGGCGACAATAAATTCGTAAGCGATTTCAGTTTTGCCGGCGGAACAATTGAATACCGTCACATGATGGGTCAGCACGTATCCATCGGAATGGATATTTCATGGAACTCTTATAAGGAGTATTTCCCGTATTCCACCTTCAAGCTGAATAACAATACCGATGTTACTACCGACCTGTATAAGTTTAACTATACGCTCCCCATGGCCGTGACGCTGCATAATTACTTTGGCAACAATGGAAAAGTGATTCCATTTGTCGGACTGGGAGTAGGCGCCTTGTATTCCAAGCCCAGCTTGTTCTTTAACATCTACGAACTCTACGAAGAAAACTGGGGATTCCTGGTACGCCCCGAATTAGGCGTCCTGATTAAAAGCGACGGCGATGTGGGCCTCTTAATCGGAACACGATACAGCCTGTCGACCAACCAGGAAGACAGCTTTCGAATCGATAACCTCCAGGCACTGAGCTTCCAGCTTGGACTGGCCTGGACCTACTGATAAATTCATGCATGTTATTTCAAACCCGTTCTTCTTAAACAAGAACGGGTTTTTTATTTGCTATAGGTGATCTCTGCGCTTTTGCGCCTGTGCGGTGAAAAAGGCAACCGCAGAGGCGCAAAAGCGCAGAGATCTTATTTGGGGACTTGTTTGGGCACGGGATATGAATAACTGTTATTTTAGAATTATGTACATTTACATATCACATGCGAGAAATAATGAAGCCTGTTCATTTTCTTCTCATCTTCTTTTTCGTGATTTCTTCCGGCCTTAGTTTTGGCCAGGGCGATAGCACGCTGGCAAAAGCACCTGTGTTGTTCAATAGCTGGACACCACACCTCTACCTGTTTAACAAAACGTCACCAAATGCTACACATCTTTTGTATTCCCCGCTTCATCCTTCGGGCAGCCGGTTTGATCCGAAGAATTTGAATTTGCCGACAGACTGGTCGGATGAAACACTTTCCCTGTATGAAAGTCACCAGCATTTATCTCTAAATCCGTATCCGCCCAACCTGATGAATGATTGGGATCGTCCCTTTGATCCTGCCAATCCATACGGCGTAACCAATGTGACCGATGATTTGATCCTGGGTGCGATTAATTTCCTGCTGTTCCAACTGGGACCTCCATGTAAGTAGATGAAGTTACATCTGCTCCGACCGTATAATTTTGAGGAAACATGAAAACCCGTCATTTTTTTCTCAGCATGTCTTTTCTGTTGATTTCTTATCAGAGCATAGGACAAGCCGTTATTTCGACAAAAGGACAACTTGCATCTCCATGGTCACCCCACCTGTATTTGTTCAATAAACCTGTGACGCTAACCAGGCATTTATCCTATCATCCTCCCCTTGCATCCGGCAACCGTTTCGATGTTAAGAACCTAAGATGGATGAAAGACCAGTCTGAAGAATTTCTTTTCCCTTACCAGGCACAACGCGATGTCTGGATAGATCACTATCCGCTTGACCATAAGTTTGATGCCAGTCAATACTGCCATCCCGCCAATCTGTACAAGGCTACATCTGTGCCTGAAGATTTGTTCCTGGGTGCAGTATACCTGGTATTGCAAAAACTTGCGTGGATCTATTAAACACGGCGATAGGCGAAGGACGCAGGCAAGTCATGTAATTTCAATGTTCGCCGTTCCTTTTTTTTTCATTAAATTGTTTCGTCGATCCGGGAATAAGGACACTTCAAATTGTTATATTTGTTCAAAGCCGCTTTCCGGAATAACTATCAGCATGCACAAGGTTCAGGCTGACTCTTTGAATCGAAATGAATCCATTTTTAACACAGATTGTCATTCAAACTACACTCCGTCCCAAAAAAGGCAGGCGGGTGGAAAGGCAATCCGTAACGGATTATGAGCTTGCCAAGGCCTACCGTGAATTAATCATTACGGTAAAGCGAACCACGAAAGACGTGTTATTTATTATTGCCGGCTTATTTTTCGCCGCCTTCGGGCTCAAAGGTTTTCTTCTTCCCAGCAATTTTATTGACGGTGGCGCTACAGGTATTTCGTTGCTGCTGTTTGCTTTAACCAAAATACCGCTTTCCATCCTTATTATTTGTGTGAATATTCCTTTTGTGATTTTGGGGTATATGATTATGGGAAGGACCTTTGCCATAAAAACAGCCCTGGCCATTGCCGGCCTGTCCCTTTGCCTGGCTACCGTGGACTTCCCGGAAGTCACCAAGGATAATTTGCTTGTCGCTATTTTCGGAGGATTCTTTTTAGGTGCCGGCATCGGCCTTTCCGTCAGGGGAAGCGCCGTGATTGACGGAACGGAAGTGCTGGCCATTTTTCTTAGCCGTAAATTCGGCACTACGCTGGGCGACATCATCATCCTGATCAATGCTGTCATTTTCTCATCGGCCGCTTATTTGCTGGGCATTGAAACTGCACTTTATTCCATGATTACCTACCTGGCCGCATCGCGCACGCTTGATTTTATAGTGGAAGGGATTGAAGAATACATCGGCGTCACCATCGTGGCGGCACACAGCGAAGAAATCCGGCAGATGATCATTAACAAAATGGGGCGCGGAGTTACCGTATACAGCGGGAAGCGGGGGTATGGCAAACGAGGTGAAACAAAAGAGGTAGATATCATCTACACGGTAATCACCCGGCTGGAACTGAACAAGTTGAATATCGAGATACAAAAAATTGAACCTGCGGCATTCGTGGTTATGAACCCTGTAAAAGACACAAAAGGTGGCATGATTAAAAAGCGACCCTTAAAACGCTAATAGTTTTTTTTCAGTGCATCCAGTTGTTCCTGAAAATGTCACGGGCGTGGTAGGTAATCACGATGTCTGCGCCGGCACGGGCAAATGCCATCATGTTTTCCATCACAATATTTTCTTCATCGATATAACCTGACTTCGCCGCAGCTTTTACCATGCTGTATTCGGCGGATACGTTGTAACAGGCAATGGGAAGAAGGGAATGTTCCCGCAAATCACGGATTACATCCAGGTAGGCCAGGGCGGGCTTGACCATGAGAATATCGGCTCCTTCTTCTTCATCCAGCAACGACTCCCGCAACGCCTCGCGCCGGTTGCGTAAATCCATTTGGTAGCTTTTCCGGTCGCCGTGGCCGGGCGCGGAAGCGGCGGCTTCACGGAACGGCCCGTAATACGCGGAGGCGAATTTGGTGGAATAGCTCATGATGGGCGTCGTCACAAAATTATTTTCATCCAGCGCTTTGCGGATCGCTGCTACACGACCGTCCATCATGTCGCTGGGAGCAACCATGTCGGCGCCAGCCTGCGCATGTGTCAAAGCCATACGTGCCAGCACGTCCAGGGAAGTATCGTTATCCACGTATCCGTCATGAAGCAAGCCGCAGTGACCGTGTGTCGTATAGGCGCAAAGGCAGACGTCGGTGCTGACCATCAAATCACCGCCAAATTGTTTTTTCAATGCCATCACCGCTTCCGGCACCACGGAATGCGGATCGTATGCGGCATGCGCACCTTCAGATTTTTCATCACCCACGCCGAATAAAAGCACGTTGTTAATGCCCAGCTTCAGTCCCGCTTCCACATCTTTCAGCAAACGGTCTACAGTAAAACGTGAAATTCCCGGCATGGCTTCAATGGGCTGTTCCGTGTTGTTACCCTTGATGACGAAATAAGGATAGATGAACATGTTTTTGCTGAGCCGGGTTTCAGCAACCAGTTCGCGGAGTACAGGATTTTTACGAAGACGGCGGGGACGTATCATGCGTGTGGATTGCTGGTGAAGGGAATTAATTCGAGGATCGGGAGAATACGGCGCGGGCCAGGGCCGTATCATTAAATTCGTCGGTATAGGATACCTGCGAAACACCGAATCTTTTCAGCATCTGGCCGGTCGCTTCTCCCATGGCAATCACGGATTGGTTGCCCCGGATGTTGAACTTTTCAAGAAAAATTTCCGCATTCGAAGGACTGGTAAACACCAGGACCTTAAAATGATTGTTGGAGAGATGACTGCTGTCGGTGCGAATGGTTTCGTAAACGATAAGATCGGATATTTGTTCCTTTTTCACAAATCCCAGTTGTACCGAACGCATGCTGCCTTTGGCCTGCGGAAACAAGACCGTATCGTTGCCCACGCGGGCGGCAAATTGCTTTCCCGTCAGGCGTGTGTCTGTTGAATAGCCGATAAAGTCGGCGTGCCTGTTGAATTTACGAAGGGCTTCCGCTGTTGATTTGCCGATACAACCTATTTTCTGGTTATGGAGGTGCGGATCACCCGAAAAAAAATGCTTCACGGCATGGCGGCTGGAAAAAAAGATCCAATCCGTTTCCGGAACGACCTTGAAAGGCACGGGTACGATGTCAATGAGCGATGAACAGGTCACTTGAAATCCGTTTCCTTCCAGGGCATTTACAAAATAGTCGTCCTTTTTTTTATTGCGGCTGATGAAGACACGACAGGGTTCTGTGGAATTCAGTTTTTCATAGACCCGGTTGGCCAGCAGGTCCGGGTTTTTTGATTCGAGGAAGATGCTTACCGGTAGTTTGTCCCAGGACTCGGAACGCGCGGCACGGAGGGTAAAGAGTCCGGTTTCGTCGTCGTGCGTGGCGAAGGCCCCTACGGGCATGTGGCAGCCACCGTGAAACAGGTTCAGTACCTTCCGTTCTATGGCGGTAAGCGCAGCGCTTGAAGGATGATGGAGGACTTGCAGCTTTTCTTTCAGCTCCTTGTCGGCTTCACGGATCTGTATGGCCAGCACGCCCTGAGCCGGTGCGGGAATAAATTCCTTCGGATCTAATTTTTCCACGTGGAGGTCGCTGACGTCAAGGCCCAGCCGTTCCACGCCGGCGGCGGCGATGAGGATGGCGTCGTAAAGACCTTCGCGAAGCTTGCGTATCCGGGTCGGAACGTTCCCGCGCAGGTCGTCGAGCGTAATGTCGCTGCGAAAAGCCAGCAACTGCGATTTCCTGCGTGAAGAAGAAGTACCCACACGCGCTTTTCGTTTTAGGGAAAACTTTTGTTTGTAGTCGACGGCTTCCTTACAAATCAGCAGGTATTCGGAGGGATCTTCCCGGTCCGTAATCGCAGCAATTGTAAGTCCGGCCGGTGATTCAGTAGGCAGGTCTTTGTGGGAATGCACGGCGATGTCGGCTTCCCCGCTAAGCAAAGCGTCTTCGATCTCCTTGGTAAAAAAACCTTTGCCTTCGATTTTTTCCAGGCTGATATGCTGGATCTCATCGCCTTTGGTTTTGATGATTTTCAGCTCGCAAGGCATGCCGGCTCCTTCCAGGCGGCTTTTCACATGATTGGCCTGCCACAGCGCCAGGTCACTGCCGCGTGTCGCTATGATAAAAGTGTCTTTCATGGGAAACAGGTTGAGAAAGTAAAAAGCAAATGGCCGTTTACCTGGATTCCAGGATAATCTCCTTTGCCATCACCATGGGAATGCTAATGCATTTTTTTTCCATATAGGTGAGCACTTTGTCCAGCACATCCCTGGATTGGGTATCGAGCTGCTCAATTTCTTTTGCAAAAACCGATGTGATGGCCTTTTCTTTTATTTCGCGGATCTTTTCAGGAACATCGCGCATGGCCAATTCGATGCGGCGTGTGCGATGCAGCGCCCGGAAGCCGTCGATTTGTCCGCGCACGATATGCTGTGCGGCAACAAGTTCTTCCTTGCGTTCGGCCAGGTTTTTTTCGGCTACCTGCTTCAGCTCATCGATATTGATCAGGTGAATGTTATTATTCCGGATGACAGCAGGATCCACGTCGGCCGGAACAGCCAGGTCGATAACGACTTTGCGGGACGAGTCGCCGCGAAGAAGGGCGGCATACAGTTCTTCCGTGATTACAGGTTCAGCCGAGCCCGTGCAGGATACCAGCACATCAAATCCTTCGGCATAAGATGAAAGATTTTCCAACGCTGCTGCGCGGAAATTGCCGGTATGACCGGCAAGCTGCTCCACCAGTTTTTCGGCATGCTGCAGCGTGCGGTTGTATACTACAATATTGTTGAAGCCGTATTTTACGAGGTACTTGCTAAAGCTGGAATTTGTTTCTCCGGCGCCAATCATCAGGATGCGCGCGTCAGAAGCAATGTGAAGGTCGCGAAGCCTGCGGAAGGCCAGCGATACGACAGAGACGGGGTTGGTGGCTATATGCGTTTCCGTATAAACCTGCTTGGCTGTGGTTATGGTGCTTTTAATCACAAGCCGGATCAGGTCACCGGTCAATCCCGCGGCATTGCATTCGTCGTAAGATTTACGCACCTGGGTAATGATCTCGCGTTCGCCTACGACCATGGAATCCAGGGAAGAGGCCACCTTGAACAAATGCTCAAGCGCCGCTTCTCCTTCATACGCTTCGCAATGCGCGATGGCATAATTGATTTCTTCCGGGGTCCAGTCACTGCGAAAGGTCCTGAAGAAGCGTGTAAGGAAGGCGGGCGTCAGGTCCTGTTCCGTAGCTAAAATAAATTCGATGCGGTTGCAGGTTGGTATGTAACAGATTTCTTCCAGGTCCAGCGCAAACTTGAGCACGGAAAGACGCTCAAGTTTGTTTTCTTCATGCAGGTAATAGCGGCTGAGTTCGCTAAGCGGTGTTTTCTTATGTGTAAAAGCTATGACTTTGAGATCTTGCATAGGAAGTGTTCAAATTTCCACTGCAAATGTCGTTTTATGGATAATCTGACTGTCACGGGATTGTCAGATGGATGGTTAAAAAGACTGACATTCGTCAGCATTATGTCTTAAAAAACGGAGTCGATCAGCCAATTAGCTAATTATGCGACAAGATCCATCTATGCGTCATTCCGGAAGAATCTTGTTGAAGGGTCAAGAGATCATTCGGTATATAGAGAAACAAGATGCTTCCAGCATGACCAAAGGGGGATAAGTGGATACCCAATACAATTAGCTAATTAGCCAATTAGCCAATTAGCTAATTATGCGACAAGTTTCATCTATGATTCATTCTGGAAGAATCTTGTTGAAGGGTCAAGAGATCATTCGGTATATAGAGAAACAAGATGCTTCCAGCATGACCAAAGGGGGATAAGTGGATACCCAATACAATTAGCTAATTAGCCAATTAGCTAATTAGCTAATTAGCTAATGATACGACAAGTTCCATCTATGAGTCATTCCGGAAGAATCTTGTTGAAGTTTGAAGAGATCATTCGGTTTATTGAGCAACAAGATGGCATGACCAAAGTGGGATAGGTGGATTCCCAATACAATTAGCTAATTAGCTAATTAGCCAATTAGCTGCTGCCGATCCAACCATGGGTATCAAAAAAAATCCTGGCTCTTCAGGGAAGAACCAGGATTTGGGAGAGAGCGGCCAAAAATTATTTTGTCTTCACCAGTTTGTAATACGTGGAGAATCCGGCAGCGGTGACTTTCACCATGTAAATTCCGGCTGATAAATTTTCACCGTGTACTTCCGCTTCATAGAGGATATCGCCTTCGGCGAAACCTTCATAGAGACGGGATACAAATTTACCTTCGATATCATACAGTTCAAGGGAGACTTTCGAAGATTCGAAAACCGTGAACTCGATGACAGACCGGTCCGAAAACGGATTAGGAAGGGCGTGTACATGGATGTTGTCAGGCATGTAATCGTTTGCTGCGCGCTGGCCGGTGCAAGGTCCAAGGCAATCGCCGGGGTGATTTCCTAAGTGTGCGGGCACAGCGCTGGGAGCGATACATAAAGTCTGCGGGTTGCCCGGGTTGCCTGGAGGAACGTGACAGAGCACCACTTTCTTCAGGTCATGTCCGCAGCGTACATCTACCGTATAAATCGTAGAGATGGAAGCGGGGTTAGCCGGAGAAGAGGAGCATCCGAAGGCATCGGTGACAACAACAGTATAGACACCGGCAACCGTAACATTCAGTGTGCTGGCAGTTTGGCCCGGGATGAGGACATTGTCTTTATACCAGGCATAGGTAACTGCTGTAGCCGAAGTGTTTGCCGTAACTGTCAGGCTTTGCGGGCCATAACCAATATAGATGGTATTGCTTTGGCATCCAATACCCTGGGATACGGTTAGTGTAACTACCGGTTCAGTTCCCACGGAAATCGTCGTGCTTGTAGATCCTACGCATCCACCGCCGCCTGATATCGTATACGTTATCGTATGTGTACCCAATCCGGCTGTTGCAGGATTGAACATTCCATTGCTGACACCATTTCCGCTGTATGTTCCGCCGGCTGGAGAGCCGCCGGTCAATGCAAACGCAGGCGAGTTAATGCATGTGGAAGCAAGTGGAGTAAACGTAACTACAGGCTGAGTGAACACGGTCACTGACGTGGTTGCCGAAGCGGAACAACCGAGGCCATCCGTATAAGAATAGGTGATCGTAAAGGTACCTGCCCCGGAAACGGAAGGATCAAACTGTCCGTTGCTAACCCCGGTGCCGCTGTAGGTGCCGCCTGCAGGTGCACCTGCGGTCAGCGTGATGGGAGAGGAAGTGGTACATAAACTGTTGATGGCGCCTGCCGTAACATTTGGCAATGCATGCACATTGGCTGTGCGCGTATCACTGGCCGAACATCCGTTTGCATCGGTATAGGAATACGTAAGTGTAAAGGATCCTGTGCCGGCTGCGGATGGATCAAAGTTGTTTGCCGTCACGCCTGTACCGATAAAGGTACCGCCTGCAGGAGATCCAGCCAGGGCCTGGGAGGGAGCATTCACACACACATCAAAATCCATTCCGGCATTTACCAATGGAAGCGCATTCACCTGGATGGAGGTAGCCGCTGAATTGGCACAGCCCATTGAATCGGTAAAGGCATAGCTGATAGTATGTGATCCGGTGCCTGCAACAGAAGGATTGAAGCTTGATCCTGTCACGCCCGTTCCGGAGAAGGTTCCCCCGGCCGGTGTTCCGTTCAGCGCCACAGGTGAAGCATTGACGCAGACCCCTGCATAATTCCCTGCATTGACAACGGGCAGCGCATTCACCACGATGGTCGTGACGGCAGCGGAAGAACAACCCGTTGAATCGGAATAAGTATACGTGATGAGATGCGACCCTGTGCCGGAAAGGGATGGATCAAAAGAAGATCCGATAACACCGATGCCGCTCCATGTTCCGCCGGCCGGCGATCCGCTGAGGGCCACAGGCGGCGCATTCAAACAGATGCCCGGGTAAACTCCGGCATTTACATTGGGTAATCCCTGTACAGTATACACGGACGAATCGGAATTCGTGCAACCATTTCCATCCGTATAGGAATAGTAGAGGGTATGCGTGCCTACTCCGGCAACGGCAGGAGAGAAGGTATTTGAACTAACCCCAGGACCGGAGAATGTTCCTCCCGATGGGGAACCGACTAAAGGAATAGGAGCATTGCCGGCGCAAAGCGTGCGGTCAAAACCTGCATCCACTGCGGGCAAAGCATGAACGGTTGCGGTAAGGGTATCCGTATTACCGCAGCCATTGCTGTCGGCATAGCTGTAAATAAGATCGTGAGCGCCCACACCGGCCGTTGCGGGATCAAACTGGTTGGCGCTGACACCAGCACCGGAAAAGGATCCTCCGGCAGGTACGCCGCCGCTCAGCGCTACAGGTGCAGCATTGAGACAAGCTGAGAAATCCAAACCTGCTCGCACATTCGGCACACCATTCACCGTGACGCTAACCGTATCATAGGCCGAACATCCTGGCTGGGAAACAGTCAGGTAATAAGTTACGACCAGCGGAGTGGAACCGCTGTTTGCCAGTGTTACTGTAGGATTGGCAACTGTATCGCTGCTTAAGCCGGTGGACGGGGACCAGGAGTAGGTTTGGTCAGGTACCTTGGTTGCACCGAGCAAGGCATTGGCGCCGTTGCAGAAATCCACATCCGGACCGGCATCGGCAACAGGGTTGGAAGCAACCACATCCATCGACAGGGTGTCACTGTGACAACCCAGGGCGTTGAGGGCATACACATCCACTGTTCCGTTGGTGGCACTCCACTGAATTCCGGCGGTTGCTGTGCTTCCGCCGCTCACCTGGCTGCCACCTGTCACATCCCACTGATACGTATAGGAGGGGGTAGCATTGACTGAATAAAGGTTCGTGGATGTGGAACTGGAACAAATAGTATCCGCGCCGGTCAACCCGTCAATGAGGGTAGGCTCTACATTAATTGTGTAAACGACGTTCGCCGTTTTAGCAGGGCAGCCGTTATCCAGCGCCGAAACGGTAAACTGGTAAGAAGATGCCCTTCCCTGCTGGCAGGAAGTGGCCCAGCAGAACTGAGCGGCAGATGCGCCGGCGCCATTTGTCGTTACAAATGTGGCGGGAGGATTGGTTTGGCCGGCATCGAAGATGGGGCTGTTGGCCGTAAGATAAATACTGTCGCCGTTCACGTCGATATAGTTCACCGGGAAACAAAGGTTCGTTCCTTCCGGCACGGTGAAAGTGGTCGTGCCGCCGCCGAAAGCAGGGGCCGTATTCGTGGGACAAGGAATAACAATAATTTGCAGGTCCCTTCGCATGGTACCGATTTGCACACCGTTACGGTATTCACGTACTTCAATAGCTACGACATAAAATCCCTGCAGTGGAGCATAGTAAGAAGCCAGTCCCGTTGTCGGGTTAATGATTGCGCTGCCACCCGGACCGAAAGGATCGGCCAGTGTATATCCTGCACTGGCGTCGAAGGTTACATTGGAAATAGGAAACAAGTAAGGATTGGGAGGACTGGGAGTAGGATTTCCTGAACCGGATGTGCCATTATATGGAGTCACAAAGGAAAAGGCGAGCGAGTCGCCGTCGGCATCGAATGCTGCATTTAAGATACTGGTAGTATCACCGGCGCAAATAAACGGCACGGGCACGGAAGCAAAAGAAGGAGAGCTGTTTCGTGTTGACGTCGCCGGAATGCTGGCATAATACACCTGGCCGGCCCCACCCGGGTTCACCAGGTTTGAAATGTTGTTGTTGCGGCAGCATCGCTGCACGATGAGGTGATAACCCGTTCCCGATGGTCCCAGCACGACATTCGTGCGGTATACGCCTTCTTCCACGCAGACGTTGGAAGCGAAATTACAGTTAGGGTTGGGGTTGGGTGGTGTAATAAACTGCGAAGACACCAGGGGAATCGGAACCTGCTGGGCCAGTGTCTTGGCCAGGGAAGCGCTTTCGAAATAAGCGCCCATAAACATGGTGTCGTCAAGGCCGCTGGATGATCCTGAGCCGCAATAGCGGTAAATGCGCAGTTCTACCGTATACGTATACGTATTATTGCCTGGGTTAAAGGAAACAAAAGAATAACTGAGATTTCCACCCATCAGGTGAGTGGAATAACTTTTCGTCGCGCAACAAAGCAAAAGCAACAGCGCAACATGCGTAAAGACTTTTTTCATGAGTGGTTTGGATTTTTTGAACGTTGTTTTCCCGAGGTTACAAGTTTACTTAAAAATCGCCAAAGGGCAAGGTATTCAAGCCTTAGCGATGGTGGGTTTTGGCGAACGGCTATTAGGGTTGGTAAATGTAGCAGGGAGTCTGGAGTGGGGAGTAGGGAGTAGGGAGTAGGTGTGAGGATGAACCGGAAGTGACTGCTTCACCGGCGGCTAATTGTCTGAACCTGGATTTAACGGATTACCGGGATTTTCTGGGAGCCAGGCTGCGTTTGGAAGAGATAAATGTTTAGAAGAGTAATGGCTATAGAAAAAGGGCGTTTACGGTTATTGTATATATTGCGTAGCATCGATTAGTCTGTTTAATAAATTTTATCTGTTTAATCCCGGTTCAGACTGTGCCGTATGCCATGAAAGAAATATTAAATTTAAATAACCTCTAACTATATTAATAGATCCCATACCTATGAATAAAATAGCAGCATCGATCATTTGTCTGTTTTTCATAACAGGCGCCGCGTTCGCTCAGTCGGCCACACCAGCCGAACCCAAACCTTACATTGAAGTGACCGGCATTTCCGAACAGGAAATCGTACCGGATGAAATCTACATCAATATTATCATCCGCGAACGGTATTCAGGGCGGGACAAATTGACGATAGAAATACAGGAAGACAGCTTAAAAGCCGCCTTGACGCGGGCAGGGATAGACATTTCCAATCTGTCACTGGCCAATGCCAATGCCGGGTATGTCAGTGTGAAGTGGACAAAGAAAGATGTAATGGCCAAAAAAGATTACAGGCTTAAGGTATCGACTGCCACAGCTGTGGGCCTGGTCTTCCGGCAATTGGACGAACTGGATATTTCAGATGCCTGGATTTCCAAAGTCAATCATTCCAGGATTGACAGTCTGAACAAGGCCAACAGGATACTGGCCATCAAGGCAGCTAAGGAAAAGGCTGATTATTTATTGTCGGCCATTGGTGAAAAAACCGGGAAACCCCTTGTTGTGGAAGAGCGGGCAGCCTACAATCAATCCGCCATTGCAAACAATTTAAATGTGAGAGGGAGCCGGGGTGATTCCGAGGAATATTATGTCGATGGAACGGCTTCCGGAAAAAAAGAAGAAGTTCAGTTTCAGAAAATAAAACTGCAATCGAGTATCTATGTCAAATTCCTGATCAATTAACGCTGCAAAAATAATCATGTATTAACCGTACCTTTGCCGCGTGAAAAAAGCATTCAGGACATTTTCTGTATTGGCAGTTTCCGCGCTGTATTTTTTTATTCTCAGCGTAGGCGGCAATCATGCATTTGTTGAAAGTTCCTGCGCGCAAACCCCTTCGGGCTCATGGGAAAACAGCGCTTTCGTATCTTCCAAGCTACTATGCAATACGGTACCGGCAGAACGAACCACTGTTCATTATAATGCCCCTCCGCCATCGCTTAAAAATTCTGTCAGCGAGTTATCTGCCTGTTTAAAGACAACGGAGCAGTTGTTTTTCAGAGTGTTTTCGCAATACCGTTTTTATTCTCAACAGGTACTGGTCCGGTTACAAAACACCGACCTTATTTTTCCTTTTCATTCCTTCTGGTAAAGATTTAATGCTTCCCGGCTAAGAGCCGGAAATTTATTTTCCGGGTGTGTTCAGTCCACGCCCGGGATCGTCATGTAGTATTCAAACTTTAAAAAATCAAAAAAATGGAATTTGGAATAACCATCATTGGCATCATCATCGTTCTCATCTGCATCGTACCCTTTGCATGGATGAGCATCAGCAGAAATCGAAAGCAAAAGAAATTCCTGCGGGGATTGTCTGAAATTGCCCGGCAAAACAATTGTACCATCAGCCGGTTTGAATCATGGAATAACTCGGCAATTGGCATTGACGATACGGCGCTTCGGATCGTTTATGCGAGAAGGACAAACAACGGGATCTCATCCGAACATATCAACCTTGCAGATATTCAAAAGTGCAGGATCATAAACTCAGGCAGGACTGTCAGCAACAAGGGTTCACATTATAATGTGGTCGATAAGCTGGAACTGGGCTTTTCATTCCGCGACCCAAACAGGAAAGAGGTTTTATTGGAACTGTATAGTACGGAACATGATAACCTGACTTTAAACGGGGAGTTGCTGTTGGGAGAGAAATGGTGTCAGCTAGTGAACGATAAGATTTCCGGAGTGGCCTGAGTTCGCTCGGGGACCACAGATATTCATGACGTTCAGGATCCTCGCTGATCGTGAATGTCATGAAAATCTGCGGTCGGCTTTCACCATGGTATGGGAAAATATTCCACACTTTTTATTGAAATCTGAAGCGAAAAGGAAGCATTCAAGGGCTATTATAAAAATGGCATAGAATTTTCAGGGCATTGGTTAGAAGTTTAAATACTAATTCTAAAAAACCAACATTATGAATCTTTTCCTAAATCCCTCCCTCCGCGAATTCCGCAAACTCTTTGTAAAAAGCGGATTAAAAAGCGATGTGCATCATGTTGTTCTTGATTATGACGGCGAGGTGCTGGTTGATCCGCAACTGGAGCAACCCGATCTCGATCTGAAAAAGTTCAAGGTGCATGTTCAATTGCGCAGCCTTAAACCACTCCATGACTTGTTCCAGTACCTGGTAAATGCATGGAATGACATTGACAACGAAAGCCCGTTCCAGCTTCCCATGCATGTTGCGCTGAGATAGTCTGTAGTTGACAGGCTATCCTGGATATTCTACCCGTTACAGAATCTGAAACCTGTCTTGTCCTGCACAAGGAATTTTTAGCCTGACCTGGTTTCAGGTGATCGAAATCATCGTATGCGATGACGTAGGTCATCCCTAAGGTTGTCTTTTCTCAATTTCTTTGGACGTTCCCGATTTTTTATTTCATGAACGCCCAAACGAAAATCTACTTAAAAAAGGTTTGTTATCACTGCGGTGACGAATGCCGGGATGAAGAGCTGAGTTTCGACGACAAGATATTTTGTTGTGAAGGATGCAAGCTGGTTTACGATATCCTCCGGGAGAATAACCTCTGCAGCTATTACAACCTGAACGATCGGCCGGGAGTTTCGCCCAAAGGCAGCCAAATCAAGGAGCGCTTTGATTGGCTGGACGAAACCGGTGTGCGACAGAAAATAATCCGATTTACGGATGGCAAACTCACTCGCGCCACTTTTTTTATTCCCCAGATTCATTGCAGCAGCTGTATCTGGCTGCTTGAAAATCTCCACCGCATCAACGGCGGGGTGCTCCGGTCCCAGGTGAATTTTGGCCGGCGCGAAGCCGATATTACGTACGATGAATCCCGGGTTTCGCTTCGCGGCGTAGTGGAAATGCTTTCGACGATAGGCTATGAACCACTGATCCGGCCGGAGGACATGGAAAATAAACCCCGCAGGGACCGTTCGGCTACCTACCGCATCGGCATTGCGGGATTTTGTTTCGGCAACATCATGCTCTTCAGTTTTCCTGAATATTTTTCATCCGGAACTTTCCTGGAGCAAGGCTTCCGGGGCCTGTTCAGCTTCCTGAACTTTGCCTTATCGCTTCCTGTTTTTTTTTATTGCAGCAGCCCGTTCTTTAAAGCGGCCTGGTTCAGCCTGAAGCAAAAATATCTCAATATCGATGTGCCTATCGCTTTGGGTATCCTGGTCATGTTCATACGCAGCACATGGGAAATACTGAGCGCGACCGGGGCAGGTTACATGGACACGATGGCCGGGCTGGTCTTTTTTATGCTGGTTGGAAGGGCGTTTCAGAACAAGACCTACGATACCCTTTCTTTCGAGCGCGACTACAAATCGTTTTTCCCGGTTTCTGTAATGACCAGGAAGCATGGAAAAGAGACTTCCATACCGGTTTCTGATCTGCGTGCCGGCGACAGGATCGTGGTTCGAAATGAAGAGCTTATTCCTGCCGATTCCATCCTGGTTGCGGGCCATGCCAGCATCGATTACAGCTTTGTAACCGGCGAATCGGCACCGCATTCCCTGCAGCCCGGCAGCCTGGTATATGCGGGCGGGAAGCAAAAAGGTACGGCGATTGAAGTGGAGACTGTAAAAGAAGTTTCGCAGAGCTATCTCACCCAGCTCTGGAACCAAAGTAATTATGAAACGAGGCAAATGGAAAGCAGGTTCCAGCAGCTGGTAAACCAAATCAGTCATTACTTTACCATGGTGCTGGTAGCTATTGCCCTCGCATCACTGGCTTACTGGGTACACCATGGCGATACACCGAGGGGATGGAATGCCTTCACGGCCGTCCTCATCATTGCCTGTCCCTGCGCACTGGCCATCTCCTCCCCCTTTACGCTGGGGAGCATTCTTCGTCTTTTCGGCCGGAAGAAATTTTACCTGAAAAACTATGCCGTCATTGAGAAGCTGGCGAAGATCGACACGCTGGTTTTTGACAAGACAGGAACCCTTACCCATGCCGACTCCGCCGTGGTAGAATTCGCGGGAGAACCGCTCAGCCAGGAAGAAGAACGAATGGTTCGATCCGTCGTTCACCATTCCTCCCATCCGCTCAGTCGTATGCTCTATAAGGCCCTGGATGGAGCGGTGGCGCCGGTAGAGAATTTCCGGGAAGTTTCCGGAAAGGGAATTTCAGGAGATGTCTTTGGCATCCCGGTTCGTATCGGGTCGGCGGCATGGCATGGTCTGGATGTTTCTCTCCCTCCGGTTTCCATGCATGTATATATTTCAATTGGCGGCTTAGTAAAAGGGCATTATACTTTCCAGAATCGTTACCGTGACGATTTGCAAAGAACCGTTCAGCGTCTCCGGCTTGCGGGCTACAAGCTTTCGGTGCTGTCAGGAGATCATGCCGGGGAACGAAAGAACCTCGAAAGGATTTTTGGTCACCATGCCGAATTGCGGTTCGAACAGTCGCCCGCCGATAAGCTGAACCATATCCTGCGGCTGCAGAAGCAGAACCGCCATGTGCTGATGGTAGGCGACGGGCTCAACGATGCCGGCGCATTGAAACAAAGCGATGCCGGAATAACGGTGAGCGAGCACATCAATAATTTTTCGCCGGCCTGCGACGGTATCCTCGATGCGGAAAAGCTTTCATCCCTGCCCGATTTCCTGGGTACGGCAAAAGCCAGCCACCGGATCATCCTGGCCAGCTTTAGCATGGCCCTGATCTATAATATCATTGGACTGTACTATGCAGTGATGGGGAATTTATCGCCGGTGGTGGCAGCCATATTAATGCCTATCAGCGCCGTTACGATCATCTCCTTTACCACCGTTGCTTCCACTATCTACGCCGGGAAAAAACTCCATGCTGATGAAAATCATCCGGGTGGGTGACGAATATCAGACGGGCCCTTGTATGTGAGAAATACTTTTAGCGACAAATTAACCTGATGAGTGTCATCCTTCTCCTGATCCTGTTTAGTCTGCTGCTTGCCATCGGCTTCCTGGCAGCTTTTATCTGGAGTGTGAAGGACGGCCAGTTTGAAGACGATTACACGCCCTCTGTGCGTATCCTGTTTGACGATGAAACTGTTAATACAACCACTGAAACCGATGATCTATGACGCTTGAAAAATTCAATTACGACAATCGCATTGTAAAAAATTTCGCCGTCGCCACCATGGTGTGGGGCCTGGTGGCTATGCTGGTAGGGCTTTTTGCAGCCCTGCAACTGACGAACAACAGCTTTAATGTTCAGCCCTATCTGAACTTCGGGCGCATTCGTCCCTTGCATACCAATGCTGTGATTTTTGCCTTTGTGGGTAACGCCATGTTTATGGGCATTTACTATTCGCTCCAGCGGTTGCTGAAAGCGCGCATGTTCAGCGATGCGCTCAGCAAAATCCATTTTTGGGGATGGCAGCTCATCATCGTCAGCGCCGCGCTTACCCTGCCCCTGGGAATTACGACGAGCAAGGAATATGCGGAACTGGAATGGCCCATCGATGTGGCGATTGCCCTGGTTTGGGTAGTCTTCAGCATTAACCTGTTCGGTACCATCATCCGGCGGAGGGAAAGACATCTCTACGTAGCGATTTGGTTTTACATCGCCACGGTGGTGACTGTCGCCGTACTCCACATCGTGAATTCCCTGGCTATTCCCGTAACGCTATTTAAAAGCTATTCAATTTTTGCCGGCGTGCAGGATGCCCTTGTACAATGGTGGTATGGCCACAACGCCGTCGCCTTTTTCCTTACCACGCCTTTTCTCGGCCTCATGTATTATTACCTGCCCAAGGCAGTAAACCGGCCTGTATATTCCTACAAACTATCGATTATCCATTTCTGGGCCCTTATCTTTCTTTATATCTGGGCCGGTCCGCATCACTTATTGTATACGGCGCTTCCGGACTGGGCCCAATCGCTGGGCGTGGCATTCTCCATCATGCTGATCGCACCGAGCTGGGGCGGCATGATTAACGGTTTGCTTACCCTGAGGGGAGCCTGGGACAGGGTCCGCGATGACGTCGTGCTGAAATTCTTTGTGGTAGCCATCACCGCATATGGCATGGCGACGTTCGAAGGTCCCATGCTGTCGCTGAAAAGCGTAAACGCCATTTCGCATTTCAGCGACTGGACTATTGCACACGTGCATGTTGGCGGTATGGGATGGAATGGCATGCTGACATTCGGGATTTTATACTGGCTCATCCCGCGCCTGTATGGTACTTCCCTGTATTCCCGAAAGATGGCAGGTTTTCATTTCTGGATTTCCACGCTGGGAATCCTCATCTGGGTAGTGCCGATTTATTTTGCCGGGTTTACCCAGTATTTCATGTTGCGTGAATTTACGCCCGAGGGGGTCCTTCGTTATCCGAATTTCCTGGACACCGTCGTGCAGGTAGTGCCCATGTACAGGCTTCGCGCCCTCGGCGGCCTGCTGTATCTCACCGGGGCCATCGTCATGGTGTATAACCTGGTGAAGACGGCACGATCCGGGAAGCTCGTTCCGGAAGAACCTGCAGAAGCAGCCGCGCTTGAAAAAACATTCAAAGACCATGGCCACTGGCACCGTTGGATTGAGCGGAGGCCCACCCAATTCCTGATCGCCACGCTTATCGTTATCCTGATAGGAGGGATTGCGGAAATTATTCCAATGCTTTCCATTAAATCCAACGTTCCTACGATCTCCAGCGTGCAGCCTTATACCCCGCTGGAATTACACGGCCGCGACATTTATGTGCGGGAAGGTTGTTATGTATGCCATTCCCAGATGATTCGTCCATTCAGGGCGGAGACTGAACGATACGGCGAATATTCCAAAGCCGGCGAATTTGTATATGATCATCCTTTCCAATGGGGCAGCAAGCGCACGGGACCCGACCTGGCCAGGGAAGGTGTCCTCAATCCGAGCGCGGCCTGGCATTACCGGCATATGATGGATCCAAGCCTCGTGTCGCCGAAATCCATCATGCCGAAATACGAATTCCTGCTGACGGCAGACCTGGACACTTCTACCACGGCAGCCAAAATCAGGGCCATGCAAACCCTGGGTGTGCCGTATGAAAACGGGTACGATCAGCGGGCCAATGCCGATCTCGTGAAGCAGGAGGAGGTTATTGCCGGTGAATTGAAGGCGGCGAAGATGAAATCGGAACCGAATAAGGAAATCATTGCGTTGATCGCTTATTTGAAAAGACTGGGAACGGATATCAAGGCGAATAAGACGGCGCAGAAGAATTAATAATTAGGAATGAAGGATTAGGAATCGGGAAATGTTCTCCCACGCAAACTAAATACTAAACGACAAGCCTATGTTCAAGAACTATCTGAAAGGAATCGAAGGAATAGAAAACTATCCCGTGTTTTCATTGGTTGTCTTTTTTGTGTTTTTCCTTTCGCTGGCGGTCTGGGTACTATTCGCCAACAAGAAAAGGCTGAAAGAAATCAGCGAAATGCCATTGAATGATTCCACATTAAACTGAGACCAAATTATGAAACGTATGAAAAAAATAACTTGCCTGGCAGCTGCCGCCATTGCAATGACAATGAGTAGGACGGTCCAGGCGCAAACTGCAGTGGGTGAAAAAGTTGCGGACGGACGTCTTCCTGTCGCGGATTATTTCTTTAACCCGCTATTTTACCTGGCTGTATTTATGGTTGTGCTGATTGTGCTGGTCATTTATGCACTGGTGCTCAGCGTGTATGCCCTGACAAATCAGCTGGCGCCGGAAAAAGCGAGGACGCGTGAAAAAAAAGAAGCGCCTGCCAACTCCAGCCGGCGCTTGTTCGCCTGGGTGCTGATGGACAGATTAACCCGCAGCGTGCCGGTGGAGAAAGAACGGGATATTTTGCTGGATCATAATTATGACGGCATCAGGGAGCTGGACAACCAGCTGCCGCCCTGGTGGAAATGGGGTTTCTACCTGACGATTGTATTTGCAGTTGTGTATATGCTGTATTATCATGCTTCCGGCGGCGGCAAACTGATGGCTGCAGAATACAGCGACGAGATGAATAAAGCGGCCATGGAAAAGTCCATGCGCATGAAAGAGGCCAAAAACAATGTGACGGAAGAAAACGTGGTGGTTCTCACCTCCGCGGAAGAAATCGCTTCCGGTAAAAATCTTTTCACCGCCAATTGCGTGACCTGCCACGGTCCGCTGGCGCAAGGAACGCCTACTGCGCCGAACCTGACCGATGCATACTGGCTTCACGGCGGCGGGATAAAAAATGTATTTCATACCATTACGGCAGGCGTACCCGGAAAAGCAATGATTTCCTGGTCACAGAAATTGTCGCCGCGCCAGATCAATGAAGTCGCCAGTTACGTGCTCGCACTCCAGGGTTCCAAACCGGAGGGCGCCAAAGAACCGGAAGGCGAATTGTATGCGCCGGAAGCTGTGCAAGCTTCGGCCACAGCGGATTCGGTTAAAAAGGATTAAGAAAGCAACCCCATGTATGCGCAGGCACAACCCGGAACACGGGAAACTTTTCGCGACAGCATTTCCACAATCAGTGAGAAAGGGCATCGTGCCTGGATCTACCCCAGGAAACCAACCGGCATCTTATACAAGAGAAGAACGGCGGTAAGCATTGTTTTCCTGGTCCTGATGTTTGCGGGTCCGTTCATGACCTGGAACGATCATCCCTTCATGCTGTTCAATGTCGTGAAACGGAAGTTTATCCTCTTTGGCGTCGCATTCTGGCCACAGGATTTTTTTCTTTTCGGGCTGGCCATGCTCACCTTCGTTGTTTTTATTATTCTATTTACGGCCGTCTTCGGCAGAATCTTCTGCGGCTGGGCCTGCCCCCAAACCATATTTATGGAAATGGTTTTTCGCAAAATTGAATATTGGATTGAAGGGGATGCCGCACAGCAGAAAGCGCTGGACAATGCACCGTGGACTGAACAGAAGATATTGAAACGAATGGCCAAACACTCGATTTTTTTCTTTCTTGCTTTCCTGATCGCCAATACGTTCCTGGCCTACATCATCGGCATTGACCAGCTTAAGCTGCTGGCCATCGATGGTCCCGGCGCCCATATGGTTGGATTTATCGCCCTCCTCATTTTTACCGGTATATTCTACGGAGTCTATGCGCGTTTTCGCGAACAGGTATGCCTGGTGGTTTGCCCCTATGGACGGTTGCAGGGCGTATTGCTGGACAGGAATTCCGTAGTCATCGCCTACGATTATATCCGCGGTGAGCCACGCGGCAAAATCCGCAAGGCTGAAAAGAGGGAGACGGCCGACTGCGTCGACTGCAAACTCTGCGTACAGGTCTGTCCTACCGGCATTGACATCCGGAACGGCACGCAACTGGAGTGCATCAACTGCTCTGCCTGCATCGATGCCTGTAACCAGGTCATGGACAAAGTAGGGCAAAGCAGGGGCCTGATCCGGTATACCAGCGAGAATACAATTGCCAGCAAGCAAAAATTCAAAATCACTTCCCGGATCATTGGCTATTCCGCCGTGCTGTTGCTGCTGCTGACGGTGCTGTCCACGCTGTTGGCATTCCGTACCGATGTCGAATCCACCTTGCTGCGTACAAGGGGCCAGCTGTACCAGGACATGGGAAATAACCGTACCGGCAATATCTACAACATCGGCGTGGTGAACAAAACATTCCACGACCTGCCACTGGAACTGGTGCTGAAAAGTCCGCAAGGCGAAATAAAATACATAGGCGGCGAACTGAACCAGGTACGGATGGACTCCATTGCCACCGCCGAATTTTTCCTCATCCTGGAAAATAAAAACATCACAGGCATCAAGATACCCGTCGTATTTGAAGTACGGAGCAAAGGAAAAGTGCTGGAGGAAGTAAAGACCAATTTTCTCGGGCCTGTCGAATAAAGGAAAGAAGCATGAAAACAGATTTAATGGATCAGGTACAAGGGCTGCTGGCCAGGCATAAGGGCAAGGGTTTGTTTTCTTACCTCGTGTATATCCTCATATTTCTATTTATGACCGTGTATGTAGTGGCTAAGCCATTGGGAAACTTCTTCACATCAAATAAATTCAAACACAAATGAAATTTCACTGGGGACATGGCATTGTAACGGCAGCCTTCCTGTTTGTTTGCTTCATCAGTTCGCTGGTATACCGCAGCATGCAGGAGAAGGTGGATTTTGTGACGACGAGCTATTATGAAAAGGAGCTGTTGTACCAGGAGCACATCGACAGCGAAATGAATGCCATGGCGCTTGCCGATAACGTAAAAGTGGAATATACCTCAGGGCAGGCACGGATCGTTTATCCTACTGAAATTCCGGCCGGCCGGTTGAGCGGCGAAATTGCTTTTTACCGTCCGGATAATTCCGGCCTCGATTTTACGGTTCCTGTAAAGAGCGATGAAAACCATTCACAGACGATTCGTACCCATGCGATGAAGCAAGGATTATGGAAGGTCATGATTCGATGGAAGAGCGGCAGCACGCCTTATTATTTTGAGCAAAAAATCTTTGTAAACTGATGTTTTATTTTTCGGCATGGCTGGTAGGTTTCCTGGGCAGTTTTCACTGCGCAGGCATGTGCGGCCCTCTGGCCATGGCCTTGCCGGTGAACCGGGATTCGCCTTCAAAAATTTTTGGCGGCAGGCTGCTCTATAATGCAGGCCGGATCGGCACGTATATATTACTGGGACTGGTCGCCGGTCTCCTGGGACATACGCTGGCTATGGCCGGGTTTCAAAAAGCGCTTTCCATTGGTTCCGGCATTTTAATCCTGGTAGTTGCAGTCCTTTCACTGACTCATTCCAGGATTTATTTCCTCAACCAAAAAGTGGCCGGCTTAACGGCAGGAATAAAAAGGCGTTTTAAGAAATTGTTCAGCAGGAAATCGCCTGTCACCTTCTTTCTTATCGGTTCCCTGAACGGCCTGCTGCCCTGCGGCTTTGTATACCTTGCCCTGGTGGCCGCCGCCTCATCGGGGAATACACTGCAAAGCATGAGTTACATGGCCTTTTTTGGCCTGGGGACCTTGCCGATGATGCTGTTTCTTTCCCTGGCGGGCAATTTTTTCGGGTTGCGCTTCAGCCGCTGGATAAATAAAGCTACGCCGTATGTAGCCATTGCCGTGGCGTTGTTGCTGATTACACGCGGCGTACAAATGACAGAACATTCCTGCTGCCACCCTTAGCAAATCGCATCATTCACGGATTTGCAGAATAGTATAACTTAGCATCCGCCTTCTGCTTCATCTGGCGGAAGAACAGTAAAACGTCCGAATATGGTAGCTGAATGAAAACCATTACAAAAGTCCTGATCGGAGTTTTAGGCATTACCTCCCTGGTTCCAATTAAGCTTGGATGGATTTGCCTTTTCAATCACTCCGGTGCGGCGGAATTTTTTGCCATCACCACGCTGACTCCCGATGTAGAAAGGCTATTCACGGTTTTGGGATGTTTTGTCCTGGCAACAGTGGTTGTTCAGTTGCTGGCCCTCGTGTGGATTGTCAGGCAATATGCCTACGGTTTTTCGCTGGCGATGATCGTAGGGATTATCAGCATGGGAAGAGGCGCATGCATGCTTTTCTTATTCGGAATGCAGGACTCCAACAGTACGAGGATAAGTACTGCCCCCCTGGTTATCGGGGCATTCATCCTGATCCTGTCCGTTATTGCACGCGGAAAGCAGGCACATAACAGTTAAGCGCATGTTTTTATTTAGTTAAGATTTGCCTTTTAACAAAAGCACCGAAAACGGTTCTGTACCTTACCGCTATTAAAAATGCATCGCGCATTTTAAGCATTGAAAAGTAAAAGCCATGGTACGAATAATTTTATTGCCCCTGGTCGTTGTTATGTTGTTCATGCCGAAATCTTCATTGAGCCAGGAGCTTCCCCGCTCCGCATCGTTTGGCGCTTCGGTAGGAGATCTTAACGACAGCTCAAGGGCAGCCCTGGGACTTGCTTCTTTGTCGGGTTCCCTTCTAAAAAGTGTGGTGAATGGTTCTTCCGCCCACCAGGCCGGATTTGCAGTGAATGATGTGTTGGTTTCCATGGATGGGGTGGAAATAGAAAACACGGGAAAATTACTGGCGCTGCTTAAGACGCACCATGGAGGTGACCAGGTTAAGATCGGTTACTACAGAAAATCGAAACGCAAAGTTGCCACCGTAACTTTAAAACCCAGGGCGATGGAGACCAGCGCTTCTTATGAAGTGATCTACTCCTCGGTAATATCCGGGAAAAATCATTTGCGGTCCATTGTTACCAGGCCCAAAGGCGGCAGTACGTATCCGGCAGTGCTTATCATTGGTGGTGTGGGATGTTACAGCATTGACAACCCCGCTGCTCCTGAGATTATGTCCTTTAAAATGTGGGTGGATTCATTAACAAAGAATGGTTTCGTTACCATGCGTGTAGAGAAGCCGGGCATGGGCGATAGCCAGGGCATAGCCTGTAAAGACTGTGACTTCCAGACCGAAAAGCAGGGATTTTTAGATGGCTTGAAACAACTGAAGTCACTTCCCTTTGTGGAAAAAGACAACATCTTCATTGCCGGCTTCAGTATGGGTGGTGTCATGGCCCCGCTCATTGCACAACAGGAACCTGTGAAAGGTATCATTGTGTATGGTACGGTTGGCAGAAACTGGCTGGAATATGAAATGGAAAATTCCTTTCGCCAGCAGGTACTGGATGGAAGCCCGGCTGATTCCATTGACATGTACATGCGGGCTGAATATATCCGGCTTTACGGTTTGTTCGTTGAAAAAAAGCAACCCGGGGAAATCAGGAAGGAACATCCTGAAACCACCATGCATTTATTTGACTATCCCATGCGGATCGAGTACTTTCAGCAGGTTGCCGACATCAACATCAGGGAACTCTGGATGCACACCAAAGCCAAAGTCCTGGCCCTGCACGGTTCTTCCGACTTTGTTTCTTCCGCCACCGAACATAAGCAAATTGCAGAAACAGTAAATCGTTATTTTCCCGGAAACGCTAGCTATTATGAAATCCCCAACGCAGACCATTGGAGTTTATTTGCCGAAAGCGAAAAACAGAGTGCTATGCAACAACAGTCAGGATTGAATAGCCTTCCCCTTACAATATCTATGGAATGGCTAAAAGCGAATTCCTGAGCAATGTTTTATTTATAACGGTGAAACAGCTGCTGCTCTAAGTCAGATCGATCCCGGTTATATCCCATGAAAATTAATTTTTTGAAAATTGCCGTGTGGACAGGAATCGTAGTGTTCGACATATTTGTTTATTTAGTGTTGTCTTTATTTCTGATGAATTATGAGGATCATTGGGACGGTTCCAAGGGCGAACTCTGGAGCCTTCAAAGTATGAGCGCTTCAGAAAAAGTGTTCTTTTTCAGCCACATAGCCTGGAATGGATTAAATATAGCTGCACTTGTCTACTTATTATATAATGCCTTTATCCGGACCAAACCCTATGGCAAATAAGGAACTCTTCGAAAATTGTCGATAAATATCCCAACATCATGGGGATGAGTTAATATCCTTTTTTGATGCCTGAAATATGAACTTGTTTTTCCGGGTTTTGATCCAGGTAAATTATTTGTCCTGCACAATGAGAAAACACATCATTACATGGGTCATTAATCTTGCCTGGCTTCCGTTATATTCCCAGCAGGAGTTTCCCAATGTACTTGAGATTTCGGGCCAGGTAATGACAGATATGGGTTACAATTTTAACCAGGTGAACCCTGATTACTTTGATGTGATGCGCCCCACGCAATTGCCTGCTTTTTCAAACCAGTATGGGCCGGACGGTACCGTCTTTTACGGCGTGCGGCAAAGTACCCTGGGATTCCGGAGCATGGTCCAAACGCCGCTGGGTGTCGTCAATGCACGTTTTGCATTCGACTTGTTTGGCGTTGGCGCCCATGCCGGCCAAACCGCTTTCCACATGTTATACGCGTATGCTGAATTAGGCATGATTGGCGTGGGCCATAACTGGAGCTTGTTTTGTGACTTCGATAATTTTCCAAACATCTTGGAATACTGGGGACCGGTCGGATTATCCCTCTGTAAAAATGTGCAGTTCCGGTTTATCCCGCTGCAGGGACGAAACCGCCTGGCCATAGCGCTTGAACGCCCGGGCGCCAGCGCTGACGAAGGCGTTTACCGGAACCGCATCGAACTGGAGGATGTTAAACCCAAATTTAATCTGCCGGATCTGACCGCCGAGTACCGCATGACGCGCGACTGGGGTTATGCGGAACTGGCCGGAGTAGTCCGGAAAATTGAATGGGTAGACCTGGGCCAGCAGCCTTACGATTTCAGCGGCAAAGCCGTAGGATGGGGTTTTAACTTAAGCGGTAATATTAAACTAGCTCCCGGGACATATTTTCTGGGTCTTGCCATTATCGGGCAGGGCATACAGAATTTCATGAACGACGCCCCGACGGATATCGGGATTGAAAAGGATCCGGGAAATGCCAAGGCCCCGGTTAAAGGAGTCGCCTTACCGCTGTTCAGCTTTTCCGCTTATGTCAACCACCGGTGGAATGATAATTTCAGCAGCGCCATCGGGTATTCGGGTATTACAACGGATAATTCCGACGGACAATCGGCCGATGCTTTTCGCAAAGGGAACTATGCCAGTATGAATCTTTTGTATTATCCTGTGCCCGGCCTGGCTGCAGGGATGGAACTTCAGTGTATCAACCGGGAAAATTATAACGACGGATGGGAAACATCGGCAACCAAAATTCAAATCAGTTGCCGGTATGTTTTCAGCCAGGAAGTCAGGGGCAAAAAGGAATAACCGGGCCGGTGCGATGATAATTAATTTTCCAATGTCTTCTTTGCCTGTATTTAAGTATCGATATTTGTTACTTTATCCATAAATTTTTAAATGAAGCACAGGGTGTGATGAAATTGCAGCCGGCAGTATATTACCATGTATCCCTATCATAACAGAATAAGACAAAGAATTCAAAACGGCGAATTAAAAGGGTACGAGTATGTGAAAGAATATAAGGGTATTGCTCCCTGCTTATTGCTTTATTTTAGCACAGAACCCTTTGTAAGGCCCATCCGGGAACACCGGTTTAAGGAATACGAGCAACTCTTAAAGATCATGCCGGGAAGTATAGATTAAGGCTATAGGAATATAAACAGATGAAAGGAAAAGTAGGCGCTGTATTGCTTGCATGTTGGTTTGCCACAACAGGATGTTCAAAGGAAGAAAGTGCGAATCCTTCTGTCAATGACTACGACACCTTGCTCTTTGGTCTCTGGCAATGCGAGCTCGTGCTGCAAACGGAATATGACAGTTTGAATAATGTTACCAACGTGGACACGGTTACATTTACCGATGCGATGGGCGACCCTGTCACTGTTTATGAAGAGTATAAAAGTCCGTCTGAAATGAGACTTCTGGTAGATTTAACGGATACCCTCGAATCCTGCACATTTCATAAAAACGGAAATAATCTTGTGCTGGAGATTCCCGACAGTATTTATTTTTTTAATAACCGGACCATCTCCATTCTGAATGATTCCGTTTTATCTGTTTTTGAATATGTATCGATGAATCCGAAAATGCGGTGGACACAAACTTTCAGACGCTGGTGAAAGGGGAACCGTCGAATTAAAATCCGCAAAAGCAATACTCCAGACTATGCAAACCGAAACGCGCTCCATTTGGCAGGAGTTGAAGGATGCCATCCGTGGAACGGAAGCCGACTATACAAAGATTGGCCTGAAGCGGGCGATCTTTTTGCTGGCTGTACCCATGATCCTGGAGTTGGTGCTGGAATCCACTTTCGCCGTCGTGGATATTTACTTCGTCAGCAAGCTGGGCGCTTCTGCCGTTGCTACGGTCGGACTTACAGAAACCTATTTATTCCTGCTTTATTCAGTGGCCATGGGTCTCTCTACGGCCGTTACTGCGATTATTGCCAGGAGAATCGGGGAGAAGAATAAAGAGGAAGCAGGCAAGGCCGCCGTCCAGGCCATCTTCCTGGCCCTGCTCACTGCCATTCCGTTTTCCGTGGCGGGAATTTTCTTTTCAAAAGAACTGCTCGCCTTCATGGGCGCCGATGCCTGGAGCATTGAACATGGCTACAAGTTTACACAATGGATGCTGGGAGGAAATTTCGTCATCGTACTCATCTTCGTCATCAATGCCGTCTTCCGCGGCGCCGGCGATGCGGCCATTGCCATGCGTGTGCTATGGATTGCCAACACCATCAATATTATTTTATGTCCGCTCCTTATTTTCGGATACGGACCCTTTCCCGCATTGGGAATTGAAGGTTCTGCCGTGGCGACCAACATCGGCCGCGGCACAGCCGTGCTGATCCAGCTTTGGACGCTGTTCAAAGGAGGCAAGCACATCCGGACTTTTCTTTCCCAGGTTTACTGGGATGCCAAAATTGTCATGAACCTGATTCGTACTTCCCTGGGTGGTATCGGGCAAATGCTGGTATCCATGACATCCTGGATTTTCCTCATGCGCATACTGGCCGACATTGGCAGCGAAGCCGTGGCTGCTTCCACCATCGTCATTCGCCTGATGATGTTTACGCTCATGCCAGCCTGGGGACTTTCCAATGCAGCCGCAACACTGGTAGGGCAGAACCTGGGTGCCGGTCATCCCGAACGTGCCGAATCCTCCGTGTGGAAAATAGGCTGGTACAACATGGCCTTCCTCGTCTTCGTGTCCATCCTGTATTTTGGTTTCAACGATTCACTGATCCGTATTTTTACACTGGATGAAAGGGTCATTGAAATCGGCGCGGAATGGATTCGCATTCTTTCCTATTCCTATTTTGTATACGGATGGTGGATGGTGTCGGTGCAGGCCTTCAACGGCTCAGGAGACACCAGCACGCCCACGAAAATCAACATCGTTTTTTTCTGGTTAATTCAGATACCCTTGTCCTATTATCTCGCCATTCAACTGGGATGGCAGCATTCCGGCGTTTTCTGGGGTGTATTCTTCTCGGAAACATCCGTAGGACTGTTTACGCTCTGGTTATTTTCGCGGGGGAAATGGAAGGCCGTAAAAGTTTGACCTGGATGCATCGGATTAAAGGATTGCCGGGATTTTACACCCGGAAGTAAGTCGGATTGCGATTTTGATCCGGAATCTTTGCATTTCTGCCATGGCTGTAATTAAATAGCCTTACGGAAAGACAGCCAAAGGCGACGGGTGTTCAAAATCCTGTATATCCTTTAATCCGTTTAATCCAAGTTCTGACTTTATTTTTAACTTTATACTCCTGTTCGGGTATCTTTTTAGTTGGTCAATTTTTAAAAACGTACTAACATGAAAAAAGCAGTACTCCTCCTTACGCTCCTTCTTATCGTTATCAATGCAAATGCCCGGAAATGGAGAAGTGAATTCACATTTGGATATTATTGGGTAAATCCCCTGGGCGATATGCGCGCGAAAATCGACCGGGCCGACGCCATGAATATGGAGCTTTATATGATATCGCCCAACAAACGTTTTGCCGCCGGCTTTGAAATGTGTTTTGCATATTACGATCCGATGAAGTTTCCAGTCGAGGTGAATAACTCCGACGTAGTTACCGTACGAAATGCAAGAATCGATAATTCTATCGCCAATATTTTTCTTTCCGGGCGTTATTTCCTTAAGACAGAAGGTCCGTTTCTACCCTATATAAACATGAAAGCAGGCATCAGCGATTTTGGCACAAGCTTGTATGTAGATGGAAGTGAAGATGAGGATTGCCCCGGAATGAATTCGGAAATGCTGAATTGCTACGAAACCTTTGCCATGTCAGTGGGAGGCGGGGTCAAAGCGGATCTGAGTTATGTATTCAAAAAGCTTCCGGCACAGTGCCTCCTCCTGGATTTCAGCTGCAATTATGTAGGCGGAGGAAATGTAAAATACCTAAGCCCGCGGACTCGTGTGAATGCCGATGATTCAGAACCTGTTGTTCCTTACGATGAATACATTAAAACAGATGATGGTGTAGTTCATGTTGACAAAATTGGAAACTGGTACCACGACAAGGCCGAAATGCTTGATTTTCGGGTTGGTATTTCCATCCGGCCTTCCGGTTGGAAATGCAAATGATTTTTTTGAGAAGTATTTTCTTAATCTGCTGTGGTCTTCTCCGTGCGTGCTCTCTGTGTCCTACTCATGAACTGTATTAATTCAATCCAGCATATGCGTTTCTTTGGTCATTCTGGAAGAAACTTGTTAAAGGGTAAGAGAATCTTTCGGATAAGCAGAAACAAGATGCTTCCAGCATGACAAACAGGGACTCGTCGAGAAATCTGACTTTTTCCTGATGACTGAAAGATGTATCATATAGTTAGAATAACGGATGCGGAATACATTACACATGACGTGAAGCGCTTTGTATTTGAAAAACCGGAAGGCTTTGAATTTATCCCGGGACAGGCTGCTGATGTATCGATTAACCTTCCCGAATGGAAAGACCAGATCCGGCCATTTACCTTTACCTGCCTGAAAGAAAGAAATTACCTCGAGTTCATGATAAAGATTTACAGGGATCATGATGGCGTAACCAATAAACTGGGAAGTTTAAATGCGGGAGCTGAACTGATTCTCCATGATGTGTTCGGGGTGATCAATTACAAAGGCATTGGAACTTTTATTGCAGCAGGAGCGGGTATTACACCGTTTATCGCCATCCTCCGGAGCCTGTTTAAAAGTGGACGGCTGCGCGGCAACAAGCTGATTTACTCGAATAAAACGGCCGGCGATGTCATCCTGGAAGAGGAGCTTCAAAAAATGCTGAAGGAAGATTTTGTAAAGGTATTTACCCGGGAAAATGTAATCGGTTTTTTCGACAAAAGAATTGACCGCAATTACCTGGTTGAAATTGTCGCCGACTTCAGCCAGCACTTTTACGTTTGCGGTCCCGATGCCTTTGTGAAAGACCTGGCAGAACTTTTATTTGAACTGGGTGCCCGTCCGGAGACCGTGGTATTCGAAAAATAGGCGCGAATTGCCAATCCGATCAGTTGTTAATTTAACTAACTTTAGGGTTGTATTCAGTCAGACAGGATGAAAAGGGTAACAGCAATCGGGGCTATCATCATTTCAATAACCGTTTTTCATTCATGTGAAACGGATAAAATGGCATCGGAAGCAGACGAGGAATTGTACAGCGAAATTATCGCCGGCGGATTTAGTTATTATCAGAATGGAAACATCCTTGCAGGCGCATCTGCCAGTCCACATGGATCTTTCAAACTTCGATTTAACGATGTTGCATCCGGCGTTCTTGACAGCCTGGGGGAATTGCCTGTTGGCAGCAATTTTCCATCCGGTTCAATCCTTGTCAAGGAGCTATTTAACGGAAGCAGCATCCACCAATATGCGGTAATGAAAAAGGACCCGTCAAATGCAAATGCGGGAAATGACTGGGTATGGGCTGAATTCCGGACCGACGGTTCTGCTTCTTTCACGACGGGAAAAAAAGGAGACGGCTGCATCAGCTGTCATAGCGGTTCTCCGAACAGGGACCTGGTCCGGACATTCGATCTGCACTAAGAATCAATTAGATATTAGTCAGAATATTATCGGTATTCCATTAAAAATTACGACCTTTCTTCCTGGAACATAATGGCTTCCCGAACAAGGAATGAGAGTAACCCTGTTTATACTAACCCTTTTTCTTTCGACATATTCTATTGGACAGTCATTGAATGTGCTGTTCCTAGGCAACAGTTACACCTATGCAAACGACCTTCCGGGCATGGTGTCCGGTCTTGCCACTTCCAATGACGACACCCTGTTTTATGACAGCAACCTGGAAGGAGGCTCCACCTTCTATTCTCATTCCATCAATACCGCTTCGAGGAATAAAATCAAAGCCGGTCCCTGGGATTATGTCGTTTTACAAGGGCAAAGCCTTGAAATGTTTGGCGATTTTAGCGGCATACCCAATCCTGTTCCGGCGGCTGGCGTATTGGACAGCCTGATTCACCAATCAAGTCCCTGCAGTGAAACCGTATTCTACATGACCTGGGGACGGAAAAACGGAATTGGCAGTTACTCTTATGAAACGATGGACAGCATGATCCATCTCAACTACATGAACCTGGCCGCATCGCTGGGTGCCGTGGTGTCTCCTGTGGGGGAAGTTTTTAAATACATCCGGCAGCATTTCCCGGAGTACGAATTGTATGAAGCGGATGAAAGTCATCCGTCTCCGGCAGGTACATATGCCGCGGCGGCCTGTTTTTACAGCACGCTCTTCCGGAAGGACCCGGTTCCTTGCAGCTTCAATTCCATCTTTCCATCGGAGATTGCCTTAAACATCCGTATTGCCGCACGCAATGTGGTATATAATCACTTATCCGATTGGCACATCGGCGAGCATGATGCGTTTATCCGTCAATGCAAAGACACCGCAACACAGGCATCGGCAAACGGGCCCTGGAGTCTTTACCCCAATCCTGCATCGGTATCGCTTACCCTTGATTTTGATAATGGCCATCCTGCACCCATGCAGTTGTACAATGGAATGGGAATTTTAATCCGGGAATTTGAACCCGTGGCAGGAAAGGAAAAAATAGATGTTTCCGGTTTGCCGGAAGGCATGTACATACTGAACCGGAAAGGCGAATCGTCCGGTAAAATATTTATAAAACAGTAGATTATTCCAAGATTCAGTTTGTACGTTTTTTTTTTTCAGTTTTTAACGTCGTGGATTGACATGCATCGAAATAAGCAACCCAGGTGTTGCAACAAGTAATTATTTATTTAATTAATTTTAGTTTTTGAAAAAGTGCCTGCGGTTTTTTTCGCAACGGTAACCGGCAGATATTTCGTAGGGTTAATGGATGTTCTTTTGTGGGTGATTTGAATTTTCGGTTTCCATGCCAGGACTGCAATGAAGGAGTTTGTTTTGGCTTTGTTGCCAGGCAGGGTTTCGAAAAGGGTAGCTATGGAAAATCCCGAAATTAATCTGTTTATGAGTAACGAGATCCTATATTGTTCACCATTTTAAATCCTATGAACTATGAATCCAGTGAAACCTTTACTACAGAAAAAAAAGGTAATCGGAGCATTACTTTTTTGTTTCGTCCTGTTGCATGGCAGTTATGCCCAACAGCAAAAGCCCAATATCCTTGTCATATTTGGTGATGATATTGGTATTGCGAATTTAAGCGCATACACCGACGGCCTCATGGGCTACACCACGCCCAACATAGACCGTATTGGAAATGAAGGTATCCGTTTTCTCCAATATTACGGAGAGCAAAGCTGTACGGCTGGTCGTGCAGCATTTGTGACAGGCCAGCATGGTATTCGCTCCGGGATGACGAAAGTCGGATTTCCGGGTGCTCCCATGGGCATGAACCAGTTGGATCCTTCCCTTGGAGGACTGCTCAAAAGCCTGGGCTATTCCACCGGGCAATTCGGGAAAAATCACCTTGGCGACCGTAACGAAAGCCTGCCTACGGTGAATGGCTTTGATGAGTTCTTCGGCAATCTCTATCATCTCAATGCCGAAGAAGAGCCGGAATTGCCCGATTATCCAAAGGATCCGGCATATCGTGCAAAATTTGGTCCCCGAGGTGTATTAAAATGTACGGCTACGAATGTGGATGATGCCACTGTGGATCCTCGCTTCGGTAAAATCGGTAAACAAAAAATTGAAGATACCGGTCCATTGACAAAAAAACGTATGGAAACAATAGATGATGAAACGTCGGCTGCGGCTATAGATTTTATGAAGCGGCAGCATTCAGCAGGGAAGCAATTTTTCTGTTGGTTTAACGCCACACGCATGCATTTGCGTACCCATGTCAGGGAAAGCCATCGCGGCAAATACAGCCACGGCGACAGTGAATATCTCGATGGAATGCTTGAACACGATGCTACCATAGGAGAGATTCTCAAAGCCCTGGATGATATGGGCATTTCCAATAATACGATCGTAGTTTATACTTCTGATAATGGCCCTCATATGAATACGTGGCCTGACGGAGCCATGACCTGGTTCCGCAGCGAGAAGAATACCAATTGGGAAGGCGCTTTCCGGGTTCCCTGTCTTGTTCGCTGGCCAGGACATATACAGGCAGGCACCATCACGAATGAAATCATGAGCCACAACGACTGGGTTCCAACCCTCTGTGCGCTTGCAGGGGAGCCGGATATGGTGAACAAATGTCTCAAAGGGTATAGTGCAAACGGCAAGTCGTATAAAGTTCACCTGGATGGCTTCGACCAATCCAAATTCCTGACAACTGTTAACGGCACGGTCGGAACTAATAACGGCTCTAAATCTTCACGTAACTTCTTCTTTTATTCGGATGATGATGGTGATTTGGTGGGCTATCGGAAAGGCGATTACAAATATGTCTTTGAAGAGCAACGTATGCAGGGAACCATGGGTGTATGGGCTGAGCCGTTCACGAATCTTCGTTTGCAGAAGATATTTAATATTATGCAGGATCCCTTCGAACGCGCAGACATTACCTCCAATACTTTTTGGGACTGGCAGATGAATCATGTACAAACGATGTACGGTGTCATGGATGATGTATTCAAATTTGCTGCTACATTCGAGGAGTATCCTCCCAGGTCCATACCTCCGTCGTTCAATCCTGCCAATATTCTGGGTACAACACTCAAAAAAATTAAAGCCAAACGGGCCATTGAGGAATCGTATCCGATGTTAAAAGAAGAACAGAAAGATGCAGCCAAGCCGGCAGAAACACCCCAAAAGAAAAAGTAAAGCAGATTCAATAGTTTAGCCTGTGGCATGTCAAACTGCCACAGGTTTTTTTGAACCCGGTAAAAAATATCATTTCATTCCATGATCCTTTACTTTTGGAAGGTGGAATTGCTTCCTGCATGCAAATCCAGGATTCAAAAGAAGAAGTACCTTGCCGTAAATTTCTAATTTCTGCTTGTTGGTACCGGGAAATCCTGGAGGATATTTTCCGGGATAACCGGATTAATCGATAATTTGACTATGAAGCTCACCCAGCTTTTCAATGAATTTACAGACAGCGAGAAGTCGGGTGGTGTACTATTAATCGTTTGTACGGCTCTTTCATTATGCATAGCCAACACAAACCCGGGAGATAGTTATTTGCAATTATGGAATTTGACCATTGGCAGCCATACCGTTCTGCATTGGATCAATGACGGCCTGATGGCCATCTTTTTTTTACTCATTGGCCTGGAGCTGGAAAGGGAAATTTATGCCGGTGAGCTTTCCAGCCTGAAGAATGCCTCCCTTCCTGTATTTGCCGCCGTCGGCGGAATGCTTGTTCCGGCAGGATTGTATGCGTTTCTTAATTACGGCATGGATACACAGGGCGGTGCCGGCATTCCGATGGCCACGGACATTGCTTTTGCCGTCGGCATTCTTTCCCTGCTTGGCAAGCGCGTTCCGGCATCGCTTAAAGTACTGCTCACCGCATTGGCCGTCATTGACGACCTGGGTGCAATTCTTGTCATTGCTTTTTTTTATACGGAAACCTTAATGCTGTCAAACCTGTTTATTTCGCTTGGCATCTTCGGATTCCTTTGTTTGCTGAACAGGTTGAAAGTCCGGAACCTTATACCTTACCTGGCAGGCGGCGTCATCATGTGGTATTATATGTCGCTGTCGGGCGTGCATGCTACCATTACGGGAGTATTATTGGCTTTTGCCATTCCTTTTGGTGATGGCGGTGAAAAATCAACATCCAGTATCCTGCAGCGATTCCTTCACAAGCCCGTTGCATTCCTGATCCTGCCATTGTTCGCACTGGCGAATACCAGCCTGGTGATTGAAAGCAACTGGCAGGACGGTTTAATGCATCCCGGCAGCATTGGCATTTTCTTAGGACTCGTCGTGGGCAAACCCCTGGGGATTTTTCTTTTCAGCTTCCTGGCTGCTTCTGCCGGACTTTGTTCCCTGCCGGGAGAATTGAAATGGAAGCATGTTGCCGGCGTCGGGATATTGGGAGGAATCGGCTTCACCATGTCCATTTTTATTACCTTGCTTGCTTACGATCACCCCGAACTGATTACCTTGTCGAAAATCGCTATCCTGCTGGCTTCCGCAGTGGCAGGAATGCTGGGGTATTTCTGGCTCCGTACTACGCTTGCTCCCGGGGAGAGCTTACCTGGGCCCTTGAAATCCTGACAATCTTTCGCTGACTTCAGTCATGCGGAATATCCGGAGAACTCTTATTTTCGCATGAAATAACTCAGGATGAAAACAATTCTCTGCCCCGTCGATTTTTCATTGAATTCGCTAAGCGCGGCAAAGTATGCGGCCGGGATGTACAAAAAGCTGAATGCCAGGCTGGTTTTGCTTTATGCTTACGAGACGCCGGTATTGTATTCCGACCCGGCCTTTTTGCCAGTTCAGTATGATGCGAAATATATGCACGATGAGGCGGCCAAAAAGCTTAAGGCATTCCACAAGAAAATTTTCGGGAATGGAGGACATGACGTCGAGATGGTCCTGCAGCAGGGACTTGCCTCCTCGCGGATCTGTGAAATTGCCATTGAGAAAAAAGCAGAACTCATCGTCATGGGTGTCACCGGCCACGGTGCCGGCGACCGTTTTATCATGGGTAGCAATGCTTCGCGCGTAATTAAGGACGCTCCCTGCATGGTTTTGCTGGTACCGCATAAGGCGAAATTCGAAGGACTTGAAAAAATCGTGTATACGACAGACCTTACTCCGGATAACATTGCCCATGCCAGGGAGATCTTGCCCGTAGCAAAGAAGTTCGATTCGGAAATTCTCTTCCTTCATGTGGAAAAGGCTACTACGGCAGCATCGAAAGATAAACTGGCCGAGGTAACCGCGCAGGTAAAGAAACAAATTCCATATGCGAAAAAATCAGGATACGTCTATACCGATAAATCGGTATCAAACGGAATTGATTACTTTCTGAAACATCACAAAGCCGACTGCCTGGCTGTTTTTAAACGTCACCGGAATATCCTACAGGAAATTTACAGTCCCAGTGTTTCCAAAAAGGTCTCGCTTCATGCTTCGGTTCCCCTTCTTGTCATTCATGAAAAAGATTTCAGGATCGAAGAGTGATTAGGAAGTTAATTAGCCAATTAGCCAATTAGCCAATTAGCTAATTAGCTAATTATGTGATAAACTACATCCCTGAGCCACCATTAGTCATTCTGGAAGAATCTTGTTGAAGGGTCAAAAGATCATTCGGTTTAAAGAGCAACAAGATGCTTCCAGCATGACCAAAGGGGATAGGTGGATAACCAATACAATTAGCTAATTCGCTAATTAGCCAATTAGCTAATTATACGACAAGTTCCATCTATGAGTCATTCTGGAAGAATCTTGTTGAAGGGTCAAAAGATCATTCGATTTAAAGAGCAACAAGATGCTTCCAGCATGACCAAAGGGGATAGGTGAATAACCAATACAATTAGCTAATTCGCTAATTAGCCAATTAGCTAATTATATGACAAGTTCCATCTATGAGTCATTCTAGAAGAATCTTGTTGAAGGGTCAAAAGATCATTCGGTTTAAAGAGCAACAAGATGCTTCCAGCATGACCAAAGGGGGATAGGTGGATAACCAATACAATTAGCTAATTAGCCAATTAGCCTATTAGCTAATTATACGACAAGTTCCATCTATGAGTCATTCTGGAAGAATCTTGTTGAAGGGTCAAAAGATCATTCGATTTAAAGAGCAACAAGATGCTTCCAGCATGACCAAAGGGGAATAGGTGGATACCCATTACATTGATTCGTTAATTCGTTTAGATTCGTTCCCGATAGCTACCGGGATCGTTGGTTAATTCTTCATCCGCTGCAGGCTGTCGGCATTCAGGATAAAGATTTGCTTGTCCTTGATGTCAATCAGTTTTTCATCCTTGAAATCGCTTAATGTGCGGATGACCGATTCGGTTGCCGTTCCAACCATGCTGGCCAGGTCTTCACGGCTAAAAGAGAACTGATTGCCTGAGCGTTTTTGAATAGTTAATAAGGAATCGGCTACGCGTTTTCGAACCGAATTGTAGGCCAGGTTCACCAGGCGTTCTTCCGTTTCGAGCAGGTTGTTGGAAAGCATTTTGATAAAGCGGGATGCCACATCACGGTTGGAATAGAGCAGGGCGAAGAAATCCTGCTTCGGAATAAAACAAACTTCTGTATTCTCCAGCGCCTCCGCAGATTCACAGAATTCGCGCCCCTCAATAAGGTCGTTATAGCCGATAAATTCCCCTGACTTATGCAGCCCGGTTATCAGCTCTTTGCCCTGCTCGTTGGTCTTAAATGTCTTGATCTGGCCTTTGTTGATAAAAACGAGGGAGGTGGGCTCGTCGCCTTCCATGTATACCATTTCTTTCTTCCTGTACTGGTGCATCTTCCTGTCCAGCGACAACTTATTCAGTTCCTCCAGGCCTTTGGCCTGGTTCAGGAATTCGGAAAGTCCTTCCACATTCTTTGCAAACTCTTTCCGGAATGCGTCGCTTTTTTTCAGGCGTACTTCAATAGCGCTGAGTAGTTCCATCTCTTCAAAAGGTTTGGTGAGGTAGTCGTCGGCTCCCATGCTCATGCCTTTCCGCATGTCCGTCTTTTCGGTCTTCGCAGTCAGGAAGATAAAGGGAATGCCGGAGGTTTCAGGCTTTTTGGCAAGCAGGTATAAAACGCCATAACCATCCAGTTCAGGCATCATGATGTCGCAGACAATCAGGTCAGGTTTGACTTGAGAAGCCAGTTCCACGCCGATTTTCCCATTGGCTGCTGTGACCACATCGTAATTAGCCAGTTCGAGAATTTCCTGGGTGTTTTCACGCATCTCTTTGTTGTCTTCGATGAGAAGTATCTTTTTCATAGTTCGATTATTTTTGAGATTGTTATTTTTTCTGGACGCTGGACTCTGGACGCTGGATTCTGGACCCTGATCTTTTAACTTTTGACTTTTGACTTTTGAATTTTGACTTTTGAATTTTAACTTTTGACTTCTGTCTTCAGACTTCTGACTTCTGATTCACTTCTTGTTCAAATCGTACAACAAATTCACTGCCTACATTTTCTTCGCTGGTAAAGTTCAGTTCGCCATTCATGAGTTTCACATAGCGGTTTACGATATTAAGTCCCAGCCCGGTTCCCTGGATGGCAGTTACATTCTGTGCCCGGAAGAACCGCTCAGCCAGGTGCTGCTGGTCTTCTTTCGGAATACCAAGGCCGTAATCCTTCACTGCAATCGTCACTTGAGAATTCACCGAGGTAATAAACTCAATGGTTTTGTCATCCTGCGAATATTTAATGGCATTGTTGATCAGGTTGATGCAGATATTCCGTAACAGCTGTTTGTCCAGGAACACGTCTCTTTTCACACCTTCATGCCGGTACTGGATCTGCTGACCGGGCCGTGCCAGGGTTTGCATTTCCTCTGCCATTTCTTCGGCAAACAGCACGAGATCAAATGTGGAGGGCCGGAATTCGATTTTACCGGCTTCCAGCTTTTCCAGCGAAAGAAAGTCGTTGAGTATTTCTGTCAGGTTTTTCACCGATGAACGGATCCGATCCACATGTTTGGTTCGTTTTTCCTGGTCGCCAAGATCCGCATATTTTTCTGATAGCGAAACGGAAGTAAGGATTGTGCTTAACGGGGTGCGGAATTCATGAGAGGCAATGGAAACGAATTTGGATTTGAGCTCATTCAGTTGCTTTTCTTTTTCAAGGGCAGCGCGTATGTCTTTTTCGGCTTCCCGGATCTCCGTGACGTTCTGAACGACGAGCAGGATTTCTTTAATGATGCCTTTCACATCGGGGAGGGGAACGGCATTTACTTCGTAGATTCTATCTCCATAGGTTGCGTCAAAATTGACACTTTGCCATTCAAATACTTTTTTCAGGTTTTCCAAAATGCCGGCGTTTAAAAGAAGCAGTTCTTTTTCGGCCAGCGTCTTGCCCAGGAATTGTTCGCGCTTCAGGCCCAGCTCCTGCATTTCCTTGCCGTCGATAAATACCCAGCGGTACTGCTGGTCGAGAACGATGATCCATCCTTTCGGGAAATTGTGGGCAATGGTGCTGTAGAGGCGTTCGCTGTCGCGCAAGGCTTCTTCCATCCGGGACCGTTCTTCCATTTCACCAACAAGGCTTCGGTTTGCTTCCGCCAGTTCGCGCGTTCGCGTTTCCACGCGCTGTTCCAGCTCTTCATTGGTTTTCGCCACCAGCGCCTCGTGTTTCCTGCGTTCGGTGATGTCGATGATAAAACTGATGATAAACGTTTCGTCCTTGATCCGGAAATTGCTGAGGCTGATTTCTACCGGAAGCTCCGTTCCGTCTTTGCATAACCCATTCAGGTTCATACCGCTGCCCATGGGACGCGTTTTCATCTCCCCATAATAGGTATTGCGGTGTGAAACATGTTTCTGCGCGAAGCGGCGGGGTACCAGCGTTTCTATCTTGCTTCCCAGCAGTTCGCCGGGTTGGTAACCGAACATCATCTCAGAATGGGGGTTCACCATCACGATTTCCCCTTTCAGGTTGGAGATGATGATGCCTTCCGTTGCATTGGCAAACATGGCATTCAGGTATTCATTGCTTTTCAGGGAGTTTTCCTGCTCACGTTTGAAAAGGATAATGACATAGGTAAACGACCAGACACAGGCCGCAGGAATTACAATGGAAGCAACCTCATTCCCGTTTTCACTTCCTTTATTCAGGTAATAGCCGATGATAATAAGCACCGTCATGACGATACCGGCATCAAAGGTGGAGCGGTTTCCCGGTAACCAGATGGAAAGCAGTATCACCAGCGCATAGATAAATTCAAAATGAAATCGTTCGGGTAATACAATATCGGCGGTGAACAAGATGGCCGTAAGGGCTATACCCAGCAAAAGAATCCGTTTATGCATAGATTTCGAATCGACCTGCAAGTTAGCCTGTTTTTTCATACGCAGAAATATGCCGGCACCGGGATTGAAAGGTGGTTGTTATTGCAAATTTAAGGTTGAACCGTGGAACGGATTTGATGAAAATCACGTCGCCGTATGATAATGATCATCTGCCCGCAGGCATGGTGAAGCTAGTTTTGTTGTAGAAACAGCCTCTTACATGAAGGAGTTTAAATTCAATTCTATCCGGCGTATTTTAGTGCCTACCGATTTTTCCCCCAACGCAGGCGGGGCGGTGAATTACGCGGCCGCGCTGGCAGCCAGGTTGGGAAGCCGGTTAATCTTATTTCATTCGGTTCATGTTCCGCTTCCCGTTGGGATGGAACCTGCAATCCTGATCAGCGATAAACTGTTGCTTGAAAATTCCACGGCGAAGCTGAATAAGCTTCGGACCCAGCTCGTTAAAAAATACCCGGCCCTGAATATCGAAGTGCTGACCTCCCAGGGATTTGCCGTGGAGGAAATCATCGGGTTATGTACTTCCAGGGAAGCTGATCTCATCGTGATGGGCACGCGTGGCGCACATGGTTTGAGCGAAATCCTGATCGGAAGCAATACAGCGGAAGTAATTTCCAAATCCCGCTGCCCTGTACTGGCTGTCCCCGCCGATGCCCACATGAACAATATCCGGAAAGTCCTGTTTGCCACCAATTTTGCCGACCAGGATTTCCAATCCGTATTTCGTCTCACGGAAATATTTAAACCCTGGAATCCCGAAATTATTATTGTGCATTCCGAAGACGGCGCCCACAGCCATGCAGAGAACAACCAGTTTGAATGGTTCAAAGGCCAGGTCATGACGAGCATTTCCTACGACCGTTTTTACTTTAACCTGATCAGCGGAAAATCCGCCGAACAGGCCATCAGCGAATTCGCGAAGGAAAATGAAGTAGATGTCATCTCCGTTTCGACCCGCAGGAGAAACCTTTTCGAAAGGCTGACAACGCGCAGCACGTCGCGGAAACTGGCCTACCATACCGATATCCCATTGCTTGCATTCCATGCCGAGCCGGTGGAAGGTCCCGCTGTTCGCTGATCACACTTTTAATAAAACGCTATGATACCTGAAGAAAACACCCTGGCTGAAATTGTTAGAAAATTTCCTGCGGCGGCTGCCGTATTCGAAAAGTATGACCTCGACTATTGTTGTGGCGGAAAGAAATCCCTTCGGGCGGCATGTACCGACGATGCCACTTTTCACAAAATAGAACATGCCTTGCACCGCATGATGGAAACTGAACTGAACAGCGGCCCGGTAACCCACTTTGATAAAATGCCTGCCGGTGAACTGATCGATCATATCCTGAATAAGCATCATGCTTTTGTGAAGTCGTCCACTCCCGTGATGCAGGCCCACCTGGAGAAGGTGTTGGCAAAACACGGAGCGGACCATCCCGAATTACAGAAAATCCTGGAGTTGTTTATGCGCGTAAAGACTGAAATGGATCAGCATATGTTTAAGGAGGAATATGTGCTCTTTCCCCGGATCAGGACCCTCGAAGCCATGTTGCTGCAAAAGGATGCACAGGGTGGATCGGAAAAGCTATGGGTGGAGGCGCCGATCCAGGTCATGGAAGAGGAGCATGCCCTGGCGGGAAGCATCCTCCATGAAATCAAGCTGGAAACAAATTATTACCAGGCGCCGGAAAACGCCTGTACAACCTACCGGCTTTGCTACGATGAGCTGAAACAATTCGAGCATGACCTGCACCAGCATGTCCACCTCGAAAACAACATTTTGTTTCCCATGGCTTTGTCCATGCAGCACAAACTGGCTTCCGGCATTCTAAATTAAAGGGAGGTGTTTAAGGTTACTCTCTTCCTGACCCTGGTTGCCGCCTATTTTATTTATACAGGTTTCGTTTATACTGTTGGAACCGCCGGTCCGTTGCCCCCAATGAATGAAACGGCGGCAGAAGGAAAACGGCTTTTCCAAAAATTCAACTGTACGGCCTGTCACCAGGTCTATGGATTGGGAGGATACCTGGGTCCGGAACTCACCACAATTATGTCGGATCCCGCGAAAGGCGAAAGTTATGCCCGTGCCATCCTGAAATCGGGTACTTCGCGCATGCCGGATTTTAAATTAAGCACAACTGAAACGGATCAGCTCGTGGCGTTCCTGACCTACGTGGACGCCTCAGCCATCACTTATAAAATCAAAAAAAAATGAAAAAAGGAATGAATAAAAAATCCTGGGCCGAACCCTATAAAATCAAGATGGTGGAGCTCCTGAAAATGACTTCGCGCGAAGAACGACAGAAGGCGTTGGAACAGGCGGGGCTTAACACGTTTCTCCTGCGTTCACGCGATGTGTACATCGACCTCCTTACCGACAGCGGCACGTCGGCGATGAGCGACCGCCAATGGGCGGGAATGATGATGGGCGACGAAGCGTATGCCGGCAGTGAAAACTTTTACAACCTGGAAGCCGCCATCCAAAAATACTACGGCTATTCCTATGTGGTGCCCACGCACCAGGGCCGCGGTGCCGAAAATATCATTTCCAAAATCCTGATTAAACCGGGCGACGTCATTCCCGGCAACATGTACTTCACCACGACACGCCTTCACCAGGAACTGGCCGGCGGCACCTTTGTCGACATTATTATCGACGAGGCCCACGATTCACAAAATGAACACCCGTTTAAGGGGAATGTGAACCTCCGGAAACTGGAACAACTGATCAAGGTGTATGGCGCCAAAAAGATCCCTTACATCTCGATTGCCACATCGGTGAATATGGCAGGCGGGCAGCCCATCAGCATGGCAAACCTCCGTGCCTTGCGGGCGCTTACGAATAAATATAAAATCAGGATCATTCACGATATGACCCGGGTGGCCGAGAATGCCTGGTTTATCCGCCAGCGGGAAAAGGGTTACCAGCACAAGTCGGTGCAAACCATCGTGAAGGAAATCTGTTCGCTTACCGACGGCGCTACGATGAGCGCCAAAAAGGACGCACTGGTAAATATCGGCGGTTTCCTGGCGCTCAATGACTGGGATTTGTTCGAGGAAGCCCGTAACATGGTCGTAGTGTATGAAGGACTGCATACCTATGGAGGCCTGGCCGGCCGGGACATGGAAGCGATGGCTATCGGTATCCGCGAATCGGTTGATGACAATCACATGCACGCCCGGATAGGCCAGGTGGAATACCTTGGCAACAAGCTCCTGGCTGCGAAGATTCCCATCGTGAAGCCGATCGGGGGACACGGCATTTTTGTTGACGCCAGGCGATTTCTCCCGCACCTGAAGCAGATCCAGTTTCCCGCACAGGCGCTGGCGGCGGAAATCTATCTCGACAGCGGGGTGCGCACCATGGAACGGGGCATTGTTTCGGCAGGCCGCAACAAAGATACCGGTGAGCATTACCTTCCCGAGCTGGAACTCGTTCGCCTGACAATACCCCGGAGGGTGTACACGCAGGCTCATATGGACGTGATTGCAGAATCCCTGCAGTCGGTTTATGCAGGAAGAAAAAGGATCAAAGGCCTGAAGATGGTATATGAACCGAAGTACCTGCGGTTCTTCCAGGCGAAGTTTAAAAGAATCTAAATGAGGAAGAAGTTTCGCACGGAGGGTTGAAGCAACATCACGCTAAATAACGATGAATGAACTGTTCTCTGCACGCAACCTGATTGTCAGTTTCTTCCGGAATGACGAAAGCAAAGCAAATGCCGGTATGAATAAAAATAAGCAGGTCATCAGCAGGCACGGAGGTCACGGAGGAATTCGATTAGACGCAGGAGCATCTTTTTATAGGTAACTTAGAATTGCCCTGCGTGGCTAAATAGTTTTCCTTTGAGGAGATCCATTCGTTAGTTTCCGCTCTCCGTACGCTCCGTGCCTCCCTGCCATCGCTAGCTACGGCGGGCAAGCGAGCGGAATAAAATACCTCCTGCGCAAATTCAACATCCTGCATTAAATTTCTGAATAGCGAACCGTGTCTTTCCCGTCACATTTTTATATAAATTGCCGGTATTCAAAATGCGGCATGCCTATGAAACATGCATTTTCTTTTATTTTTCTTCTATTGGTTTTTCCTGCCCGGCTTTTTTGCCAGGTAAATCCACCTCAAACGGTTATTCAGAATACATTAAAAAAATTGCCCAATGAAGATGCTTCCGGGGCCATAGAAATTACCGATTCCATTTTCGGTCCGGTCAATGTTTCTTCCGGCTATGGGAAAATACAGGAATTGGAGGAAGGCCAGTATAGCAATATGATTGAGCACAGTTCCGCCTGGTTTAAATTCACGATGGCAGTCGACACCCTGCTGACATTCGACATTGTACCGTTGGACAGCCTCGATGATTATGATTTTACACTCCTGAAATGCACACGTGGGGATTGTGCAGGTAACGGCCCCAAAAAACTGCAAATGATCCGGCAATGTTACTCCGTATGCTACTCAAAAAGCGGAATGACCGGAATATCGCGATATACCGGCAACATGAAAATAGGTCCCGGGGACGGCCCGGCATACGTCAGTGCAGTACCTGTCAAAGCGGGGGAGATCTATTATCTTGTTGTAGACAATGACGTGGAGCGTAATGGACGTTACGCAGACGAGAATGGAAGACTCCGGACGGCCAGTAAAATCCCTGCCGGCTTTACCATTTATTTTTATAACTATTGCCCGAAAAGAAAGCCCATTGTGCTAAACAATATTTTTTTTGAAACGAATAAGTCCACATTGAAAAGTGAGTCATTTGTGGAATTGGACTCTTTGGTGATGCGATTGAAAGGCAGTCCGATGGTTATTGAAATCAGCGGCCATACCGATAATGTAGGGAGTGAAAAGGACAACCTTCAATTGTCGGAGGAACGCGCCCTGGCGGTGAAAAACTACCTGGTATCAAAAAGCATCAGTGCAGCACGGATTTACTCAAAGGGATATGGAAGTTCCAGGCCTGTCACAAGCAATAAAACCGAGGAAGGGCGGAAGAAAAACAGGAGGGTGGAGTTTGTTATCCTGCTGAATTAAGTTAAATGTCAAAAGCATGTATAGCTCTGAGTGTATCTTAGTGTACCGAATGTCTTCGTGGTAAAGAAAAACTACCTATGTTTACCGTACTTAAATCCGGCGATTCATAAATTTATGACAGCTCAAAAAGTCTACCTGCTCACGATGGCAATTTTCTGGTTTATTTTCGGGCTAATTGCAACATTTTATCCGGCACTCATGAACCTGTTCCAGTCCGATGAAGGGATTAAATCAGCGACCGTTTTTTCCGATCATGTATGGCTGCATGACGGCTTGGATATTCTCTCAGTCAGCGTATTGCTTTTTGCGCTTTCCCGTGAAACAGTAAGCCGGAATATTTTAAGAGCTGCTGCAGTAGTGGCTCTCATGGTAACAATCGGTATCACCTCGTCAATGCTGACTACCCCGTATTGGAATAATTTATTTCTTGTTCCCGGGTTAAGCTGCCTGTCCTTTACGGTTTGGGGCTTCAGGCTGGCGGCAAAATCTGCCTGACCTTTGATTTTTCCATGAAAGTTACGTCGGAAAAAAAATTTAACAGCTATTTAATTTTGTTTTGTGCCCTGTTTTTTGTTTTTTTGTTCAAACAGGAAGTCTCATGAAAGATCGTCTGCCTGGCATTGTTTTTCTATTTACATCCGCATCAACCAGCTTTTTTTCCTGTCAGCCTCTTTAAAAACCAAACTCCACCTGATATAAACGATTTAACCATAAACCCACTCGTATGAAAACCAAAACATTACTCTTATTCCTGCTATGTGCCCTTGGAGCGACCAACGCCTCTGCGCAGGATCCTGCTGAAAAAAAACTGGACATCTATGGCTTTGTGATGATGGATGCCGGTTTTAACATGGGCCAGATTGATCCGAATTGGTACGATGTCGTACGCCCAACCAAGCTATCTGCTTTCAAGGATCAATGGGCCCCTGACGGAACTTTTTACATGAGTGTTCGTCAAACGCGTTTTGGAGTCAAGGGTTATACTCCAACATCCTTAGGCACCCTGAAGACACAGTTTGAATTTGAATTGTTCGGAGTCGGTCCCGATGTCGGGCAAACTACGCTCCGCCTGCGTCACGCTTACGGAGAACTGGGAAAATGGGGATTCGGTCAGACCTGGAGCCCGTTTATGGACATCGATGTGTTCCCGAACACGGTGGAATACTGGGGACCCACAGGCATGGCTTTCTTCCGCAACATCCAGGCGCGTTACATGCCTATCCAGGGTGACACCCGTTTAACCATTGCCCTTGAACGTCCGGGAGCAAGCGCCGACCAGGGTCCTTACAGCGATGCAGTGGCTCAGTTAGGCAATGTGGTTCCGAAGTTTTCACTGCCCGATCTTTCAGCTGAATACCGTAAAGCATTTACCTGGGGTTACCTCGAAGCCGCCGGTATTGTCAGGCAGATTCAGTGGGAAGACATGGATAACTCGTCCCCTGACCTTTCAGGAAGCACACTCGGATGGGGACTTAACCTGAGTACGAACTGGAAATTTTCCCAGAACGATGTATTGCGTGCTTCGTTTTTGTATGGAGCAGGCGTGGAGAACTACATGAACGATGCCACCATCGATCTTGTCATTGATCAGGACGATCCTTCGGCGCAACTTAATGCCGACGATGCCAAAGCCCTGCCTGTCATGGGCATTGTGGCTTTCGTAGACCATAAATGGAATGACAAGTATGCCAGTGCCTTTGGATTTTCTTCCATCGACCTGGACATTCCCGATCAATATTCACCCAATACATTCAAAGCGGGCCAGTATGCCATTGCCAATATTATTTATACGCCTGTAGAAAATATGATGGCCGTAGCTGAATTCCAATGGGGAAGCCGTGAAAACCTGAAAGACGATGCTACCGGCTACGACGGAACTACAATCTCCAAAATTCAGTTTTCATTTAAATACAATTTCGGAGTCACCGTAAAATAGGATAGGGAACTGACGGTTCCAATATCACCTGTGATCATGAAAGCCAAAAATAAAGGCACGGCCGTGGCATTGGCTGCCATGCTGTGCATGGGGCAACTGGCGCCTGCCATGCTTGCCGGCCAGGGGAACACGACGCCCAATGTAACTTCTCCGGCCGCTGACGCTATCAACCTGAGCAAGGCCAACGTCGAGGCCATCCTTACGGAAGCCTACGATCGGTTCGTGAACGTGAAAGAGGGAAAGAATGCCGATTACATTAAGGAGCTGGCCAATGTAGATTCTAAAATTTACGGCATTGCACTGGTGACCGCCGATGGGCGCGTATATACGAAAGGGGATGTAACCTCCATGGTATCCATACAAAGTGTAAGCAAGGCGTTTGTAGCAGCACAGGTCATTGATGAATCCGGCGCACAAGCTGTGCAGGATAAAATCGGCGTGGATGCCACCGGGGCAGTTTTCAATTCCATCGTGGCCGTAGAACGGTTGAAAGGAAAGGAAATCAATCCGTTGGTAAACCCGGGAGCCATTGCTGCCACCAGTATGGTGCTTGGCGCCGACTCGGCGGCCAAATGGAAAAGCATCCTCGCCAAGCAAAGTGAGTTTGCCGGCCGGCCACTTGGACTGAATATGCCCGTTTATCTCAGTGAAGCGGGGGATAACCTCCGTAACCAGGCCGTCGCGCATTTGCTCCTTGCTTATGGACGGATGTATTTTGACCCGGTACAGTCCACCGACATTTACACAAAACAATGCGCTATCAATGTAAGCGCGAAAGATCTTGCTGTCATGGCGGCAACACTGGCTAACGGCGGCGTGAACCCCGTTACCAAAAGGAAAGTGGTGAGCGCTGAATCAGCCATGCACACCATGGCGATCATGGCGACTGCGGGCCTGTACGATAACACGGGCATCTGGCTGTATGCCACTGGCCTCCCTGCCAAGAGCGGCGTAGGCGGTGGTCTTATTGCCGCCTGCCCCGGAAACTTTGGTATAGCTGTCGTATCGCCGCCGCTCGATGAGGCCGGCAACAGCGTGAAAGGACAGTTGACCATTAAGTTTATCGTTGAAAAACTGCAAGCGAATCCATACCTGGTTCAGCCGAAAAAATAAATGCGAATGGAACCGGATATAATACAAACCGCTTGAAGTCATTCAGAAAATACGTAGATGATCCGTCCTTCAGTCCGCGGCTTCGGTATTATTCCCGGCGGTTTATTTTCCTTTTCTTTTTCGTATTCTTAACAGGAATTGCCGGCGCCCGTGGAATTGATTCCATCCCGCCTGGTCGCGTAGCGGAGGGGATACAGGCTGAACTTACCGGCGATACGGTTCCGGCCGTGGCCGACCCGGATTCTGCAAAGGATGAAAAACCGGATTATGTCGAAGGCATTGATAAAGACAGCGCAAGGTATTATTCCAGGAACACGGCTGATACGGTCTTTTTAAAAAACGGTGACCGGTTCACCGGGAGAATCCTGTCGTTTGAACAGGGCCGCCTGAAAATGGATGCCCACGGTCCCGGCGTGATCGGAATCAAGTGGCACAAGATCGCCTCCATCGGGGGAGGAAACCGCATCTATAAAGTGGAAGACCGGAATGGCGTGATTTATTTTGGCACACTGCAACATTCGCCGGATACCGGTGAGATAGATGTGCTGGGCATGATTCGGTACGGCATTATGCTGGAAGATGTGGTGCGCATTTTCCCGCTGGAAGAAGACTGGTTCCGCGGCTTTAAAGGAAATGTAGGCGCAGGCATGAGTTACGATAAGGCATCGGATGTGTTACGCCTGAATGCCGAATACAATCTTTATTATGTGATCTCCAAATGGCGGTTAATTAATAACCTGTCCTACATTGAAACCGAGACAGGCGAAGAAGAACCTTCGTTGCGTATTTCAACCATCTTACAGGCCCTGTATGGCCTGCCTAAGCGGTGGGTGCTTTCCGAATGGAATTCATTTAACCGGAATGATGAACTGGGCATCACCTCCCGGATATCTTTCGGCGCTGCCGGCGGCAACAACATCATCCAGACTGAACAGGCGCGTTTGCTCGTTCTCACGGGCTTCGTAGTAAATGCAGAACGCGATGTGGAATCAACGGATGTACTCACCAACCTGGAATGGCCGGTTTCGCTTCAACATACCGTTTATAGCTTTGCCAGTCCCAACTTGTCTGCCTCATCCAACATCACTTCCTACGTGGGCATTACGGAAAAGGGCCGGTACAGGCTGGATGGAAATATCGATCTGACCTGGGAGTTTATACCGGACCTGTCGCTCCAGTTTTCAGTGTATTACAACTATGATAACAAGCTGGTGGAGGGAAAAAAATCAAAAGAAGACTACGGCACAGCCCTCACCTTGCTGGTTGATCTTAAATAACAAATACCATTCTCGCATTAGTGCGCCGGGTGTTCGCCGCCTGATTTGATCCACCCGATAAAGAGCCGGTATCCCAGTGACATCACCACGGCGCCTGTAAACAGACCGATAAAGCCCGAAAGAATAAAGCCGCCGATGGCTCCAAGGAATACGACGAGCATAGGAACCGGCGCGCCTTTTCCCAGCAATATCGGCTTCAGGATATTATCCGAAATGCCAACCAACATCATCCATATCGTCATGATAATGGCGACGGTGGTGGAGTCCTGGTTCCATACATAGATAATAACACCGATCGAAACGGGAAGGATGCCGATTTGCATGATGGCAAGGATGAGGCAAATGAGGGTCCACAGCCCGGCGGCCGGAATGTCTGCAAGCACCAGCCCAATGCATACCAGTGCAGACTGGATAAAGGCCACGCCTAATATTCCCTTCACCACATTCCGGATCGTCGTGGTGGTCAGTACGGCATAATCCTGGGCGCTGTCGCCGCTCAGCCGGCGAAAAAAAGCGGTGGCAAACTCACCGGCGCTTTTTCCATAAGCCAGCAAAAATCCGCTGATGATAATGGCCAGTGCAAGCAAAGCAATTCCTTTGCCCGTGCTGGCAAGCGAATTAAAGATCCAAAGCGCGGCTTTCTTCACCGTGTCCTGGTTATCCTGGATAAGCGGCACCAGGTTGTTGGAAGCATCCGACCATATCTTGTATACTTTTTCCCCGACCACCGGCCAATCTCTTACTTTTTCATCCGGCGGAGGGATGGCAATCTGGCCGGCCCGGTAGGCTTCGGCCGTATGTTTTATTTCCGAAACCGTTGATACCATCATCATGGATGCCGGAACGATAATGACGGAAAGCAGGAGCAAGGCCGGAATGGCGGAAGCAAGGGCATTCCCCAATTTGAACTTTTTCACGACCAGCTGCTGCAAAGGATATAAGGAAACTGCCAACACAGCGGACCAGACAATAAGCGTAATGAAAGGCTCCAGGATTTTAAAACACCACACCAGTAGCACAGACAGCGCCAGCAGTTGGATGGCTATGTGGATGACTTTTCCGGACAGCACGTTGTCATTGGATGAATTAGGCGCGGGGCTCATAGGTTGTGATTTAATACAGCCTGCACGGAAAGCAGACCAGGCCGTTAGTTGGTTGCCGAAATCTCAGGATTATCCGTCTGGAATCCAAGAATTAAGTATATTTTATTTTATATATTTGAACACCTGTTGACCCAAAATACTTTTTATGCTGAAAGCAACCCGATTCGGAGCCCCCTTGCTCTGCGCAGCTTTTCTCGCCGCAATTTCCTGCAACGATAAGAAAGCCATTGTCGAAGTCGTACCTGATGTAAATGTTGTGGCAGCAGCACAACGCACGTTGCCGGTCTATTCAGAATTTATCGGTCAGACTTACGGACAAAGCGATATAGAAATACAGCCCCGGGTGGAAGGGTGGATTACCGGAATACACTTTAAAGAAGGCGATCGCGTCACGGAAGGGCAGTTGCTTTATACCATTGATGATATCCAGCTGAGAAACCGCGTGGCATCGGCGCAAGCCGGCGTTGCGGAAGCGGAAGTAATGGTGCAAAAAACGAAAGCCGATCTTAGCCGCGTGGAACCGCTGGCGAAGATGAAAGCGTTAAGCGAACGCGACCTCGATGCGGCGCAGGCTGCCTATGATGCGCAGAAAGAAGCGCTGGCAAGCGCCCGTGCGATTCAGGCCAATGCGCAAATTGAATTGGGCTATGCGCATATTAAGGCTCCCATCTCCGGCATTATCGGCGTTTCCAAAGTGCAGCCCGGCGACTACGTAAGCCGCAGCGGATTGAAAAATGTCATCAATACCATCTCATCCACCGGCGCGATGCGGGTGCGGTTCTCCATTTCTGAGAATGAATACCTCGCCCTGAAGAAAAAAGCCGAAGCGACAGGGGCGACCACCAAAGACTTCGTGGTAGAAATGGTGCTGGGCGACGGCAGCGTGTTTCCTGAAACCGGAAAAATTGACTTCGCCGACCGCAGCATCGATCCGGAAACCGGCAGCTTGCTGGTGCAGGCCGTCTTTCAGAATTCCGGCGGCCTCCTGAAGCCGGGGCAGTATGCGAAAGTCCGGTTTATTACCGACAAGCTGGAAAATGCCGTCATTGTTCCACAGCAGGCAATTAACCAGCTTCAGAATATTTACCAGGTTTATGTCGTGGCGAATAACCAGGTAACGCCGCGGCCTGTAGAGGTGGGGATGCGCGTGGGAAGTAACTGGGTGATCACGAAAGGGCTGAATGCCGGCGAAAAAGTTGCCATGATCGGCAATGCCATTGTGAAGCCCGGTATGAAAGTAAAACCTGTCGACTTCAGCTGGAATTACGACTCGACACTGGCCAATTAGGGTTATTATTTTCTATGCTAACCGGTTTCGTACAACACATTTTTAACCCGCAATCTTTATGAGTGAGTTTTTTATCCAACGCCCCATTTTTGCCATGGTGCTTTCCATCCTGATGGTCATCCTGGGGCTGATGGTCTTGCGCGGAATTCCCGTATCCCAGTATCCCGAAATCACGCCGCCCATGGTAAAGGTTACCGCCAATTACAGCGGGGCCAATGCCGTGAACATGGAACAGACCGTTGCCACGCCGCTCGAACAGCAGGTAAACGGGGTGGAACAGATGATTTACATGCGAAGCATCAACACGAACGACGGCGCCACGACGCTGGAAGTATCCTTTGATGTAGGCACGAACCTCGACAATGCCAACATGCTCACGCAAAACCGCGTGTCGCAGGCCAACCCCTTTCTTCCGCCGGAAGTAAAGGAATTGGGCGTAACCACCAAAAAATCGCTGACCTTCCCGCTCATGCTGGTGTCGTTGAGTTCCCCGAAGCGGTCCTACGATGCCAAGTTCATCAACAACTACGCCTTTATCAATGTAGTGGATCACCTGAAACGGATCAACGGCGTGGGTGATGTATTTGTTTTCGGGGGGTCTGAATACAGCATGCGGATCTGGCTGAAGCCCGACCTCCTGGCCCGTTACGACCTCACCGTGCAGGATGTGACGACGGCGCTGAAACAGCAAAACGTGATCAAGACCGGCGGAAGCTTCGGCGCCGAACCGGCACCGGCTGGCATACAGAATACCTATGTGGCCCAGCTGCAGTCGCGCCTGATTACGGAAAAGGAATTCGGAAACATCGTGCTCAAATCCAGTTCGGCTGGCGCCCTGGTCTACCTGCGCGACGTAGCCCGTGTGGAACTGGGCACGGAAGATTATAAGATGAACAGCCGGCTGAACAGCGCGCCGGCTTCCACCATAGCCATTTACCAGATACCGGGAACGAATGCCCTCGAAGTAGCCGACCAGATCAAGAAAAAAATGGAAGAGCTGGAGCAGCGTTTCCCTCCCGATATTACGAAGTCGTATGCGCTCGATACGACACTGGCTGTAAGTGAAGGGATCAATGAAATTGTGCATACCTTGTTTGAAGCGGTCATCCTGGTTATCCTCGTCGTGTTTTTGTTTTTGCAGGACTGGCGCGCTACGCTGATTCCGCTGCTGACAGTTCCCGTTTCGCTGATCGGAACATTTATCGTATTCCCGCTGCTGGGTTTTTCCGTAAACGTATTATCCCTCCTGGGACTGGTGCTGGCCATCGGGTTGGTGGTCGACGACGCCATCGTCGTCGTGGAAGCCGTTATGCATCATATTGAACACGGACTTTCGCCGAAGGAGGCGACCCGAAAAGCAATGAAGGAAGTGGGAGGGCCTGTCGTTGCCATTGCCGTTATCCTCGCCGCCGTATTTGTGCCGGTTGCCATGACGGGCGGAATAACGGGACGACTGTACCAGCAGTTCGCCATTACCATTGCCATATCGGTCGCCTTCTCCGCATTCAACGCCCTGACGTTAAGTCCGGCGCTGTCTGCCATACTATTAAAACCCAAAAAGGAATCGAAAGGAATTTTAGCAAGATTCTTCGGAGCCTTCAACCGGATGTTCGACCGGTTTACGAACGGCTATGTGAAGATTGCAAGCTTCTTCGCGCGCAAGATCCTGGTTACGCTGTTGATTCTCGGCGGCATTGTCGCCGTAACAGCGCTGCTGGGCAAGAAGATTCCTGCAGGTTTCGTTCCGGAAGAGGACCAGGGATATTTCCTGATGGCTGTTCAATTGCCCGATGCGGCTTCGCTGCAGCGTACCGACGCCGTCACACGGAAAGTGGAAGCCCTGCTGAAGCAAATGCCGGAAGTGGAACTGTACACGACGGTGAATGGCAACAACCTCCTGACGAATACCGTATCGCCGAACTCGGCTACCTTTTTTGTGACGCTGAAAGAATGGAAAGAAAGAACCAAGACGGCCATCCAGCTTACACAGGAACTCAATGCGGCCTGCATGAAGACCATTACGGAAGCGACCGTCATTGCCGTGGGTCCGCCGCCGATTATCGGACTGGGTAACGGGGCCGGATTCTCCATGTACTTGCAGGACCTGGGCGGAAGTTCGCCACAATACCTGGCACAGCAAGCGCAAAAATTTATTGCCGCTGCAAGCAAGCGCCCGGAGATCGGGAAGGTTTATACCATGTACCGCGCCAACGTTCCGCAAAAAGCGATCCTCGTCGATAAGGACAAAGTGCAGAAGCTGGGCATGAACCTGGACGATGTGAACCAGACCATTTCCACGCTGATGGGTTCCACCTTCGTCAATAACTTCAACCAGTTCGGGCGCCAGTATAAAACCTACCTGATGGCCGACGATACCTACAGGATGCGGCCCGAAGACCTGGCGCAATATTATTCCCGCGATAAAAACGGGAACATGGTGCCGATGAGTACGCTGGTCCAGGTAAAAGATACCGTGGGTCCGCAGTATACCAACCACTTTAATATTTACCGCGCCGCCGAATTGGGAGGTGTTCCTGCCCCCGGCTACAGCTCTGCAGAGGCCTTGCAGGCTTTGGAAGAAACAGCGAAAGAGGTTTTGCCTGCCGACGTCGGATACCAGTGGAGCAACATCTCTTACCAGGAAAAAGCGGCGGAAGGAAAAGGATCGACGGTATTTGCCATGGCGCTGTTATTTGTTTTCCTGATCCTGGCGGCGCAGTATGAAAGCTGGAAACTTCCGTTCAGCGTATTGCTGGGAACGCCATGGGCTGTGATGGGTGCCTTCCTCGGTTTGTTCCTGGCAGGCATCTGGTCGCTGAGCTATGTGAACAACGTGTTCGCGCAGATCGGGCTGGTCATGCTCATCGGTCTCAATGCTAAAAATGCGATTCTCATTGTCGAATTCGCCAAGATGAAAAAAGATGCCGGCGAAGACGTGATGACTGCAGCTATCGACGGGGCGAAATTGCGTTTCCGTCCCATCCTGATGACGTCGCTGGCCTTTATCCTCGGCGTAATTCCCCTGCTCACCGCCTGGGGCGCCGGCGCGGAAGGCCGCAAAGTGATGGGCATGTCGGTATTCAGCGGAATGATTACAGCAACAGCAATCGGAGTTCTACTGATTCCCGCTTTCTTCGTAATGATTGAAGGCCGGAAAAAAAAGCAGGTAGCAACGGAAACATTGCCGCCGGCAAATGGAACGGAGGGAGGACATTAATATGAAAAGGATTCTTCCCGTATTTCTTGTAGTACTTATATTCAGCGGCTGCCTGGTTGGCGGCAGGTATGAATCACAAACCGTTAACTCGGACACCACCTTCGTTTACCCGCACAGCGAAAACAAGGATACCCTGGCGCTGGTCAAATGGTTCGACCTTTATAAAGATGAAGTCTTGTCGAAGCTCATCCGTACAGCTCTTGACAGCAACCTGAACCTGCTGACGGCCATAGCCCGCGTAGAAGAGGCGCGCGAACGTGCCGGTATCGTGAAATCCACAATCTGGCCTTCCTTGCAATACAACGGTTCAGCCGGAACCGGGCAGGCAGGAAGCGACGCCCAGCGTGCAGGTTATATCGACGGAAACAACTTCCAGATGTACGGTTCGCTGAACTGGGAGCTGGATTTGTTTGGCAAGAACCGCCACCAGACGAAGGCTGCCCAGGCCATCTACCTGTCCGAAATTGAAAACCAGAATGCCGTCATCGTTGCCCTGGTCGGACAAACCGCAGAGCTCTATTTTATTTTACGGGATCTCGACAACAGGCTGGCCATTGCGCAGCGCACGCTGGTTTCACGAAAGGAAAACACGCGCCTGATCACCGAGCGGTTCAATAAAGGCTATGTGCCCGAGCTGGACAAACTGCAGGCCGAACAGCAGGAAGCTACGGTGGAAGCCAGCATCCCCGAATTGGAAAGGCTGATCATTGAAACGGAAAATGCATTGCGTATACTCATTGGTCAGAATCCCGGGTCTATTGTGCGCGGCCTGACCAATGATGAACAGAACCTGGGACCCGAAATCCCCGCCGGACTGCCATCGCAATTGCTTTTAAGAAGGCCCGACATCCGTTCGGCCGACAGGCAGGTGGAGGCGCAGTTTAACCTCGTGGGAGCTGCCAAGGCCAATATGTTCCCAACCATTTCCTTAAACGGAATCCTGGGTTTTGCCTCGCCCGACCTGAGCACCATTCTCACCGACAAAGGATTTCTTGCCGCCGGTTCTGCAGGCATTTTCGGTCCGCTCTTTGAATTTAACCGGAACCGCAGCCTGAAACGGGCACAGGAGTATAAGCTCAAGGAAGTAACCTATCAATACGAGCAAACGGTATTAATTGCCTTTTCCGAAGTGGACAATGCATTGTATGGATACCGGTCTTATTCACGGCAACTGGAAATACTAAACCGACAGGTTGCAGCAGCCACCAAGGCGCTTGAACTTACCAATGCCCGTTATGAATTTGGGTATACTTCTTACCTGGAAGTGATCATCCAGGAAGACAATCTCTTTGAAGCCGAGCTGCAGCGTTCTTTTGTTCTTCAGAAAAAGCTGACTTCAGTAGTCAATTTATACAGAAGCCTCGGAGGAGGATGGTAGGGAGAAATTGACGATTGACCATTGACGATCGACCATTGATGATTGCATCGCCAGCCGAAACCCTTTGTGTAGGATGGAAATAAATCATGTTGACACGCGAAAAATTCATGAAGCGCTAAGGAGGGGCCACAGATTTTCATGATGGTCATGGCAAAATCCTGATTTGTTATTCGGAATTCAGATGAGCAGATTTCAAACAGCTTAAATCATGACCACCATGAAAATCTGTGGTCCGTTTTAATAGCCCAGGGTAATTTGTAAATGCTTCGAAGCGGGAAGTGATTAATCTTGAAAGTTCTTTTTTTATCGCATGGAGTTCACGGAGGAAGATCCCGCTGTGCAGGATTTGCAATCCTGCACCTTGGTACTGCGATACAGAAATTGAGATAAAGGCTTTGAGAGCAAGGCAAATTAGCCACGACATGTGATGCCACCGGGATTTGCAATCCCCGATTTTGTGCTCTGGGGTTTGCAGAACTTGCTACGGGGCGAAGCAAGTGAGGATGTGGGATTTAAAATCCCATCGTGTTTTCCACTCCAATTTAGATTCTTGATTGCCTTCGGGAAATGAGAATTGTGGTTTTTGGATGACTTGCCGGACGCGCAGGATTACAAATCCTGCGCAGCGGGACTTGCTACGGGGCGAAACAAGTGAGGATGTGGGATTTAAAATCCCATCGTGTTTTCCAATCCAATTTAGATTCTTGATTGCCTTCGGGAAATGAGAATTGTGGTTTTTGGATAACTTGCCGGACGCGCAGGATTACAAATCCTGCGCAGCGGTTTTTTGGATAACTTGCCGGACGCGCAGGATTACAAATCCTGCGCAGCGGGTAATCTTGAACATCATGAAAATCTGTGGTCCCCTGCGTAACCCATTAAGGCTTAAGCTGCATTTTTGCTCGAAAATTTCCCAACCAGCAAGGCAATAATGATCGCCACATACATCTGCCCGGAAACGCTGATGAGCGTGGAAAAAGACCTGGCTGCCGGAAGCACCGGGAGTATATCGCCATATCCTGTAGAGGAGTAGGTAACAAAAACATAATAGAACATTTCGCTTAACTGCGTTTGCCTCGTAAGGTCATCACCGACCGGGAAATGATAGGCGCCCGGAACCAGGCGGGCAATGGAATGCGCAATTAATGCATAGGCCATTCCCACGAGCATGTAGCCGCTGATGGAATCGGCAATCACCCCGGAGTGTACGTTTTTGGCCGCTGCGGTTTGTTTTATCAATCGTATAATGACGTATAAAAAGGCGGCTGCGATCACCACCCGCACGGCCATGGAAAATTGCGCATTGTCCACCTGCGTGTCCAGCAAGGTCAGGACGACGTAAACCAGCGCAATGGCTAGCAGCCTTTTTTGAGGTACGTTCCGGATCGATAGCGCCGACAAAATAAATATACAGGAAAACAGGAAGTCATAAAGCAGGGCATGGTGCCTGCCTGGCAGCACCGGAACAAAAAATACGGTCAACACCAGGGATGCCAGCAAAAACGCATTCGGGTTAAGCCAGGAATTTGCTTTCATAAATTCGTGGAACGAAAGATAGGAATTAAAATTATCGACTCATTTGGATCTCCATTCGTGGTAATTCGTGAAATTGGTGGCTGCTTTTTTTGCCACGAATTACACGAATTATCACGAATTATTACAAAGGCACCGGCTCTACGACAATTGTTCCCGGCGAATGTCGCAATCGCTTATACCATCCCACCACCAGGGCGAGTATTAAGCTGATCAGTCCGCATACCAGGTACAGATCTTTATCTGCAACCAGCGATGCCGGCTGATTAATTTTTGATGACAGCATTTTCGTTGCAAACCGGTTGCTTTCATTTTCTCCGGCGCCTTTCGACAGGGCTAATAACTTCGCCTGGTTGTATTGCTCCTGTGCAAGGGAATTTTGGTTCGACATATTTTGCGACATGCCTGTCTGATGCATGACCTTGCTTTTTGTCATAAAAAATCCGAAGGCGGCGCCCCCGATAAAGGATCCCACGATGATCTTAAAGAAGACGGAGACAATGACACGGGACCCGCTCAGCTGCTTGGGAATATTTTCTGCCACATAGATGCCCAGGGAGAGATAGAGAAATACCTGCCCTGCACCCCGAAGCATCATGGGCCAGAAGAAATCGTGCGACCCGATGCCGGGGTAAAAATGAAGAAACATGGTGAGATGGAACAACGAAAGAGAGACAAATCCCACAACCATCAACGTAGATAAGTACACCTTGTTTTTAATGGCTGCAACACAAAGTACGGATGCAGCAAGTACGCCTGCGACTTCCGGGAGGTAGGCACGGCCTACAGCAATATTAGTATACCCTGAAATACCCATGAGTCCGTTCAGGGCTCCGCCGGTAGACAAAAGGAGCCCCGCGGCAATAAAAAGAAATCCTCCGATCACGGTATTTCGATAGGTAAAGACCTGCCATTGCACATAGCAGTTTTTTTTTCGTACAGCATAGAAGAGGTATAACCCAACGAGGAACGTGCCCAGGGCAGTCAGCCCCCTGATCAGCCGGCTTTCAAACCAATGTTCATTCGGTCCATGAACCAGGATGAATACGACCGTGCAAAAAAGGCATAGCAATAAAGTAAGTCCGGGCAGATCCATGGAACCGCCGCCGGGTGGTTTGGGCAGTACACGCTCTTGTTTGAAAAAAATAAATATTACCGCAACGGCAATAAGTACCAGCGAAGTAAAAAACAGGAATCCATATTCCCAATTGAACTTGCTAATCATATAGGTGCCGGTAAATTTAAAAATGTCGGCAAGGCCAAAGGCAACGGAATACAGGATGGCAAACATCAGCGGCGGATGAAACGTCGGGTTGTATGTCAGCATCACCGGGATGATGGTGCAAAGCAGGGCCACTAACCCTGAACAGCAGAGTCCTGTTTTAAAAAAGGTAAACCAATAAATGTTGGGAGAAAAAAGACAGGCCAGGTAAAAGAAGGCCGTTGCCATAGCCGAAAAGAGAAAGAGCGGCTGCAGTGCCAGCCGGGATGTAAGGGCCATAGCCACCGGAACTAAAATGAGCATAATCGCAAAAGGCAGCTGGATGGAAAGCTGGAACTCTTCCGGGGTAGCGCCGAAATGTCCTTGTATCAGGCTCATGTCATAGCCGATGATATTCATCAAAAGCGCATTGGTAAATACCATCACCAGGTAAAAATTGCACAGGTGAACAGCCCAGCGCGGAACCCATTTTTTATAGAGAGGCATGATGCTAAAGAAAAAATATTTCTGAGTTTACTTGTTCACGGTATACACTTTGTCTTTGTGTCTCTGTGGTTAGTTCTTTTTTCACCACGGAGGCACAAAAGCACTGAGAAAACATCCCATCTTACTACATATTGATACTTTAAGATTTAATTGTCTAAATAAACTGAAACGTTCATGCCGGGTTTTAATTTCTCCAGTTCTTTTTTGCCGGAAGTAAAATCTATCCTTACGGGAATCCTTTGAATTATTTTTACGAAGTTCCCGGTTGCATTATCCGGGGGTACCATGGAAAATTTGGCGCCGGAGGCAGGGGAGAGGGAGCTGATCTTTCCTTCAAATTCCTCCCCGTCAAAAGCATCCACTTTTATTTTTACTTTTTTTCCAATGGCCAGGTTCTCCATCTGGATCTCCTTGAAATTGGCAGTGATCCAGATATCATGACTCCGCACCAGCGGGACCAGGCTTTGCCCTGCATTCACCAGTTGGCCTTCCTGGATGGCGCGTTCGCCGCATTCGCCGTCAAAGGGTGCCGTAATGCTGCAATAGGAAAGCTGGAGCCGCGCAAAGGCGAGATCCGCTTCCTTGCGTTTGATAGTGGCCTTTAAGGTTTCCATGTATTTTAAAATCTGTTCGGCATTTAACCGGGCCGCCGACTGTTGCTTCTGCACGGACTCGTAATTGGCCGAAGCGCTTTCTTTGGCTGCAGTTATTCCGTCAAACGTATTGCGTGTCACCGCCGAATCCTGATACATGTTGCTATACCGGTCATAATCCTTGCCGGCCTTATCGTAGTTGGCTTTGGCTGCGCCGATTCCGGCACGTTGCGCATCGCTGTTGGCAAGGGCAGCCTGGTAAGCCACTTCCTGCGCGGCAAGCGATGCAGCTGCATTTTCCAGGTCGGCTTCCGCCTGCATGGTTTTAATGCGAAACTCATCATCCACAAGAAGGACGAGGGTATCTCCCTTCCTGACTTTTTGATTAGCAATGAAGCGGATTTCCCGGATGTAACTTTGCACCCGTGCCGACACATTGCTGATATAACCGTCGACCTGTGCATTGTCGGTGAAATTTTCTCCCCTCAGGTTAAATAAAATGCTGGCGGCCCATAGGATTCCTGCGGCCATGATGCACAGGGATAGGATGGAGAGTACCCGATTCGTGGATTTTTCTTTTTTTGCGTTTTCTTCGGGTGCCTGATTTGTCATGGGTTGTCGTTGTGCTTTCAAAACATACCAATAGCTTTCAAGAGCTTATAATATTCCTTACGCGTTTGAACCTGGCCGGTAATCAGGTCGAGCCGTGCCTGGTTGTATTCCAGCTCTGCATCCACCATGTCGGAAATCAGGGCCTGGTCGTTGTAATAGCGGCTCTGAATAATCCGGTAGTTTTCGCCGGCGTACTGAATTTTCTTTTCATAGATAGCCAAAGCCTGTCGCTGCATTTCGTATTGCGTGAACTGTGTCTTTACCTCATCGCTGATGCTGATTTTCATATCCGAAATTTTTTGCTCTTCCCGGACTACCGCCAGTTCAGCCGACGATTTCTGATGGCTGTTTTTATAGAGGTTACCCAGGCTGTAATTGATGCCGGCGCCTACGGTTACGAAACTCAAAAAATTCGCCTCCGGGGGAAACGTCCCCGGCACGGGATTCTGCAGCCCGTACAATCCGATGCCATGAATGGTGGGGTAGTAATTGCCTTTTATTATTTTCAATGAATTCACCGACAAGTCCTTACTTGCCAGTGCCAGCTGGTATTCGGGGCGATTGGCAAGAGCTGTGGTAAGGCAATCATCAAAAACAAAGGTGGTATCAGTTTTATAATTCAGGTTCGTATCGATGGCGATGACTACCTTATCCGGCAATCCCAGCAGGAGGGTTAGAAAATAATTGGTGGCGGAAGCATTGCTCACCGTATGAAGCAACTTTAACTCGAAATCCGATTTCTGTAATTCACTGCGGCTGACATCATTTTTTACCACCTGGCCATTCATGAATTTGGAGCGCAGTGTTTTCAGGCGCAGCTCTATTTGCTGAATCGTCTGGACATTGATGTAGTAGTCCTTCAGCAGCGAAAACAATTTCAGGTATTCATTCACGATCCGCATCTTAATGTCGGAAGAAGTTTTGGACGCTGAATATTCCGCCATCTTTCTTTCGACCACCCGCTGGTCGATGGAATTTTTAATCCGGCTGCCGCTGTATATTACCTGGGATACCGTTACAGTACCGGTTACCTGGTAGGGGCTATAATCCACTTTTTCGGGGTCGCCGAAGGGCGGGGAAAGAAACAATGTGGGATCGTTAATGAGGTAGCCATCGATACCCAGGTCAATGGAAGGAAGGCGGTCGGTTTTTTCCTGCGACACATTTTCCCTGCTGATGTCGATGGAAAGGTTTGCGGCCTTTAACTTGTAACTGTTTGCCAGCCCAAGATCCAAAGCCTGCTGGAGATTCAGGGTCACTACGGAATCTCCGGTAACGGGTTGTGCCTGTGAAAGGACCGCAAAGGCTATATAAAGTACCGTGCAAAAAATGAATCGCGCATGTTTCATTCTCTTGTAAAGAAAACCAATTTTTATGATTTGCCAAGGTGTTTAAATTTACCATTAAGGGCACTAAGAAACACTAAGAAAAAAGACCCTTAGTGGACCTTAGTGCCCTTAGAATCTTAGTGGTAAAAGGGTAACTTTCTGTTGGCAAGCATAACTTGATTAAATGCTGCCCTCACTTATGACTAAAATCATACCCAGGTACTATCCTTTCATACACCTTTGATGCTTCCTCATACCTATGAATAAAAGCGAAACGATAGAATTTAAAACCATTATTGAACCCTTCCGGATTAAATCGGTAGAACCTCTGGCCTTGCCAACGGCAGAGCAGCGCGCGAAGTACCTGCAGGAAGCGTATTATAATCCGTTTCTTTTAAAATCAGACCAGGTGCTTATCGATTTCCTTACCGATAGCGGCACCTCGGCCATGAGCAGCAACCAGTGGGCCGCTGTCATGAAAGGGGATGAGAGTTATGCAGGTGCCCGAAGCTGGCAGGTGCTGGAAAATGAAATCAGCGACCTGACAGGTATGCCATATATTCTTCCTACCCACCAGGGGCGAGCGGCCGAACGGATTTTGTACGGCCATCTTGGCGGGAAAGGAAAATACTTTATCAGCAATACCCATTTTGATACGACCCGTGCCAATATCGAATTCAGCGGCGCGACAGCGATCGACATTCCGGTTCCGGAGGCAAAAGACCACGCTTCGGACTATCCTTTCAAAGGAAATCTCGACACGGCAACGCTGAAGCAGCTTGTCCGGAAACACGGAGCGAAAAATATCGCTGCCGTCATCGTAACGGTAACCAACAATAGTGGTGGCGGCCAACCGGTGAGCCTGCAAAACGTACAGGAGGTATCCGAAATCTGTTTGAAGCACGGTCTGCTCTTTATCCTGGACGCCTGCCGCGTGGCGGAGAACAGTTTTTTCATTCATGAAAAGGAGCCGGGGCATAAGAAAAAAACTTTCCGCCAGATCGCCCAGGAGATGTTTGCGCTGGCCGACGGTGCGATCATGAGCCTGAAGAAAGACGGCCTGGTAAACATAGGCGGATTCCTCGCCCTGCGCGACAGGAAGCTGGCGGATGCCTGCACGCAATTGTTAATCATTACCGAAGGATATACCACCTATGGAGGTCTGGCCGGCCGCGACATGGAAGCCATTGCCGTGGGCTTGCAGGAAGTGTTCGACCCCGGCTACCTGAAGTATCGCATCCGTTCCACGCAATATCTTGGAGAACGAATCTATGCCAAAGGCGTACCCATCCTGTATCCTGTCGGTGGTCATGCCGTGTATGTGGATGCCAAAGGATTATACCCGCACATTCCCGTTCACGAATATCCCGGGCAGGCGCTGGTATGCGAGTTATACAGGATCGGCGGGATCCGTTCGGTGGAAATCGGTTCGGTGATGTTCGGGAAGTATGACAAGAATAAAAAGCTGGTTCCGGCCCAAATGGAACTGGTCAGACTGGCTATTCCACGAAGAGTATACACGCAGTCGCATATCGATTATGTCATTGAAGTGTTCGATGAAATCATCCGGACGCGGAAATCGGCAAAGGGGCTAAAGATTATTTATGAGCCCGAATTTTTAAGGCATTTTACGGCACACTTTGCTCCGGTTAAATGAGGAACGTTGTCTCTGCGCGGCTCTGCGGTAAAAAAGGTTTTACCACGTATATATCATGGAGTATTTTTTCAGCTTTTTTAAAGGCGAAGGTAGTGCGTGAAAATTCACCGCAGAGGCGCTGAAGCGCAGAGTTTTTAAAAGGGTGTTTTGATATGACCAGCTAATCCCGGATAATCTTCCTGACGATTTGCTCATTTTTTCCGGTGACTGTCAGGAAATAAATTCCCCTGGCAAATTTTCCGAGGTCAAGCACTTCAAAGGGTGCCATCAGCTTTCCTGACAAAAGCAGCTTTCCTGTCATATCCGTAACCGAATAAGTGCTGTTTATTTCCCCACCAGAAATCGTCACCTTGCTGTTGGAAGGATTCGGATAAACGACCAGGGCAACTCCTGTTGCGCCCGGGTCAACCAGTCCGGAAGGAATGGATCCGACAACAAAAATGGTTACAGTCGATGAACCTGATGCAGGCCTGTTCAGGTAAACGGAGGAATCACAATAAGTATCCGCGCAGTTGTTGGCATCGGTAATGGTCTGGCAGATATTGTAATTCCCTGCTGTCGCATAGGTATGTGATGGAGTGGCGCCGGGTGAAGTATTGCCATCGCCCCAGTTCCAGGAATAAGTAAGTGGAGCCGCGCCCGTTGCATAATCAATGGCAATCCAGGTATGCGGAGCCGTATCAGGCTGCACGGTATAATAGGCATGACAGGGCGTACCGATTTTGGAAATAAATGCATCGAAAATTTGGCTGCCGGTGGTCGTATTCGTCAGTGTAAGGCTGTCAAGCTGCAGCGTGTTGCTGCTGAAATCGCCAATCATAAACAGATCGCCGCCGGCATTGGTAGTAAGTGCCCAGATCCCGCTGTAATCGGTCATGCTGATGCTCTTTGCCCAGACGGCATTGCCGGACGTCGTGTATTTAGTCAGAAAGAGCGCGCTGAAGGCCGCCGCGCTTGTGTCCTGGTGCAGGACCGTGTTTCCAAAGGTGGCCGTCGTATCCGAAAAGTTCCCGGCTACATATACGCCTCCGAAGGCATCGGCTCTTACGGCATATCCTTCCGCATACCGTTCGGGAATGCCTTGTACCCAGAGGGCATTGCCATTCGCATCGTAACGGGCAAAATAGTAATCATCGCTTCCACCACCGGAATGATTGACTTTTGTAAACCCGTCGAATTGAATCGAATCGCTGAAAAAATATCCCGTGACAAAGCTGTTGCCGGCAGGATCCGCTGCCAGGCCGGTGAGGTAATCCTGGTCGGTGCCCCCGAAATTTTTCGCCCATAAAAAGTTTCCTGACGATGTATACCGGGCCACGTAAATATCATCGGTGATGTTACCCCATCCGTCGGTATTGGTTAGCGTATCCGTACCAATTACCAGGTTGAGGTATAAAAAATTTCCTGCATAGGTGACATTCCCTGCGCCGTCCAGTGCAAGATGCGTTGCACCGCTGTAACCGCCGGCTGTCCTTACCCAAAGTGCATTTCCGTTGGGATCAAATTTCGCGAGGAAGGATGTGGACGGACTCAATAGTTGCACGGTGATGGCATCAATGGAAAGCGAATCGCTTTTGAAATAGCCGGCCACATACATGTTGCCTGCCGTATCCGTAGCAATACTTGATGCGAGATCATCTTTTTTGCCACCGAATCTTTTTGACCACAGGGTATTTCCCAGCGAATCGTATTTACCTAGAAAAATATCACGGAAGTTTGCGCTGTCATTTACGAGGGCTCCTGTACCCAGGTCTATGGTGTCGCTTTGAAATGAGCCGCAAACCAGCAAATTCTGTGCAGGATCTGTTGCAAGTCCCCAGCTATAATCCAGGTAATTGCCGCCGCCGGACCTTGTCCAGAGTACGTTACCGTTCACATCGTATTTTACAATATAAAAATTTACGATGCCTGCATTCGTCATCGTGCCGGTTCCAAAATCGATCGTGGGGCTGCTAAAAGTTCCGGTCATATATACATTCCCCGATGCATCGGCCGCAACACCGGTGGATCCGTCGTTGGCAGTGCCGCCCCCGGATTTTGCCCACGACCATGCAGGAGCCTGCGCCCGGATGTTAGCTGTTGAAAATAAAAGCGATAGGAAACAAACGAAGTAGAATTTAGTTTTCATAGTACGGTAGAATTTTAGCGGACGCAAAATGCGAAAAAAAGAAGATAGTAGATAGAAGATAGTAGATAGAAGATAGAAGTTTGAGGACGGCGTTCCATGGTCGGCGGTCAGCGGTCGTTGGTCGGCGGTCGTTTTAGTACATCCACAGGCTTCTAGCGGTCATTGGTCAAAAAGAGGGGGATTTGAGGCTTTTTAAGCTTTATTGTTTAGGTTATTATCGTAGCTTAGCAGGAGAGAAATCTTATATGCATGAGCCTCCGGCGATGAATACACGTCCGTATTTTATTCTTTTTGTATTATTTCTCTTCGCCGCAAGCAGTTCGGCAAGTGAACAGGCCTATGCAGGTCGCCTTGGATTCGAAGCGAATAGGGGACAATGGCCTGCACAGGTTCAGTATAAAGCCGACCTGCAAAATGGCAGACTTTTCCTGGAAGGGAATAAATTCACCTATGTTTATTATAACCCCAGCGACCTTGAAGCGAAAGGCGGCCGGGAAAATTCAAGTGAACTGCCAACGGCAGATGCCACCGTTCGCTGCCATGCTTACCAGGTATGTTTTTCCGGCGCCTCAGAAACAAAGGTGCTGGCCACGGAGAAAAAACCCGGGTATGTAAATTATTTTATTGGCAACGACCCTGCGAAATGGGCCTCCCATGTCAATGTGTATAACCGGGTTCTCTATCCCAATCTCTATCCGTCGGTCGACATGCTTGTTTACAGCCAGGATGGAAATCTTAAATACGATTTCATCGTGAAGGATCTGTCTGAGCTCGGCAACATCCGGATGTCATACGAGGGTGTGGATGGGATTTCTGTTGTCGGCGGCAACCTCGTTCTGAAAACATCGGTCAATGAAATCGTAGAGCAGAAGCCCTATGCTTACCAGGTTGTGAACGGCGTCAGGAAAGAAGTAAGATGCCGGTATGTGCTGGACAAAAACTGTGTTTCATTTTCCCTGGTTACTTCCTGTGATCCGTCGCTTCCTCTGGTCATCGATCCGCTGATTGTCGCTTCCACGTATGCAGGTTCCACGCTGGTTACCTGGGGATTTTGCGGAACGTACGATGCCTACGGAAATATTTATACCGGGGGGATCAGCTTCGGCGTCGGGTACCCGGTAACGACAGGCGCTTATGATATAACCTTTGCCGGCGGCGTAGACATCGGTATCAGTAAGATGGATCCTGCCGGAAGTTCCCTGCTCTATGCAACATACCTGGGCGGGGGCAACAGGGATTACCCGCACAGTCTGGTCGTGAACAGCCGGAACGAACTCTGTGTATATGGATCTTCCGGTTCCGCCGATTATCCGGTGAGCGCAGGGTGTTTCGATCCAACCTACAATGGCGGTATCTCTGACATCATCGTTTCTCACCTGGACAGTACAGGCAGTGCCTTGCTGGGATCAACCTATGTCGGTGGAAATGATTCCGATGCGTACAACGTACTTACCACCAATATCGGTGATGAGTTTAAAGGTGAAATCATTACCGATGATGCCGGTCATATTTACATTGCCAGTTACAGCACTTCCCCGAATTTTCCCGTCACCCCGGATGCACGTGCTTATGCCGGAAGCCAGGATGCCGTTTTCTTTGAACTGGATGCAACCTGCTCCAACTTGTTGTGGAGCACCTGCCTGGGAGGAGCCGCAGACGATGCAGGATATGGCATTCGGTTACATCCTTCCGGTGATGTTTTCGTAACAGGCGGTACGCGTTCGTCGGATTTTCCGGTCACTCCCGGAAGTTACAGTTCCACGGTGAGCGGCGGCTTCCTGGCCAGGCTTGTTCCCGCTTCCGCTTCCATCACCGTTGCAACCTACCTGGGCGCAGCTATGGATCAGTCGTTTTTTGTAGACCTTGACGAAGCGAACAACGTGTATGTTTTAGGACAGACAAACGGCAGTTTCCCGATTACACCCGGAACATATGGAAATCCCGGCGGCAAAACATTTATTGCTAAATTTAATGAAACCCTTACCACGCTGGCTTTTCAGACTGCGCTGGGAGCTACGAGTTTCAACAAAGGAATTGCCCCGACGGCCTTTTTGGTAGATCGTTGCGGCAACATTTATTTTTCAGGATTCAGCAATGCTTCCGGTTACCCGATATCTCCCGATGCGATCTATTCGAACATCAGCGTTGGAAATTTCTACCTCTGCGTGTTGGCACAAAATGGGTCATCCCTGAAACATGCCACCTATCTTCCCGGCGAACATGTGGATGGAGGAACCAGCCGGTACGACAAAAAAGGCGTGGTGTACCAGACGGTTTGCCAGGGCACACCCACCTTTCCCACGTTGCCCAATGCTTTTTGCCCGAACTTGCTGACCACGCGTGATGTCTGCGTTCTTAAAATTGATTTCCAGGTCGCGCATGCCGATGCCAGCGTTTCAATTAGTCCGTCCTTAACAGGCTGCCAGCCTTTCCCTGTCAGCTTTACGAACCAGAGCAGCGGCGTGAATTATGTCTGGAATTTCGGCGACGGAACCCCGTTGTCTTCGCTTCAGCATCCAACCCATCTGTTTAACGACACCGGAAATTTCCAGGTTTCTCTTATTGCCATGGACCCTTTATCCTGTAACCTGGCGGATACGGCCTGGCTCTCCGTTCGTGTATATCCCGGCCTGCCGCATCATCCGAATGTCGACACCGTTCTTTGCAACGTGCCCTCGATCATGCTGCATCCGTCCAATAGTGGAACCGGGTTGACATTCGAATGGAGCAATGACAGCACATCACAATCCATCGTGGCTTCCGTTCCCGGTATTTTCTGGGTGGATGTATCGAATGAACATTGTACCATGCGCGACAGTTTCGTGGTCCATCATTTAATGCCACCTTACCTGGGTGCCGACACCTTTCTTTGTGAAGGACAATCCGTACTTCTCAGTCCTTCCGGAACGGGTTCATCCTTCCTGTGGTCAACCGGCGATACAAGTGCAACCTTGCTTGCTAACCAGGATACGCTCTACTGGGTGGAGGTCAACAAACTCAACTGCCGTCTTCGTGATACCATGGAATTGAATTTGCTGGAGATGCCCGTCGTAAACCTGGGACCGGATTCCGTATTATGCCCTTATTCCATTCCTGCAGTTGCACTGAATGCAGGCAATTCTCCGGGAATTGTTACCTGGTCTACAGGAAGTCATGCTTCGCAAGTTGTCGCCATGGCAGAAGGCAGGTACTGGGTTGAAATAAACAATGCCCAATGCAGGGCATCGGATACCATCCGGATCTCCGTTGCTCAACCGAAAGTTGTAGCGCAGGACGACACGTACTTTTGCGATTTTTCAAATGCCCTCCTGGATTCGAAAGCCGATCATGTTCGCTATCTATGGAATACAGGCGATACTACAAAAGTGATTCATATTAAACATCCGGGAGAATACTGGTATACGATTTCCTATAATGGCTGTGCAGAATCCGATACGCTGGCAGTCACCGGTGTATACGGAGAAGATATCCTTTTTATACCCACGGCATTTACTCCCGATGCCAACGGCATCAACGATGTGTTTATTCCCAAAGGTTCGGACGTGTTAAAGTTCAAAATGCACATTTTCAATCGCTGGGGAATCCAGATCTTCCACAGTGAATCGCTCGAAAACGGTTGGGACGGAACCTATGATAACCGGGATGTGGAAGGAGGCGTTTTTGCTTACATTATGGAATACACCACGCGGTGTTCGGACGAAACAAGAAAACGGGCCGGTACTTTTTTGCTGGTGAGATAATATACTTTTATTGGTCTGCCATCTGTGGCCCCTTCTTTCACGCTTTAAGTTTTAAACAAGATATCCAAAAATGGAAAACTCCCGCTGATTTCTCAGCGGGAGTTTTCACCAATAAACAAAACAAAAGAATATTATTTAGCCGGCGGCAGGATTACTTTGTCAAGGACATGAACGATTCCGTTGGAAGCCGGTACCGAAGCTACAATATGCGCGTCGTTAATCATGTATTTTCCATCGGTTACATGAATGGTGGCATTTCCGCCATTTACCATTCCCAGCACTTGCCCGTCCTGAAGATTTTCAAGATTTAATACGCCCACATACACATGATACTGGAGAATGTCGGCTAGCGCGTCTTTCTTTTCAGGCTTTAACAATCCTTCAACCGTTCCCGCAGGCAGGGCATCGAATGCTGCATTCGTGGGAGCAAAAACTGTAAAGGGTCCGTTGTTAGACAACGCATTTACAAGGTCTGCAGCTTGCACAGCGGTTACCAGGGTCGTATGATCCTTAGATCCGACAGCGACCTTGACGACGTTGGGAGTGGATTCATCATCACTCACTGCCGACTGTCCGCCGGACGCAGGCGTTTCGGCAGCAACCCCGGCAGGCTGTTCACTTTCTTTTTGCGCATTCGTGCAGGACGTCACCGTCCAGAGGATGCCACAGCAGGCGATCCAATATAGTTTTGTTTTCATATTCCGAAGGGTTAGGATAATTTCTGAACGAAACTAAGCGGAGGCCAGCGCCGTGGCTATGACAATCATCATCAGGGCGGATAACATTTATCAGCCGGCTTCCTTCCTGACGTAAATCATGCTCCGGGAATGGAAAATAGGCGTATTTCATCGCCGGAAAATGTGGATGAAAAACCGATTTGCATTTTTATTTATTGCCACAGCCTTGTTGGCCCTGATGGCGGGAATCTTTTTCGGGATGATTGGCAGCCTGCAGTACCTGCTCCCGGGGTTTCTCAAGGCGCATCTCGACTTTACTAAAACACGGCCCCTGCACGTTACGCTGACGGTGACCTGGATCTTCACGGCGGCAGCGGGAGGCATCTATTATTACCTGCCGCGAAGGGAAGGAAAAAAATTTCCTTCCGAACGACTGGCGTGGATTCATTGGATACTCTTTGTCCTGACAGGCGTTGGTATCCTCTGGAGCTATGCCCTTGGTTATTTCGGCGGACGGGAGTACCTGGAGTTTCCGCCGGTGCTGGCCCTAACCATGATGGCGACCTGGATCTTGTTTATGGTCCAGGTTTTTGCCTCTCTTCCCGGGAAACCTGCGCAATGGCCGGTGTATTACTGGATGTGGGCAACCGGGCTCGTGTTTTTCTTTCTCACCTTCGCCGAATCCTATCTCTGGATGCTGCCGTGGTTTCAACGTAATGAAGTACGCGACGTGACCGTCCAGTGGAAGGCCATGGGAGCCCTGGTAGGATCCTGGAACATGCTCGTATACGGCACCGGCTTTTATGTAATGGAAAAGATTGACGGGAACGGAAAAGTTACGCGATCGAAGCTTACCTTTTTCTTTTTCTTTCTTGGCTTTACCAACCTCCTGTTTAACTGGGGCCATCATACCTATATCGTTCCTGCGGCCAACTGGATCCGCCATGTTGCATACCTGATCAGCATGACGGAATTGCTTATTCTTGGCAACATCCTTTTTTCCTGGCGCAAAACCTTGCGAAAAGCCGTCGTGCAGTTCCATCAGCTGCCCTGTCGTTTTCTTACGGCCGCTGACGTCTGGATTTTCCTGAACCTTTGCCTGGCACTGGCAATTTCCGTCCCGTCAATAAATTATTATACCCACGGTACACACATCACGGTGGCTCATGCCATGGGAACCACCATCGGCATTAATACGATGATTTTATTCGCATCCCTCGTCTATATCGCAGAAGAAAGCGGGATGCCGGGATTTGTTAAAATGAAAAAATTTGTCCGGGCGGGATTCTGGACAACGAATAGCATGTTATTGATTTTTTGGGTTTCCTTGCTCGGGGCCGGCGTAGTCAAGGCAATTGAGAAAGATCAGTCCCTGCCTTTCCAGGTGATCCTGCAGAAACTGTCACCGTGGTTCCACGCCTTCGCTTTCACCGGATTGGGCCTGCTGGCCGGCATCGTCCTGATTGCATGGCCCCTGTTTCTCTTGTTTTCCGGGAAACGCTCTTAAAATAGTTTTGAGGCTGACGGTCGTCATTCCGATTTCTTCACCCGGGTCGTTCCTTTGTACGGAAGAACAGATGCGGAAAAAAATGAAAAATGTTTTCTGCGGAAACGTGAGGATGCTGTTTGTCGTGCTGGCAGCGCTTTGGCAGGGTTGTTCGAAAGAGGAAGAATCTCTTCCGGCCAGTTCGATAGTTTTTAACCTGGAGTACACCGTAGATTCGCAGCCCTTGCTGTTTGACACACTCCGCTATGTGAATGATGCAGGGAACCCTTACAGCGTGCTCAGGCTGGAATATTTCCTGACGGATATCCGCCTGGTCCGCTCCGAAGGTGGGGAAGAACGGATATATGTCTTCCAATATGTAAATGCCGGCGATCCTGCGACGAATCGCTTTACCATAGGAAACATTCCCGATGGAAATTATTCAGGCATCCGGTTTAATATCGGCGTCGACACCGCGCACAATATACCGGGCGGCCTCCCCAATAATGTACCAAATAATAACATGGAATGGCCGGTATTGATGGGAGGAGGCTATCATTTCATGAAGTTCGAAGGGTATTTCACCGCGCAGGATACACTTTATGGATTTGCAATGCATCTTGGCAGGAATGAAAACCTGGTGAAAGTGGAATTGCTGAGTCCGCTTTCCTTCAACCACCAGGAAAACCAGGTGACGCTGGTGATGAACCTGAATGAGTGGTTCCGGAACCCGGCCGTATATGATTTTAATACGGATGGCAACTATTCCATGAGTGATTCCCTTGCGATGAATAAACTGATGCAAAACGGCTCCGACGTTTTCACCCGGAGATGATAACCATGAAACGCAACGTCCTGATTCTTGCCGTGCTTGTTTTGTTTGTGAAATGCACAAGGGATGTGACCGAGGAACCGGATCCGGTATCCCCGAACTCACCCACCACGTATGTGCTGACAGTTCCGCCCGGTTTCCCGGAACCCCATATTCCTTCTTTTAACCCGTTGACGGTGGAGGGCATTCAGCTGGGCAGGATGCTGTATTATGATTCCATTCTTTCGACCAATGGCCTCCGTTGTGCTTCCTGTCATATCCGGTCCCAATCCTATTCACGTCCCATCTTTGTAAATAAGTACGGCGAAAATATCAGTGTACCCCCGCATATTAACCTGGCCTGGAACCCGGATTTTAACTGGGATGGAACTGCAAGCGACCTGGACCATCTCGCGCTGGGAGATTTCGGCCCGGATTTTTTTAATACCGATATGCCGTTGCTCGTACAGAAGCTGATCAACCACCCGCTTTATCCCGGGATGTTCCGGAAAGCGTTCGGTATTACGAATCTAGCCGCCTTGCCGTACGATACGCTCCAACTGAAAATCAGCTACGCGCTGGCCCAGTTTATGCGTACGATGGTCACTGCGAATTCCCGTTTCGACCGCTTTGTGAATCATGAGATCAACCTTACCAATGAAGAATTTGACGGTTTCGTTACCTACTCCACGGAGCGCGGCGATTGCTTTCATTGCCACGGCACCATGCTCCTGACAAACAATACCATTCATAACAACGGCCTGGACACCGTGTTTACCGGGTTAAACCAGGGCTATTACCTGTCGACCGGCAACGTGAATGATATCGGGAAATTCAGCGCTCCCACTTTGCGAAACGTCGAACTCACGGCTCCCTATATGCACGACGGACGTTTTCAGACACTGGAAGAAGTGGTGGAGTTTTACAATTCGGGTGTTCATTGGCAGTCGCCGAACATAGATCCGATCATGACGAAACCTGCGAAAGCGCCCGGTCTTCAGCTTACGGCGCAGCAAAAAGCGAACCTGGTTACCTTCCTGCGGTCTTTAACCGATACCGCCTTTGTAAACGACCCTGCCTATTCAAATCCCTTTTAAGGTATTCACCCGGCTATTTAAACCCGCGTGATCCGGGTATTTTTCCTGCATTGACCATTATTTTGGAAGAAACCGGGTATACGGAGCCGGATCTGACAGAAGTCATATTTCACTATTGACTCCAGTCATGCCTTTGCTTCAGCCATCCCCGTTAATTTGTCGGTATAAAAGTCAATCGGTATTCTAAAGTTCATCTGAAATATTAAATATACGTTACAATGAAAAACTTCAAACCCATCCTTGCCGTTTCACTCCTCGTTGCAGGAGCGGCATTCCTTACTCAATGTAAGAAGGAAACTGAAACCATTACCGAGTACATTCACGATACGGTAACGGTACAGGTTCATGACACGGTTTTCGGAAAATCGATTTCCGGTACGGCCACGTACCTGGATTATAATGGGGTAGTCACTCCGGCCAAAGGCGCCGTTGTTAATTTGTATGTCGGCAGCTCTGCGACAGGAGCCATCGCAGCAACTGCCTTTGCAGATGCCTCCGGCAATTACACCTTGCCTTATTTGCTTCCCAACAATTATTTTGTTTATGCGAAATACAATACCGTGAATACCAATTACCGGGTAATTAACGGAATCAATTTCGCTACGAATCCCGGCTATCCGGTGTCCCTCGGGAATTCAAACTTGACACAAAACCTGCTCCTGGTTACTTATACGGCTCCGGGTTCTAATAAGGTTGCCATCGATACGACGCCAGCCAGCCTGAGCAGTTCTTTTAGAAAAGTAACCTTCAATTCACACAGCAAGGTTACCTGGGAAAGTTTATACAACCAGGGCAATTCCCAAACCATTGCAGGGGCTTTCAATACATTTAACATGACAACCTTTGTTTTTGACGAAGCGAACCCCTTAAATACGGTGATTGACGGTTACGTGCTGCTTTCTTCCCTGACCACGTTTGAGCCTGCACGCGATGCCCTTGGCACCGGCTGCGTTTCCAAGACCATGCGCGTGGATACCCTGAACGCCACCACGCCACTGGCCATGTGCGATACTGCAAGACTGTACAGTGTTTCCGTAGAAAAATACGGCGACGGTTACCTTGCCAAATGCAGAATGAAATCGTTTTACATGACACCACCATCTACCCCGCAAACCTATGCGGTGGATACTGCAGGTGTTCCCTCCCAGTATTGGGGAACTACCATCGACAAACCGGTAGATGTATACTTTACGTTTGAGAAAAAGAAAGTATTTAATGCGGCAGGTACTACATTCAACTGGGAATTCATTTTTGAAGGGATGTTTACCTTTAAAGCAAAGACCGATTATTATGTAAGCTCCAACAACATCGGCGATGCCGTAACTGTGAAACCACACATCCTGTTGAGAGGTGCGAACAACATAGAGTATTGATTGATCAGGTAAGGAATCTGTAAAGCAAACAGCAGGATTTGAATCAGCCCGGTCCCGGTTTTTCGGGACCGGGCTGATTGTTAAACGGAATAAATTAACTTTGAAACCATGCGAACAACGCGGTTTCTTTTCCTAGGCATTTTACTCCTGGTTTCCGCCGGATGCAAAGACAAGCCCGCGCATTCGGGGGAATCGAACCAGGGAATGGTTACTTACCGCATTACCTATCCCGACAGTCTTTCCTATGGGCTCAAATCCGCTTTGCTTCCGAAGGAGATTGTGCTTGTCTTTAAAGATGGGAAGGGCGCTTTTATCGCTTCGGCCGGAATGGGCATGATGCAAATGGTGAATTTGCTGGACTTCAATAAAAGGACAGCCGTCTCCCTGCTCATCGACAACCTGCGTGAGAATGTAGGCTGCAGGCTAAGCCCGGAAGAAATCACGGAAAACGAGAACAGCTTTCTTTACCGTTTTGAGCAACAGGCTGAAACGAAGCGCATAGCCGGTTACGAGTGCCGCAGAGTGTCCGTATCTGATGTATCCGGCGGAAATCACTTTGACGTGTATGCATCCGAGGCGATCCGGTTTCCGTACTGGAATTCGCCTTTTACAGGCCAGGACCGCCTGATGCTTGAATATACTCATACCATGCAAAACCTTACCATGAAACTGGAAGCAACCCGGGTTGATCTGAACACGCCCGTTGATACGACGCTGTTCGAAGTGAAAGGTAAATACAGATGGATGAATCAAAAGGAATTTCTGAAATACCTGTCCGCATTCTGATGCATCCATGAAAAGGAACTTCACCGGTTGGTTTGCACTTGCATGTTGCCTCTTGTTGTCGGGCGTAACTTCCTGCTCCCGGAGCGCCGCGCCGAAGTCATCCGAAGAAGCAGAAAGGGAGCAGATAGAAAGGAACCGGATCCGGAGGATTACCGAGATGAAAGTGGTTTATTTCGCCGGCGTCATGCAGCCCGGGCGTGTTACCGAAGTGAAGGAATATGACAGGCAGGGGTTGCTTGTAAAGGAAACGGATTTTTTGGCTGACGGTACGCCCGAGTACATCCTCAGCTACACCTATAATAAGGACAGGCAGCTGTCAGGGTACACTGCCGTCAACGCCGCCGGAGAATTCTTATACAAGGTGACCCGCAGCTACAATGCCGACCATAAATTGCAGGAACTTTATTTTCATCTGCCCGGCGGCACATACAAATACAGGACGGTTGCGAGCTATGACAAGAAAGGCAGGCTGTCGGAATATGCCTGGTATTGGACCACGGGATTCAAGGCCAGGAATGTTTATTCCTATCACGGTTGGAATAAAATCAGCGATAAAGAATACGATCCACGGGGCCACTTGAATTATGAATGGACCTACCGGTACGACACGGAGAACAATCTCCTGCAAGCGACACAGGTGGATTCGGCGGGAAAGATCAGCCGGAGAATTTTAAACGTATATAAAGGACCTAACCTGGTCAGTCAAACAAGTTATATAGACGAGACTGTTCAGAAAAGTACAGGATTTGAATACGGGGATACCGGGTTATTGAAAAGGAAGTCCGAATACAATGCTACAGGGAAAATAGAGGCCCGCTACACCTATCAATTCGAGCGCTGGCCATGAAATTCATGGATTTTTATTTCCGGCAGGAGGATGTCGAATGAATACTTGCTTTTGATTTTTTTTTGTATAATCTTACCAGTACCTGACAAAAAGCAGGTTGGATGAGGATTTTTGTCATGGTAATACGGGATCAGCCTGCCTAGCTTTGATTTGGGTTTGTTTTTATACGAATGTTTAACCTTAAACTATTCAACCCATGAAAAAGAAAAATCTACTATTTGGTTTATTGGCAATTATGTTGGTAGTCGCATCCGCTGCTACAATGATTGATACCGGCAGGGCCGGTAAAACAGATTCTCCCGGTGAAGGCAATTGTTCAGGGTGCCACAGCAATACCCCGGTTAATACAGGTGGCGGATTTGTGTCGATCTCGACGAATATTCCGGGCAACACCTACCAGGTTGGAGTCACCTACCAGATTTCCGTTACGGTCAATGAGCCGGGCAAACTGTTATTCGGCCTGGGCGTGGAAGCGTTAGATGCCACCAATGCCAATGCCGGAACTTTAGTGATTACCAATGCCACGGAAACTCATTTGCTTACTGCCGGAAACGGCCGGATCAACGTGGTGCACCAATTGAATGGCGGCCTGGTATCGTCACCCGGTGGCAGCAAGACTTTCACCTTTGACTGGACGGCGCCGGCCACAGACATTGGTTACGTCAAGTTTTATGTGGGCAGTGTAGCGGCCAGTGCCGACCTGGACGAAAGCAATGACAATACATACACGACGTTCTTATCCGTCAGTTCACCAACGGTGACGGCCACCCAGGAAATGAATACCAACCTTCAGTTTTCCGTATACCCGAACCCCGTAAAGGACGTGCTGAATGTGTATTTCCCTTCCAGCGTCAAAAGAGGAACGACCAGGGCATGGCTGTATACGACGACGGGGTCAATGGCCGCGGATTTGTCTTATGAATCAGCCGGCAATGCGGCTTCGTACCAGCTGGCAGTACCTGCTTCACTTGCCAATGGGGTGTATGTCTTGCGGCTGGAAAATGACAACCAGCTTGGAGTCCGCAAAGTCATGATCCAACGATAATTTCTAAATCCGCAATTGTGAAGTTTTCAAAAAGCACAGCGCCGCTAAGCAGGATGGTTCGTCCGGTTAGTTATTGGGTCCGCTGGAGTTTGACGGTTTCTCGTGGGAGAGACCTTGCAGAACTGACTTCACTAAAAACAACCGATTTATGAATGACAACAGGAGAACATTTTTGAAAATGTTTGCAGCGCTGGCAGCCGGTTTAGGCTTCCATAACAAGCTGGTCGCCCGATCCACAGAGTCTCCAATTGAAAAAGTAAAAATGCTGACGCCTGACGGCCGGCTCGTGGAAGTCATGAAGAAAAATGTGAAGCAGCAACCCTCAGCGCCGGCATCGAACGGGGATGTGCTGGAATGGATGGAAACCCAAAATAAAACCAGCTGAACCTATGGAAAAGCCGTTGGATAATTCACGCAGAGATTTTCTGAAAACCGGTATCCTCACCGCGGCGGCGACTGCCGCCGGGCTCGGCGCGATCGACGCTTTGTCGAAGACGGAGTCTGCCTCCAGCGGGGAAAAAGTGAAGCTGCTCGCTCCCGACGGACAAATTGTGGAAGTCGATAAGTCGGATATCAACCATATCCTTCCTGATTTTCCGGTCGAAAATCATATCCGCGAAGGCGTTGCCGGAAAAAAATTTGTGATGGTTATCGATCTTTCCCGGTGCAAGAATGCGGGGAAATGCAGGAAGGCTTGTTCCAAAATGCATTACCTGCCGGAAGGCCGCAGTTTTGTGAAAATTGAAAGGATGCAGGATGCGGAAACGACGGCGCCATACTGGATGCCCATGACGTGTTTTCATTGCGATAACCCCCCCTGTACCAAGGTATGTCCTGTCGATGCCACCTTTAAGCTTACCGACGGCAGGGTAGCGATCGACAATACCCGGTGCATCGGATGCCGTTTCTGCATGGTAGCTTGTCCTTATTCGGCACGCGTCTTCAACTGGGGTGACGAATTACTGGCCATGTCAAAGGAAAACCTGGAAGGCATTAAAGAACATGCCGCCTGTTCTTCCCATGTAATCGGTACGGTAGAAAAGTGTGATTTCTGTCCGCACAAAGCCAAAAACAATGAACTTCCCGATTGCGTTACTGCCTGCCCGAACGGGGTATTTTATTTCGGTGACGAGCTGGAAGATGTAGTGAGCAACGGCGATGAAACGGTGCGCCTCAGTGAACTGATAAAAGAGAAGGCCGGTTACCGTTTCCTGGAAGAGCTGGGGACCAAACCCAGGGTCTATTACCTGCCGCCGGCCAACCGCCAGTTTCCGTTTAAAGAAATGCCGTTAGACAGTATTCGTTGATCCAACCTATTCCCGAAACTATGGAAAATGAAAAAAATCAGGACGTCAGGATGAAAGAGCTTCTGGTCGACCTGATGCCTAAAAAATTCGACCGGCAAGGTCAGATCTGGGTTGTATTTCTGGTCCTGGTCATGGGTCTCGGGTTGTTTGCTTATATCCGGCAATTAAAGCACGGATTGATTGTTACCGACATGCGCGATTATACTTCCTGGGGGATTTACATTTCCAACTTTGTATTTTTCGTTGCGATCAGCCTGGTGGGCTCCCTGGTGAGTGCCATCCTGAAGCTTACGAATGTCCCCTGGCGTACCCCGCTCGTGAGGATATCGGAG
>Ga0315912_10000370_pt1 | contig 89312 bp, 72 predicted proteins | sample VfabasoilMG_FD_204469 | JGI IMG/M metagenome (GOLD analysis project Ga0315912, IMG submission 204469) | Garden soil microbial communities collected in Santa Monica, California, United States - V. faba soil | ecosystem: Environmental > Terrestrial > Soil > Garden | place: USA: California... | reverse complement strand
CCCTCTCCGTACCCTGCGTCGCCCTCTCCGTACCCTGCGTCGCCCTCTCCGTACCCTGCGTCGCCCTCTCCGTACCCTGCGTCGCCCTCTCCGTACCCTACCGATCGCAGGTGAGCCGGTAGACAAAACAGTCTCGCCGAGGCACGCCGATCGTGAAGACGAGGTTGCACCGAGGGGGCGGGTCGAGGTAAGGAAGTCGGCCCGCGGTTCCCGATGGAACTCTGCGCGCGTAGCTCAGTTGGATAGAGCGTCGGCCTCCGGAGCCGAAGGCCGCAGGTTCGACTCCTGCCGCGCGCACCAAGAGAATCGATGGGTTTGGGCGGAGTCGGGACTCGACCCGGATCGAGCGTGGGCCCCTAGGTCTTGGACCTGGCACATCACCTCTGATCCGTTCGAGGAGTCACGAAGCCGGACTACATCCTGGAGGGGGGTGGACGATCGGGCACGATCGGGCGATCGTGGGGCGAGCGACGACGTGCCCCCGACCGCCATCTTTGGTCCCTTCTTTGCGACGATCCTGCTGACATTCGTAGTGTGGGTGTACATGTACATCCGACGGATCGCGCTCATCGTCGGCGAAAAGATGAGCTCGCACGATCTGGCCGTGCCCGGTGAATTGGCACGACGATCACCTGCGTACGTCTCGAATCCATCGGACAACTTCAAGAATCTCTTCGAGATTCCAGTGCTATTCTATGCACTCGCGATCTATGTATTCGTGACCCAGCAAGTGGATGGAATCTATGTCGTTGCCGCCTGGATCTTCGTGGGGTTTCGTTCACTCCACAGCTTCGTGCACTGTACGTTCAATCTAGTCCTCTTCCGGTTCTATCTCTATCTATTCTCCACACTCGCGGTGTGGTTCATCGCCGGTCGTGCCGCATTCGCGTATCTCACGGCTTGAGTCGCGCTCGCGAAGACTCGGCAATTGACTGCTCGGTTGGCGAGTGGACGCTTTTCGTAGACGCGACAAGTTGCGAGATCACTGCGCCTTGCGATCGCGAGGCAAGGAACCGGTCCACCGACTGCGGGCGCGTCGCAGACCGCTCGCATCCGAGTACCCGAGGAGGAACGCCACTTCGGTGACGTTCAATTGGGGATCGCCGAGCAAACGCTCGGAGGCTTCGCGACGCACCTCGTCGAGCAAGGTTTGGAACGAGAGCCCCAGCTCCTGGAGGCGACGCTGCAGGGTGCGCGTGCCGAGACCGAGGCGTCGAGCCACGCGGCGCAAGGTCACATCACCCGAGGGCAGGACCTCGACCAACGCTCGTCGCGCTGTCGCCACGAAATCGTCGCGAACGGGCAGCTCCGCGAGCATGCGATCCGCCAAACGCTCGAGGTACGCACCGAGTTCCGGGTCGTGCGTGTGGAACGGGGCGTCGAGCGGCTCGCGTGGCAGGACGATCTCGTTGTCGACGTGATCGAACTCGACCGGACAACCGAGGGCTTGCCGGAGTGCAGGCGCAGAGGGAGACTCGGCATGCTGAAAGCGCAACGCGATCGGCACGATGTCGACGGTCGACCATCGACGCGCGAACGTGAGATAGGCCGAGATCACGGCCAAAGCGAGGTGGCGCGGCCAGGGAACGGAATTGCGCGAGGGGGAGTCGATCACGCAAACCTCGTTCGCGGTGACCTGCACGCTCACGCGGGCGTCGCCCTTGATCAGCCGATGGTACTGGATGACCCGTTCGATCGCCTCGAGGCTGGACGAACTCGCCATCGCGAGGTAGCCCGTGATCCCGATCGAAGCGACCCCGACCCGCTCCGCAAAGCGGAAGCCAAACAGTGGATCGGGGTGATCGTCGGTGAGCTTGGACCAAAGCCGACAGGCCACGTCGTGCGGCAATCGACCTTCCCGCTCGATGAGATCACTCGGCTGAATGCCGATGCTCGCAAGCACGACCTCACGCTCGGAGGCTGGAACCACGTCGTCGACGAGTGCACGGCAAAACGCGGCCAGCACATCCGATTCACTGGGCATGCCAGCTCGCCCCACCCCTCATGGATCGCCGAGGGTCTGCAATTGCCGGCGAATATCGGCCTCGAGCTTGCCTAGGCACTCGGGCTTGTACCCAAAATACGAACCGACGATCTCCCCGTCCGAATCGACGACGAACGTGAACGGGAACTGATTGCTCGCGTAGGTCTCCGCATACTTTTGTCCGCCGAGCAGAATCTTGGCCGCGATCTTGCGACGATCGACGAATGTCTGAACGGGACCCGCGTCCTCATCGGTGGCGATGGCGATGAGCGTGAGCCCAAGTGCCCGATAGCGCCGATAGATCCGGTCGAACTCGGGCAGCTCTTTGAGACAAGGCTCGCACCACGTCCCCCAGAAGTTCACGAGCAACACCCGATTGCGATAGCTCCGATCGGTCACGGTCTTGCCGTCGGGCGTCTTGAGCTCGAAGGCATGCAGCGATGATCCCACGCCACTGTCTTGTCCGCAGCTCGGCTCGATGCGTGTATGGACGGGAGCGGGAAGCTCGGCTCGCGGCTGCTTGGGCGAACTCGTTGCGGTGGACGTCGCAGTGGGGCCGAGCAGGGCGGGAACCAGCAGCGCAGGTGCAGCCGGATGGCCCTCTTGCACGGGGGCGCTGTCGGTGGCGACTTCTCCCGTTGCCGTCCCCTGACCGTCGTTGGGGGCCGCTTCCGCGGTCGCGGTCCCCGAATCCTCGTTCGGCGTCGCTTCGGCGGTCGCGGTCCCAGGTTCCTCGTTCGAGGCCACTTCGCCGGGCGTGGCCTCGGGAGCTGGGGAGGCCAAGGGTCGCTCGGCGTCCGGCGGAGGCGTGGACCCACTTGCGGGGTCACACGCGAAGAGGAGCAAGACCGACGGCGTGAGCCAGGGTCGCGGTCGCAGAACCTTCTGCCGATCCGTCATGAACGCGTCGCCACCCGACGAAGAGCTTCGCGAATCGATTGCCACACTTCACGCAGCTCGCCTTCCCCGGCATGGTACGGCAGCAAACATCGGATCGCCGATGCACCGCTCGTCAAGGCGAGGACACGGAGCTCCTGCATCATCGCCACGACGGCGAGGGCCTTGGCTTCGTCGCCGAGCTCGATGCCGATCATCGCACCGCTGCCACGCACGTCGAGGACCTGTGGCTCTGGATCGGTTTCGGCGATCCGACGAAGGATGGACAGCTGCCGACCGGCCGAACCGAACAGATCGCGCTCGTCCATGAGCTTGAGCGTCGCGAGTGCGGCTCCGCAGGCGAGTGGATTGCCGCCAAACGTGGATCCATGGCTGCCCTTGCCCATGTGTTCGGCCAAATCGCTCCGCGCCGCACAGACGGCGATCGGAAAACCCCCACCGAGCGCCTTGGCGTACCAGGCGATGTCGACCGGAAACTCGAGCCGGCTCCCGACCAAGGTGGTCCAGGCCGAGAACTCGCCCGTTCGGCCCGAGCCGCACTGGATTTCGTCGAGCCCGAGCAGTGCGCCATGGGTCCGACAAAGGCTGTGCACACCGAGCAAGAACTCGCGACGTGCCGGGTGAATGCCACCTTCACCTTGGATCGGTTCGAGGCACACCATCGCGATCCGTGAGCCCAAGCGATCGAAGACCTCTTTGAGCGGTGCGAGATCGCCATATGGAACATGCACGACGTTCATGCTCGCGAATCGCGGACCCGTGTCTTCGCCCATCAACGTGACGTAGGGATCGCGGTATTGCGGGTTGGCGGTGAGCGCAATCGACCCGAGCGTACGACCATGAAACGCGCGTTCGAAGGCGACGATCACATCTCGCTTCGTCGCCCGAGTCGCGAGCTTGATCGCGGCTTCCGTCACCTCGGTTCCGGTGTTCGCCAAGAACACCTTCGCGTCGCGAATCGGTACCCGTTGCACGATGTCTCGCGCCAGCGCTTGCTGCGGTTCCGTATAGAATGGACCAGAGGCCGCGACGAGCGTTTGGGCTTGAGCGAGCAGGGCCGCCGTCCACTCGGGGTCGTTGTGCCCGAGCGGTAGACAACCGATCCCCCCGATCGCATCCAAATACACGTTGCCTTCGTCGTCGCGAACCCGGAAAGAACCCCGGCCGGTAGGAGCCCCCTCCATGACGCAAGAGGCGAGAGTCAGGTTGCGCGGTTTGTAGGTCGGCCAGCGACGATCATCCATGGGTCCTCGTATGTGAACAGGTTGCTCGGGAGCATGCAACCGCACGGGCGGCACTACCAGCGCACGGTGAGGGGCAGCAACGAATCCACCCGGACTCGGGCAGACCCGCGCTGGGATGCCATTTTCCTGCGCTGAACCAGGACGAGCGCGCCGACAACGATGGTCGCGACGCCAACGGTGGCTGTGATGGCAACCATCGCATCCGTTGCGGGCAAGAGTTGATAGAAACGATCCTCAGATTCTTGGGGATAAGGCGTCTCGACGACGATTTGTCCATCGTCGTCGACCCACGTGCACTCGTCGCGACACTGCGCCTCGTTGAACTCGCGGGCCGCGTCGGCCATCAGTCCGCCGAGCACGATCGCCGTCACTCCGGTGATCGCGGTCGTGCCGACACCGCCCCAGAACAATCGCGTCGACAGTCGCTCGCGCTCTTCGGGGGTCCGTCGTTTGGACTTGTCGGAGGAACGCCCGGGCTTCTGTCCCTCCCGACCGGTCTCGCCCGTCGCGGATGGTTCGGTCGGGTCGGATGGGTCGGATGGTCCGGTCGGGTCGGATGGGTCGGATGGTCCGGTCGGGTCGACGGCGGACGAAGGTCCGCTATCACTCGGCGCGCTCGATGTGTCCGACGCGAGTGCCGTTGGCGGGGCCATCGGGAGGTCCGCGCTCGGTGGGATGGGAGGCTCGGGTTCGATGGGCGCCCGCAGTCGCAAACGTTCGACCGTGCGTTCCACCTCGGATCGCTTGGTGACGCAATGAATCGGATCGTGACCCGGAGCACCGCAGTCCGGCAGCTCGAGATACGACTCGGCCGCGGTCAGTGCTTGCGCGGGTCGGTCGCCTTTCTCAAACGAGAGCGCGACGTTGTAGAGGCTCTGCGCGGTGTGAATCGCGGCATAGGACCGTTCGAAGGCCTCCGCGGCCGCAACGTAGTCGCCTGCGTCGAACAGCCTTTGTCCCTCTTTGAAATGACGAGTCGCCTCACGAACGGCGTCCTCTTTTTGCGCGACCGGATCCCCCTCCCCGGTCGCGGCAGGAGCCGATGCCGGCGCGAGCGAAGGATCGGCCGTGCCGAGCAAGACCACGAGCCACGGGCCGAGGCCGCGGGCCCCAAGGATGCCGCTCGCAATCAAGGTTCGCTCTCTTGCCTCCGAGACTCATCGAAATCGGGCAATTGCTCGAGTTGCCGCGTGTCCTCCGAAACGAGCGCTTGGCTCGACGGGGTGCTCGCACGCATTCGCGCTTGGAACCTCGGACGCTTCGTCGGTGGACGCACTTTCTCGGGAGCTGCGGTCGCCGGTTCGGGTCGAGGTGACGGCTCGAGCTCGAAGGTGTGGTTCTCCGAGGCGACCGGAGCGAGCTCGAGTTCGTGCTCGCGATACCCCGCCTTGCGGACACGGACCGGGATTGCGGTGGCGCCACGCGAGAGTTCGATCGAGACCGGCGTCGGTTGAGCCAAGACTTGGCCGTCGATCTCGATCTGCGCGCCCTGAGGCTGGGTGTTGAACCACCAGGTCACATGGGTGGGTAACGGTTCGCCCCCCGCAAAACTCGGTTTCGAGACCAGCACGCGCAGCGGAAGGGCCATCCGAGCGGTCAGCGGAGCGGGTGGGGTCGCATCCCAATAGCCGACCACGACACCGAACCCGGCGAACCCGACCAGCAAAAACCATCCGATCCAGCGCGGCCAGGTCGGCCGTTGGGGTGCGGTGGTCGGGCCGGTGCCCGTCAGTACTTTGCGTCCGGACGTCGAGGCTTCGTTCTCGATCACTTCGAGCCGCGGTTTCGATGACGTCGCCTCCTCGTCCCCCCCCGGCTGCGCTGCGGAAGCGCGTAGGTACGCCACGCGAATGGCAAAGGCGTCCCGGATCTCTCCACAGAGCAGCTCGCGGGCATCCTCGCTGTCGCCGAGGGATCGCATGGCCGCGCGCACGTCACGAAGCATGTCTCGAGCACTCGCATAACGGTCGCTCGGGTCGCGTGCGAGGCTGCGGGCAACGATCTCGTGCACGGACGCCGGGAGTCCGGGTCGAATCTGTTCGAGATCGGGGAGCTCGCAGCACGCGACCCTTTCCAAGATCCCTGGGTCGGAAATCGCCCCAAACAGCTTCTCGTTGACGAGGAGCTCCCACAGGACGACCCCGAGCGCGAACAAATCGGTGCGGAGATCGACCTCCGCGCCCTTCGCTTGTTCGGGCGACATGTAAGCGAACTTTCCCCGCAAATGCCCCGTTTCCGTGGTGCTCGGTTTCCCCGCGGCTTTCATGATCCCGAAGTCGACGATCTTGGTCAGACCCGTCATCGAGAGCAGCAGGTTGTGGGGTGAGATATCACGGTGGACGAGTTCGAATGGGCGTCCTTCTCGATCCTCGAGCGCATGCGCAGCCGCGAGGCCTTCGCAGGCGTCGGCGAGGATCTGGAGAACCCCGGGTAGCGGCAGGAATCGTGAACTCTTTTTCAGATGGCGAAGGAGGCTCGCGACGGTATCGCCCTCGACGTATTCCATCACCATGTAGAGCCGTTCCCCTTCGCGCCCGAGATCGATGATCTCGACCACGTTGGGGTGGTGGATCCGCGCGGCAATGCGCGCCTCGTCCAAGAACATCTGCACGAGCTCGGGCTCGCTCACGAGGTGCGGGTGAATCACCTTCAATGCGACGAGACGCTCGAAACCTTCCGCCCCCAGCGCCCGCGCCAAATAGACCGTCGCCATCCCGCCGTGACCGAGCCGTCGCACGGGCTGATAGCGCCCAATCTGGTCCAACGAAGGTGTGAGTACCTGCGGCGCGGGGCGAGGCGTCACCGGCTCGCTCGGGTCGAGCCGCCGGTTCACGACTCTCGTTGACTCCTCGACCTCCATGGGTAATGCGGACACTTGGACGACGAGACCGCGGCTCAAGGATCTCAGCACAGCATGGGAGTCGCCACAATCCAGTGGTTCGAGCGGGGGAGGACCTCGAGTCATCGCCGCGCCATGCGCGGTCCAAATGACCTGAGAAGAGATCTCGGAGATCTCCTGCGAGACCCGAAAAAAGGAGGATCGGTGACCTGCCGATTCGGCTCGAGCCTCGACCACGGGACGGTTCGCCAGACCGACGAGTTCCCGAAGGATTGAGATCGTTTGCTCGATACGATCCACAGAATGTAGAGGGGGCGAGGGTCTCGCACCACAACAGCTTGTGGTCGAAGACCCTTGCATCGGCAGCTCGGTTGTTCTACTGGCTACTCGAACGCCAATACCGAAACGAGGAAAAGACCATGGCAAAACTGCAAACGCGCCGGAGTATTTCGGTGAAGGGGATTACGTATCAACGCCTCAAAAACTTCTGCGGAACGCACGGATTGAGCGTGAGCGGATACCTGGAAGGCATCATCGCGTCGCGCTTGGACGACGCCCAAGTGCCGGTTCCGGAACGCGTGGAACCCCGGCCGACACGTCATCCGCTCGAGCCTGAGCAGATCATCAGCCAGCACTTCACCTTTTGAGCCTCGGGGCCACGGCGTGGGCGTCCCGCCATGGCTCCCCGTCGTCCCGTGGGGGTGGAGGCCGAGTCGGGGCTAGTGCTAGGGTCCGCGATCGGTGAGTTACGTCGTCCTCGCGAGGAAGTATCGACCGCAGCGGTTCGAGGACATGATCGGCCAGGAGCACGTTGCTCGGACTCTCGGCAACGCAATCCGACAAGACCGAGTGCATCACGCGTACCTTTTCGCGGGTGCCCGCGGGCTGGGTAAGACGACGACGGCCCGAATCCTGGCGAAGGGACTCGTGTGTGTCGAAGGGCCGACGCCAGATCCGTGCAATGCGTGTCATGAATGCGTAGCGATCAACGAAAGCCGTTCGGTCGACGTCCTCGAGATCGACGGCGCGAGCAACAACAGTGTCGACGATATCCGTAGTCTGCGCGAGCAAGTGCACTACTTGCCCCAGAGCGCACGGCGGAAGGTCTACATCATCGACGAGGTCCACATGCTCACGACCTCGGCCTTCAATGCGTTGCTCAAGACGTTGGAAGAGCCGCCCCCGCATGTGAACTTCATCTTTGCGACGACCGAGCCGCAGAAGGTGCTCGCAACGATCCTTTCGCGGGTGTCTCGGCTCGATTTTCGTCGCGTCTCCGCCGAAGAGACCGTTGCCCATCTCAAGGGCATCCTCGAGCGGGAGGAACTGCACGTCGACGATGGCGGCTTGCAGCTGGTCGCCCGGGCCAGTGCGGGGTCGGTTCGCGACGGACTGACCTTGCTCGATCAAGTCCTAGCGTTTGCCGATGACCCGCATCGGGTGAGCGAAGACGAAGCTCGTCGCGTGCTCGGTCAGGCGGACCGTTCGGCCGTTGCCCGTTTGGTCGACGCCATCATCTCGGGCGATGCCGACCGCCTCATGGCCCAGCTGACCGAACTCTTGGCAGGTGGCCTCGACATCATGGTCCTGTGCATGCAGTTGCTCGAGCATCTGCGCGATCTGACCTTGATGAGTGTGTGCAAGACCCGAGACGTGCTCGGAAGCTTGACCGACAGTGAGTACGAGGAGCTCAAAGCCGCCGCCGGTAAGGCCGATTCCGCACACCTTGGCCAGCTGTTCGACCGCTTGACCCGAATCGTCGATCGGATTCCCGCATCGCGAGTCCCCCGACTGCTCGTCGAGATGGGATTGATCGAGTTGGCACGGATGGAGCCGGTGATCCCGCTCGGCGATCTCGTCGAACGCCTTCAGGCGCTTTCGGACGGCACTCCGAGCCCACCCACGGGCGGGGCGACCAGCTCGAACAAACCGAACAGCGGCGGTCGACGACCCTCCACGGGACGGCCTTCTCCTGCGCAGGATTTCTCGTCGGAGCCTTCTCCCCACCCTCGAGGTGTGAAAACCGGCCCCGGCAGCGAAGCGGAACCCAGCCGCTTCCTTCAAAGCGAGGAGCCGCCGCCGATCGAGGACGCTCCGATCCCCGGCGACGTTTCGCGTCATGACGCGAAACCGGATCGCGAAGATTGGGCATCGACCGACGCTGTGCCGCGCGAGCACGGCACGAACACGTCGCGTTCGCATCCCGCTCGCACCTCGTCGTCATTCCGCGAGCCCTCGAATCGTCCTGACCCACCCGTCGGTCACGAGCCACAGCCGCTGCGCAACGGCCAGAGCTCTTCCGATCCTTCCTCCGCCCATCGTTCCAGTCGCGAGCCACAGCCGCTACGCAACGGCCAGAGCTCTTCCGATCCTTCCTCCACGTCTGGTTCTCGTGGCTCCGTTGCCACGCCGCCCGCGTCGAACGATGTCGGGGTGTCGCCGAACTTCGACGGTGGTTTCGATCCGCCACCCCGCGCACGCGAGGACGACACGGATGATCCGTCTTTGGAGATCGCGGAAAATCCCCTGGCTCGCAGCTGGTGGGAGATGGCGAAGGGAGCCGTGCTCGCGCGCGAGCCCGCGACGACGCCCGACCCCACGAGTCGTCCCACGAACGGCCACCACGAACGCCCTCGCCCGAACACCGCGATCCTCGATCGGATCGAAGTCAAATCACCCGACGCGTTTGCGGACTGGAAAGCGGTCGTCGAGCGGATTCGAGCGGATGATCCCTCGGTTTCGGCCGCACTTTGCGAGGCGGGCCTCGTGAGCCTGCATGATGGCGTCCTGCGCCTCTGCGCGCGCATGAACACCTTCACATATGCGGACCTGTCGGGCCGACACGACATTCGGTCGCGCCTCGTGCAAGCGACCCGGGAGCAGTTTGGCCATCCTTTCGCCCTGGAAGTCATCGACGGCGAACCTTCTTTGGCCGACGCGCCGAGCCTCAATCTGGTGGAGGCGCGAAGGCGCGAGGAACAACAGAGTCGTGTCGAGGCCGATGCTCGCTCCGACACTCGCATTCGCCGCTTGCTCGAAGTGTTTCACGGTCGCGTGACCCAAGTTCAACCCCTGGGCGAGCCGCGATAGCGCCGATACGTTCCTCGGCTGCTATGCTCCGCGCCATGTCCGACTTCGACCTCGAAGGGCTGATGCAGCAAGCGCAGGCTTTGCAAACCCGCATGACGGAGATGCAAAAGAACCTCGACCAGGTGATCGTGGACGGTTCGGCCGGCGCGGGCATGGTCAAAGTGAAAGCCTCTGGTGCTCTCAAGATCTTGTCCGTGACGATCGATCCTTCGGTCATGGGCGAAGATCGAGAGATGTTGCAGGACCTCGTGACGGCGGCCGTCAACAACGCTCTCGACAAAGCGCGAGAATCGGCGGGCCAACAAATGTCCTCCCTGATCCCGCCGGGGATGATGCCTCCTGGCCTCATTCCGGGGCTCGGTTGAATCATCGCCCACCTTCGACGACGGCCGATCCGCTCGCTCGGCTCGCAGCCTTGTTGTCCCGACTGCCAGGCATCGGTGAAAAATCATCGATGCGATTGGCGCTCGCGATCGTCAAGGCAGAGCCCGAGTTCGTGAAAAACCTCGCAGCCGCGATCGGTGACGTTCATCAAGTGCTGCGATACTGCGGGGTTTGTTGTGATCTGAGTTCGCAAGAGGTCTGCATCCGATGCAGCGACCCTCGGCGGGACACTTCCACGATTTGCGTGGTCGCACAACCGCAAGACCGTATGGCGATCGAGCGCGCGGGGGTCTTTCGTGGCGTCTACCATGTCTTGCATGGTGTCCTCGATCCGCTTGGCGGAATTGGACCTTCGGATCTGAAGGTGGGAGAGTTGCTTGCGCGGCTCGAAGGTCGCGATGAACCTGTCCAGGAACTCATCGTCGCTACGAGTCCCAACATCGAAGGGGACGCGACCGCCCTCTACTTGGCGAAACTCATCACACCGATCGGTGTGAGAGTCACCCGCATCGCCTCGGGCGTCGCGGTTGGAGGCGAGTTGGAGTACGCTGACGTCACCACGCTCGGTCGTGCCCTCGAGGACCGTCGTCAGCTCTGACATGCACCCAGCGGCTCGATCTTGGTCGAATACGACCGTCCCTTCTTGGTCGACACCATCCGGTCTCCACCGAGGGGTCCGCGACGATGAACCGCCAAGGGTGACGGGCGTCTACATGGGCCGGTGAGGACGTAGACTTGACGGAGCGAGTTTGCTAGCTTCCCCAGGCCGCGTCGAGCACGGCGGGCTGGCGAAGACTTCCAAGCAAGCTGCGTTCGGATCTAGGAGTTCTTGTAGAACATGCTCACCCCCCAGCTCGTGATGTACGAGGATGAGGTTCGGCAGATGCAGGCGGTTGCCGATCGCCTTCAGCACGATTCGCGTTCACAGGCCGTCTTGGTGGTCGACAAAAATGGCCAGCTGATCGCTGCGTCGGGGTCTGCCCATGAGCTTGACACGACCTCCTTGAGCTCACTCGTGGCCGGCAATGTCGCGGCAACGGGTGGCATCGCCAAATTGATCGAAGAAGAAGAGTTCACCGGTCAGTTCCACGAAGGCAAGGGCATCAGTGTCCATATGTCCATAGTGGGACGAAAAATGATCCTCGTGGTTCTGTTCGATAAGAACACGACCCACGGACTTGTCCGCCTTCGCGTCAAAAAGGCGAGCACCGAGCTCGAAACGATCCTCGACGAGGTAGCCAAAAAGGCTCAACATCCTCAGGTGAACGTTTTCGCGGAGATCACGGACGCGGACATTGACAATCTCTTCAACGACTAGACCGGGACGCACCAAGAGCAGACCCCTCCGCTAATGTCGTTCATCAACTACAGCTCGCGAGAGATCAATTGCAAGCTCGTGTACTACGGGCCGGGCCTCTGCGGCAAAACGACGAACCTGCAGTACATCTACAGCAAGACCAAAGCGGACGCGAAAGGCAAGATGATCTCGCTCGCGACCGAGACCGAGCGGACCCTGTTTTTCGATTTCCTTCCGCTTTCGTTGGGTGACATTCGAGGGTTTCGCACTCGATTCCATCTTTACACCGTGCCCGGCCAAGTCTTCTATGACGCGAGCCGCAAGCTGATCCTCAAAGGTGTCGATGGAGTTTGCTTCGTTGCCGATTCACAAATGGAACGAATGGAAGCGAATATCGAGAGCCTCGAGAACCTACGCGATAACCTCACGGAACAGGGCTACGAGCTCGATAAGCTCCCTTACGTCATCCAATACAACAAGCGCGACCTTCCGAGCGCTGTGCCGATCGAAGAACTCTCCGAGATGCTGAATACGACTCGCGTCCCGGAATTCGAGGCGGTCGCGACCACGGGCATCGGTGTCTTCGACACGCTCAAGGCTCTCGCCAAGCAAGTGCTGACCGAACTTCGTAAAGGCAGCTAGTGGTATGGTGTGGTGTCCGGCGGAAATTTTGAGCCGCTTGACCACCGCCCCCATCACCCCTGGCGTCGCTGCGAAACGATCGCCGTATGGCCCGAGACGACTCGGTGTCGCTCGTCCGAGCACTTGCTGTCGAGACCGTCGGAAGGCCGCGATTCGACCGCGGCTGGATGAACATATTGGACGAACAGCTCAGATGGCCTCGTGATGGCGGCTCGCAAACACCGATCCGTCTCTGAGGCGCGGACTCTGCGCGCCTGCCACAAAATGAGCTCCGCACGTCAGATCCAAGAGGTCGACGGTCCAAGATCTGAAGGGCTCCGAAATGGAGCCTTCTTTCACTCACCGCACTACACTACTGCCCGTGGCAACGACTGCTGCCGATCTCGCTCAATTCGTTCAACGCAGGGAACTGCTCAGCCATGAGACGCGATTGGCCCGGGTCGCGTATGCGTATGGCGTAGACCTCCGCCGTAGCGGGTGGCTCGATCGTTCGACGTTCGGGGAACCGCTGATGCGGGCCGTAGATCGTCGATGGTCGCGTTTTACCGGCACGCTGATGGCCGATGAGCTGCAACCTATCGATCAGCCCGCCCCCACGGCGGTCATGGAAGAACTCTTGCGGATCATCGAGTTGCTTCGGGCCCCGCGACCGACGTTGCGGCTGCTCCGAGGCGGGGCCGATCCGCGGCGATGGCCGATCGCGACCCCTATCGGCACGACGCAAGGCGGAACCCATTGGCTCATCCTCGATACCGACCGTCTGAGCACGTTGAAGGATCACGAGCGAACGTTCGTGCTGGCATCGGCGTTGGCCCACTTGCAGTGCGATCATGGCGCGCTCTTTGCCGCGCATTTGATGTCCCATCGCGAGCATCGACGAGCGTGGGCCGTGCGGGTGGCATTGCGAGCCTGGGTCCGGGTCGCGACGTTTTCGAGCGATCGAGCGGCCCTCGTGGCGATCGGGAACGCCGACCTCTGCATGGAGGCGATGCAACTGCAGGGCGATCCCCAGGTGCCTTGGTGGCCTCAGCCACCGACGTGGCCACAGCGAGTCCACAACCTCGAAGACTTCGACAAGAGCCGCGTCATGGTCCGCCTGAAGCTCATGCGTTCGGGGGCGCTCGGGAATGCTCGGGCAGGTTTGGCGGACCCTTCCCTCGCCCCGAACCGCAGCGCTGAAGGGCCGCGGACGGATGAAGCCGAGGTCAGCGGGCCAAGTTCCGCGTCCTCGACCTCGGTACGAATGAATGGCTCGGCGAACGAGACGGAGTCCACGGATTCCGTGGCCGATGCCGAAGCCCAGGCCGAGCAGATCGTTCGCGAGCGCGAGGCTTCGGAAGGTACCGGCGAAACCAAGCAAGCGACGCAAGATCGTGCCGCGGAGCAAGAGAAGATCGAAGAAGCGCTCAACCGAGCCTGGCCGTTGGCCCGGTGCGATGAACGCCTAACGCGGAGATTGGGGATCCTATGAATGCGGTGTTCGCTCGCGAAGAACTCGTCGCCAAGGCGCGGCGTATGAGCGAGATCTCGATCCGACTCGGCCTTCAGCGGCTGGGAACGACCATCCTCGAAGATACCCACCGACGCCTGCAGGAGTCGCGGGTTCGTGCCGTGGTGATCGGTGAGATCAAACATGGCAAGAGCACCTTGATCAATGCGCTCCTCGGGCAGGCGATCTTGCCGATGGGGGTCACGCCGACGACGGGGGCCACCGTGACCGTCCGTGCACTCCGGTCCGGAGAGCGAGGCGGGGCGTTCGAGGTGGATCGTGGTGGGAGTCGGAACCCGCTCGAAGCCGATCGGTTCAGCGTATTGGCTCGTGGGTCGCGGCCCGGACAAAGCGAAAGCAACGGTCCAGCAGGGGCCCTCGAGTATGCGGTGGAAGGCAGCTCCTTGCCGCTCAGCCTGGATCTGGTCGATACGCCCGGGATCAACGATCTGAGTCGGCTGCGAGCCGCCGTGAGCCAGGGCGAGCTGCCGCGTGCCGACATCCTCGTCTTGGTGCTGGACGCGACCCAGCTGCTCAATCGCACCGAGCTCACGTTTCTCACCGGCGCCGTCGCGGCCGTCGGTGGGCTCGAGGATTCCGGGGCGCACCTCCTGCTGGCCGTCAATCGCATCGACCTCATCGCGGAACGCGAGCGCCCGAAGCTCGTCGAGCATCTCAAGCGCGAGCTCGTCGGATTGAACAAGAAGGAAGGTCCGTCCGATACCGACGTGGGTGCGTGCCCGTACGAGATCTTCTTGACGGACGCTCGCACGACCTTGCGGGACCCCGAGTCGACGACCCCGGGTGTGCAGGGAACGCGAGAACTTCGCGATCGCTTGTACGAGCTCGCGGCGAAACACGACGAGATGCTGCCCGCCCGTGCACGCGCAAGTCTGTTGCGGTTTGGCACGCTCCTCGGCCACAACGCGGCCATTGCCGCGCGGGCCGCTTCGCTCGAGCTCGGGGCGCTTTCCCGCGAGGTCGCCGAAGTCCGTCGTGAGCTCGCCCACAACGAACTCGACCTGGGGTCGCTCCGCAAGACGATGCTCGAGGCCCGCGAACGGTTGCTCAACCAGGCGACCGACCGCATCGCGGCGTTTCAGGGACCGCTCTCGAAGAGCATCGAGGCGACGATCAACACGGCAAGTCAACGGACTCTGACCACCCATCTGGCGCCTGCGATCCATGATGCCTTCTTGGCGTTCGCTCACGAGGAGTCGGAGCGACTCCGATCGGCGTTGGAAGACGTCACCCGAACGGTCATCCACACCCACTCGGAGCAGCTCGGACGACGGCTGGCCCACGCCGCCATGCGGTTAGGATTCCGTGGCCCCACGATCTATATCGAGCCCCCCTCCGCCCTGCTCGAGGCTGGTTTGGTCGCGATCGGGATCGCGGGCACGGCCGTCATGTATTTTGGCCACATCAGCGGCCTCATCATGGCGGTCGCGGGCCCCTTGACGACCGTGTTCTTGCGCGAGAAGTCGATTCGCGATGCTCGAGCGCGAGCTCGCACCGAGCTGCCCAAAGCGCTCGATCTGGGTGCCGCCGCGTTGCGCGAACAGATCCGCAAGGTGATCGATGGTCACTTCGCCGCGCTCGAGGAGTACGTCCTCCTCGCGAACGTTGCGCTGCGTGAACAACTCGAGGGCGTGCTCGGACGCGTCGAAACCGAACTCGGGACCGAGCTGCAAGGGCTCGAACAACGCCGTGAACGCACGCAGGCATCGGTCCGGGAGATCGAGCTCGAGATCGCGAACATCCGCAACGAACTCCAAACCATGGGCACCCCATGAGCGACGAGGCAGAGCGTGGCTCTCGCGGCGTTGGTTCGCGGCTCGGGGGATGGGCGCGAAGGGTCGGAGAGCTCGTCTCGGGTCCCGCACGAACCAGCCTGAGCGATGCACTCCGCGAGCCCCTCACCGAGATCCGCACGCTGCGACTCGAGGGCCGTTTCGGTGAAGCGTTCGAGCGGCTCCAGGTCCTGTCGGCCAAGCACGCCGATGAGCCATTCATCGCATTGTCGAAAGGCCTCACTCATGTCGCGGATTTCGTGGCCGGGGGTCGCCCGTTCAAAGCGCTGAACGAGGCCACCGAGGCCCTTGGCAAGCGCCTCGAGTCGGGTCCCGGGGACCTTTTACGTGGAGCCTCCACTTTGTTCGAAGGCCGGTTCGAGCGCGCGCTCGACGAATTTCGCCGCGCTCAAGGCCGGTTCGAACGCCTCCCGCCGCTGTTCGACACGGAGTGTCGATTTTGGCTGCATCTCCTCACCGGCCTCGCCCACCTGAAGCTCGGCAACGAGGAGCGAGCGTTTCGCGAGCTGCAAAAGGCACGATTACGTTTTCCCGCCCAAACGGGTGCGCCGCTGCGCGAGCTGGTCGTTCGCAACGGCGTCACGCTAGCGCTCGGAGCTGGTCAACTCAACGATGCCGAACTCTGGATCCGCGACTTGCTCGTGGTCGATGCCGAGCACCACGAAGGCCTCGAGCTGCGATGTCGAGTCGCCGCGGCGATGGGCGATCGCGTGGCCGCTCATGCGCTGCTCGATTCGCTTGGCGAGCGTGTGAGTCCAACGACGCGTCTATGGGTGGGACTCACGGTGGGGTTGCCCGGTGCGGACGGACGCGCCGTGGCCAACCTTGCGCTCGAGGGCGTCCAGCGTGAGCCAGAGTCTCCGCAGGCGCGCCGACTGTGGGCGATCGCTGAACTCGCGGGCACGCGGGAACGCGGCGGACCCGTCGATCCAGGGCTCGCGGACGCGATCCTTCGCGCGATGGCAGATGCCGTCACGAACGCCCCGACCGCGACACGCGATCGGCACCTGCAAGAGCTCGCGCACGCATCGTTGCGGCTCGGCGTGCTCGACCACGAAACGTTTGGTGTCATTCAACACCGCCTCACCCGAGACGAAGGGACGGCTCCGGAAGAGTTGCGTCTGCTCCGGGCCCGTCACGGATTGCAAGCCGGGCTCCTGCCGACGACGGATTTCGTGGGTCCGCAGGGAGAGCAGTTTCGAGCCGATCCCGACGTTGGCGGCATTCACGGGCCGGATCCCCTGAGTCCCGTTCGCAGCCCTGCGCTTCGTCATGCCGTGCTCGACAGCCAGCGCGCACTGGCCGAAGCCGAGCTCGGTTTGTTGCGCGGCGGCGATGCGGAGGTCGCCCAGGACCGACTCGTCGAAGCCCTGACGCATTGGCCCGATCTCGAGGACGCGCGTCGGCGATTGGCTTCCCTGGCCCTTCCGCCGCCCGGTGGACGACTCGAAGAACTCCTCACCTCGTCGACGACGGTGCTTTCGGCGATCCCTCATCGCGTGCTCGGGGTCGTGCTCAGCGGCATCCCCGAAGCCGTCCGCCAAGTGATCGCGGCCCGCGAGCGATTGGCTCGACCGCTCGCGATCGCGATCATGGGCGAGTTTTCGGCCGGCAAGAGCACTTTCGTCAACGCGTTGCTCGGCGAGGCGGTCGCACCGATGGGGGTGTTGCCCACGACCACGACGATCAACGTGTTTCGGCGTGGCGCAACCGGCGGAGCCCGCGTTCACTATCGCGATGGTCGCGTGGGTCTCGTCAACGCGGCCGACGTTCAGGCGTTCCTTCACGGACTCGACGACGCCGAGGCCCAACGGATCCGCCACGTCGAGATCGAGCGCACGGGGGCCCGGATGGGAGACGCCGCGGTCGTCGACACTCCCGGGCTCAATGCGCTCGATGGATTCCATGAGCGCGTCGCCCGAGAGTTTCTCGATGAAGCCGACGCGGTGGTTTGGGTGTTTTCGGCGACCCGTGGCGGTGCAGCGAGCGAGGCCGAAATGTTGCACGACCTCCGCATGAGCGGGCGATCCGTGCTCGGGGTCCTGAACAAAGTCGACACGCTCGAAGGCGGCGAGCAGGAAGAGCTGAGCCGCTACCTCAAAGAGCAGCTCGGCAACGTGCTCGCGGAGGTCGTTCCGTTGGACGGGCTGCGAGCGCTCGCCTGGCGAACCGACGGCGATGGGTTGGGTGACGATCCGTTTCTCGGGGTCGAGCTTGCGCTCGATCGAAACTTTCTGCAGAAGGCGCGGGAGCTCAAGCGGTCCTTGACCGCGCGGCGCCTCGCCGAAGCACTCGAGATCGCCAAAGCGGCGGTACGCTCCGCGGCGGCCGAACTCGACTTGCGCGCCGACGCGTCGGCCCACACCACCGGGCCCGACTTCTTGAGCACGTTGCGAGAGTTCGCCGACCGCGTGCAGGAAGGCGTGGTCGCGGTCGCCGATCCTTTGACGCGCGAGGGCTTGGGCCTCGGTCTCCTCCGTACGGGGCGCGGCCTCGCCGAGGGACCGATCGATCCCCTCGACGCCGAATACCTCGAAGCACGCTTTCGTGACGTCGCCATGATGGCGGTCTATCGGGCGCTGTCAGAGGTCGGACGCCGCGACCCCGCCGTGGGCGAGGTGCTCGATCGACACTTCGTGCCTTGGACGCGTGGGCACCTCGAGGGCCTCGTGGAAGCGGGGTTCGTGCCGCGCCTCTACAGCGCGCATGGAGCCCGCGTGGCCCAAGGTGAGGCCGCGGTCGAAGGCGCTTTCCGAGACGCGCTCCTGCCCATGGCCACGAGTTGGGCATCCGCCGCTCGCGGTCTCGCTCGGATCGTGGAGCATGCGCACGCTCGACGACAAAGGGACGCGACCAGCGCTCCGCGAGCACAAGCCTTCCGTCTCCGCAGCGCGATCGAGACGAGCCTCGATGCGCTGCTCAAGGAAGCGCGGGGGCAGATTTGAGTCTCACGTTCGGAGCGGACGAGGCCGGTCGGGGACCGATTTTGGGCCCCATGGTGATCGCTGTCGTGGGCCTGTCGAAAGGCAGTGCCATCGCGCTCCGCCGTCGCGGAGTCCGAGACAGCAAGGACTTCGGATCCGGGGTCGAAGCGAAACGACGACGGGCCGAGCTCGCTTCGATCATCACCGAACGTGCCGAATGCTTTGCCCTTCGAGTCGTGACGGTCGAAGAGGTCGACGCTCACACCTTTCGGGGCGAACTCAACGTACTCGAGCGGATCATGGTGCTCGAGCTTCTGGCTCAGTTACGGGCACCTGCGGACGCACGGATCGTGTGCGATGGCGCTTTGATCTTTGGCTCGCTCCGTCAACACTTCCCGGGCCTGCGGGCGATGAACGGGGGCGAAGCGGTTCACGTTTCCGTGGCCGCCGCATCCATCGTGGCCAAGGATGCACGCGATACGGCATTCGCCGAAATCGCTGCGCGCTACGACTCGGAGTTTGGTCCGGTGACCGGTGGCGGTTATCTCAATGCCGCCACGCGACGGTTTCTGAGCGCCTACGTTGCTCGCTATGGATGTCTGCCACCGGAAGCCCGCAAAAGCTGGCGAGCCCAAATCAGCCGGTCCAACGATCTTTCCGACGAGGTCGTGCAACCTGACGTCGTGGAGCAACGATCGGTTTGAGTCGTGCCCGAGGACAGCGTTCCCGGCCCTTTTCGGCTTGTTCCGAGGTTACTCGAGACCTTTCCGTCGAGCACTCGTCGGCTCAGCTCCCCTGGGTCTTCGACGTCGCTGCTCGCGGGCGATCAGTTGGCTTCGACCGCGTTGAGATCGGCTTCCTCGCGTTGTGGGGACGCGGGCTTCGCTTTGCGGTTCGCTTGCGAGCGGGTCCTTCGTGACATTTGTGCCGAATTGCTCTCGCGTCCGAGCTCCGACGAGACGCTCGGATCGAGATCTTGCGCGCGAATGAAATAGTCTTCGGCTGTCGCGGTCGACCCAGCTTGACTCGCACAAAAGCCGAGGCCCGCGTAGGCCCGTGCGGCGATGGTGTCATCGGTGGACTGCTTGAGGACGCGATACAACCGAGCCGCGGTTTCACAGTCGTCGGCCCTCCTCGCGGTGTCGGCCTGCTCGAGCTGACTCCGCTCGGATGCGGGACTGCGAGACGGGGCTGGCTCGGCTGCAGGAGCCTTGCCTTTCCCTGCGAGTGCTTTTTTCGCCATCGGCCCAGCGCCGGGTGATTTGGTTCCCTGACCCTCGAACATGGCATCCGCAGTAGCCCCCGCGCCACCGTACGAGACGTCACCTCGGGTCTTCCCCTCGACGGCCGAGGCTGGCTTCGCCGCCGCGGCCGGAGGCGCAGGTGGTGGACTCTGCGTCGTGGCGAGTTCGACGATCTTTTCGTCTCCCATCGCGCGCGTGTCATCCAAGGCCGGGGTTCCGGCTGGCATGGCCTGCTCGGCCGCCGGTTCCGCCTCGAACGTTGGAGTCGCAGGGGCAGGAACATCCAAAGACTTGGTTGCGACGAGGTCGGGCTGCGCATCCGAGCCGGGCCGAAGCATCAGGAGCACCAGTACGCAACTGGCCGTCACGGCCAATGTGGGGACGAGAAAACCCTTCCGTAGGCGTGTCCACCACGAGTCGGACGTTTCGCCGACGAGGGGTACGGCGACGTGCAAGGCATCCGACTCCCCGGCGGAGCTCCGCGCGGCCGCGAGCAGTGATTCTACCGTGAGGCTCGACGGCATGTCTTCGAGCGGCCAGGCCTGACGCACCGTGGTCATGACATCCTGGTACTGGCGCAGTCGCATCTGAACGCGTGGCGCTCCGGCCAGGGGAAGCCCATCGTGTTCGAGTTGCTCGAGCGCGTCCTCGATCGCGTTGAGCTCGGCGGGCGTGAACTGGAGGTCCTCATCCATGTGGTTGCTCGTGGAGGAGCGAATGGGCTGGCGAATCACCGACCTGCAGGTCGGCGAGCTCCTGGCGTAGCTTTTCCAAAGCGTACCGCATGCGACTCTTGACGGTGTTCTCGGGAGCTCCGACCGCGTCACCGATCTCCCGGAATGAAAGCCCGCTGACCTGCCGCATCAGGAACACTTCCTTTTGTTCGAAAGGCAGATCTTCGATGGCGGCCGCCAATCGGCGGCGGAGACGCGGGGCTTCGGCCGCTTCGTCCGTAGGAACCTGCAGGGCGGGGGTCGATGCCTCGACGGTCGGCCGATACCCCGATGAGCCTGAGTTCGCACCGGCGCCGTCGAACGACTGGTGCTTGCGAAACCGTGCGCGGCGGCTTTCGTCGACCGCGATGTTGCGCGCGATCGTATAGATCCACGTCGAGAATTTGGCGGATCGTCGATAGCGGGATTTCGCCGAGATGACGCGAACGAAGACCTCTTGGAGAAGCTCTTCGGCTCTCGCGGAGTCGTGGACGCTTCGGAGTAGGAAGTTGTAGAGACCTCGCCCATGTCGAGCGACCAGACGCTCGAACGCGGGGGTCTCCCCGCTGCCAAAGGCCTCCATGAGAACCTCGTCGGAACGGGCATCAGAGTCGGAATGCGGCCTAGCGTGGTTGGCTTGCATGACCTCGTACCTCGTTTGACGGGACGACGCCGCGCAACATGCGCGGATGGAGTGCTGGCACACCGGGAGCCCAACGGTCTACCAGGAGAGACCGATCTAAGGGGATTCGACGTCGCCCTTGCTTCGACCATGTCGTCGTTACAGAGTCGAAACGGTGTCCGTTGGGGCGGAACCGTGCTGACTCGAGCGACAGGGTTCCTGGTCGGTTCGTCATCCGTTTGACGTGTCCCGCGCTGGGGCGACAAGTGCCAATGAGTTGACGCGGAAAACGCCAATTGCGTGGATCGCGTGAGTTTGGAACGTAGCGCCGCGCTTGCAGAACTAGAGCAGTGCCATCGGGAGATGCGTTTGGCACATGCGGTGCAGTTATGAGTAATCGCTCCCCGGTGGGGACGCTACAACGGACAAGCAACGGACCTTGCTGAATCCTCGAGATGGGATGTCTCCCCCGGCCGCCCATCTCACAATAGGACCGCCAGCATTCTAAAAGCACCCCCTGACTCGCGTCAGGGGGTGCTTTTGTTCCCGTCAATCGACCCATCGGGCACGAGAACGCGGCTGGTGGCGAGGACAATACACCCCTCGTCGGCCGCCTTCGACGAAGTCCACCAGGATCGAGCCGCATTCCAGGCATGGCTTTCCAGCTCGCCCGTAGACCTGGAGCGCCATCTGATTCTTCCCGGCTTGCCCTCGGGTATTTCGATAGTCGCGAAACGTCGTTCCACCGTTGCGAATCCCTTGGCGCAAGACCGCGCGGACCGTCTCGGCCAATCGATCCCAAGCGCTCGGGCGAAGTCGCTGGGCACGGACGAGTGGGTTGATGCGCGCATGGAAGAGCGCCTCGAGAACGTAGATGTTTCCGAGCCCAGCGACGATGCGTTGATCGAGCAAAACATCGCGGATGATCCGCTGCGATGGACTACCGACCCGGCAAAGATGTTCCCCACCGAACGTTTTGCTGAATGGTTCGGGACCCATCTCGCAGAGCGGCAGCTCCTCGTGAATCTTCACGAATGGGGCCGCTCTCACGCCCCCGAATCGGCGCGGATCGACGAACCTCACCTGCCGATCGTCGGAAAAATCCAGCACGAGATGGGTGTGGGCGACGCGTGGCTCGGCCGGTTCGACGAGCGAGATCCGACCACTCATGCCGAGATGAAGTAGCAACCCGACCGGTCCGGCCGCAGCCTCGAACCGCCAGATGAGGTACTTGCCCCGTCGGTCGATGCTGGTCGGTGTCGCGGCGTCGAGCAGCTCAAGCCGTTCCTCCCGCCAGGCTGTCCCGATGCGAAGGGCATATTCGCTCCGCCAAACGCTTCGAAGGGGTGCGCTGAGGTTCGCCTTCCGCAGCCCACGGCGCAAACATTCGACTTCGGGAAGCTCAGGCATCGTTCGGTTCCGCCTCGCGAGCGCGCTGCAGTGCGGCGAATTGTTCGATCGTCAATCGCTCGGGTCGGACCGATGGATCGACATCCGCTTGCTGGCACCAAGCGAGTGCCCGCTCGCGTGAGCCCATCGCACTCAACGCATTCTGCAACGTCTTGCGACGCTGTTGAAAACATCCACGCACGAGTTGAAGAAAGGCTGCACCGTCACCCACTTGCCCACGCGGCGTCGCATGTCGGTCCAAGCGGACAACCGCACTATCGACTTTCGGGGGTGGTAAGAATGCACCACGCGCGACCGGGGTCACGAGCGAGATCGATCGCAGGCGGCCAAGCCCAACCGTCATGCCGCCATAGGTTTTCGATCCGGGGGGTGCACACATTCGCTGGGCAACCTCTTTCTGGACCATGACGATCCAGGACCCGGTCGACTCCTGCGTATCCAGCAAAGTATAGAGAAGCGCGCCGGTCAGGTGATACGGGAGATTGCCCACGATCACGGGAGGTCGTTCGATGCCGACCGCTGCCGCGGCATAATCGAACCGCACCGCATCGGCCTCGTAGAGTTGAAACCCTTCACGCTCGCCGAGTTCGCTGCGCAATACATTACAGAGGTCACGATCGCGTTCGATCGCCCAGACCTCGGCACCGGTCGCGAGCAGGTGGCCCGTCAACGTTCCGAGACCTGCACCGATCTCCACGACCCGAACTCCCGGACCCGCGGCCGCGGCAAGCGTGATCGCTCGATGCACGTCCATTGCATGCAGGAAGTTTTGCCCCCAGCTCTTGCGGGCGAGCAGGCCATGTCGTCGCAGCAGTGTCCCGGGAGATTCGATCACGGTGCTTGCAATCGTGGATCGTCCAGCGAGATCGAAGCCTGGAGCGAGGGGAATTGTGCGAGGCCGGCCGCGAGCCGGGCACACGCCGCGGCGCCAATCATTGCAGCGTTGTCACCGCAATAACGTAACGGAGGCGTCGCCACGTCGAATCCACGTTCCGTCGCAGCCTTGTGGATCGCCGCACGCAATGCTCGATTCGCAGCCACTCCCCCGACGACGTGAAGGCGATTGCGGCGAGCACGTTGCAATGCGCGGAATGCCTTGGTCACGAGGACGTCGACGATCGCCGATTGAAAGGCAGCACAAAGATCAGCGAGGGCCGCCGCCGTTTCCGGTTGCCCGTGGCGTTCGAGGTGAACGAGCAGTGCGGTTTTGAGTCCGCTGAAGGAAAAGTCGAGATTGTCCTGATCGACCATGCCGCGGGGAAATGCATACGCGAGCGCATTGCCTGTACTCGCGAGTCGGTCGATGACCGGCCCCCCCGGGTAGCCGATACCGAGCATTTTGGCGGCCTTGTCGAACGCCTCTCCGGCGGCATCATCACGGGTTGAGCCGAGCAAGGTATAGCGACCGAGCGCCTGAACATCGACGAGTTCCGTATGCCCGCCGGAAACGAGCAATGCGATGTGTGGCAGAAATGGCTCGGCGCGAGCGTGTTCATCGCTCAAACACGGAGAAAACAGATGTCCTTCCATATGATGGATACCGACCAACGGCCGACCGAGCGCCAACGCTAGCCCCTGAGCCACTTGCACGCCGACCAGCAACGCCCCGATCAACCCCGGGCCTTCCGTCACGGCGAGGGCGTCGACCTGCGACCATTGGTCGACACCCGCTCGCGACATCGCTTCCTCGATGACGGGAACGACCGCTCCCAAATGGTAGCGACTCGCCAACTCCGGTACGACTCCGCCGAAGCGGGCGTGTACGTCGACTTGAGATCGGATGACGCTGCTCCGGCAATGGCCATCCTCGACCACGGCCGCAGCTGTTTCATCACACGAACTCTCGATGGCAAGGACGAGGGTCACCGCGATCGAGCCGTATCTCTGAGCTTCGCTTCCACGCGTGCCAACTGACGCCGGATGGAGCCGGCATACGAACCGTTCGGCGCCAAACTCAAGTATCCGCGATAGGACTCCGCGGCCCCCACGTAGTCGCCGCTTTCCTGCTGGAGCACGCCCAAGGTGAGGTGCCCTTCCGGAAAGGTCGGCTCGGCAGCCACCGCCGCGTGAGCACTACGCATGGCGTCGCTCAACTGATCCGCTTCGACGAGCAGCGTGGACTGCAACACCAATGCCTTCACGTTTGCTGGATCGACCGCAAGAACCTCGCGCACGATCCGCTCGGCTGTCACGATGTCTCCGGCCGCATAGCGGCGCTGGGCTTCGGCCAATCGGGACTGTGGCACTGGTCCACGTTCTTCACGAGGAGCCTCGGTGTGTGGTGGTGCCATCGCAGCTGCGGCCGGGATCGAAGCCACCGGATGGGTTCTCAGGTTGTAAACAAAGCCGACCGCTGACGCGGCAAGGATCACGGCTGCGAGGACCGCAATAGTGGTTGGCCGCTGTTCGGCAACCATGGAGCGGACGATCGGTTGCGGAGCTGTCGTCGCGGTCGCCAGGCGAACGAGCGCTTGGTTGGGTGGCGGATCGGGCTCCTGGGCCATCCATCCGAGTCCCGACTCTTCTGCCGGCTGAACCGAGCGAAGGGGTGCACTTTCGTCGGGCTCCGCGGATATTCCGCTGTCCATCCGAAGGCGGGAGAACAGCTTGAGCGTAACGGGCTCTTCACCACCCGGTGGTTTTTGCCCGAGCGATTCGTCGAGCTTGCGCTCGAGTCCACCGAACAATGGCGTCGGTCGCCGTCGCGTAGGAAGTCGCTCAGGCTCGGGCCGGGGAACGCTGCTGATGTCGAACGCCCCGCTCGCGGCGGCGCGAGGGACCCCTACCGGCGGCCGGACTTGGTCCGGAAGCGGGATGATCATGGGCTCGGCAGAGCCCGAAGACTCCGCGCGCCGCCCTCCCCCGGAGCCTGATGAACGGGGCTCGGAATGCGGTTCGGTGACGGCAGCCGCTTGGGTGGATGACGCTTCGGAACGACGAGGTCGGAGTCGTGCCACCGAATTCGCCTCCATCATGGCTGTCACCGACGCTGTTCGTTTGATCGGTGGAGGCACGGACGGAATGCGCACGGGCGACTTTGTGATCGGCTCATTGGCCGCGGGTTCGACTCGGTCGGCCGAACGATCCACCTCTGGGCCGACCACTGCGAGGGTCGGTGGTTTCGTCGTTCGAGGGCGAACGGGTGCGTCGCTGGTGTCGGCGGATTCTTCGAGGGAAAGCAGAGTTTCGCCGAACGCTGGACGTAGAGTGTCGTCGTGGAGTTCTCGAGCCGCGAGCTCATCCTCGTCGACCGACGCATCCAACTGCGGAAACGGTTTGGGGTACGACGGGGAAGCGGGAAACGGCGGGTCGAGCAACGCCGGGTCGTCATCGCCGTCGATGAGTTCGAAGTCGCTGCCGAAATCGTCGATCCCGAGCTCGGTGAGGTCGACTTCGCCGAGGCTCGCTTCGAGTTCGCGATATGGGCGGATCCGTAGGTCGGAAGGAAACCGGCCTAGAATCGAAGGCAAATCATCGTTGGATGACGACACGAGCAGACCCTCGAAGTAGAGGGTACCGATCGTCGTGAGTACCTCGAGATCGTCTTGGCCCGAGTCATCGACGACATCGATGATGCTGCGCTGCCCGTCGAACATGTCGAGTGTCGCGAGCCGCTCGGGAGCGATATCGGCCTCGCGCTCGGCTCGAAGTTCCAGGCAAACGGTCAAGATGGCATCGAGCGATGGTAACTGTTCGAGCAATCGCCCCCACTCGTCTACGCGACGCATCCCGTCCATCAGCAAGGCTTGCGTGTTCGATAGAATGGTGGGAGTGCGATCGACTGGTTTGAACTCGAGCTCGAACTCGCCGTCGCCCAAGGTGAGGAGACGGTAAATCGCTGCCTCGCCACGGAGTCGACCCAATTGCGCGTCGACGACAGCCCCATCCGTGAACCACACCCAGGCCTCGCCAAACTGGGTGTCGAAGTGGATGACCCCACTCTTGCGGCTGATCTCGATCGTTTGGAGGATGTCGACCACGGCCATGTCCGCCAGTCGACCGGTAAACTTCGTTCGGACTGTGTCTCTCCGTTCGAGCCGTTCATGCTCCTTTCGCTCGAGGAGCATGGCGATGCGAGTCGTGACCTCTTTGATGTAGATCGGTTTCGTGAGGTAATCTTCGACACCGAGTTCCAAACCTCGGATCTTGTCGTCCACGGAATTGGCGCTCGTGAGAAAGATGAACGGGATCGTTCGCCAGCGCGCGTCTCGCTTCACGGTCGTACAAAACGTGAACCCGTCGGCGCCAGGAAGCACTGTGTCGGAGATGATCAGATCTGGCGAGGCATGCTCGAGAAACGCCAACGCCGTCTCTGCAGATTCCGCGACCGTGATACTGAAGCCCGCATTGCGAAGAGAGACTTCGAGCACGCGTCGGTTGCGAGGCTCAGCATCGACGATGAGAAGGTTACGACGCGCCATGCTAGGCCACCTCAAGCTCCCAACGAAGGTCCGAACACCGGCCCGATGCCTCGATCCTGATGGCGAAACCGTCTACCCGATGCGGCCATCGTGTGGGGAACGATAGCAACTCGGTCATGAGGTGGGCAAGCCACGCCGAAGCCGCATTCGGGGCGCTCTTCGAACAGGTTGGGCGTCTCGAACGGGGAGCCCTGCTGACCCGAGGAGAGATCCGTCGTTCCATCGGGGAGTTGTAGGCGTTGCCAGACTCGCCAGATCGAGCGGCGAGGCGTGGGCGCTTGCGTAACTTGTCGTTGGCGCTGGTCATCAGCCTCCCGTGCATCCTTCTATATGCGGTTGCGGCGGGGACATGCGAGCGAACCGAAAGTCCACTCGACGCTGGGCTTCTGCGCTTTACCCATCTGGCTCGATGTTCTTCGTTGGTTACTTTGGGCGGCTTGGAGGCGAGTCGAGTGTGGCTCGAGGGTGAGTGGTGGAGAGTCGCGACCGCCCCGTTTCTCCATGGTTCGGTCCTCCATCTCGTCTTGAATCTCTGGAGTCTCTGGGTCCTCAACGACTGGGCGGAGAGTGCGTGGGGTCGTGGTGGGGCACTCGGACTGTTCTTGCTATGTGCCGTCGGTGGCTGCCTTGGGTCGCTGGCTTGGGCGGAGGCCGACCTGGTGGTCGGTGCGTCTGGCGGCGTCATGGGAGTCGCGGGGTCCCTTTGGGCGATCAAGGCGTTTCGCGATGACCGAGCGCTCGAGCTTCAAGATTTGGTCGTCGCCCATTTGGGCTGGACCATCGGAGTCATCATTGCACTCGGAGCTTTTCTACCCGTCGTCGCTCAGGCAGGTCACGTCGCGGGTTTGATGACTGGCCTCGGGCTGGCTTGGTGCACCCGACGACCAAGGCTGCCTCGGCGGTGGGCGATCGTTCTCGGAGCAGCACTCTTAGCCGTGGCCGCGGCTGCCCGCCCGACGTATCGCGCAAACTATTTTATGATCGTGGGGATCCGCCATTTGGAGCTGCGGGAACTGAACCGTTCTTCGAGTGCTTTTGAACGGGGGCTCGAATTGATGCCACGGGATCCCGACTTCCAGAACGCGCTTGCCTACACCCTCGCTTTGGTCGGCGAGGACCTTGTTCGGGCTCAGCAACTGGCGGAGTCTGCCCTCGTGTCGAAGCCCGGCGACCCAGATGTTCTCGACACCCTCGGTTGGATTGCGTGTCGATCAGGCCGGGTCATCGATGGGCAACTTTTGATCCGGCGTGCACTTGAGACGGTCGAAGCAGAGGACGCTGTCGAACTTTGGGCTCATATAGCCATGTGTTCGATTGCACCTCTGTTCTGACTTCCTTCGCGAACGGGCATCGACACCGAGAACTTGGCCACGTCGCGTCATACGGTCCTGAGGCGTTTACGCGGAGAGTTCTGTTTCGTCGGCGTTAGTTCGTATGCTCTCGGAGGTTTCTGCCCTTCGGTTCTTCGTTGCTGGCTTGGGCACGTGTCTCGGGTCCTCCTCACTAGTGCCTCAGGTCGGAAGTTCGTTCCGTGATAGGCGCGGGGCTGCGGCCCGAGGGCGAGGCGCGAGGCCGAAGCTGTATCGGGCCCCAGCTACGGTGGGGGCGAGCGCGGAGTAGCAACGCCATCGGGCTGCAGAACCGTGCATGGCACGGAACGAACTTCCGACTCGAGGCACTAGGCCGCGGACGTGCTGAACGCTCTGAGTGAAGACGGGGGAGTTCTCAAGCGGCGGCTCAGTCTCGATGTTCCACGTGGAACAAGTTCGATCGGTCCCAAGCACCTCGAAGGTCCTTGGGCGCGATCCTTGTCGCCTCTGCTCCCTCGAGTCCAAGCACCTCCCACGTCCCCCGCCGTGACACCCAATACTCGTTCTAACCGCCGCGCCTCTCCGACCAACGGAGCCCACCTTCAACCTCCCAGCTGTCATTACCGAGATCTCCGGGTGCTCGACTGAACCTCACCGCGTTGGGGAGTCCAGATCGCAGCACGCCTCGGCGTCCACGTCCACACCACCACGTCCTTCCATCGCGCTTGCACATGCCTCCAGTGTTCGGTGCCTCCTCTCAGCACGCTCACTCAAGCATCTACCATCCCGTGTTCGCCCGGAGCCTTCGCGTCATGTTCGTAGCCAGCGTCGATCCTTTCGATCAGCCCGCGCTGGCGACACGGTCAACATCTCCCGCCTTCCCGAACTCTTGGCTCCGCTGGAGGACCACACTCTGCGTGTCTCGGGCCACAACGACACCCCGCACGTTCGATATCCGCTCGCGCATTCCGCACGTCCCGCACATTCAGCCCTCAGCTACAAACCGAACTTCGCCCCAGCAACACCCCGGCCAACTCATCGGCGCTCTGAAATTCGACCGTGCGAAAGATCGAGGCCGCGCATTCTGGGCCTCGGCGGGGGCGCTCAGACCTGCGAAGACGTCGGTCTCCGCCTTGCCGCCGCAGTGCCTGGCGTAGTCGCGCGACGGAACGAACTCGTGGGCGCTCGCGATGGTTCGCGAGAGTTCGTCAAGCACGCCGTCGAGGCGTAGTGCCGCGACGTATGACGGATGGACGCTCAGGCTTCCCAGGCGAATTGAGCTGCGCCACCTGAGATTCCTCGGATCGCGCGCCCGCCTGCAGCGTCCGCGAGAGGCGGCAGAACGTCGTGACTCCTCTGCCTCGACACGCGCCTCGAAGCGAGCCACAAAAAGCCTGAGCGAGCGTACCTTCTCCGCTTGTTGCGCGCTTCGCTCGCACCTGCTCCGACTGTCGACGATGGTGCCATTCGACGATTCAGACAACGCAAGAGGACATACCGAGGCCGTGACGGGCGTCGCCCGCGTTGTGTCAATGTCGTAGGACATCGCGCTCACGGTAGTGTATTGCGGTCAGCCACTCCCGAGCTGGCCCTGTCCCGTCTCCGGACAGTGAAGCTCTGAGCCATTGCGAAGAGCTGTCCACGATCGTCGTGGCCAGTGTTCCACGTGGAACATCTGTCAACCGAGGCACTAAGCAAAACCACGCTCCGAGCCTCCGATCGCCGAAAGCCGCGCCGCTGCGATCCCACGCCGCACGGACCTTACACTCCCACTTTCGACCCCGTCACCGAAGCCACGGCGGTCTCGAGCCTCGCATCCAACAACAGCCAACCGGCGATCTTCTACGTGGGAGGTGACCTGAGCGCACCCGCTCGTGATTCACCAGGGGTCGCTGACCAAACCACGCTTCGCTCCCGTCACTACGCACCTTTTGGAATCACCCGACGACCGGACGACGAGCAAGACGCTATGAATCAAGGCGTCAGCTCCTCGCGGATAGGGCACGACAATCCTCACCGTCCAAGCAACGGAAGCACCGATCGATGGACCAAGTCCTGCTTCTACGACACCATCTCCGACCATTGGCGTGACCAGCACGCCAATTTCCCGGGTCCCGGATACTCCACGTAGGTCGCGACTCGCTGAATCCCGTAACACCCGAACTAGTCGATGGGACCTACCGATCGCGGATGCGCCCCCTCGGTGTCGACTCTCGCTCCATGCCGGTACGCCGCAACCACACCACACGGTGTCATCCGGGTTTGCTCGGGCGAGCGCTCCAGCCCCTCGAGATGCGACGGGTTCGCGTGAAGTAGTACAATCCCGCCCGCCCCAACGGCAGCTAGGCCCTTGTCGACCCACTCCTTGGGTGCGAACACTGCTCGCGCCGAGGCGACTTCATAGGCATCGTTCACCACCTCAGAACCGCCGTCCATCGACTTTCCATCCCACGTGGAACCGTCCCACCGCGTCCGCTCGACACGTACTTTACTTGGCCCGACCTGAGTCGCCGCAAGCTCGAGGAACGCTGCCCGCTTCACACGGGACTCGAACATCACCATCTCGACCCGTAGGACCGCAGCGACGACCAACCCGGGAAACCCTGCCCCGCTTCCGACATCTAGCCATCGCAGGGACCCCGACTGCTCCCTCGGCCCGAGGCTGTCCATTGCACACGCCGCGGTCTCGAGACCATCGACCACGTGCGGAACCAACTCGGCAGGGGTCCCACTCGCTGTAAGGTTCATCGCCCTCGAGTAGCGCTGCCAGAGCGACATCAACTGCTCGAGCCTCCCCAACGCCCCTTCCTGTGGCACCCACGTGATACTTCCCGCCCAGAGCTCGTACTTTTCCCGCAGCACGACGTAAATGCTCGCACCGGACTTCCGATTCGTCATGCCCCCGCGACGTTCTCTCGACGATCGACTGCAGGCGCGCCTACGCGAGCTCGCCGACCTTGGCCTCACCCGCACACCACCCACCGTCGCAGCACGCCACGGGCTCCACTACTCCCTCAATGGTCGCCCGGTCGTCAGCTTTTGTAGCAACGACTACCTCGGTCTCGCCGACGAAGCCCTCTCCGCCGATATGGGGCCTCCATTTGGCGCGGCTGCATCTCGTCTGGTTTGTGGCGATCTCCCCGACCACAGATCCGCCGAAACCGCGTTTGCTCAACTTGCCGGCTATCCCGATGCGGTGCTCTTCCCAAGTGGATTCCAACTCAACGTTGGTGTCCTCCCCTGTCTCTTGGACGAAGGCGATCGTGTTCACAGCGACGCACTCAATCACGCGAGTCTCATCGATGGCCTCCGGTTGTCCCGCGCCACAATCACGGTAGGGCCTCATGGCTCCGCTCCGACGATTCTCTCCGATGGTCAGGGTCTCTCTTGGTGGATTTGCGAGTCGATCTATTCGATGGACGGCGACGCTGTCCCCATCGCCAGCTTGGCCCAGCATCTTGCCGCTGGCCATTGTGCATACGTCGACGAATCGCATTCCTTCGGTCTATTCGACGGTGGTCGTGGTCTCATGGCCCACCACGACATCCATCCGACCGTCCTCGTCGTTCCGTTGGGCAAAGCGGTTGGCTGCGCGGGCGCATTCGTTGCTGCGTCGACGACGGTATGCTCATGGATCCGCTCAAAATCACGGAGCTTCGTTTTCAGTACGGGGATCGCACCGCCGATCGCTCGGCGCATTCATAGCGCTCTCGACTTCCTCCAAACCGAGGAGGCCGATCGTCGTCGTACGAATCTCCGCCAGAATTTGGCGTTACTCGCTGCACGATTGAGACTTCCAAGTATTCCCTATTCTCCCATCATTCCCGTCATCATCGGATCCAATGCCTCCACCCTCGCCATCGCCGCGGCTCTCGCGAACGATGGATTCCATGTGCAACCGATCCGCCCACCTACGGTTCCCGACGGCACGGCCCGATTGAGGATCACCGTCAGCGCAGCGCATACTCCCGATGACATCGAGGGCCTGGCCGATTCGCTACATCGCCATGTCTCTACATTTACGCCGTCATGATCCCACGCGTCTATTTGCTCGGGACAGACACCCACGTCGGAAAGACCACCGTTGCGTGCGCAATTCTTCGTGAAGCTCGAACTCACGGCTGTCGCATTCTCCCCTTCAAGCCGGCCCAAAGCGGTCCGGACGAACCTTCGGACGCCGATCGATTGCTCGAGGCCGCCAACCTTTCCCCTTCGCTCTACCCTCGAATTGCGCCCCTGCGCTACCACGAGTCCGCCGCCCCCGGCCTCGCCGAACACGCAGCGAACTTCCTCGACGTGTGCCCTGCCGCGACGAGTAGCAACGAACTCGATCGAGTTTGCGCGACTCTCGGCGCTCTCGAAGCCGAGTTCCAACCAACGCTCACGCTCATCGAGGGTGCCGGAGGTTTGCATGTGCCCATGCCCGGCGGAACCTGGCAGCCCACCTGGCTTCGCGCACTACGAGGCCGGCCCGCCATCGTCGCACGCGCCGGCCTTGGCACGATCAATCACACCCTTCTCACCATCGACGCGCTGCGCAACCTGTCGCAAGAGCCTCTCGGCTTTTTCCTCTCATGCACGAACCCCGACTCCGACGCGGTCGCCATGATCCATGCCCGTGTGATCGTCACCGCACGTTCCGTGCCGCACCTCGGCACGCTCCGCCACGGCGAGGTGGTCTCGCAGAGCCTCTTGCTGCCATTGCTCGGAAGCGTCTCGTCACCGACCGCACCCTGACCTCCAAGCCTCGACGTCCAAGCAGCATTCCACCACGCGTTCCATCGCCCGCTCGCTCGTCGTCCGTTCCATCGCCCGCCTTCCATCGAGCGCAAGACTCTGGCTCCGGGTCTACGCCTCCGACGAATGGTCCTCGTCACTTGCCAATGCAGAACGTCGAAAAGATCCGAGCGAGCACGTCTTCGCCGACGGGTCCCAACGTGTTGCGGCCCGTCACTTCCGCCAACCGTCCCTCGGCGACCGCAAGCTCGAACGCCACCGCTTCGAGTGGAATGTCCTGACCCAGCCCATCGGCCACGCTGCGCAAGCAGTTCCAAGCCTCGTCCGCTCGGTCCTTGTGCCGCGTCAGGCCGATCCACGCGTTTTCGCCACGTTGCTCGAACCACCGTTGCAAGCCCTCACGGACCTCCGTCAGCCCTTCCGTGCGACCTTGGCCCAGCGACACGCCGACCCAATCCGGACGCTGACACGCCAGATCGCGCTTCGACTCGATGGAGATGACATCGGCGCCGAGCGTGGGTCGCTCGAGCCGTGCGTCCGTGCTCGCTTCGATCCACAAAACGAGGTCGGCGCGATCGACCTGTCCTCGACTTCGCGACACCCCGTCCGCCTCTAGTGGATCCTCCGCATCGCGCAACCCGGCCGTATCGATCAGCACCGCCCCGAAGACTCCGAACTCCAACTCCGCTTCCAGATAGTCCCTCGTGGTCCCCGGTCGATCTGCAACGATCGCCCGATCGTGTCCGAGCAACGCGTTGAAGAGCGTGCTCTTTCCCGCGTTCGGTGGCCCTGCAAGGACGAGCCGCGCCCGCTCCCTTGCCCGTCGCCCTCCTTCGAAACCCTGCAGCCACTTGCAAACTCGAGCGCCCAAGTGCATCGCTTCGCCACGCCATCGTTCGAGGTGGGCTTCTTCCACATCCTCCGGAAAATCCAAGTTCGCCTCGATCTCCGCTCGTAGCTCCGCGACTCGCTCCCGCAGCGACTCGACCTCCGTTCCCAACTCCCCTGCCACGAGACGCCGCGCCTGCCGTAAGCCCTCGTCGGTTTGCGCACCGATGAGTGCCGCGACGCCCTCGGCTTGATCGAGGGTCAGCTTGCCCAACTCGAACGCACGTCGGCTGAAGTCGCCCGGTCCCGCCGCTACGGCGCCCGCACGCAGGCACGCGTCGACCACTTTGCGAACGTTTCGCGCCCCACCATGGATGTGAAGCTCGACGACGTCCTCACCCGTGAACGACGCGGGCCCAGCCATCCACACGACGATCCCATCGTCGCGATGCTCAGCATCACCGATCCGTCGACGCACGACTCGTCGTACCGGCCCGAGCGAGCCGCACATCCTCTCGCCCACGCGCGTTGCGGTAGGTCCGGAGAGGCGAATGATCGCCACTCCTCCGTCTGGCGTTCCCGATGCGACACCGACCAAGGTGGGACGATCGCCATCACCACCTTCCCACGGCTGCTTTCGACCCGGCCTCGATGCCACCGTGCCTAAACGGACGCGTCGCGTTCCGACTTCGCGTCCTCAGGGAACACGACGACATGACGCTTCCGGCCTTCGCCCTCGGACTCGGTCGTCAAACCATCGATCTCCAGGATCGCCATGTGCAGCACCCTACGTTCCATCGCGCTCATGGGCTCGAAGTGATAGGGCTGGCCATTGTCCAGGACCTTGTTCGCAACGCTTTGCGCCAGTTGCCGCAAGGCCTTCTCACGGCGGGTTCGGTAACCCGCGACGTCGAGCGTGATCCGCATCCGCTCGAGCCCCTCCGCTTGCAGCACCCGCAGCGTCAAATACTGCAGAGCATCGAGCGTCGCACCGTGTCGACCGATCAGCAGTCCGCCGTCTTCCGGCGAACAGTTCACGTCGCAATGAAGTCCATCTTCCTCGATATCGATGTCGACCTCGACCTCGACCCCGAGCAACCCGAGCACACTTTCGAGGAATGACCGGACCACCGGCACTGCTTCCACGAAATGGCCCTCACTCCGGCTCGCTTCTGAATCATCCGCACCGCCCACGTCTTGCCTCCTTCCTCGATGGCTCGCGACTCTGCTTCCGCGTTTCGCTCATTGGGTTTCCTATCGACTGGCCTCCGCTGCCTCGGAACTTCGTCCCAGCTGCAGCGCGGTTTGAATCACGGAAAGCACGATGTTGACGAAGATATAGACACCGAGCCCCGATGGCAAAAACAACATGAACGCCGTGAAGATGGCCGGCATGACCCACCGCATCATCTGCGCCTGAGCTTCGTCCCCGGCCATCGGCATCATCCGGTTCTGCACGATCATCGCCCCGCCGAGCGCCAGCGGCAGAATGTAATAAGGATCCTCCTGCGTGAGGTCCGGGAGCCACAGAAACGGCACGTGGACCAACTCCACGACGGCGCCCAACATGGCGTAGAGCGCCACGTAGATCGGCAGCTGGACCACGAGCGGCAAGCAGCCCGCGAGCGGATTCACACCCGAGCGTCCGAACAACGCCTGCATCTCCTGCCCCTGCTTCGTGCGATCGTCGGCGTATTTCTCCTTGATCGCTTGAATCTCCGGCTGGATCCGCTTCATCGCCTTCATCGACGACATTTGCTTGAGCGTGAGCGGAAGCATCAACACCTTCACGACGATCGTGAGCAGGACGATGGACCAACCCCAGTCGTTCGTGAGTTGATGGATCCACCGCAGCAACGCGAGCAACCATTTGCCGAGGGTCTCGGTGACGATGCCGAGATATCCCCAATCGATCGCTTCTTCCAGATCATGTTCGCCATCGCGCGGAACGGCTGAGAAGTCCCGCAAGCGGTCGACTTCCTTCGGTCCCATGAACAGACCGATCCGATGCGTGTAACTGGCACCTGGCTCGAGGCCGATGGTGGCAAACGCAATGTCATTCTCGATCAATTGCTTGTCCGCACTCAGACGGATCTCACATGCCGCCCCCGCAGGGGTCGGTACGAGCAAGGACCCGAAATATTTGCTGTCGACCCCCCCCCACTGCACCGGACCCTCGAAGGATGCGGCCTCATCCTCGACATCGCCGCGATCCCAGGCCTCGAGCCCATCCTTCATCCGGCACAGACCACGTTGGATGTCGTAGCGGGCTGCCGCATTGACACCCAACCGGGTCTCGATGTGCATGCGATGGTTCTGCGACGCCGAACTCCGATTCGTCACCGTGACTTCGAGCGTGGCCTCGTATCCTCCGAGCAACTCGATGCGCTCTTCGATTTCCACGTCGGCTTGCGTGTGGCGAAACGTCGCTTCGGTCTTGGTCTGTTCGACCAACGCGTACGTGGCTCCTCGCGGAATGCGAAAGTCTGAAGCCGCATCCGCAAAGTTCACTTCCAGCGTCGGTTGTCCATGCAACCGCAGCGCATCAACCGCCGTTTCATGCTCGGCAAACTGAGGGGAGCGCAGGTGCATCCCGACGACCATGCCTCCGTCGTTGTGGCTACGATTCGTCAAGCCAAGGCTGAGGAGATCGGAATGCACCTCCGGACGGACCTCATCCAGAACTGGGAGATCGGTCGACTCCGCCACGGGCCCTTCGCGCCCTTCGGCCGTCGGGGTTCCCTCGCGGCCAACTCCTGGCGCTCGCTCCGAGCCATCGGTGACCGCCGATGACATTGCCGGATCCTCGATCGGCCCAGCGTCCGGCGGCGGTAACAAGAGTTGCGATACAAAGAAAATCGCCCCACAGAGGAGCACCGCCAGCATCGTGCGTTGTTGTGAGTTCACGTGTCGACACCCTTTCCCAGGGCCACGCTCCCGCCGACACCTGAGCGCTCCACCCTCTGTTCCTTGACGAGCTCCGCCATCCCCACGTTCCGGCCGACGGCCATCGAACGCTCAGGTACCGGATCGTAGCCGCCGGGATGAAAGGGATGACAACGACAGACCCTCGCGAAGGCCAACCACCCCCCACGCCCAAGACCATGCTCCGACAGAGCACCGAGCGCATAACGCGAGCAACTCGGCACGAATCGACATCTTGGCCCAAGCATCGGAGACACCACGAGTTGGTAGATGCGGATCAACGCCATCATCGCCAAAGCCAACGCGCGATCGACTTTATGGAGACCCTCGGCGAGATCCTGCATGCCCCACCGAACGCCCCGCGCGCGAGCCCGCGCGAGTGCTACGACCTTCCAACCTTCGGGCGATGTGTTCGACATCTCGCTGCACCTTAGCGAACCCTGCGGAGACAGCCTCCCGCTTGGCTACCCAAATCAAATCCATCGGTGTGTCCACCACGATAGGGCGCCGCCGAAAGGCTTCACGCACCCACCGCTTGATCTGATTGCGAACAACCGCGGAACCGATTTTTCGGGTCACTGTGATGCCCAAGCGCACCGTGGATTCACGATCGCTCGTCTCTCCGGCCGACCCGCCCTCTTCGCTCTTGGGCTGTTGCTGCACAAAAACGAGAAAATGGGCGACGTGATGCTTTTCACCGCATCGCTGGCCCTGCAAGAACTCCCGACGCTTTCGAATCCTCCGACTGCGAGGAAGTCCCTGCACTCTCATTTTTGGCCGATGCTGACCGTGAGCCGCTTCCGTCCACGCCGCCGTCGCGCCGCGAGGACTTTGCGGCCATGCCGCGTCGCCATTCGAGCACGAAACCCGTGCGTTCGTTTGCGGCTGATATTGTGGGGCTGATAGGTGCGCTTCACGTTCGTCGAATCCGATTGCCCGGCTCGGGGCGGCGCTCCAACACTCGCGCCGACCTACCCCTGCCGAAAGAGCGCCGATCGATAGCAGCGTGGCTTCATCGTGTCAAACGCGGTGACGATACCGAGAGGCCCGAATCTGAAATGCGCGGGTTTTGCGCTTGGCACGGCCTCCTCGCCGTGGCCGCAACAGCGATCGGCGAACGCGGCAACTCGGCTTCCAGAGCGGCTTCGCGGATCTTGGATCGCGCAAGACCGCTTGTGCCGAGGGCACTCGCCGCGCAAGCCTTCTACCGAAATCCGTTTTATGAATGTTTTCAACATTTTACAAGGATCGAACGACAAGCTCGTCCACGCTCGAGTCGCTCGCTCCACGCTCCGCGCGACACCCGTTTCTCAATGATCTTCGTCCCTTATCAGGTCACGCATTTCGCGGACTTGCGACGACAATGTCACACGCGTAGATCGACTTTCCCTCCGAAGGGCAACCGTCGGAGCACCCACCACCACCACCTGCCCAGCGTCTCGAAGGGCAAGAGCGTTGCCGCGCTTGGACACCGGTCCCGGCGCAGCTGTTTGCGCAATCGCGGGTAACCGCCGCGAAGTTTCTCTTCCTTATCGAGTGCCCCCACCCTCACGGGTGGAGGCTGCTGGCCGTCCTGTGGACAGCTCACACCTGTCTCACCCGTTCCCTGACTCATTTCCACCACTTCCACTGCTATCCACAGCCGGCGCTGGCCTGTGGACGGAGCGACATGACTGATATCTGGACCGAAGCCTTGCGCGGACTTCAACCCCGGCTTGGTAGCGAGACCTATGACCTTTGGTTACGCCCCCTCGGCGTGGCGGCCATCGAGGGCAACCGAGTCAAGCTGCGTGCGCCGAGCTTGTTCATGAAGGAGTGGTTCGAGAACCACTACCGAGCCGCCGTGGTGGACGAGATCTACAACCGGACGTCCGAACGTTACGAAATCGAAGTCAACGTCGATCCCGCAACGTCGGACCCTTGCGTCCCGAACGATGAATCTTCCGGTTTCGGCACGTTGGCCGCGACGCGTCCGGAACCACCGCTCCCCGAGCTCCCGGTTCCCGCCGGGTTGTCCCGTCGCTACCAGTTCCAAACGTTCATCAAGGGCTCGAGCAACGAGCTTGCCGCTTCCGCGGCATTTGCCGTCGCCGAAGATCCCGGCCGGCGGTTCAACCCACTCTTGCTCTACGGCGGCGTGGGCCTCGGGAAGACCCACCTCCTTCACGCCGTCGGTCATGCGTTGCATGCACGACAGCCACGGCTGCGGATCGTCTACCTGAGCGCCGAGCGCTTCATGAACGAGTTCATCACCGCGGTTCGCTACAACCAGTTCGCCGAGTTTCGCCGTCGCTACCGCGAAGACTGTGATGCGTTGCTCATCGACGACATCCAGTTCATCGCAGGCCGCGACCGGACCATGGACGAGTTCTTCCACGTCTTCAACGCGCTCTATGAGGCGGGCAAGCAAATCATGATCACGTCCGATCAGATGCCCACCAACATGCAAGGCATGGAAGAGCGCATCACCTCGCGTCTCAACTGGGGCTTGGTAGCCGATGTCAAAGCGCCCGATCTCGAGACCCGCGTGGCCATCCTTCGACAAAAAGCCGAGGCCGAGAACATTGCGATTCCCAAAGACGTCACCGTCTGCCTTGCTTCCCTCGTGCGGTCGAACGTCCGTGAACTCGAAGGCGCACTCATTCGCGTCGCGACGTTTGCATCCCTCAAGAATTTACCGATCACCGAAACGTTTGTTCGCGAGGTCATTGGCGAAAGTGCCGATCGCGACCGCGCGCTCCTCCCCGTCACGGTCGAGACCGTCCAGAAGATCGTCGCCAATCGTTTCGGCGTACGGATCGCCGATCTCAAGGGCCCTCGCCGCCACAAGGGCATCTCGCGTCCTCGCATGATCGCGATGTTTCTCGCCCGAGAACTCACTACGTGCAGTTTTCCGGAGATCGGCCTCCGGTTTGGCGGGAAAGATCATTCTACCGTCATCAACGCTTGCCGACGGATCTCGGCGATCTCGGCCCAAGATCCCGAAGTTCGCGCGACCCTCGAAGGCCTTCGCGCGGAGCTTCGTACCCCGTCGAACTGACCGCGGCCCCGCGGGCCCCACAGCTCGACCAGACACGGGGAGTCCTTCCCGACGTACCGTACTCGGCTCGACGACACTCTCCGGTGTCGTCGAGCTTTGGTTTCGTTCATCGTCTTCCCAACGAAGCTCGCGGGGCTCGATCACTCATCGAGCCCCGTCTCCCTTGCAATGGCTCCCTTGCCCCATCCGCTCGCCCGGGCACCCCGTTGCAAATGCCGCGCCCGTCCGATTCGATCGCTTGGCTCGAGCCATCCACTCCAGCGAGGGAGACATGCACGAACGCTCGAGCATCCCGTCGCGCCGTTCGTGAACTCCCTCGATGCCACGCCTTCCGCGTCCACAGCGGTTGCCTGCGTCGAAGGAGTTCCGAGTTCGCTCGCGGTCGTTCGTCTGACGATGGTTCCGTGCGTTGACCATCGTCATCCCGCACCCGTTGACCCACGCGTGACGCGTTTTTGCGTTGGATCGCCGACCCTGAACCCCAACGACTGGGGAGCTCGTGATAGCGAAGTCGGTTCCCCCACGTTGCGAGCATGTCACCCGCTCGTGCGACCCGATCGTGGCCGACTCGGCGTCGTCCTATCGACCCGCCTGCGCTACGGCCCGGAGCGCCCCACGGGCCGCCTGTCGCGTCCGGCAGGGACTCCCCCGTCGGACGCTCCACTCCGGCAACGGAGCTCTGCAGAAGGTCGTAGGCCTCCCCGTCGTCGCCGCTCCAGCTGGCCATCGGGTCAACGGGCGATCACGTCGCCCGACGCCGTCGTTCCGCCATCCCCAGATCCTGTGGACATCTCGGCGGGAAAACCTGTGAGTGACCTCGGCGCACCGCGACAGCTCGAGGAAAACCCCAGACTGGGCCAAAAGACCCCATTTTCGCCCGCAAGTTCGGATCGCGAAAAATCCTAGGATTTTCGCACATTGCGCCACTTCTCCACATTTTTACAGCACCGATCAGAACGACGACAATTGAAACATCATTTCTTTTACTGTCCCTGCTGTCGCGCCCTCACTCGCGCCCCTTGAGGAGAGCCCCCCCATGGACTTCGACATCGACCAAGCGCGCTTCCTCTCCGCTCTCACGTTGGCCCAAACCGTTGCAGACCGGCGCAGCACCATGCCGATTCTTGCGAACGTGCTCCTTCGTGCACGAGACGACGGCTACGTCGCATGCGCGTCCACTGACCTGATGGTCGCTCTCGTCGAAACGATCCCCGCAGAGATCAAATCAACTGGCAGCTTGTCGGTGAGCGTCCGCCACCTCCATGCCGTCGTTCGAACGCTTCCCGCAGGGCCCATTCGTTTCAAAGCACTCGACAATCATTGGGTGCAAATCATCTCGGGTCGGTCCGAGTTCAAACTCATGGGATTACCGGACTCGGATTTCCCCGACCTTCCCGAGCCGTCCAAGTCCGCGAAGAGTCCGGCCAAGTTCGTCGACATTCCCGCTCACGCGTTCGCCGACCTCCTCGCCAAGACGCAGTTCTCGGTCTCGACCGACGACGCCCGGCTCAATCTCGCGGGGGCGCTTTTGGAGAGCGATGGCGAGACCGCGACCATGGTGTCGACCGACGGGCATCGTCTGACCAAGTTCTCATCCTCGGGCCTACGCGGCCTGTCCCTCGACAAAGGCGTCATCATCCCGCGCAAGGGGATGACGGAGATCAAACGGGTTCTCGACCGAGCCGGTGGTGAAGTGGGGTTCCTCGTTCGCGACCCCCACCTCTTCGTCAAAGCCGAAAACCTCTTGCTCTCGGTCAAACTCAACAACGTCACGTTCCCGCCGTACAAAGCGGTCATCCCGACGAGTCACGAACGAACGGCGCAACTCGATCGTGACGAGCTGTTGAACGCGCTCCGCCGCGCGGAGGTCATGGCCCCGGAAAAGACCGCTACCGTTCGTCTGCAGCTGTCGACCAATAAGCTCGAGCTCACAGCGGACAACCCGGATCTCGGTGTCGCTCACCAGGAGCTCGCCCTCGACTACACCGCGGAGCCGCTCACGGCGGGATTCAACGCTCGCTACCTCATCGAGGCCCTCGACGTGATCGACACCGATGAGGTTTGCCTCGAGTTCCAAGGTGAGCTCGATCCGTGCGTGATTCGACCCGTCAATGGACCGGACTTCATCGGCGTCGTCATGCCGATGCGAATCTAGGGTGCGCGCTTGTTCGCACCACGACGAGTCGCCGCTTCGCGCGACGAGACGACCGGACGTGTAGCCCATCGCTCGATGCTCGAGCCGACATGCTGATCGAACGCGTCATATTGCGGGACTTCCGAAACTTCGCTGACGCCGAACTCGAGCTCGGACCTCGTTTCACCATCTTGCATGGCCACAACGGTGCCGGAAAAACCAACGTGCTCGAGGCCATCTACCTCATCAGCACATTGCGGTCGTTTCGTGCGTCCGATACCGGCACGCTCTTGCGGCATGGGTGTGAGGCCGCGGTGGTCGAGGTCGTCGCGCACGATCCCCACACCGATCTGCGTCGTGTCCTCACGGTTCGCATCGCTCGGACCGGCAACGGCAACGGCATCCGTCGCGTCGCATCGCTCGATGGCAAGGCCGTTCGATCGGCACAGGACTTCTACGGTCGCATTCCCGCGATCGTGTTCACACCCGAGGATCTGTCGATCTTGCGCGGTGGACCGCTCGGTCGCCGTCAGTTTTTGGACCGGATGATCTTCGCGCGCGAACGCGCGCACCTTGCCGATGTTCAGTCGTACGAAAAGCTCCTCCGGTCCCGCAACCACGTGCTCAAACGCGAAGACGTCGACCGAGTCCAACGAGGAGATCTCCTGAGCGTGTACGAACAGGGGCTCGCCGACGTGGGGGCTCGGATTTGGACCCGTCGTACGACGCTTCTCGAAAAGCTCGCGCATCCGTTCGCAACGGCGTTTCAGCAGATCCACGGAGACCTCGGAGCTATCCCCGACGTCCAACCTGGGCGTCCGATCGCGGTGAACGTGCGCTATGCCAGCTCTCTGGGCTCGCCTCCAGCGTCCGACCGTCCATCCGTATTACATCAAGCGTTGTTGGCGCGTCGTCCTGAGGATCTCCGACGGAAAGCGACCACGGTGGGTCCTCATCGCGACGACATCGAGGTGGTCTTGGCCGACCAGTCCGCCGCCGAGTTCGCTTCGCAGGGACAGTCCCGTGCGCTCGTGCTGGCCCTCAAACTGGCCGAGCTCCGATCGTTCGCGAGCGACTGCGGCACGTCGCCCCTACTGCTGCTCGACGACGTGTCAAGTGAACTCGACCCACGTCGGAGCGCAAGACTGTTCGAGCTCCTGTCGAACGACGTCGGACAGTGCGTTTTGACGACGACGGAGGCTCGATATGTGACCGTGTCGGACCCCGAACGGGCACGGTGGTGTCCGGTCGCCGATGGCATCCTGCGGCCCGTCGACCGGGCCTGACTCCGCGCGCGTCGTTTCACGCGAAATCCAAGTTTTTTCACACAGTTCGGCGTAGAGACGGCGGCGGCCATGTGCTACCTTACGCCCGTCCTCGAGGGTCCGACGAACACGTCGGCGATCCCGAGCGACCGGTATCGAGTTCATGGCGATTGACGAGTATCCCCAGCCTCCCGGTGACGGCGACGACTACGGCGCAGACTCAATTTCCGTGCTCAAGGGGCTCGAGGCCGTCCGCAAACGCCCCGGCATGTACATCGGAGATACGAGCGATGGTTCGGCTCTCCACAAGATGGTCTACGAGGTCGTCGACAACTCGATCGACGAGTCGTTGGCCGGATTCTGCAACCGCATGGAGGTCACGATCCACGTCGACAACTCCGTGTCGGTCGAAGACAACGGCCGCGGGGTTCCGACTGGACCCATCGAACACGATGGCCAGATGGTGGACGCCGCGATCGTCATCATGACGGTCTTGCACGCCGGCGGAAAATTCGACGACCGCAGCTACAAGGTCTCGGGTGGCCTCCATGGTGTCGGCGTGTCGGTCGTCAATGCGCTCAGTGACTGGCTCAAGCTCGAGATCTGGCGCGACGGCAAGGCTCACCGCTGTCGGTTCGAGCGTGGTGCGGTCGTGGGCGATATCGAGGTCGTCGGGACCACGACCAAGCGCGGCACTCGTGTGACCTTCCACCCCGATCCGCTCATCTTTGCCACGACCGAGTTCGACTTCGAGATTCTGTCGCAGCGCCTCCGTGAGCTCAGCTATCTGAACCCGGGCGTCCGCATCGAACTCAAGGATCTTCGCGATGGCCGCGAGAAGGTCTTCGACGGCGAGGGCGGCCTCGCGAGCTTCGTCAAGCTCCTCGCGCAGAACAAGACGACCATTGGCGACCTCATCGTGCTCAATCGCGATGCCGAGTTCGAGCTCGATGGCTCCAAATGCAATCTCGGGATGGAGGTTGCGCTCCAATGGACCGACACGTTCCAGGAAAACATCCTGTGTTTCACCAACAACATCGCGAACCGCGATGGTGGGACCCATTTGACGGGGTTGCGGACGGCCTTGACCAAGGTGGTCAACAGCTACGCTTCCGAAAACAACCTCCTCAAACAACACAAAGCAAGCCTCTCGGGTGAAGACGTTCGCGAGGGTCTCATCGCGATCATCTCGATCAAGCATCCGGATCCGAAGTTCAGTTCGCAGATCAAGGACAAGCTCGTTTCTGGCGAAGTGACCGCGCTCGTCCTGCAAGCGGTCGGAGACGATCTCGGCCGTTTCTTCGAGGAGCATCCCAAGGTTGCGAAGCTCATCGTCGATCGGGCGATCCTTTCGGCGCGCGCACGCGCGGCTGCACGCAAGGCGCGTGAAATGATCACGCGCAAAGGCGTGCTCGACGGATTCTCGCTTCCCGGAAAACTGGCGGATTGCCAGGAACGCTCACCCGAAAAAGCAGAGCTGTTTCTCGTCGAAGGCGATAGCGCAGGCGGGAGCGCCAAACAGGGTCGCGATCGCGGAACGCAAGCAATCTTGCCGTTGCGAGGCAAGATCTTGAATGTCGAGAAAGCTCGTCTCGACAAGATGCTGTCGAGTCAAGAGATCGTCACGCTCATCACCGCGCTCGGAACCGGCGTCGGGGATACCTACGACATCAACAAGCTCCGATATCACCGCATCGTCATCATGACCGACGCCGATGTCGACGGCTCGCACATCCGAACGCTGCTCTTGACGTTCTTCTATCGCCACTACCCCGAGATCATCGACCGAGGGTATCTCTACGTCGCTCAACCGCCTCTCTACAAGGTGCGGATCGCGAAAAAAGATACGTACCTCAAGAACGAATCGGCGCTCGATCGATTTGTGATCGATCACGGGATCGAGAACCTCGAACTCTCGGTGGGTGACCAACCCGTGAGCCGCGAAGTTCTGCGTGAGCTCGCAACACGTTCCCTACGCTACCGCGACATCATGGTCGCCTTGTCGCGGGACCACAAAACCGCTGTCCTCGAGGCGCTCGTCGATCAGGTCTTCGAAGCTGGAATCGATGCCGTGACACCTGCCTTCGGAGACCGTGAGCAGCTCTCGGTCTTTGCCGCCGCCGTCCTCGAGCGAGCTCGACCAGCGCTGCCACGAGCGACCCTGCAGTTCGATCTCCTCGAAGACGAGGACGACAAAGCGCTGACCCAGATCCGCGTTGCGGTGAAGGAAGATGGCGTCACAATTTCCGAATTGCTCGACCAAGCGTTGATCGCATCGCCCGACGTCGCCGAACTCGTCGCGGCCCGGATGTATGCCACGTCTCTCGGCGGTCAAGCCTTCGTGCTCAAGCGTGGTGGTGAGCCGATCGTCGAGACGATCCGCCTCATGGAACTCGTTCGGCACATGGGCGAGGTCGGCCGTGCGGGACTCAATATCCAGCGCTACAAAGGTCTCGGCGAGATGAATCCGGAACAGCTGTGGGAAACCACGATGGACCCTGAGCATCGCGCTCTGCTCCAAGTCCGAGTTGGGGATGCTTTCGAAGCGGACAACATCTTCACCGTGTTGATGGGCGATGAAGTCGAACCCCGCCGCGAGTTCATCACCACGAATGCGCTCAACGCCCGCAACCTCGACATCTAGTTTTTGAGGGGCTCTTCACAAGGCCCTCGCTGCGGCGAAGCTTTATGCCCCTCCGGGGCTGCTGGGCTGTCTCCGCATACCTCAAACGAGCGCCGACGGGGCGCTGCTAGCACTCGCGAAGGTACGCTCCCCGAGGTGACGTGGCCGTCGTGTCTCCCTCGTCCACCTCACGATGGAGGAGGGGCGTCCGCTTGGGCTGGAAAGCCCTCTTTCACGATCGTGCTCATGTCTTCCCACGAAACCTTGTCTCCGCAGTGAAGCATCATCGCCCCTTCATACGGATTCATGATCGGGCCCGATCGCTGAACCCAATGGCCGCCAGCGCCTGCGAACGTCATCGGGCAGTGCACGATCATGTAGCCCTCCCGACGCGCAGGCTCGTCGAGCATATATGCGATCAGTCCGTCACTCATGGTTTTGAAGGCCATGCGTGCGGTCGCGATGTCTTGGGCCGCGATCTTTCCTGCCCCGCGAATCATGGAGTCTAGTCCCGGCTCGGAGCCCTGCGTTTGGGCGGCCTGAATCACGAGTGCACCAAGCTTGGGCAGATCCTTGAGGTTGTCTTCGGCCAGGGTTTCTTGGATCGCGATGTAGGGTTTCTCCAAGGTCCCATCGGATGCGCTCGCGACTCGATCGGGCGATCGGCATCCTGACGCGGCTACGGCCACGCTGACGAGCAAAAGCATCCATCGCATGTGGACTCTCATAGCATGCGAGCGCCCCGTTGGGATAGAGTCCAGTACCGTGTGGAGGCCGACGCTACTTGTGTCGTGGCTTCTGCACATCGGGGCACCAACGCAGGGATCGGTTGAAGCGCAAAGCTCCTCGGAGCTCGCGGAACTGGGTCACGGACGACAACCCGAAAACGCGGAAGAACCGCAGGTCGAAGCCAACGCGCAAGGCGAAACGACAGAGCGAGTCGGCGAAGCGGAGGTGACGGAGCGAGTCGAAGCGATCGAACCGCAAACCGAGGTTGAAGCCCGTGGAGGTGCCGAAGGGGATACGGTCGACTCGAGCGCCAACAAAGGAATAAACGTCGATACAGCGACAGAACCCGCCAAGCGTGGAGCCGTAGGGGTCGGGGAAGGCGCGCGCGGAACACCCAGCGAGAATGGAGCCGCAGGGGTCGAACCGGAGTTCGCACCTGGAGCCGCGACCACCGACCAGCACCCCGACCCGGAGACCGCATCGATCGATCGACCCATGCCGTCTGAAGCGTCCATGGCTTCCGGAGAATTCTTCGATCCGCAGCGCCTGAACACGAATGGAGGCTTTGGCAGCGCGCTCCAGGTTCATGGCTTCGTCGCGGTGAACTTCTACGTCACCCAACGAACGAACACGAGGCAACGCGATGCCGACGGCACATTGTCTCGGCTACCCTCGATTTCGTTGTTCGACGTAGGCTCGACGACGCTATATTTTGGTGCGCCGGTGTTCACCGATTTGGTGTACGCCCGAATCGCTCTCGAACTGCTGTTTCTGCCCAATCAGCAATCGCTGGGCACGACTCCTCCAGATGTCCTCGGTGCGGCTCGTCGGGCTTTGTTCGTCGAGACCGCAGCGCTCGAACTGCTCGTTCTCGGCTGGGTGAAACACATCCCACGATGGGTGGGTCGAGACCTCAAGTTGACTTTGGGTATTTTCGTCGTGCCGTTTGGTCTCGAAGATATCGAACACGCGGCTCCAACCAATTGGTTTTCATCTCGGCCTTTGTCCATGACCCAAGGGCGGGTCTATCCTGGGACGTGGGCGGATGTTGGCGCGCTCTTGACGTGGAAACCGACCTTTCGTCATTCATGGTTGAGCCAACCATTCCAAATGGACCTTGGGGTTGTGAATGGCGATGCCTGCTCGCAAACCCGTTTCAATGATGCTCTGTTTTCCAGTACCGGCCTCGTTGCGCGATGCGAACGCAGAACCCGCGACGGAGAAGTCGACGCGGGGGATGGAGCGATGGAGCCCTCGGTCGCTCATATCGACGCGTTCGGGCAAGGGTTCGTCTTCCCGGACAACAACAGCGGAAAATCCGTCGTCGCACGCCTGCGGCTTCATCCGGTCGTGGCCACAGACGTCGGAGCTTCGTTCGTCTGGGGTCGTCACCCGGCCGGAGGCGCTACACCTGAGGTTGGAGAAACTACCGCAGACGTCGATCAGCCTCCAAGCTGGCGTGTGGGTGTCCACCTCGATGTCGCTTTGGACGAGATCATCCAAGTACGATTTCCCCTACCGCATGTGCGCGGTGAATTCGTCTATGGTCGAGACCTTGCAGCAAACGGTGATCCGACCCAGGTGGATCGCACGATGATCGGTGGATATGTACAGATCGCACAACCGTTGTTTCGGCGCAAACGAACGCAGCTGCCAGGGCTCATTGCGCAGTATCGATTCGACCATGCGGACCCGGACCGTGCGGTGCCGGGCACCGTCAACGGTGTACCGCTCGTCTCCGATGTCACGAGTGCGATCTATTATCGAGAAACCGCTCAACAAAGCCATACCGTTGGTCTCCGGTTTCCCGTAGTACCCCGTTTCACCTTGAAGGCGGAATATTCGTGGATTCGAGAAGACGGTGGTTCGACGAATCAGTTGGCGAATGATCGCTTCGTCCTCGAGGCGGTTGCGGACTTCTGAATCGGGAAGCCGAGCGACTACACGAGCGTTCTGCAGATTTGACCGCCGTTCGTGGCAAAGTCTTGGGTTCCGCCGAGCAGGTTTGGCCTGGCGCTCTTGTCGGCCGGCCTTGCCCGCCGTCCCGATGCGAGCCAGCCTCGCGCGTCGGCGCCGAGCGAGCTCGACCCTGACGCACCAAAACAGTTAATGCGCTGGCGGCAGCCTGAACCGCGGCGCGCGAGCCAAACCGCACGACCTTCCATGCCCTGGACGAGAGGGGTCTGCCGCAAGAGACGCAGAGATTTGACGAGCGAGCCGTGGGGGGTCAACCTCGAAACCGACACCGCGTTCATCCGTGCGTCGTTTTCGCTCCATCTCCTGGACCCGTGGGTTTGCACTCGGGGTCGTCCTGTCGTTGCAACCGCGGCCGGCCGAGGCTCACCTCGCGAAGTGGGGCAGTTGGGAGATCACGCATCGCAACCTCACTCGGTTGTTTCCCGATGCCGATCCGAACGCTTGGAGGATCAAGCGCTACATCTACACCGAAGACGAAGTTCGGTACCTCGAAGCGGAGCTCGGGTTCGAGCTCTACCCCGAGGACAAAACCCCGGAGTTCTATTTGGCGAGCGATCCTGCGGGTGGCTTCCTCGGCGTCGCGACTTTCATCGATCCGCGTACGAAGCCGAAGATCTTCCGCGGGGGGGTGCTCACGCTCGAAGTGGGTATCGGTGTGAGCGCTCGCGGTGCGATCAATCGCGTGCAGGTCTATGACTACCGCGGCAACGTGGCGCTGACCGAGCCTCCATTTCTGCGCCAACTCGAAGGTCGAACCCTTGCATCGACATTCGCGATGGGCAGCCAAGGGGGGCTCCGACCCGTCGAGGGAGAGGCCGAGGAGAGTCAGCTGGTCGCCAATGCCGGCCGGGAAGCCTTGTTGCTGATGAAAGTCGCCCTCGGGCGTCGATCACCGTGACGAGGCGGTCGAGTCCACGCCGAGCGGGTGTGTAGCCGCGTCGTGCCAGGGTTCCCGTTCGCCTACGTGGGGCCCTCGGCGATCCCCGGGGCGTGTTGCGCAAGGTTGCTACGATACGGCGGTGAAGTTCGGCCGAGCGATCGTCCTCTCCGTCGCTGCGGTTCTCTGCGGATGCCTGGAAGACAATCCGAACGTGGGCGACACGAGCTCCGGGGGCGCGACGCTGGAGATGGACGGCTCGGGATCGATGGAACCCGGGGGAATGTTGCGCTGCTCGACCGAAGCGGGCCAAAGCTGCACGTTGCTCCTCGTCAGCGAGTCCCTCGATGATCGCGTGGAGGTCTTTGCTCCGTTCGACACTGAGGTTTATCGCGGAGCCATCGACGTCGACCTTCGACCGGGTGCCAACTTGAGTCCCAACTCACCCGATCTCGACGAGCCGTTCGGCCTGGCCGTCACCGAAGACTTCGTCCACGTGATGCTCGGTCACTACCCTTTGCGAACGAGCGGGTCGATGGTGTCGTTCCCCCGCACGATGCTCCGTGCCTTGCCCGCGGGGGAAGATCTCCGTGCCGCGGATTACTTCGATGGGATCACAGTCGAGGCTCCCGTCGTCCTCTCCGAGTTCGGGCAGATCGAACCGATCTTCTTGAACTCCGTCACGTTCGGGCCAACCCTGCTCGCCGCTGCATTTGGCAACGACCTGTTCGCCGAGGAAAGCGGTTGGACCCTTCCCGGGTCGATCCTCGCCATCTCGGCCAGCGACCCGACGAACCTCGCCACACGCTCGCTCGATGGGTTCATGGGTGGTGATTGTCCAGGGGCGGCACAGCTCGTGCTGAGTGATTCGCAAACTGCCGCGATCGCTTGCGATGGAAATGACGCGGTGGCGTTCGTGAGTCTCGGTATGCCGGACTCCCCAGCCACCGCGTTGGCCGAGACGACGGGAACGATCTGTCCACTTCCGACGGCGACCTTGCGTCGCGTTCGTGCCGTGGCGCCGGATGGATTTTCCGGGGTGCTGGTCGCTATCGGTCCGGCCGATGCACTCGGTTCCGGAGAGGTCTATCGTGTGGGTCCAGATTGCGCGATCGCGGGGCCCCTTCCGATCGGAGACATGGGCCGCGCGGTCCTGGGTGACATCATTCCGATCCCGGGGTCGGAACCGGCATGGTGGTTGGCCTCGGGTGGACCCCGAACCGACGCCTTGCGCGGCATTTTCGTGATTCGTGCGGAAGGTGGCCGATCCTTGCGCCTCTGTGGACCGCTCGAAGGATTCGAGGCTCATTGGGCATCGGTCGGCAGCCAACCGCTCAGCCCTCGCGCGCTGGCGACGACCCCGACGGGCACTGCTCTCGCGGTCACTGCCGTCACCGCTGACCCCACCGCCGATGACGGCATGTTCGGGAAAGTCTTATGGGCGACGCTCGAACCGGCGACCGATCCTTGTGAAACGGTCGCAGAGGTGATCGATCTCACGAATGGCGCGTTCGGACGCGCTCCATTGCCCGATCCGCTGGATCGCACTTCATGGCGGCGTGGCCCGAGTGTCGCCATCCTCGTCGAGACGTCACCATGACTGTACGTAAACGGCTCAAGGTGTTGGGTTCGACCGAGGATGACGGACCCGACCCGCTCGCGGCATGGCGCGGCCGCCCGGGGGTCGTGGTGTTGATCCTGTTCACGCTCATCGCATTGCCGTGCATCGTTCGCGCACAACTGCGGGATCAACCGCAACCGTCGGACACACTCATCGTCCATACCGTGGTCGAGCCCAAGGTCCGTCCGCACGACCGCCGCGACAAGGAACTCGAAACCCGACCAGCGCCGATTCGCGATTGGACGCAGGACGATCGCGTTGTGCTCGACGTCGGAGGATTCTTCGATCCCTCTGCGTTCGACGATGCCAAGGTCGTCCAACCCAAAGCGTACGTCCATTTGATGCCGGGGATCCCGAACACGGCCTTCTTTGGCAGCGCGGTGGGAATCTTGCTGCTCTCGTTCGTCGCTTTCGAACGATATGGCAAGCGCGTGCAGGGCCGGATCGTGACTCCATCGTATCCGACGTTCGAACTCACTCGATTCGCCCCGCTCCGTTGGGCGATCAAACAGCGATGGTTCCAGCCGCTATTCCAGATCCCAGTGGTCCTTGTGTTTCTCGGGGTCATCGTCGCTGGTCTCATCGGCAGTCAACAACCAGGGCGTAACATCGCTCCCGTCCTCACCTGGAACGTGTGGTGGATCGGTCTCATCTTCTCGGTGGTTCTCGCCGGCAACCTCTGGTGCTTCGTTTGCCCATGGACCGCAATCCCGGATTGGTTCATGCGCTTATCCCTGACCCGCGTATCCGCGATCCGTGGGTGGCATCGAAAGTATCCCCGTTTCGTGCTGTGGCTGTGGCCGGCCATCGTCCTCTTGCTGTTCGTGACGTGGCTCGAGATCATTTACGATGCGGGCAATCGCCCTTGGGTGACCTCGGTGCTCGGGATCGGAATGATCATCCTCGCGTGGCTGGCACTGCTGTTGTTCGAGCGCAAAGCCATGTGCCGATACCTTTGCTTCGTGGGCCGAGTGAGTGGTCAATACGCGATGCTCGGCATGCTCGAGCTGCGCCGGCGAGACCACGCCACCTGTACCGCGTGCAAAACCAAGGATTGCTATCACGGCCACCCCGATCGAGGCCTTCCTTGTCCCACGCACGAGTTCATGGGCGCCATGAACGACAGTCAATATTGTACCCTGTGTACTGAATGTGTGAAGAGTTGCCCGCACGACAACATTGCACTTCGGGTGCGTCCCCCAGGCGTCGAGGTGTTGTTTCCTCATCGAACGAGAATGGATGAAGCCCATCTCGCCCTCGTCATCCTCATCATCAGTGCGTTTCATGGTGCGGCCATGACTCCACGCTGGATGACCTGGGAAGGCTGGTTGCGGACGACGCTCATCGCTCGTGCACGTGATTTGCTCGGTGGTGCATCTGGCTTGGAAGGCCATCTTGGAGGAACGATCACTTTCACGCTGATGATGGGTGCTTGCGTGTTGGGCCCGGCGTTGTTCTATTGGGCATTGTGCTGGCTCATTCGTTGCGCGTCCCTGCGACGGGATGTACCCGTTCGTCGCTTGTTCGTACGGTTCGCGTATAGTCTGTTGCCGATCGCGCTCGTCTATCATCTGGCTCACAACGCGACACATATCTTTTACGAATGGTCAAAACTGTGGCGATTGGCCAGCGATCCGCTCGGTTGGGGGTCCGACTGGTTCGGGACCGCGCGAGCACCATTGTCACCATTGTGGTCGCCGGAAGCGATCTGGAGCCTTCAGGTCGTGCTCGTCCTGGCCGGCCATGTATTCAGTAGTCTGGTTGCTCAGCGCGAGGCCTCGCGCCTTTTTGGCACCGACCGTTCGGCCGCGTGGCGAGCCAATGCGATGATGCTGGCCGGTATGATCCTGCTCAGCTTGTTGAGTCTTTGGCTGCTCGCCCAACCGATGTTCATGCGGACCGCGGGGTGACAAACGAAGCTCGAGCGGCGCGTAAGCGCCCCGATAGCCGACGTTCGAAGCCCTTGCCGCCGGATGTGCCTGTCCGTCGTACTCCAGGCCAAAACTGGCGCTACGGAGGGCTCCCGGATCGCCCCAAGGCCCAATGCAGAATGAATTCGAGGGAACTCGGTCCGCCCGGTCGAATGGCCGAAGGTCGTATGGCCGGAGGATGTCGAGGTTCGCGTTCGAAAAACGCCCCGAACGCCCCGCTGTTGCGGATTCGAGTCGCGGGTGCAGACACTGTGACGGCCCGCGACGAACCTCTCTATATTCCCCAAGCCCTGCGCGCAGCCGCTTCACGCGGCGGTGATGAGGTACCTCAAGGCATGGAGTCCGCTGTCGATGTCTGGACACACGATTGGCGATGCGATACCTCCGCGTTTGTCTTGGCAGCGAATCGGGTGAACCGGGAATGACCCTCTACGAAGTCGATGCATCCGGCTGGGTGCACCGGCAGGTGCAGCTGTCAGCCGAAGGAACTCGGTTTGCCCCCGAGGACATTCTGATGTGCAGCCCGGTCAACACCGAGGCGATGGTCGACCATCCTGCCACTGAAGAGATCCGGCACGAAGAGTTCGAACTGCTCTGGGGTGAACTGCAAGAAGGTCGTGCCTTTCTGCAGCGGATTCCCGATCCTCGCGTGCCCTGGGAGGGCTGGGTCGAACATGGAAAGCGACGCTATTCCATGCAGTGGCTGCCCGGACGCGGGGCACCAGCGGGGTGGTCCCCCGTCCCCGGCTTCGTCAATCTGTTCGTCCGCGGTGATGCAGCGCAAGCTCGCGCTGCATGCGCGGCCGTCTTCGTCGATCGGCCGATGGGGTGGTCGTCTGGCGCCATGGCGGCGTAAGTTGTGCTCGGCGCGTTTACGGACGCAAGGTCAGGCAAACAGCTGATCGAGCTCAGTCGCGACTGCGGCTTCTTCCTGGCCCTTGGCCAACGCCAACTCCTGAACGAGCAGCGACCGCGCGGTGTCGAGCATCTTTCGTTCCCCGAACGACAGTTCCTTGTCCCCACGAAGCAAGCAAAGGTCTCGGAGCACACTCGCGATCTCCACGAGCGAACCCGTTTTGATCTTCTCCATGTACTCTCGGTAACGACGATTCCATGTGGCGGTGGAGATCTTTCCACCGCGATGCTTCAGAACCTCGTAGACTTGTCCGACCTCATCCTCCCCCACGAGCCGCCGCAAGCCGACCGAACTTGCGTTCTGCTTGGGAACCATCACCTTCATGTTGTTCTCGAGGACGCGAAGGACGTAAAACTCCATGGTCGCCCCCGAGATCTCACGTTTTTCGAGGCCCGTAATTTCGGCGACTCCGTGGCCCGGATAGACCGTCTTGTCGCCTACATCGAAGGAGTTGTCTGCCATAGGCTGGGGATGCTCCTGTGGTGGGCCGGGAGGGATACTCGCAGTGCCACACTACCGGCAGCGTAGGCCGCGTATTGTTAGCAGCGAGTGCCTGTCACGTCAACGCTTCAGACCCCTTCCACGTCCAGCGTGGTGGGTTCGGCTCGAGCGTCGAAGTGGGCGGACCCACGGGAAAGCACGATCACGAGGTTGAGACTTGTGGTGAAAAAGCTGTGACCGCTTTCACATCACGGGTTCGCGGGTGGAGTTGTCGTCTGAACTAGGCTAAGGTCGGTAACTGTAGGCGATGTTGTGCCCTCCACCAAGGCTGTTTCGCATGGAGCCCAAGTTTAGCTTGTGAACCCCGCGCGCGCGAGCGACGTTCCCCGGCCGCCCCGCCACGGTTTGACCTTCCCGAAACGGACCCAGCGGTGCGATACTGTGGCGCTCATGCCGAACCGCCGCCGTAGGGTGGCTTGGGTCTGCATCGCGTGTCTTCTCGGTTGTGCGATGACACCGGAGCGTCTGCCCGAAGTCGACCGCCGCTTTTACTACAACCTGCCAAGTCCGTCCGATCGGGAGTCTTTCCTCGAGCTCGAGGATGAGGACAGGCGACCGTTCCTGGAGCAGCAGGGTCTTTGGCAGCGCTGGGCCGTGCTTCCTGCCCAACAACGAGATTCAGCGCTCACGAGCCAGGTTGAACTCGGTTTCGCCGAGTTTGCCCTCTACATGGCTTGGGGCCCACCTGCGGACACGCAGACTCGCCAGCGAGCGGGGCGGCCCGTGACGGTCCACACCTACATTCGTTGTACGAGCGGACCCAAAAACCACCAGTACGTTCGAAACAACCTCGACTGCGAAGGAACGTCGGAGGAGACCCTCGTCTCGTTGCTCAACGGAGTCGTCGTCGAGATTCGCTATCTCAACTGAACCTCGTCCCGAGCTCGACACCGACCCGGTTACACATCGAGATCGATCTCACCCCGGAGCCACTCCAGGATGGTGGCCACGGCAAATCCCGAGCCACCCACAGGAGTGATTCCATGGGCCTTGCTCACGATGGCAGGGCCCGCGATGTCGACATGTAGCCAACGACGACCTTGAGCAAACTCGGAAAGGAAGAGTCCCGCCGTGATCGCGCCGCCGTATCGTTCACCGGTATTGCGGAGATCGGCGACCTTGCTCTTGAGCTCTTCCTTGAGGTCGTCGGGCAAGGGTAGGCGCCACATCGGTTCGCCGCTTCGCTTGGAAGCGTTCATCCAGTCGTTCACGAGGCGCTCGTCGTGGCTCATGACTCCGGCAATGCGAGGCCCAAGCGCAACCACACACGCACCGGTGAGGGTTGCGAAATCGATCATGATGTCGGGGTCGAGCCCAGACGCGTAAACGAGCGCATCGGCGAGCGTGAGACGCCCTTCGGCGTCCGTGTTGTTGATCTCGACGGTCCTCCCGTTCGAGGCCGTCAGGACGTCACCCAACCGGTAGGCACGACCACCGATCATGTTCTCGGTCGCGGCAACGATGACGTGGAGCTCCCACGGTACGCCCAGACCAACGGCACCTTCGAACGCGCCAAGGGTCGCAGCAGCCCCGGCCATGTCCATTTTCATTTCCAGCATCGAGGCGGTGGGCTTGAGCGAATAGCCTCCAGAATCGAAGGTGACGCCTTTGCCAATGAGCGCGATCCTGCCCTTGCCTCCGCCGGGAGGCGTGTAACGAAGGTGGATGAACTTAGGAGGCTCAGCGCTGCCTTTGGCCACGCCGAGGAAGCACCCCATATTGCGGGCTTCGCACTCCGCACGCTCGAGGATGCGAGCCTCGACATCATGGTTGGCAGACAAGCGAGCCGCGATCTCCTTGGCGGCATCTGCCAGGAACGTGGGCGTGACGAGCTCGCCTGGGCCATTCGTGAGGTCCCGGGCTTTGCAGATGGCATTCGCCACGATTTGACCGGACGTCACCCCGTCGCCTGAGCGCAGGTCGTTCGCGAGGACGAGCACCCGTTCGAGCGTCTGCGGTTTGCGATCGGTGAGGAAGCGCTCGTACGCGTAGGTGCCGAGAGCCACCCCTTGCGCCATCAGATCACCGAGACGGGACGGATCGACGTCCGTTCCCAACTTCACGATCGAGCCACGAATGTCGATGACGAGGTCGTGGCTGCCGAGCGACTGAGCATGCCGCACGGCATCGTGGCCAAACCGTCGAACCGATTCGGCGGAGGAGAGCGAAAGACCCACGCCCAAAAACACGACGCGACGGAGTCCGCCGTCGATCTCCCGCGTGAAGCTGAATGTCTCTCCGCTCTTGCCGGTAAACGGCGAGTCGATCAATGCCGCACGAATCGACGCGCCAAAACGCCGCTCGACCTCGTCGGCATCCAAATCCGTGGTCATCGGCGCCACAAGCAGCTGGCGAGGCGAAGGCGGGGGCTCCTGGGTTGTCCACTCGATCCGAAGCATCCGTCGATCAGTCCTTACACGCGATCAGCGCCGAACAAGCCTCTCCACCCAAGGGTTTGGAGGTCTTGCCGTGTCGCAGCCGGACTCTATGGGACAAAAAGCGGGATTGCTAGCGGTGTCGAATACCGCAATTTTCCTGCTTCAAACCTAAAAATGCAGCCGGACACGCATCATCGACGTATAACTCTGCATCATCGTCATTCAACTTCCTACAAAAAGCACTCACCTTCATCTAATTTATTGCCAAAGATAGTAAATTCGCATTGACATGCGCGATCCACGGCTGTACGGTCCAATCACCGTTGCCCTTTGAAGGAGGGACCTAGAGATGATGGAACCCGAAGACTCCGTTGAGCCCAAGAAGAAGGCCACGAAGAAGCGGCGCAAGAAGGTCGCAAAGAAGGAAGCCGTGAAGAAAGTCGGCAAGAAGAAAGCTGGCAAAAAGAAGGCCGGCAAAAAGAAAGCCGCCAAAAAAGCCGGCAAGAAGAAAGCCACCAAAAAGGTGAGCAAGAAGAAGGCTGGCAAGAAGGCTGGCAAGAAGAAAGCCGGCAAGAAGAAGGCCACCAAAAAGGTGAGCAAGAAGAAGGCTGGCAAGAAGAAGGCCGCCAAGAAGACTGCCACCAAGAAAGCATAGGGGCGTTCGCCCTCACGCGCCGCTCGACGGCTTGTCCTGATCGGCTTGGCGAGTGGCGCACTCGCTCGGGCCTCGAAGAAGAAGCGGCGCAACATCGAGACTACGAAGAGAAAAGAAAAGAAAGGATCGTCGGTCCGCTCAGGAGGGGCGCGACCGCGGTTCACTCGAAAGCTCCTTCTCATTCGAGCTGAGATTCGAAACGATAGGGAATGTGCGCACACGCGCACTCGAAGATGTCGAGAATGCGACTCAGGAGCGCGACCTCGGTTCACTCGAGTGAGGTCTGCACGCTACGACGTTCGAATGAGCGTTCGCGAAACTCTGTTCGCGAAACTCTGTTCGCGAAACTCTGTTCGCGAAACTCGGTGACCGGGCTCCGTCGAACCACCTCGACTGAAACGAGTCGCACTTCGCCGACCGAGCGCTTGGTCTCGAAACACCCCGACATGCAGCGACGTGCATAGTTTGCACGAGGGCTGCGTTCGTCTGGTTCGGACGTCGTGACGCGCTGCGAACTACGCGAGGGCTGCTTGTACGGCGGTGAAATTGGCGAGGGCCAACGGTCCCCCAAAGATCAACACAGTCTCCGGTTCGACCTCGACGTGGGCCACGAGATCGTCGATTTGATCGGGGCTCAACCTCGGGCGACTCGAAATGCTTTCGGCGCGGATCCAGATCCCGGGCCCTAGAATCCGATCCGGATTCGTGGGGTCCGGAACGGCTTGCCCTGCTGAGAACCCGCGCGCCATGGGCGTAATGCCGAGCTCCTGGCTGAAATGAGACGCTTGGAAGGGCTCCCAGAGCCCATCCGGTTCCCAAACGATGTTCAAGCCATCCGCCCGACGTTGCTCGACGAACCGTCGCAGCCGTTGCCGCCCGACGGCACCAGGTGTCACGCCTGACGGGGTACGCAGCACAATCGTCTTGGCCTCCATTGCGCGATAACACGGCAAGCTGCTCTGCCACGCCTCTGCGACCTCGGCGGTGTCTTGCAGATGACCGAACGCATGCGGGTGGCCCGGCAACGTTCGGTTCGTCCGGGTTTGAATGCCGTCCTCGACCGCGTGGGTCACGAGATGCCACACATAGGGCATCACCTCGGCGTCCGGAAAGGTTCGCTCGATCTGAGCGAGCCAGCGCTTGGCGGCGGCAGCCCGCGGGGGATCGAAGAACGTTCGCTCGGTCAGCACGAGGTCGACGTCATGCAGCGGACTGCGCAAGCCGCGTGCGTTCGCTTCGTTGAGCAGGAATCCAAACCTGGCCATGGGGTCTCACGTGCCCAGCTCGTTGCGCACGAGATGAGCCGAAGAGTCGTTATCGAGGATTTGCGGGCGGTGGACAAGGGTCTCGCGCTTCGTCGTCGGCGCTTTCGACCTTCGCCCGATATCTTGGAATCCACACGTTCACGATCGTCCCGTGGTCTCGGCCCGGTCCCAGGCTGACGCGGCCCCGTAAGCTGCGGACGATGTCGTAAACCACAGGAAGGCCGAGACCGGTGCCACTCGCGCCTTTGGTGGTGAAGAACGGCTCGAAAACCCGCGCGCGCACGTGTTCGGCGATACCGGTGCCGTTGTCCTCGACCTCGAGCACTCCATAGTCGCCATCGTAGTACGTCCGGACCCAGATCGACCCGCGAAAACCCCCGTTGCCGTCGCCCAGTGCATCGACGGCATTCGAAATGAGGTTGAGCGCGATCTGGTGGATCTCGTCCTTGTCGGCATGGACGACGACATCTTCGGGACCTTCGACGATCAGGTCGAGCCGCCGCAACCGCCCGGCTCGCTTGAGCAACGCGAGGATATTGTCGATGCGATCGGCGAGGACGACCGCACCGCGGGTTCGCACGCGTGGACGCAGCGGTTCGAGGATCTGTTCGACATGGGCGTGAACCCGCCGCACGCTCTCGCGCATGATTTGAATCATTGCGGGTTCGACCGGCTTGCTGACCGCCTTTTCGATCATCGAGAGGTAGCCGATGAGCGGGCCGAGCTCGTTCTTGATCTCGTGGGCGGCACTGCCCGCGAGCAATCCTATCGTTGCGAGTCGATCGGCCTGTTGAAGTTGGCGGCTGAGCTCTTCATGCGCTGTCTCGTAATAGAGGAGCGCAATCACGTAGCGGCTCTGCTCTTCATCGGCTCCCACATTGGGTGTGTCGCAGACCGAAAGGCTCATCTTCGCGGGAAGCCGTCGCCCTTCCGCCGCACGGACCGTCACCTCGCCTCGCCAGTGGCCCTCGCGCGGAGCCGATTCGGCGAGCGCTACGATCCGATCCTGGATGTCTCCCTCCGTAGGGTGTCGCTCGAACAGATCTCGCGCGTTGACGTCGAAGAGTTCGTAAAGGTTCTTGCCGACCAGGGACACGAAGCTTTCGCTCGCGTCGACGAGTCGGCCCGTTCGATCGAGTACGACGATCCCTTCGACCGCCTGGTTGTAGAGCACCGAAAGCAATGTGGCCGTTCGCTGGGCGCGGATCTTGACTCTGCGAAACTCGACCTCGAAACGCTCTTGCTCGTCTTGCGACTGTTTGGTCTGTTGGCGTCGCGTGAGCGCACGCGCAACGGTGCCGAGCAACACCTGGAGCGACACCGGTTTGGTCAGATAGTCGAACGCTCGCTCGCGTACGGCCTCCGCCGCAGCTTCGACGCTTTGATCCGCGGTGATGATGATGACCGGAACATGAGGGTTTTTCTCCTCGATCTTGCGCAGCAGATCGAGCCCCGATCCCCCTGGCATGACGAGATCGGTGACCACCACATCGATCGGATTGGCTTCGAAGGCCGGCAGGGCCTCATCGAGGGCCTTGGCGAGGACGACCTCGTAACGTTCGCGGTGAAGCGACATCGCGATCGCGCGTCGGACGAGCTCGTCGTCCTCAACCAGCAAAACGGTGCCCCGGAGCGGTTCTTCGGTGTCGATGTGACCGCTGTCCGTGGGCGTAGCGTTCATCGGGGCGTCACTGCAAATTCGATACGAGCGGTGTCACCTTCGAGGGTGAACGAACCACCGAGGTCCGCGAGGATCTCACCTGCGCGTCGCCCATAGTCCTCGGGAAACTGCAAACTGTCCGAAGCGGTTCGTGCCGAGATGAGCACTCGGCACTGGCCACTTTCGAGCGGTGTGGCTCGCACGGACAGAGATTTGGGGCCGTTCGCTTCACGCTTCACCACGGCCCGCATGAATCCGAGGCACGTCGTGAGTACGACGAACTCGAGACCACCAGGTACGTTCATGGTCGTGACCTGCGAAAGCTCGGCATCGACGACCATGTTGCTGCGCTCGAGGCGACGGGAAAGGGTGGCTTGGACACGGCTGACGATGCTCGAGAGCGTGGTCGTCCCACGCGTGGCGAGGCTGATGCCGCCCAGTCCTTGCAAGATCCCTCGCATTTGCTGAGCGGCCTGCAAGCACTGTTGGGTGCGAAACTGTTCCTCGCTGCCTGGTGCCGCCTCATCGAGACCGAGTTCACAAAGCACGGTGATGCTCTGCAACGGGTTGCTGATGTCGTGGGTGAAGATCGCGATGAGTTCGAGCAACGCGTCCCGTTCCGCCGCGGCGCGTTGTGCGGATAGTTTTGGCTCTCGGTTCACGTTGACGCCCCTCGTTGAAGAGCCCGGACGAAGCGTACAGTCCCCCGAGCCATATGGGGCAGCGTCGCGCACGTCAACACGTCAATCCCCTTGGAATACACTTCCTACAACCCCGGGCCACCGCGATCCATCCTCCGGCCCACCTTGGGCCAAACTGTCGAGTCGAAGTCGAACTCGGCTGCGCCGATGCGAAGTTCACCTTCGAGGCCGCCCGACGACACCCAGAATGGTTCGTGGTCGGCCTCGACATTCGCGAACCCTGGGTGCGAGCAAACCGTCAGCGACAACATGTAGAGGGACTCCTCAACGTCGCGTTCGGCTACGTCAACATCAATGTCGATTTGGACCGCGTGTTTCCCTTCGGTTCCGTCGATCGCTTTCACTTGTTGTTTCCCGATCCGTGGTTCAAGAAACGGCACCAAAAACGGCGCGTCGTCAGTCCGGATTTTTGCGCCACGTTGCACGGACTCCTGCGCCCACAGGGCGAGATCCATGTCGCGAGTGATCGTTACGAGCTGGCCTTGGATGCGATGGCCACCCTCGAAACCTTCGCAGGGTTCGTGAATTTGAACGCACCCTGGTCGTTCTGGCGGAGCACCCCGTTCGATTCGACGTCTCGTCGGGAGGACACGACCGTTGCGCGAGGTCAGCGCGTTTGGCGGCTTCGATATGGGAGGTCGATCGACGGCTTGGAGCCGTCGGCCAACGCCCGCGATTCGTGAAGGGTTCCGGTCGTCATCGATGCACGACCAAGAGCGATCACCCACGTCGCGTCGTGGAGCGGTCGAGCACGTATGGAACACGCCGAAACATGCGGTTCGTGGCACGAATCAGCGAGCCCCGGACCGGCCACGACCCTTGTGGATCCGTCCTTCCCTGTACGATACTGGCCGCTGCACGCGATGGTCATGATGCGAGCTCCCGCGGCCCTCAAGCTTCCATGCACCGTCCTCGTGGCGTGGTCGCTGATGCACGGAAGCGTTCCACTCGCGCGAGCGCGCACGACGACTGCGGACGTCGCGAATCAGCACGCAGCTCCGGCCTCTGCCGAGCCCACCGCTCAGAGTCCACCCGCACCGATCGAGGGAGCTCCGATGCCTCCCGCTCCGCTCGAAGAGGTGCCGCTCGATACGCCCGCTCCTCAACCCACCCCAGAGCCGGCACCGATCGAGCCGGCACCGATCGAGCCGGCGCCGATCGAGCCCGCGCCAACCGATTCTGCCCCGACCGAGCCGACGCCCGAGGGTCCCGTCGAGTCACCCGACACAACCGCGCAGCCGACCGAGTCGAGTCCAGAGACACCGACGGAGCCCGATTCCACCGCACCGGCGGAGCCGGGAACTCCACCCGCGGATCCATCCCCATCGGTGACCCCTGAGCCATCGGCGGCCAGCGAAGAGGTGTCTCGCCATCCGGCCGAGCGACCGCTCGAACCAATGATCGGCGGAAAACCCCGAACGGGGAAAGGTCTGCTCATCGCGGGTGGGGCGACGCTTGCTTTCGGGATCGGAACTGGAATTGGTTTCGGGCTAATGACGCGTGGCTGCGACCTCGAGGGTCCACTCCAGTGCAAGTATCAATCGCAGGACACGCTCCTCATTCCCATGAGCGTCTTCGTGATCGGGCTCGGAGTGATGCTTCTCTCGGTGGGTGGAGCGTATTACGCACACTACCGGAAATGGGAGCAATGGACGCCGCCGGGCCAAGCTGCATCTCGTCGACGTCGGCACTTCGCCGTGGCCCCCTCGTGGACTGCCCGCGGCGGCGCGCTCGTTCTGCACGCAACGTTTTGACCGGCCTCCTCCCTCGCCCGCGGAATCAATGGCGACGGCGACTGACGATGGCCTGAGCGATGTCGAGAAGCAGCTCGAGGTCGTCGACATCGAGCCGCTGGGCGACCAGGGCAAGGCGGGATCTCAGACTCCGATCCGGAGATGTGTGGGGCACCAGATCCAAGCTGGGAAGCAGCGTCGAAAGCGGAAGCCCCAGGCCGTCCGCGACCCGCAGCAGCGTGCGAAGGCCCGGGGAGCTGTATCGCCCGTTTTCGAGCCGCGACACCATATCGGTCGCCACTCCAGCGGCACGGGCCAAGGCCTGCTGCGTCAGCCCACGCTCCTCGCGAAGGGTGCGTAGCCGGTGCCCCAGCTCGCGCATGTAAGCCTGTTCGTGGTGGCTTCGGCCGAACGCTGGTTCAACCGCTTGGGGAGGCTTGTCCTCATCTCCGCGGTCTCTCACCGTACGAGTCTGCCACAGCCGTCCACGCGCTCGCTAGAGCGGCCTTCGGTTTGAATCGTGTGCGAGGACGCTGCTCGCGGCCCTGCCTCGCGAGGCATCTGCCGAGCTGCGTCGGGCCCACGGTTCGTAGGGTAGACGGGATCACTTCCGCGTCCCGTCGCGCCCGAAAGCGGCTGACCGTCGCCGGAGCGCGGTTGCTTCGCACATCCGGTTCGGTGCTCCTAGAGCACCGATCAACGTTCGGCCCGGGCACACCTCACGGTTCCGCGGATTCGAGGCCAAGCTCGAGCTGGCGCGCTTCCAGGACGCGGATCCGATCTCGGACCTGGGCCGCGTCCTCGTAGCGAAGGTCCTTCGCGAACACGAGCATCTCCTGACGAAGTTCTCGGATCCGTTCCGACAACTCGTTTGGAAGGAGGTCGCCATCGTCGAGCGTGCGCGCGCCCACGGGCATCGACGCGGCGGAGGCTGATTTGCGACGCTTTCCGCGAGTCGGTTCCGCCCCGCCGGCCGACGCTTCGTTGCGCAGCGATGAGAGCGCTCGTTGGGTCGTTCGCGGTGTGATTCCGTGTTCGAGATTGAAGGCGCGCTGGGCCCCACGACGGCGTTCGGTTTCGTCGAGGGCGGCTTGCATGCTCGCGGTCACCCGATCCGCATACATGATGACGCGGCCCTCGACGTTGCGTGCGGCACGTCCAATCGTCTGGATGAGGCTCCGTGCGGATCGCAAGAATCCTTCCTTATCCGCGTCGAGGATCGCGACGAGGCTCACTTCGGGAATGTCCAGACCCTCGCGCAAGAGGTTGATGCCGACGAGGACATCGAACTCGCCGCGTCGGAGTCCTTGAATGAGTTCCACGCGCTCGAGCGTCTCGATGTCGGAATGTAAGTACCGAACGCGCACGCCGAGGTCTGCGTAATATTCGGTGAGATCTTCTGCCATTCGCTTCGTGAGCGTCGTGACGAGCACGCGCTCGCTGCGTTCGACTCGCAGGCGAATCTCATCGAGCAGATTGTCCACCTGTTTCGCGATCGGTCGAATCTCCACCTCGGGATCGAGCAATCCGGTGGGTCGAATGATCTGTTCGACGACGGCACCGCGGGTCTTTTCGAGCTCGTAATCCCCGGGTGTCGCGCTCAGAAAGATGAGTTGCCCGACGCGCTCTTCCCATTCCTGAAACTTGAGCGGACGATTGTCCAGCGCCGACGGTAAACGAAACCCGTATTCCACGAGAGTCTCTTTGCGCGCCCTGTCCCCACGGTACATGGCACCAATCTGCGAAACCGTTTGGTGTGATTCGTCGATGACCATGAGGAAGTCATCGGCAAAATAGTCGATGAGGGTCGGCGGCGGTTGACCGGGTTCCCGGCCCGTGAGGTGGCGCGAATAGTTCTCGATTCCGGCACATCGACCCATCTCCTGGAGCATCTCGAGATCGAACATCGTACGTTGTTCGAGCCGCTGGGCCTCGAGGAGTTTCATGTCGGTGCGAAGACCCTGTAGGCGTTGCTGCAGTTCGACCTTGATCGTCTCGATTGCACGTCGGAGTTGGGCTCCTGGGGTGACATAGTGGCTCGCGGGAAAAATCGTCGTGCGTTCGAGGCTCTGAATCGGTTGACCCCGCAACGGATCGATCTCGCGGATGGCCTCGATCTCGTCGCCGAAAAACTCGATGCGTAGCGCACGATCGTCTTCGTAGGCAGGAAAGACCTCGACCACGTCGCCACGCACGCGAAACGTGCCGCGGTGAAAATCGATGTCGTTGCGTTCGTATTGCATCTGGACCAAACGTCGCAGCAATTGATCGCGATCGAGCTCGTCGCCGACCACGAGCTGAGCGACCATCCCGAGATAGGCCTCGGCGGCACCGATGCCATAAATGCACGAAACGCTCGAAACGATGATGACGTCGCGGCGGCTGAGGAGTGAAAACGTGGCCGCATGCCTCATCCGATCGATCTGCTCGTTGATCGAGGAATCCTTTTCGATGTAGGTGTCGGTCGAGGCGACGTAGGCTTCAGGTTGATAATAGTCGTAATAGGAAACGAAATACTCGACCGCATTGTGCGGAAACAAGGAGCGAAACTCGGCAAAAAGTTGTGCGGCGAGCGTCTTGTTGTGGGCCAGGATGAGCGTAGGACGCTGAACTCGCTGGATCACGTTGGCGATTGTGAAGGTCTTGCCACTGCCGGTAATCCCGAGCAATGTTTGATGCGCCTCGCCAGCCTCGAGCGCTTCGACGAGCGCCTCGATGGCCGCGGGTTGCCCTCCCGCAGGGGGAAACGGCGAATGGAGCTGGAACGGCTTCTCGAGCGGTTCGGGCAACGCGACGAGCTTGGCGTCCCAGTCGTCGCGGGAAGGATCGACGAACGCAGGGGCGGCGAGGCGTTGACGAGGTGGCATGTCACGACGATAGACGAAGAGAGTGTCGGAGCGGAATGCGTCCGGAGTCATCCAGCCGTCGTCGCATCCCGCGGCGTTCCACGTAAGCTCCATCGCCTGTCGAAGGCTGTTCCAGCCTGCAACGCCGGAAAGTGAGCTTCGACGTGGCGAAGAGCTCACCCCGCTCTTCAGTCGAAGGCCGTTTCAGCCTGCAACGCCCGAGCAAGGTCATGTTGGAGGTTTGCAGGGCTGGACACGTGGGTTGCGCCACTCGCCATTCCCGTCGCATCGTGATAACGGCCGCCGCGTGGGTCTTTATGCGATCGTCGACATCCCGCACCCGTTCGGATTGTCACCCGAGGTCGTGACGCGAGCGGTGTTGGGCGATCGCTTGTCGGGAGGAACGCGCGGCGCCGCGATGATTCAGCTTCGTGCCAAGGGAGCGACCACCGAGCAGCGAATCGAACACTTGCAGGCCATGGCCCCATGGTGTCGTGCCGCAGGGATTCCACTCATCGTCAACGACGACGTGACCGCAGCGTTGACCGGACCCGAAGCCGTCGCGGGCGTTCATTTGGGGCAATCGGACGCGGGTGCCGATGATGTCTCGGCCCTTCGCGCGCGCTCTCGACAGGCTGGCCGATCCGAATGGATCGTGGGTTTGTCCACGCACGACCTCGCGCAACTTCGTGCCGCAGGGCGTCAGGGACCGGACTATGTGGCTCTTGGACCGATCGGACGGACGAGATCCAAATCCAATCCGGAACCCGTGGTCGGGTTCGAGATGCTGCTGCAGGGATGTCGAACTGCGGCCACCCCCGTGGTGGCGATTGGTGGAATGGACGTTCGGGCGGCGGCCCGCGTGACCGAGTTCGGCGTTACACACGTCGCTGCGATTGCGGCGCTGGTTGCTCCCACAGAAATCGGGACCCGGCATTGCGCGGAGCAATTCGCTGACGCTCTCGAACTGGCGGCGAAACCGATCCCGGTCGCAGAAGTTGCGCGACGGATTCCGATCCTCTCGCTCGAGCAGCTGGTCGAGATCGCCAAGTGGAGTGATGACGTTGGGTTACACGTCGAAATGGGCCTTCCGGCACGATTTCGACCACTGACGGGCAAAGGTGGCTCCGACGTTTGTTATCGGCCGAGCGACGTTCTCGACTTGACACAAGCGCTGGGCAAGCTGCCAACGGAAACCTGGGAACAATGGCAAATGCGCACCCCCGACGATGGGTCCGGTGCGCCGATCGTTCACCTCCGTCGCCATTGAACTCCCGATCGATCGTCGAGGCGCGGTTGCTCACAATGGTTGAAAGATTTGCCGCATCGCCAAGGCTGTTGCATAGACATTGAGCGTGGAGCTGAAGCGTACGAATCATGCCTTCGTTGGCGCGACCGGACAGCGGTCCCGCCGCGGTGCGCTTCCTCGTCTCCCGAGTCTCCCGAGCTTCGCCCTACAAACGCCGCGTACCCTCGAATCACGGGCATTGCCAACGGTGGTTCTCGGTGGATTCGTCGTATTGCTGATCGTTCAAGCCTGGCTCGCGTTCACTTGAACTGTTGCGGCGTCTCCTGCGGTACTGGAAGAACTCCTTCACGGAAAGGAGTTATGTCGTCCGTGTCCCACAGGGCTGAGTTTTTCCACGCCCCACAGGGGCCGAGTTTTTCCACTCCCACACAAGGACTGGCTTCGTGCGCACGTCCAAGGATCGTTGGGTGGGCTCGTGGGTCTACGCATGCACGCTTCATGCCAGGAGGTGAAGACGTGAACAGACCTCGCGCGTAGGCGGTCCCTGAGCCGGTCCTGGGGGATCGCAGGCAATCTGGGCGCTGCTCGGTACAAGAGCATTACTATCGCGCCGCCCGCATTCGCGTGGGAGGACCCCTTGCCCCCGATCGACGAATCCAACGCGCCTGACCGAAAGCCGCCCTCCGAATCCACGATTCGGCGACCGACTCCACCGCGTCAAACGACCAAGTTTCGTCGACCGCTCGACGGTACGGCTCCGACGCCCCCAGCCCCCAAAGGGGCCGCCCCGAATCGTGATGCAAACGATCACCGAATCGAGGAAGAGGAAACGGTACCCGTGGCCTCGCCAGCGGCGGATTCGTCGACCTCGGGGTCGCGGCCTCCGAATCCACCGCCTCCACGTGGAATGTCGCCTCGGGCCGTGTCGCGACCCCCATTGCTTCCGCCGGCACCCTCACAACCGGAGGGGATTCTCGCGGCGTTGGCCGAGTCTGCGCTTGCCGACGTCGAGAGTCACAAGCTCGAGCTTCAGGCCGAAACCGATCGACGCCGCGTCGCGCGTTTTCAGTTCGAGATCGGCCGAATCGCCGAGACGGTCATGGGAGACATCGCCCAGGCCACGACGCGATATGCGAGCGCGCTCGCAGCCGATCCCGAGTTTCTCCCCGCGTTGATCGCTGCTCGCCGCCTCATGATGGCACTCGGCGACTATGAACACGCACTCGCCTTGCTCAAGCGCGAGACGGAGTTGAGTTCCGAACCTCGGCAGACGGCGGCGCTTCACTTTCTCCAAGGACAGATGTTGGAGGACCATCTTCGACGCCCCGTGGAAGCACGGGTAGCGTATGACGCGGCTTCGAGCCTGCTCGAAGACGATCCGATCTTGCTCGAGGCACAGGTGCGGTTCCACGAATCGCTCGAGGACTGGACCGCCCTCGGCGACACGTTCGGTCGCCTCGCGGGCGCGGTCACGAAAGATCCGAGGCATCGCGCGATCACGCTCGTTCGTCGCGCACGGCTCGCGGAAGTTCGCGGAGCCGATCCCGATCTGGCGGCGCAACTCTACGAGGCTGCGCTCGCGATCGATGGCCACACGCCCACCGCGTTGGAAGCCCTCAAGCGTCTGCATCAGGACCGCAAGCGCTGGCGTGAACTGATGAGCGTCCTCGAACGCGAAGCCGAACAGACCACCGACGTCAACGTTCGGACCATGGCGCTCTACCGAATCGGCCAGTTGAACGTCGAACGACTGGGCAATCGCGACGAGGGGATCCAGGCGCTCGAACTTGCGGCCGAGGAAAGCCCCGGTGCGACCTTCGTACTCGATGCGCTCGCGCAGCTCTATGAGCGCGCCGGATCGTACCCAGAGCTCGCCAATGCGTTGAGTCGACTGGCGGAGGCCACTCCCGATCACACTCAACGTGTCGGGTATCTGCATCGTATCGGGGATCTCTGCCGCGATCGGATCGAAGATGACGAAGCGGCGATCCAAGCCTACGAAGCCGCCCTCGAGCTCGATCCCACCTATGTCCCTGCGCTTCGCGCCCTGGCTCCGCTCTATGAAGCCGCCAAGCGCTGGGACGATCTCGTGCGCATGCACGAGGCCGAAGTCCGAGCAACGATGGACACGCCTCGTCGTGCCGCGACGCATGCCCGCGTGGCCGTCATTTTGGAGCGAATTGGCAAACCGGAAGCCGCGGCAGCCCACCACGAGCAAGCACTCTCGCTCGTGCCCGACCTGACGGATTCGTTCCGTGCGCTCATTCGCTTGTATACGCGGGCCGACGAACACCACAAGCTCATCGAGCTCTACGAGCGCGCCATCGGTCGCGTCGATGCGGAACGCGGCATCGAGTTCCTCTTTGCGATCGGTGACCTCTACAATGGTCCGCTCCAGGACCACGCCCAAGCGGTTGCAACCTATCGCCGGATCTTGGAACGCAATGCCCGGCATCTCGGCGCCGTGCATGCGTTGCAACGGACGGCCGAGTCGGCGGCGATGTACCGCGAACTCGTCACCGCCCTCGAGCTCGAGGCCGATATCGTCGAGGACCCCAAGGAGATCGTCGACCTACGGCACCGCGCGGCGACGTTGTTGCGCGACGAGCTCAACGCAACGTCGGAAGCGATCGTGATGTTCAAGCGGGTCCTCGAGCTCGACACGCATCATCGAGCCACGTTGGCCAGTCTCGGTCGCATCTACTACGGCGAAGGTTTTTGGGCCGATCTCGCGGTACTCTACAAGCTCGAACTCGATCTCGCGCCCGATCCGGCGAGCCAGGTGGCGTTGCTCTACAAGATGGGCGAGCTCCACAATCGCTTCCTCGGCCAGGTCGACCGCGCGGTCACGTGTTTTCGCCAAGCGCTCAAGGCCAATCCCGTGCACGGTCCATCGCTGCACGCGTTATCGGCCATTCTCCGCAAGCGCGCCGACTGGCCGGGTCTTGCAACGCTGTGGGAAGAGGAATATCAGCACACCCAGGACGCCGAGACGCGCTCCCAGGCCGCTCATCGCTCGGGCCAGATCTACGAAGACCACCTCAACGACAAGAACGCGGCCGAGCGAGCGTATGCCCGAGCGGTGGTGAACCACCCCGGCGATCAGCCTGCGGCTGAAGCTCTCGATCGGTTGCGCGCACAGCTCGAGCACTGGACGAGTTTGGCTCAGGATCTCGAGGAGCGAGCCAACTCCATACCGGATCCAACGGCCGCGACGGCGTTGCTCGTCCGCGCAGCCGAGACCTGGTGGGATCGCCTGCGCGATGCCGACGGCGCGATCCGTTGCTACCAGCAAGTCCTCGCCAAGCGATCGGACCACCTCGCGAGCCTGATCGCGATCGAGCCGATCTACCGGGCCAAATCGGCCTGGACCGAGCTTGCCGAAACCCTTGCCGCCCAAGAAAAGCTCATCGAGGATCCGAGGGCCAAAGCGGGTGTGCTGAGCGAGAGGATCCGCATCCTCGAACGCTACGACCCCGGATCGGACGACGAACTCCGGGTTTGTTACGAGCGCCTATTAGTGCTGCGCCCCGATGATCGCCTCGCCCTCGAGGGGCTTGCGCGGGTGGCCATCCGCACGTCGAACGTCAATCTCCTCGCCGATGTCGATGCTCGCCTCGCGGTGACGGTGTCCGGCGATGTGCTGCGGTCCACGCATTTGACCCGACGCGGCGAAGCGCTCGAGCTCGCGGGTCACTCCGAGGCCCTCGCGGTCTATCGCAGCGCGCTGGCCCTCGACAGCGCGAATCGAGCCGCCCAGCGAGGGTTGGCTCGGGTCGCGACGCGAGCCCGCGATCCCCAATCGTTGGCCGAAGCCGTCTCGCTCGAGGCCGAGCAATCCACCGATCCGGTGCGCTCGGCTGCGGCTTGGGTACGCAGTGGCGTCATCCGACGCGAGCAGCTGAACGATCGCAAAGGTGCGGTGGAAGCCTTCGAGAAAGCTCTGTCGCTCAATCCGAACGACGAAGCGGCCGCTTCCCATCTCACCCGTGCATTCCGAGAGTCGGGCGACCTCGAGATCTTGGCCGAACGCCTTGCACGAGCCGCTGCGGAGGCCAAGGACGAAGTTCGTCAGCGTACGTTGTGGATGCAGGTGTCCGACTTGTATCGCCATGAGCTGTCGAACATGGGTGCCGCGATCGAAGCCGTCCGGCGGCTCTGCGAAGCGCAGCCGAAAAATGTCACTGCGTTGTTCGAGCAGGGCAAGCTGCTCGTCAGCGATCGCCGCTACGACGAGGCTGTTGCGTTACTCGACAAGGGCGGAGGCAAGTTCCAGACCGACGCGCACACCCGCTTCGAGATCCACGCCCTCGTCGCGAAGAGCTACGATGCTCTCGAAGATCGAGCCGCGGCATTCAATCACTACGTTGCCGCGCTCGAGCTCCAACCCGAGGATCATGGGTGCCTGCTCGAGGTGGCCAAGCGATACTTGGAACAGAGCGGCTTCCGTCAGGCTCGCGACCCCGCTACGCGTCTCGTCCAAGTCGCACGCAACGATCGCGAGCGAGCCGACGCGCTGATCCTCCTTGCGCGAGCACAAACCGGATTAGGGGAACGAGGCGACGCGCTCGACCACCTCGCGGAGGCCGCGACGGTTGGAGGGTTGACTCCCGATCTACGCGAACGGGTGGCCGTGCTCGCGATTCACCCCGAGCTCTGGCAGCGGTACGTCAGCGCGCTCGAACGCGGATTCGAAGGGGGACCGCCCGTCCACCGTCCGAGCCTCTATCTCGAAGTCGCCCGGATCCGCAAAGAAAACCTCGGCGATCGTGAGGGCAGCCTGACGAGCCTCATCGAAGGGCTCCGCGTGTGCAACGGGGACGCGACCCTGCGCCTCGAACTCGCGCTCCGCCTGAAGGACGACCAGCGCCTCGACGAGGCGATCGAGCAATTCCAGTATCTCTTGATGGATGACGTCACGCGATCGCAGGGATGGCGTGGCCTCAGCGAATGCTTCGACGCGCAAGGTCGGAATCGAGAGCGCGATCTCACGGCATGTGCCCTGACGGTGTTGGGCGAAGCCGATCGGAGGGAGCTCGAACGGGTCGAACGTTGGGTTCCGGCGGCGAATCGAGTGCCTGCGCTCGCCTTTACCCCGGATGCCACCGCCGAACTCTTCGTGCTGCGATCCCAGCAAGCACCGGCGGCCGCCTTGCTGTCCTCGATCACCGAGGGGCTCGCTCGCTTGCGCGCCCCTGAGCTCGCCAAGTACGGGGTTGGGTTTCGGGACAAGCTCGCTGCACGTTCGGACTCACCGCTGCGCGTGGTCATCGATCACGTGGCGCAGGCAATGGGGGTCGAAGAGCTCGATGTCTATCTCCACCGCGAGCCGAATCGGGGGGTCGAAGTCGAGCACTATCCGCGACCGATCCTGATCGTCCCCGAGCGTCTGTCTGGGCTCCCGCACTCCCGACAGGTGTTCCACCTCGCGTACGTGATGTTCAACATCGCCAGGGGCGTCCACGCGATTCAGCGCTTCACCCCACAGGAACTCGGCATCGCCCTCGTGGCCGCCACTCGAACGATCGCACCCGAGTTTGGGGCCGGCGTTGCGGCACCCGACATTCTCGACGATCGAGGTCGACAGATCGTTCGCGGCATTTCACGGCGCAAACGCAAAAGCTTCGAACAAGCGGCCGAGACCTATGCTTTGGCCAAGCCGCTCGAGCCTGGGACGTTCGTGCAATGGGTCGAGCAGACTGCGCGACGAGTCGCGCTTGTGTTTGCGGACGACTTGGTCGGTTCGATCGCCGAGCAACTCCAGCTCGAAGGTGCTGCCCCGTCGCGAGGCCTGGACAGTGTCCAGGCCTCACCGGTCGTTACTGATCTGATGAAGATTTGGGTGTCGAAGCCGGCGATGAGGCTCCGCACCCAAGCGGGAATGCTGTCCTGAAGAGGGTCAGCCGAAGGGGCCACGCGAGCCGCTCGGCTGGTTCCCACTCCAGAACGAGTTGACGCGCCCGCGCGGCCGGCTCGGTTTTCGCATGTAGGCAAACGGTGCGCGCCGGCCCTCGGCATCCGCTGCCATCCAAACGAAGGCTGCCACCAGGGCCAACAGCCAGTTCGTGAACAATCCAATGATCCCGAAGACGACCGCAGCCGTTTTGCCCAAGTAGACCGCCAGGTTCGTCGCTTTGTAGGCACCCATCCGGGTTGCGAGAGCGGCCCGCAAGATACGTCCGCCGTCCATCGGGAACGCGGGCAGCAGGTTGAAGAGACCCAGCGAGACGTTGGCGATGACCCACGAACCGAGGAGTCCTCCGAGCGGTAGACCGGTGATCCACAGCAAGCTTCCACCGACGATGGCCAGAGCGAAGTTGACCATGGGGCCAGCGGCGGCGATCAGTAGCTCTGCCCGAGGGGACGAGGGTTCACCTTCGAGCTGTGCAACACCACCGATCGGGAGGAGCACGATGCGTCGCGTTCGAATTCCGAACCGCCGAGCCACGAGCGCGTGACCCAGTTCGTGCAGAAGGACCGAGGCGAACACCGCGAGCAGCAACACGACACCCAACAACGCGGCCAGTCCCGCACCCGATCGCTGATACGCCGAATGGGCCGTCCACAACACCAGCAGTAGAAACGAAGCGTGTACGTAGGCGTCAATGCCGGCGAAACGCCCGATCTTCCATGACCAGCTCATGGGGCGCAGATTAGCCACGGTTGCGCGTTCGGCAATGGCTACCACCCCGTCGACATGTGGCGTCAAGAACGCCGGTATCAGGCTCCGTCGCAGCAGGCTCCGTCGCAGCAGGCTCCGTCTTGGCCAGTTCCGTCTTGGCGAAGCCGTTTCGTGCCGGTAGACGTGTTCGGGCCGTAGGCGGCTTTGCTGCCGCAGCGAGGGGCCCTCGCGAAAGACCCCTCGAAGGCTCATGAGGGACGGAACCGTCGTCAGGCGGGAAGGCGAAGTTCGAGGTTCGTTGGCGTTCGCGCGCGGATCGATCCACCGTGCAAAAGGACCTCGGTGTGGACGAGCCACGCCCCCAATTCCATTCCGTGATGAAGCTCGCGGATCTCGTCGTCCGCAGCGGCCGGAGCCGCCCGGATCACGTCTCCCAGAGGATCTTCGAGGCGAATGACGACTTTATCGTCTTCCCGCGCGACCGAAACGAGGATCGGGACCTCGAGGTTCGACGTGCCACGTTTCGACGTGCATAGATTGACGAGCAGTCGAACCAGGCCCGCGCGATGAGCCTGAATGCGCTCGGTCACATGGCCCACCACATGGATCGAACGTCCGCTCAAAAGCTCCAGGTTCGGTCGCAGAGTATGCAGGAGTTCGCCCAAGTCGATCCATTCACGCGCACGCTCCGCGCTCCGCGTATCGCCGAGCATGCCAACCTCATGCAACAGACCTTCGAGCTGCTGGGTGAGTTCGTCGCTCATCCTGGATTGCCTCAAGGCGTCGAGGATGATGTTCGCGTCGTGGGTGATTGCAGCTGCGCGCCCACGAACTGCTGCGAGTTGCCGCTCTTGATGTTGAATGCACGATTCGGCCCTCGCCAAAGCTTCGGCCAAGCCGGCGCTCGTCAGCGCAAGGCTCACGAGTGGGGCCAACCGGTCGAGCGCGATGATCTCGTGTCGACCCCAGCTCCGCGGGCATGAAGCATCGAGTCCAACCACCCCAAACGGCAATCGTTCGCGCTCTTGCCGAATCGGCAGAAGCAGCATCGATGCGATCCCTGCGGTTGCCAGTGGGCCCGCCACCGCACGACTGCGGGGATCGGTCGCGAGGTCTTCGAAGGCGACGACTTCGTCCGTCGTGCCGAGGGCTTTGCGTAGAGCAACCCCTTCGAGCGATAGGGTCATACCCGGCAGTTTCGGCAGATCGTCTGCGCCTGCCGAAGCCAGGAACCGTAAGGTTCGCGAATCGATGAAACGCCCGTAGCTGACCCTGAGCCCGGGCAAGGACCACGCAGTCTCGACCAATGCATCGATGATCGCATCGGGGACGAGGCTTTCGAGCGAGATGAGTTGCCCTGGGATCGGTGCGATCGTGACGGTCGGCGTGCCCATGTCGAACCCATCGACATCGGTGTCGACCTCCCATCCCGCCTGCATGCCCTCACTTTAGCGTGGACGTGACGCAGAGCACCCGGTTTTTCAAGTAGCTTGCATGCTCAGTGGCCATCGCTTCGGGCGCGAGGGCGCCCCCGTTATGATCTTCCTGCCAGGCTACGCAATCCATGCGGCCTCGTTGCGTCATGGTAACTTCGTAGGTCGTTGCGCGTGCTGGGTCGCATGGATGAAGCCTGGCTTTGCCTCGCTGTGGTTCGTTGATAGGCCTCCGTTCTTGATCTTGCGGTCGAGCCGGCGTGTAATCGACCCTTGATCGTCGGGGGTGCGGCCATCGTAATCGTGCTCGGAATGCACGCTCCAAGCGACGCGCCGGAAAGGAACGCGCGTCTGCATGCCTACCTAACCCGGGATTTGTCCTTTTCAGCGAGGCATCTCGATCATGGTGTCGTTGGGCTGTCGATGGCTGGGGGCTACCCGCACTGCTATCGCGTACAACTTGCCGTTGGACTCTTCGATCACCTCACATTGGGCGTCACGGCTCACTGGTTGAATGGGCAACGAGCTCCACAGGTATCGCCGACGATTGCGATCGCGTTTTTTCGCAGCCGTAGAGTCGAAGTAGGAGCGATCTACTTTCAATCGTTATATCCGCCCCCCCATCCAGACGACGACCCTGCAGCGATCACGTTTCAACCACGTGTCCATTGGTTCCTCACCACCCTGAGCGTTTCGCACCGCTGGTTATCGGGTGGTGCCGATCTCGGTGTGTTGCGAAGCTTAGACCGCGATCCCGCCGATGGCTCCGATGCCATGGGCGGAAACCGTGCCGTTCCTCGCTGGCATCCCGCCGGTGGAGCGCATCTCCGGGCGGGGACACGTCGTTGGGGGTTTACCGCCAATGTCTTGGCCCCCCGCCTCTATGCGGAGATCGTCTTCGACATCCGCCTCCGCGCGTTCGAGCGCCGACCGCCCGGAGGCTGGTCCGTCACGAGCGTTGCTCGCGCGAACGATCGCCGCGTTCCTGTATGGCGCTAGGTCTTCGAAGACTGAAGAAGGGCCGCGAGGGGCTCGTTTGGGTGTGCGTAGGCAGCTTTTATTGCCGCAGCGAGGGGCCTTGCGAAAGGCTCCTCGAAGATAAGACTAATCTCGTCGGCACAGGTCCCCTCTTGGGGTCAGGCCGGCCGAGTCGAGTTCGAATACGTCTGGAATCGACGTCCCGGACGGTTCTGTGGGGGCTACGCTCGACTCCATTCGAACGGCGGGTAGATCGTTCGAAGGAAGGTTCTTCGATGCTTGTGGAGCTGGCGTTGGACCTGTGGTTTCCCAGGGCTCGTCGTCCTCCGCTCCCCATGGGTCGTCTTCGGCCGGCGAGGCGTTCGGCTGCGGCTCTTGTGTTTGCTCGTGCTCGGACGAATCCGGCGAAACCGTCGGGAGTTCGTTCGGAGCCTCGGTGGGACGAGCCCAAGGGGGATCGAGATCGTAGGTCTCGTAGTGGATCACGATCACGATGTCCTGGCGACGGCCAGGGGCACGCACGATCGTGCGCGATGGCAAAATGCTGGACCCGACGGCGCGCTGATCTTCATGGCTGAGGAGCCACAGCCGGGTGCCGCGCTGAGCTTCGGCTCGTTGCCACATCTCCGAGCCTGCGAAGTACCAACGATCGCCCAAACGAGCGAATCGGAGCTCTTGTTCGAAGTGCTGATTCGCGAGGAGCAAGGCCTCATATCCGCCCTTGCTGTTCCAACCTTGGTCCAGGATCTCGTAAGGCTCTTGCAAAATGGGGGCTCCGCCGAGCACCAGTGCAACGAGCCCGTCATAGGTGAACGGGACCCCCAACATGGCTTCGACCGCACATTCTGAAGGTGGACCCTCGTAGTATCCGTTGGGAAGCTCGTCCAGCTTGTAACGTAGGGAGTAACCGTTTTCGCTGAACGCCAGGCTGACGAGCTCATTGCCAGACTTGCTCACACTCGCGCGAAACCGGCTTGGCGTTTGAGCCAGCATCGCGAGGTCGGCACGTGCGAGCCGGTTGAGAACGATCGTGGCATCGGGGACCGTGAGCGCATCCACTTGAGGTCGTGTCGACGCAAGCAGCGACTCGGCGGTAGGCGCCTCCAACCGGCGGTAGGGAGCAGGGTGGCCACACGCGACGACCCCCAAACCAACGAGTCCCGCGATTCGAAAAGACCTCACGGGTTGCACAATAGCCGCTCCCGCTGCTTTTGTTGCCCAAGGAAAGAAGGTCTGGGAAGCCCTTCAGCGGACCATGGCTTGACCAAAGGGAGTGAACCATTCCGCTTCGGGTTGCGGGTCCGAGAGCAGCGGGTGACGTCAAGCGTCACTTGCTAGGTGGCTACGTTCGCCGAGACGTGGGCCGAAGTCGTGTCGGATACACGACGAACGCCCCAACAACATTGCCAACGGCCTGGGACTGGCGTCATCGGAGGTGTGACGGACCGCTCGGTACGCTACCGAGAGTTGTCTCCCCGTCGAGCGTGAGATATTGCTGAATGGCCGCGAACGTTTTCGGCCCGACGCCATCGACCCGCATCAGATGGGAGATGTGTCGGAAGGGATGGCGTTCGCGATACGCCACGATCTTCGCCGATGTGGCTGGCCCGATTCCCGGAAGGAGGTCGAGCTGAGCCGCCGTAGCGGTATTGATGTTGATCTGACCCTGAAGCTTGACCTCGAAGCGCAAGGCGTCGTTGTAGCGCTGCGGGGTTTGTGCTCGTGCTTCCGAAACGCCGCACGTACTTCCGACGATGAAAGCAGCTAGGACGAACGACCGAGATGGAGGGAGATACCGAGTCATCATGAACGGTTAGACAGCACATGCTGGTCCAGTCGAATGCGTTCGTGATTTCAATAGCTTGTCGAAGAGCACAATCATGTTGCCCCATCGGTTGGCCGAATCGGCCCATGGCTTGGCCACGGACCGCTCGGGTGCTTTTGGCGAGCTAGCCGATGGGGGTGCAGATCCGAATCTGCGATCGATCGGTCGGGTCATCAGGATTTTGTGCGCGATAGATTCCGCGAGAACCAGTCCAGCGGCACTCGTAGCCATCCCGACACTCATCGTCGTTCTTGCATTTGCGACGACAGCTAGTGCGCGCCGTCTGCTCGTCGGCACACAAGCCTTCGGGAAGGCAGAGCTCGTTCGCTTCACACTGATCGAGAGGATCGAGCGCGCTTCCCGGCGGGCACTGAGGTCCGTCATAGGACACTGTACAGGCGGCGCGATCCTCTCGCTCTGGGTCACACGCCTTCGTCAAGAACAGGCTCGCGTAGACTTGGACACACGTCGCCTCGTCGTACGTCCCGCAACCATCGTGTCCACAGCCCTCGATGAAGCACTCGCCTTCGCCGTCGATACGATGAGACAAGTCGCAGCGGAGTTGGCCCTGTCGGCCGCAGTCCAGACTGCTCGTGCACGGGTCGCCAATTTGCGCTTGGCAGGCGATTAGCGCAAAGAGCGCAAGCGAAAAGACCGACGGGCGACAAGTCATGAAGAAAGTTCCGGCGAGCATACACCGGACGCCCGATGCGACGTGGCAGAAACCCGGCGGAGATTGCCTGAGGTCGAAACCGTCGGGCAATCCACGGCGAGCAGGTGGGTCCTCGCTGGAGAACGCGACGGATGGGGTTCCCGCAAGGCCGCCGACGGAGGAACAAGCCCAAGGATGGTTCTTCGGTGTGATGCGACTCGCGGTCGTCGACGGCGAAGCGCGTTTGGGTGCGAGTGCCGTTCGTGGCAGTCTGAGCGGTGAATGTCGCTCGACCTCGATGAGATCCTGGTCTCCTTCGCGGAACTCGTGGAGCAATACGGCCAGGCGGCGGGGGAAGAAGCCGATGAGGACTCGGACAACTTCCGTTGCATCGATTGTGTGGGTTGTCGAAGCTGTCGCTTCTGCACGGCGTGCCACGGTTGCACGGAGTGCACCTACTGCGACGCCTCGGTGGACAGCAAGCGCTGCACCCAAGGCCGCGAGTTGCTCGCCTGTGTCGACTGCTCGCACAGTACACACAGTGCGTACTGCGAACAAAGCGCATACGTCGTCCTGAGCTACGAATGCCGCAAATGCATTCACTGTTTTGGATGCGTCGGTTTGACTGGGCAGGAGTTCTGCATCCTCAACGAGAAATACAGCCGACGAGACTACTTCGAGGCGGTCGCGCGCCTCAAAGCCGCACTCGATGCCAAGTCGCTGAACGGCTGGTCGCCGCCATGGTTCGAAGCCAACGACTCCGAAGATCATTCGAGTGCTGCGTACAGCGACGAGCATCGCGCTCCGGGATCCCTGTTCGATGTGGGGCCTGTCGAAGAGGATGGGGGTCATGCCAGCGAAGACGAAGATCCTGGCGAAGGAGGACTCCGCGGACCACCCGAGGACCCCAAGGGGTCACGAGAAGAACGACCGCCCAACGTCGATAGCGATACGGACTCTACGGCGAACCTTCGGGGCCGGGCGGGTCGACTGGAGTCGTGGCCGAGCGCTTTGGCTCCACCACCTTGGAATTCGGAAGGCGACGAGCCGACGCGATTGACTCCGCTCCCGTTTCCGGATCTCGAGGATGATCCACTGTTTGCCGAGTTCGACGGGTTTGCATTCACGGCCGCCGAGGAGGACCTTCATCGTCAAGATCGATGGGAGTCGAATCCCCAACCATCGGATCGACCGCCAGCGCGGACGGAAACCTCCGGAGGGGAAACCGTACGTTCGTCGGCCCCGCCGCTTCGTCCCGAGCAGCTGGAAGCCGAACCAGGATTCATCGACCTGCGCCCGGCCAAGGGGAGTCACGCACCTTCGAAGGTCGCTGCGCCATCGCGGACCTCCTCCAACCAAGACTCGGGAAAGGTGAAGGACGATGCGAGCCGGTTGGAACGATGGGCTGCGGCGTCGAAACCGAGCGATCTCGGGGCGAGATGGCGGACGACGGACTCTGCGGAGTCCATCGTGAATGCCGAACGAACGCGGGCCACGGAGCTCGTCGATCGGGTCTCGGCGGCTTCCCCCTCGACACCTCGAGCTCCCACCGACGCACGATCCGCGGGGACCCTGCGCTCCGCGCGACGACCACCTCGAAAAGATGGCGGCTGAGAGGATGCATTTCGCTCGTGGATCGAGCGTGGTAAACGCAGCGCATATGCGACCGAGCCAAACGACGCTGGCCATCGTGGGATGCGGCAAGTTGGGGGAGGCCCTGCTCGCGGGAATGTTGGGCGCGGGTGAGTTCACACCCGATCGCATCATCGCCACGACTCGCCGAAGCGAAGCGGGAGCCGGTCTCGAGGCGAAGTACGGCGTACGGGTCACGACCGACAACGCCGCGGCGTGCGATGAAGCCGATCTGGTCCTCGTGTCGTTGAAGCCGCAGCGCTTGCGCGAACAACTCGACCACGATCGAATGCGTGCGGCCCTCGACGGCAAGTTGCTCATCAGTTGCGCAGCGGGGGTCCGTTTGTCGACGCTGGCAACCTGGCTGCCCGAGACCGCGATCATCCGAGCCATGCCGAATACCCCTTGCCTCCTGCGCGAGGGGATGACGGTGCTCGCGAGTGGACCCAAGACTCGCGACGACCACGTGGAACTCGCCATGAGGATCTTTCGCGCGGTTGGACGGGTCCTCGTCCTCGAGGACAAACACATGGATGCGGTCACCAGCCTCAACGGCAGCGGTCCAGCCTTCGTCTATGTGGTTTTGGAGGCCCTCGCGGATGGAGGCGTGATGATGGGGTTGCCGCGTGCGGTCGCCCTCGAGATCGCCGCTCAGGTGACTTTGGGGGCGGCGAAAATGGTTCTCGAGACAGGTGCGCATCCGGCGGCGCTCAAAGATGATGTGACGACCCCGGCGGGATCGACGATCGCCGGACTGCTCACGATGGAGGACGGTCGGATCCGGTCTGTCCTCGCACGCACGATTCAAGAGGCGGCTCAGGTCGCGGCTGGCCTGGGCAAGGACTCGTGAGCCCACTCGCCGCGACGCGGGCGAAAACTTGGTGCGGCGGGCCCGGGGTGAGAAAAACCGCGGGCCGTGGTTCGTTTCGGACGCACGCTCGTTGGAGCGATTGTCTTCGTTGGGCTCGGGTGGGTCTCGTTCAACGTTCCACTCGGTGACGCCACGTTTGCCGAACACGTTCAGCGCATCAGTCGGACCCCGGAGGCCGAGGCTCTCGTCGAGGGAACCCGATCCGCGGTTCGTCCGATGTTGCACGAAGCGACCGAACGGTTGGTCGGGGAATACGTCGAGGCCCCCACCGTGCCGAATCCGTCCACTACGCCCCGCCAGGGCGGCCGACCCGGGCCTCCTTTGGCACCCGATACCGGGCTTCCCGACGTTGCCGGGCATTCTGACGACCGGGCAGCGGGTCCCGAAGCACGGGACGAGACCCCGAATCTCCGTGAACGGCTGCCTCGTCCACCAGTGTCGCTCGACCCCCACGGCCGGACAGCGGTCGACGGCGCGACGTCGACTCCCGTCCCGGGGGAGATTCCGTAGAGGTGAACGCCCGAGGCGAGATCATGTCGAAGCAGGCAACGGTTCGGGCTTCACCGTTCTCGATCGAGATTGAACGTCGTACCGCGTACGGTTGGGGTCAGCGAGGCGTGTAGCGGCGGACACGGTTGCTCAGAGATCGAGAGATCTGAGCGACGGTCACCTTCGCAAGCTCGGCCTGCATCGCCTTCTCGGCTCGGGTGGTGTAGCGATCCAACACCGGCAGGATGTGCGCACCGATCGGGCACTCGGTATTGGGCACCGATCGGTGGGTTTCGAACAGTGGGCCGACTTCGACGGCCTCATGCACGTCGAGCAACGTGATCTCCTCGGCGGGTTTGGCCAGACGAGCTCCTCCGCCGGTCCCGAGCTGCGTTGCCACCAGGCCCGAACGACTCAAGCTGGCCAAAAGCCGCCGGATCACCACCGGGTTGGTGTTGACGCTTTGCGCGATCGTCTCAGACCGCACCGGTTCCCCGCGGGCGTCGTTGAGAACTGCCAGCGCGTGTACTGCGACCGCGAACCGAGTGCTCATCGGAAGTGACTGCAGATCGTTCGCGAACGGAGGCAGCGTGTCAAATCGATGTTGGTCGATGCTGCCTCTACAGCGCCGGTTCGGGAGCCGATTTTGTAGATTTCTGAGGCCAGGCCGCCGGGCCGGCTTGATCCATGGACACAATCGGGCTGCCGATGACACCCTTGCGTTTCCCGGAATGACCCGTCCCGGCGGAGACTGATGCGATGAGCGAAACGAACCTGGATTCTTTTGGGGCGCGTTCGAGCCTGAAGGTGGGAGCTCGAACCTACGAGATCTATCGCCTAGACGCCGTGTCGGCGGCCCAGATCGGCCACGTCGACAAGCTTCCCTTCTCGTTGCGGATCCTGCTCGAGAACTTGCTGCGCCACGAAGACGGGGTCGCGGTCACGCGAAAAGATATCGAGGCGGTTGCGAATTGGGATCCGGAGGCTGAGCCTTCGATCGAGATCGGTTTCCACCCCGCGCGGGTCGTCCTGCAGGACTTCACCGGGGTTCCGGCGGTGGTCGACCTTGCCGCGATGCGCGATGCAATCGAGGCTCTCGGTGGGAATCCGCAGCGCATCAATCCGCTGCAGCCCGTGGATCTCGTCATCGATCACTCGGTTCAAGTGGATCACTACGGGTCGAGCAGGGCCTTCGACTTGAACGTGAAGATCGAGTTTCAACGCAACGAGGAGCGTTACCAGTTCTTGCGTTGGGGCACCCGTGCGTTCGAGAACTTTCGTGCGGTTCCCCCCGGCACCGGGATCGTCCACCAGGTCAACCTCGAATATCTCGCCCACACGGTTTGGACACGGGAGGTCGACGGGAAGCTGCAGGCATACCCCGATACGCTGGTCGGGACCGACTCCCACACGACAATGATCAACGGCCTCGCGGTGCTGGGCTGGGGGGTCGGCGGCATCGAGGCCGAAGCGGCGATGCTCGGCCAACCCATGAGCATGCTCGTGCCGCAGGTCGTGGGCTTCAAGCTCTTCGGCAAGCTGCCCGAAGGCGCGACCGCGACCGACCTCGTGCTCGTCGTGACGCAAATGCTCCGTGAACGCGGAGTCGTCGACAAGTTCGTCGAGTTCTACGGGCCCGGTCTCGACTCCATGAGCTTGCCCGACCGCGCGACGATCTCGAACATGGCGCCCGAATACGGAGCGACCTGTGGCTTCTTCCCGATCGACGACGAGACGCTCGCGTTCCTCGAGTTCACCAACCGCCCGCCCGAGGTCATCCGGTTGGTCGAAGCCTATGCAAAAGAACAAGGGCTCTTCCGCACGAAGGACACGCCGGACCCGCTGTTCACCGATACGCTCGAGCTCGACCTCGGCTCGGTCGTGCCGAGCATTGCCGGACCCAAGCGGCCGCAAGATCGGATCGCGCTCACCAACGCGAAAAAATCGTGGCGATCGTTCATCGAGAAAACGGTGGCCGACGCCGATCAGCGCGGGAAAACCGTAGCGGTGACCCGTGGCAGCGACGAGTTCCCGCTCAGCCATGGCTCCGTGGTCATCGCGGCGATCACGAGCTGTACGAACACCTCGAACCCGTCCGTGCTCGTCGCGGCCGGTCTGCTGGCCCGGAACGCGGTCGCCAAGGGGTTGCAGACCAAACCCTGGGTCAAGAGCAGCCTTGCCCCCGGCTCGCGCGTGGTGACCGACTACCTCAGCAAGGCCGGGTTGATGAATGACCTCGAAACGTTGAAGTTCCACGTCGTGGGATACGGTTGCACGACGTGCATCGGTAACTCGGGCCCGCTCGACAAGGAAATCTCGGCAGGGATCGGTGCGGGGAAGTTGGTTGCCGCGGCGGTGCTCTCGGGCAATCGCAACTTCGAAGGCCGGATCAGTCCGGACGTGCGGGCGAATTACCTCGCGTCTCCGCCCCTCGTCGTCGCCTATGCACTGGCGGGCCACATGAACATCGACTTCGCGACGGATCCGATCGGCATCGGAAGCGACGGGAAAGAAGTGTTCCTCCGCGACATCTGGCCCTCCCCACAAGAGGTTCAGACCGTGGTTCGCGAGTCACTCGGCAAGGAGATGTTCGCGGCCCAGTACGCGAGCGTGTTCGACGGGGATGCGAACTGGCAAAAACTCGTCATCCCGGAGGGTCAGCTCTACGAGTGGAGCGACGGGTCCACGTACGTTCGCAAACCGCCCTATTTCGAGGGGATGAGCACGAATGTGCCTCCGCTCGCGGACATCGTGGACGCCCGTGTGCTCGCGAAGTTGGGCGACTCGGTCACGACCGACCACATCTCACCCGCGGGGGACATCCCCATCGACGGACCGGCCGGCCAGTACCTGATGGCGCATGGCGTCACCAAGGACGACTTCAACTCGTTCGGGTCCCGGCGCGGCAACCACGAGGTGATGATCCGCGGCACGTTCGCGAACATCCGCTTGAAGAACCAACTCGCTCCGGGAACGGAAGGCGGATGGACGCGGCATCAACCAAGCGATGAGGTGATGTCGATCTACGATGCGTCCATGCGTTACCAGGGCGACGGCGTGCCGCTGGTGATCTTCGGCGGCACTGAGTACGGAACCGGATCGAGCCGCGACTGGGCCGCCAAAGGCACGATCCTGCTCGGCGTACGGGCGGTCATCACGAAGAGCTTCGAGCGGATCCATCGAAGCAACCTCGTGGGTATGGGCGTCCTGCCGCTTTGCTTCATGGAAGGCGAAGGGGCCGATGAGCTCGGGCTCACCGGCAAGGAGACCATCGCGATCCGCGGCATCGCCGAAGGCCTCACTCCTGGGAAGATCCTCACCGCGGTCGCAACTGCGGTCGATGGGACGCAGACCTCATTCAAGGTCATTGCGCGCCTCAATACGCCGAACGAGATCGAGTACCTCAAGAACGGCGGCATCCTGCAGTACGTGCTTCGCAAGATGTCCCGCGCCTGACGGGTCGTTTCGGCAGTCTCCACGCGAGATCGGTACGCAGCTCCCGTGAGGGTGCTCGTACCGGCGATGCGTGCGAGACCGGAACACCGCCCAACGTGCGGATCTGGAGTGGGCAACTCCTCCCCCGCACAGCCCCGGCTCCAATTTGGCATTCCCTCCTTCCCGAGGCTCTCCGCTTGCCGTCCTCGGGTCCTGGGCTCAACGCAAAAACGGGTGGCCGATCACTCGGTCACCCGCTTCATCCGCGCTGAGCCCCTGCGTCGGGGCCTGGGCGCTACCACCAGAAGGTGGCGCTAATCATGAACACGTTCTCGTCGGGCGGAGCCAAGGGTTGCCCCCGGCTCTGGACGGCGCCACCGATCGAAGATGCACCGAAACCTTCGGGCGAACTCGGGAGACTGGGTGGTTGCGCACAGGCAAATGCCGTGAGCGCGTTGCCAGGAGGATCGAGCAGTTCTGGGTTGAGAATCGGATTTTCGGCGACCGGACCGATGGCCGTCGATGGGTTGTTTCCGCCGCGACAAACCCTCGTGTCGTACATGTACCGCGAATACGAAATCTCGATCCGCTCGCGGCTGATCCAGTTCGTTTTGAAGACCAAGCGCGGCGAGATGATGCTGAAGTCTTGCTCGGGGCGGGTGGAGTTCGGCGAGACGTGCGTGAAGCGAGCACCTACGCCGAGCCACTTGAGCGGCGTGGCGAGCAAGTCCGCGGTGATCTTGAACTTGTTGTACTCGAGCCTGGTTCCGGTGGTGGTGTCCTCGAGGATGCTGCGGTCGTCGATCGCGTCCGACTCCACCTTGTTGAACATCATCGCGAGCTTCAGGGCGACGTCCCAGCTTTCGCCGTCGAACTTGTTGCCCAGCATGATTCGCTTGACCGAATGCTCGAACTGACCTGCGAAGGTCACGATCGTGCCGTTTCCGCCGCTGCCTGGAACACGCTCGGCTTCGTTGATCGCGAGGTCGCGCCTCGCGACGCTCTCGAGATAGTTGTCCACCAAGCCGTTCGCGAACGGGCCCGAGCTCGTGCCCAAGTAGGGGTTCACGGTGAGCGCGTCGTTGACGACCGTCTGGCCACCACCCAGCGAGTGAATGACCTCGATGGTAGGCGCGACCACACCCGCATTCTTGAGCGTGATGTAGGAAAGACCTAGGTAGAGGTAACCGAGCTTGCCCCAGTTGAAGCGAACGTCAGGGCCAACGACGGAGATGCTGCCGTCGCGTGCACCCTGGAACGGTTCGATGGTTCCAAGGCGGTCGGCTTCCTTGGCGAACGAGTTCAGGTAGTGGAGACCAATCTCGACCTTGTTGTCGAAATTGTAATCCAGATGATAGTGATGGAGGAACGAGAACCGGTGAGCGTTGAACTGGTTGGGATTCGGCCGTTTGACCGCAATTCCCTGCTCCAAACCGATCTTGTGTTTGCCCTTCGAACCGAGAGTGAACTCGACGCGTCCGGCTTCACCCGTTCCGTGAGTTCGCCCGAAGACATAGGTCTCGAACTCGCCCGCGTCGTACCGACCCGACTCGCCGTAGCGGTTGTCGAACGAACCGAGTTTCCACATCAAGTTGAACCACTTCTTGCGGAAGGTCGGCGTCAACGTGACGTAGGCCTGGGCGATACCGAACTGGAGCGTGGCTTCGTTCCACGCCGCATCGGTGAACTGGAATCCATGAATGCCGATTGTTCCCGTAACGATCTTGTTGCCGTACGAGAAGTACAACTCCGCCCAATCCCGGGGGTTGTGCAGCGTGTAGCTCGGCGAATAGTAGGAGTCGTCCGGGACGATCGGCGAGTGCCACGTCGTTTTCGACTGGCCGCTCAACGGATCCCGAGTCCCGAGCCCTACCCGCATGGGTGCGCGGAAGAACCCGTGGAAGCCAAACGTCCACTCGCCGGCCGGCTGTGCACCGCCACCTCGCGCCGTTAGGCGTAAGCGCCGATAACCAGAGGTTTCCTCCTCCGATTCTTCCTCCCCTTCCGGGGCGGCGACGGCTTCGGTTTCAGGAACGGCTTCGTCTGCGCCAACGGCGACCGTGGGAAGCGCTTCCGTCTCCTCGGCGGGAGCGTCCGTGCCTGCTTCAGGCTCGAATGCTTCCGTCGACGCAGACGCGCCCACTTCGGTACCCGTGTACGCGAAGGTCTCGGCTTCGACCGATCCCGTCGACGCGACGGCCTGCAACAAAATTCCTGCTGCGATGCTCACTCGGCTGCCTCGGCTTTTGGGGGGTACGGAACTGTTCCGTGACCTCCGCGATGCCTACCAAGAGCATGGAGTGTGCCACTCTACAACGACTAAAAATCAAGTAGTTACGATGATCCTCGGCGTATGTCGCGGCTACATGGGTTCCGAGCGGATCAGTTTGTGCTGAGGTCGGTGTCGGCGGGGCTCCATCGCTTCAAGCCAGCCACGGGGAGCCGCGCTGGCCCCGATCTTCGGCGTCCATCCGGGAAAAAAGAGCGGTCCCCGCTGACGCTATTCCTCGGTCCACGCGAAGACCACCGTACGCGCGTCATAGGACCAGATCCAGTAGCTTCCCCGACGCAGGCTGAGTTCAACCGGCGGCGGGCCCTCGTACAGGTGGGGCGCGGTTGGATCGGACGTGTCGGTCATGAACACGTGTTCCGGCAATGGCGATGCCCAGATGAACTGGACCACCTGATCGAGTTCGACCCGGAGAAAGGCTCGGCTCGCTGGCAAGGGTTCGGCTGCATGGGCGACCCCCGTCAGCAAGACCACGAGCGCGAGCGGAAGGATCCGTGTCCAACGCATCCGAAGTCCGCTCATCGCCACGCGGACGCCAGCGGTTGAGTGCTCGTTTGGGTCGGAGTCCTGGGCTAAGTTCCGACCTCGATGAGGACTTCCGTGGATGTCGCGGTGGTGGGTGCGGGCCACAACGGCCTGGTTGCGGCACTTCTGCTGGCGCGGGCGGGTCTCCGCGTTCGGATGTTCGAGCGGGCTTCGCTGGTCGGTGGCGCTTGTCGGACCGAACGTCCGTTTGCACACGCGCCCAACTTGGCCACCTCCACCGGGGCGTACCTGCTCGGGCTCATGCCCCCCGAACTCATCGACAAACTCGGCATCGAGATCCCCACGATCCGTCGGGATCCGCACTACTTCCTGCCGACGACGAGCGGAAAGTACCTGTTGTTCGGTTCGGACAAAGCCGCTCTGCAGGAGCAATTCAAGGCGTTTTTCTCGGACGCGGACTGGCGCGCCCACGAGGCACTGGAGCTCGAGCTCGTCGCATTGCGGGACGACATTGCCCCCACTTGGATGCGTGAGCCGTCATCGATCGAGGCGACGGCCGAGCGCTACGTCCGATCGACCCTGCGTCAGCCATTCATCGACCTTTGCCGAGGATCCATCGCGGACTATCTCGAGCGTTTTGGATTCGAGAGCGATCTCGTCAAGGCCATGTACGCCGTCACTGACGCCTTCTCGGGGCTGTACGGCACCTGGGACACCCCCGGAACCGGGATGAACTTCCTCATCCACAACATGTGTCGGCTCCGACAGAGCGAGGGGACGTGGTGTCTCGTGCAGGGTGGTATGGGCACCGTGACGCAACGCCTCGCGGCGGCAGCGATGGCCAGCGGTGTCGCGATCGATCTCGGCCGTGAAGTGACCGCGATCGATCATCGAGGGGGTCAAGCGACTGGAGTACGGCTTTCGGATGGCACAGAGATCGATGCCCGGATCGTCGTGGTGAATGCCGATCCATTTCGCCTGCGCGATCTCCTGGGGCGCGAACATCTGCCACCCGAGTACGATCACCGGATCGACCGTTACGCTCGACCAGGGTCGACGCTGAAAGTCAATCTGGCGTTGCGCGACAAGCCGCGCTTCACGTGTCTACCGGACGATCGCGGTCAATTCGGACCGACGATTCACCTACTCCCCGAACGGGACGTCATTGCGCAGTTGTTGCACGGGTTTGCGGAAGTCCAGCGCGGACGGCTGCCAGAGTGCCCGACCATCGAGTGGTACATCCATTCGACGCTCGACCCGACCTTGAGCGATGAATGCGGAAACCTCAGTTCCGCGCTGTTCGTCCAGTGGGTCCCTTACGAGCTCGCCGACTCCAGCTGGGACGTCGAGGGGGAACGGTACGCACGGCACCTGCTTACGATCGCGGACCGGTTCGCACCGGGAACCTCGGACCTGGTGGTCGACATGTTCGTCCTCCATCCGAAGAAGATCGAATCCTACTTTGGGATGACCCATGGGCACATCCACCACGTGGACAATGGGTTTGGCTTCGACGATCGATTGCCCTACGCGACGCCGATCGCTGGGGTCTACTCGTGCAGTGCGGGCACCCATCCGGGAGGCTCGGTCATCGGTTGTGCGGGCCACAACTCAGCGCAGCGAGTGCTGGCGGATCTCGGTTTTCCACCCGCGTAGACACGACATGTTCATACACGTGAGCGAC